>Ga0209906_100072_pt1 | contig 158165 bp, 130 predicted proteins | sample FECB24metaG_FD_188303 | JGI IMG/M metagenome (GOLD analysis project Ga0209906, IMG submission 188303) | Cyanobacterial communities from the Joint Genome Institute, California, USA from Joint Genome Institute, California, USA - FECB-24 metaG... ...
CCCGGCCAGCGAAGTGTCGCCAGGTGATCAATGCACGCCGCCTCAGTCCCATACCGAGCCACGAAATCCAAAATTCCGACCATCAGTTCCTCCGTCATCGATAGCGGAACTCTACGCGCCAGCTCACCGAAAGGCGAGAACAAACGATGAACCTGCGTTAGCTGGATAGGGAGACCGGACGATCATCTTGCTTCGATTGTCCGAGACAAAATTCTGACCGACAATTCTTGCGCTGCACTGCAACGGAAATTCGCCTCGCAGCGGAATAGTGACCTGGTCGCGAGGCAAGGCTTGGCTGGCGGCGCCGGCGCCCAGCAAAAGCGCGACAAGCATGAAGACGGCGCCGCGCGGCATCAGTTCGGTTCAGCCGTGATCGTGAGAACATCGCGGTACTTGCCGGCGGATCGATTACGGACAGGCGGCACGGATACGAGAACGCGCACATTCTGGCGGCCGGCATTGCCCGGGATCCTGCGCGACACGCGCGCGGCGCCTTGTCGCAAATCGACAGCTTGTCCGTCGAGGTTGACGCTATAGGCAATCGTCCCGTTCACGCCCGGTACCGCGCTGTTCTTCAAAAAGCCGTTGTTGCTCGACGAAACCGAAAGCTGCACGTCGGACGTTGCGCGCACCTGCAAAAAGGCGAATCTCTCCACGCCGTCGCTCAGATCACCAAGGTCCATGACATTTGCGCCGAAAGGACCGCCGGAGCGGGAAAAATTTCCGTCCATCAACATCCGGACGCCAGCAGGCACAACGAGGCGCGCCGTGAAGTTCGTCTCATTGCGCAACGGCACCGGCTCGCCGCCACTGGTGTCGAACGCCCGAACGGTCAGCGTGTCGAGATATTGGCCTGCCGGCACCAGCATGCCGGGCGGAAGCTCGAAGCGTAGGCGGATCTTGGCACCGCGCCGAAGCTCTCCAGGCATCAGTGTGACGCTGGGGACGACGCTTGCCGGATCATTTTGCAGCAAATTGCCCCCGACGCGCAATTCGTACCTGATACCCTGCTGCGGTCCACGCATTTCACGATAGACGCCAGGCACCAGGCTCTGCACGGAAAGCGCCAATTGGCACCGGGTGTCGGAACGACCCTGCACCAGCAACTCGACGTCAAGCGTTTCGCGAAGTTCGTCGAAAGGTTCGTAATTCAGCACGACATCGCCGGGGGCAACGATCGCAACATCGGCACAGCCGGCCTGCGCAGGCGCGGCCCAGACAAAGGCGCTGAAAACGCCTGCAACAAAAGCCTGCCTGGCCATCATTGGCCCGCCTCGCCGGCTGCAGACACTTCCCCAAGATCGACAAGACCGACGGATGTTTCGCCAACTTCGATCTGCAAACGATAGCGCACCGTCGTGCCAAGCAACGCCTGGTAGACTCCGGGCCGCACGCCATCGAGCGTGAAGCGGCCTGACTGGTCGGTAAAGAATGTCCGTCCCGCCTCGGGCGCCTGGCCCTTCTCGAAGAACTTGCCCACCTGCAATTTCACGGCTTCGCCTGACGCATTCACAACTTGCCCGACAACGATCCGGGACGCGTCAGAGCCTACCTTGATGCGATAGCCGGTCGCAAGACCGGGAAACAGGTCGTAACGGGCCTGACCAATGTCGAAACCGATCGGCAAATCCGGCACGTCGATATTGAGAACTTGCGGCGCATAAATCGAACCGACGCCGACAAGGGCCGGCCCCAGCCTACCGGACCGCGCCTGGGGCTTGGCACGACCGAAACCCTGCCCCACCGAAACCGGTCGGCCCGCAAGCGCAGGATCGGCCGCAACGATCGCAAAGCTGCGTCCCACCGGCCGACCAATGGCAAGACTGGTACCGTCAAACGCCAATTGCGTGGAAACCGCATAGCTTGATTGCTGCAGCAGCGGCGCGCCGTCGCGGCTCGGACGCGCCGTGTTGTGGCGGGCGAGCACGCGCACGCGGTTCCCGTTATAGCGGATATTGCCATTGATGCCGGTCTGGAAATCCGACCGTTCAAGTTGCACCTCGCCGCCGAATTCATCCACCTCCGGCGCTTCGGACCGGGCATATTGAAGCTGGAAGGCGTTGCGCTGGCTGTTGTAGCTGGCGCGCGCGGTCGAGCGCTCGCCCAACGTCCTCAGAAGCGTGATCCCCACTCTGGTTTCGTCCCCCAGCCGGTCGATGCGCGCTCTTTCCACCGACACGTTGAGGTTGAAGCCGGCGATCGTCTTTCCCGCATTCACCCCGATGCGATGCTCGGCCCGCCGCCTGTCGCGGCGCCACAAATGCGATGCGGCAACGCTCAGATATGTATTGCCTGGCAGATTGGTCGAAAAACTGCCGCGCAACTCGGCGCGGTAAACGTTCGGCACATCACTCAAGAACGCCGGGCCCACAGCGCGGAAACCCGGGGTGACTCGCCGATATTCCAGATTTGCACGCAGGTTGCGCACCGCACCGAGACTCAGGATATTGATGTCGTAGCCAACGAGAATTTGAGCGCCTTCGCCGGCCCGGCGGTTGCGCGAGAGTGCCAGACTGGCCAGCACGCTGCCCAACGGGCTGGCCCAAATGCCTTCCACGCCCACCATCCCGCCGCTGCGATTGCCTTGGCCATTGGCGCCAAGCGTCAGGGTTTCGTTGAGGCCCTGGCGGAAGAAGCCGGTGGCAACGGCATCGTTCGTGTCATACCGCAGGCCGCCGCCGGGCAACCGCTGCTGCGGGAACCCGACGGACATGCCGAATTCCGACAGCCCGGGTCGCAGCAGCTGTGCGTTGAAGAACTGGGAGAAGTCCGCAATGAGTTCCTGGTTGAAACTGTCCAGCGCATAGACCTGGACCTCATTGACCCCGGTCAGGAACGGAAACTCCTGAAGGTTATACTGCCCCGGCTCCAGACGAAGCTGACGGATGCTGTTGCCATTCACTCTGATGTCCACGCGGGTTGCTCGATCGAGCCGGAAGCCGAATTGTCCGGCCGGCCGGATGTTGCGGAAGGGTTGCAGGTCCGAAAAACTGCGCGCGACCGAAAAGCCGCCAATAGCCTGAGACACCTGAAAGCCGGCGACCGGTATATGCTGGTCGCCCGCCACGAAGCGCACCGCAGTTGCGGCATTGTCATGGACAAGTGCCGTGCTGGTGCGCTCGAACAGGCGCTTCCCGCTGCTGTCGCGCAACACTTCGGCGAACAGCGAAACGCCGTCGATGCCGCCAATGTTCGCCGACAGCTGGGCAAGCAAGGTCACGGGCTGGGCGCGGGGGCTGAAATCGGTCCAATTGACGTCCTGAGCCGCTGTAAGAGTGAGCGACGCGGAGAGTGGCGCCGGCGACAGATACTGACCGCGAAGCGAGTTGGCAGCATCATCAATGATCCGCACGTCCTGGCTGCCTTGCCGGTCGAGTGCGATATCGATGAACAGTTTCAGCGCGGCTGCATCAAAGCGGGCTTTGATATCCATTCGGGACAACGCGTCCATAGACACGAACGGGTCACTGGCTTCGCTTGCCAACAGCTTGTCGCGCGCGCCGGGTGGCAGCCGATCGGCAAGCAGCGCTGCCGTTTGCCGGCGGTCAATTCGAACCGCTTCGACTTCATCAAGCTCGGCGTCCACATAGCCGATCTGCCGGTCCATGAAGACCACCGGAAGACTGATCTGGAACCGGCCTGCGCCTTCAGCGCCCTGCGTTGCCGCCAGCGCGCGCGCGCTGCCGGATGCGGCGAGCGATTGGGCGAGGGCTGCAGCAGCCACAATCTTCATCCAGTTCTGCAACGCCTGCGACCAGTAAAGTTACGCAACACATCAAAAAACCAGCAACGGCGCGCGCCGGGTCGGACCGCAGGCGGCCGACCCTGGGCAACTCGCAGCGTGCCAGATGCTTACCGCGGCAACTGAATGGTGGGTTGACCTTGCACCGAGGGCACCACGAATGTGCGGCGCGCGCCGGGCGGCAGCAGGGTTCGCTGCGCATAGCGGACCAGTTCGGTGCCAGCGACCAGCTTCTTCGGGAAACCAAGATCGAATTCGTCCATGTAGATGAACCGATTGCCATTGTTTTCCAGCGTGACGCGCATCCCGTCGCCGTCCGGGGTGGCAGCGACCAAGCGCAGCTTCGGCGCCGTGCCGCGCGGCGCAAGATGGATGGACGTCCCGATTCGCAGCACACGCTGCACGCCAGACTGCGACCCGGTCAGGTCGACCGGCACTTCGCCGATGTAAAGCGTGAATGACCGCGATGTTTGCTCGGCCGGGCCGTTCCAGATGACGCGAATGGCTTGACGCGCATTGGGCTGCACGACCGCCTGCGCCGGAAAGATGCGGAACAGATTGTCGGCCGGCGTCTGTTCCTCGGTACCGTCCTCATTGATCTTGCGCTCGAAGATCGTGACGCTGATCGGCAGCGGCTCCGTCCGTGGGTTACTCACGGTAACCACGCCACCGTTCCGGTCTTTCGGCAATTCCAGCACGGTGACCGTCGGCAACACATCGAAGGCACTGGCCGCGGAAATGGGCGCAAGCGCCATCAAAGCTGCCGCGCCGAACATTCTCAGAAAATGAGCCATTAACACCCTACCACAGACTAGACAGTTTCCGAGCCGCGCCGGTGCAATACCGGTCGCGGCTCGGACCTAAGCATCAGTTCGGCGTGACAGTCGCGGTGACGGTGTCCGAATAGGTGCCTGCAATCGTTGCTGCCGTGGCGAGACGCACGCTCATCGAGCGCGTGAAGTTGGTGTTCGCCGGTGCGCCGGCACCAAAGGTGATCACGACGGGCGCGGTCAGCGCCGTTTCAGGAAGAACGCCGCCCGAGACGCTGAACAGGTAATCGACTTCCTGGCCGCCAGCCGACTTCAGCTTGCCGGCATTTGTCGAGGTCAGCGTGACAAGGTTGCCCGAAGCACCAGCCGAATAGTTGCAGTTGGTGGTCAGCGATTCTGCACCCTGCGTCGTGGTGCTCGTCATGTTCAACGCATCGAACGGGCCGTTGAGGAAGGCCGAGATCGTGCAGGCCTTGGCCAGCATGCCCGACAGCGGGATGTTGACCGAGGTTTGTGCAGACGCCGAGCCAGCGAACGCAACAGCCGCGACAGCCGCCAGAAGAATATTTTTCATGGTTTTCCTCGTTTAAAATGGTCCATACTCGTAACAAGGCATGACAGGTGTCGGACCAACACATGCCTCCCTAATCCACCCGAAACGCCGGGGGATGCCGTTGGTGCAGAATAGAATATGCAAAGGATAATTCCCTTGCTGCAACTTCCCCTATTCGTTGCACGTTATCTTGATCGAATTCATGCTTTGAGCTGATAATTACTGTCGGCTCACGCATGCCCCTCGAAATCGAATCGTTAACGTAATATAAATATAATTGACAGACCAACGCACTGTCAATCGCTGTTTCCATTTTGTGTTAATTATCACAATCACATCGTTAATATGCAGTCCGGTCACTACCCGATGTCCACCGACATTTAGAATGGAAGCGTAATGAGCAGGACGACGAGCAAGACAGCGTCGCATGTTCGGTAGCGCGCGGTTCGGTTATTGCTGAATAGTACGCGTCAGAACGCGCGCTTCTCGGCCGAGGTCATCGGCCGGCACAAGCCGCAGGCGCGCCAGGTCGGCGTCACAGGGCCGTCGCGTTCGCTGACCGAACCGGCGCTGGCGATCTGGGGTCCAGCCGCTGAGGGTCTTGCGGGGGACAGGGATGAAGGTCTCGATGGTGTCGGCGTCGCATTCTAACAGGCGGGTGGTTCGGCCTTGGGGTGGCGCGGCTTCGGCGTTTGCGACGGTGAAAGTGGGGCGCGGCGAGGCATATCTCCACCTATCCCAATTGGTTACAAAGATTGCGGTTGGCAGGCAAAATCGGCGCAGGGCTTTTTTGCGCGGCGGTGCATCCTACATCACCCGCCGAGCAGATTTCGAAAGACTACAGCAAAATGGCGGATTTTCCCGATTGGCATGGCACCACGATCGTGTCGGTGCGCCGGAACGGCCGTGTCACCATCGCCGGCGACGGCCAGGTGACGATGGGCAATACGGTCATGAAGCCCAATGCCAGGAAGGTCCGCCGGCTGGGGCCGAAGGGCCCCGATGGCCAGCAGGGCGTGATCGGCGGCTTTGCCGGGGCGACGGCCGATGCCTTTACTTTGTTCGAGCGGCTGGAAGCCAAGCTGGAGCGCTATCCGGGGCAATTGACGCGGGCGGCGGTGGAACTGGCGAAGGACTGGCGCACCGACCGTTACCTGCGCCGGCTGGAAGCGATGATGATCGTCGCCGACAAGGATGTGACCCTGGTGCTCACCGGCACCGGCGATGTGCTGGAGCCGCTCGGCGGCATGGCGGCGATCGGTTCCGGCGGCAATTTCGCGCTGGCGGCGGCGCGGGCGCTGGCCGATTCGGCGCATGATGCCGAGACAATCGCACGGCGGGCCATGGGCATTGCCGCCGAGCTGTGCGTTTTCACCAACGACCAGCTGACCGTGGAGAGCATCGGTGACGCCGCGGCGCCCGACGCACCTGCTGGCGGAGAGGACAAATGAACGTTATGACCCCCGTGAATGCTGCCGACGCCGGCCTGACCCCACGCGAGATCGTGGCGGCGCTCGACCGCCACATCGTTGGCCAGGGCGATGCCAAGCGCGCCGTGGCAGTGGCACTGCGCAATCGCTGGCGACGGCAGCGATTGGACGATGATCTGCGCGACGAGGTTTCGCCTAAGAACATCCTGATGATCGGGCCGACAGGGTGCGGCAAGACCGAGATCAGCCGGCGGCTGGCCAAGCTGGCCGGAGCGCCGTTCCTGAAGATCGAGGCGACCAAGTTCACCGAGGTTGGCTATGTCGGCCGCGATGTCGATTCGATCGTGCGGGACCTGGTCGAGGAATCGATCCGGCTGGTGCGCGAGGTGCGCCGGGCTGGCGTGAAAGAAGCGGCCGAAACCGCGGCGGAGTCGAGACTCCTCGATGTGCTCGTCGGCAAGGATGCCAGCGAGGCAACGCGGCTGGCGTTTCGCGACCGTTTCCGTGCCGGGGACCTGAAGGGCCGAGAGGTGGAAATCGAGATCAGCGACACGGCGCCGAGCTTTGAATTGCCGGGGATGCAGCCGGGGCAGGTCGGGATGATCAACCTGTCGGACATGTTCGGCAAGGCGATGGGCGGGCGTACCAAGCGCCGCAAGATGAGCGTCGAGGCGGCGTGGGACGCGCTGCTGGCCGAGGAATCGGACAAGCGGCTCGACGATGACGAAATCGCCCGCGACGCGGTGAGAAGTGCCGAGGCCAATGGCATCGTGTTCCTCGACGAGATCGACAAGATCGCCGTTTCGGACGTGCGCGGCGGCTCGGTCAGCCGCGAAGGCGTGCAGCGCGACCTGCTGCCGTTGATCGAGGGGACCACGGTCGCCACCAAATATGGTCCGGTGAAGACTGACCATATCCTTTTCATTGCCTCGGGCGCCTTTCACGTCTCGAAGCCGAGCGATCTGCTGCCCGAACTGCAGGGGCGCCTGCCGATCCGCGTCGAGCTCAAGGGACTGACCTATGAGGATTTCCGTCGCATCCTGACCGATACCGAGGCGTCTCTGGTCCGCCAATATGTGGCGCTGCTTGGCACCGAGGGCGTGACGCTGACACTGACCGACGATGGCATCGACGCGATTGCGCGGACGGCCGAGCAGGTCAACGACGCCGTCGAGAATATCGGCGCGCGGCGGCTGCAGACGATCATGGAGAAGCTGCTGGAAGGGCTGAGCTTCGACGCCAGCGAGCGCGCCGGCGACGCGGTGACGATCGACGCCGCCTATGTGGAGCGCGAGCTGGGCGCGATCGCGCGGGATACCGACCTGTCCAAGTTCATCCTTTAGCGTCTGGACCCGACGACCCCGGACCCCGGCCTGGCGGCTCGATCAGCAGCGCCTGCACCAGCCGGTAACCGGGGTTTGGGGCCGTCGGCCCCAGCTGCCGGAGGCTCTGATCCCGGGCCGTTGCAATCGGCTCTAGCGCGGCTCGCGCGCCAGGCGGCTCATCAGGATCGCGGCGCGCCGGGCCTGGCGCGGGATGGTTGTCAGGTCCACCGTCTCACCCGGCGCATGGGCGCCGCTGCCGCCAGTGCCCAGCCCGTTGAGCCCAGGCACATATCGGGCGACAAAGCCGATGTCGCCGGCGCCGCGCTTCAATGGGTCGAGCTCGGCCATTTCGGGCAGGCCCAGATCGGCGTTGACGCTGTTCAGCTTGACGAGCAGCGCCCGGCTGGCCGCTGTTGGCGCCATCGGCGGATAGCCTTCCGAAAAGCTGATCTGCGCATCGGTGCCGGGCAGGTGGCGGGCGACGATCGCCTGCATCCGCGCTCGCACGCGCGCCGTCTGTTCGGCGGACAGGGTGCGGAAATCACCGCGGGCGAGGGCGGCCGCCGGGATGATGTTGGGCTTGCCCGTGGCGGCGGCGCGGACACCATCGGCATCGATGCTGACGGTATCGCCGCCGCTGACCAGTCCAACGTTGAAGGTGAGGCTGGGCTCGGGGAGTTCGGCGCGAAAGGCGGCGATGATCCGCGTGAGCTCGTAAATCGCGCCATTGCCGGCGCGATCGCTGAAAATTCCGCTCGAATGCCCCGATTTGCCGGTGGTCGAAAGCGCCCAGGTGTTGGAGGATCGGCGCGCGATCGACCCCATATCCTGGCCGTTCTCGCGTGCCAGACCTTCGAAATCGAGCGCTACATCGGCGCGGCGGGCGGCTTCGACGAGATCGGCCCGCGCAACATCGACGGGAGATCCGACACGCTCCTCGTCGCCGGTCAGCACGATCTCGATCGCGGCGTCCTTGAGAGTTCCAGCTGCCTGCATGGCGCCCAGCGCTGCGAGCATCACCACGATGCCGCCCTTGTCGTCGCCGATGCCCGGGCCGCTGGCGGTGTCGCCATCGCGCTTCCATGCCTGAAAGGGCGCATCGGGTTCGAACACCGTATCGAGATGGCCGATCAGCAGCAGGCGCTTGCCGCCGGGACGGCCCTTGTTGACGGCTATCAGGTGCCCGGCGCGCCCGGTCTGCGGCAGCGGCTTCCAGGTGACCGCAAAGCCAAGTGCCTCGAGCTCGGGGCGCACCATTTCGGCGACCCTGGTCACCCCGGCGATGTTGAGTGAGCCGCTGTTCTGTTCGACAAGGCGCTGGAGCAAGGCAATCGACCGGTTACCCGTGCGCGTCACCTCGGCAACCATCGTCTTTTCGGCCGGCGTGAGCGCCGCTGCCGCCGGGGAACCCAGACCCGCCGCCAGCACCCCTGCCAAAATCGCTTTCGTTGCTGTCATCACATGCCCTGCTGTCTCGTCCCCCCCACACTTGCACTGCCGCACCGGCGCGGGCAATCAGGCCGCTCAACGAAAGGTGCCCCGATTTTCATGCGCGCTCCCGTTTTCGCAGGTCTGCTGCTTGCCTCCACTGCTGCGCTGGCGGCCGACACACCAGTCGGGAAGCTGCCGGCCGGCATCACGCCGACCGCCTATCGCCTCGATCTGACCGTTGACCCATCGCAGCCGACCTATTCCGGCCATAGCGAGATCGACACCAGGGTTACGGTGCCCAGCAACCAGGTCTTCCTGCATGGTCTGGGGCTCACCGTCACCCGCGTCACGGCCACGGCCGGCGGCAAGACCATTATCGCCAAATATACCGAGGTCGATCCATCGGGGGTGGCCCGGCTCGATTTTGCCAGCCCGCTGCCCGCCGGCCCGGTGACACTCAAGTTCGATTACACCACCGGCTTTCGTACCGGCGCCGAAGGCCTGTTCCGTGCCAAGGTAGGGACGGACTGGTATGCCTGGACGCAGATGGAGCCGCTCGACGCGCGCCGCATGTTCCCGGGTTTCGACGAACCCGGCTTCAAGACACCCTTTACCGTCAGCATCACCGCGCCCGCTAGCGTCAAGGCCGTCGCGAATGCCCCCGAAACCGGCGCCACCACCACCAAGGGCATGACCACGCACCGCTTTGCCGCGACCAAGCCGCTGCCGACGTACCTCATTGCCATCGGCGTTGGGCCTTTCGACATTGCCGGCACCACCATCCCCGCCAGCGCCGTTCGCAAGACCCCACTCGAATTCCGCGTTATCGCGACCAGGGGCCAGACGCCGCGCATGGCGACGACGCTTGCCGAAACCCCCAAGATCGTCGCCATCCTCGAGGATTATTTCCAGATCCCCTATCCGTACGAAAAGCTCGATTTCATCGCGTCGCCGGTCCAGGGCGGCGCCATGGAGAATGCCGGGCTGATCCTCTATTCGGACAGCCTGATCCTGCTCGATGCCACGGCACCGCCCAGCCAGCTGCGCCGCTTCGGCAATGTCGTCGCGCATGAAACAGCGCACCAATGGTTCGGCGATCTCGTGACACCGGCGTGGTGGACCGACATCTGGCTCAACGAAAGCTTTGCCTCGTGGATGGGCAACAAGGCGGCCGATATCTGGCGGCCCGATCTCGGGATTGCCGCGGGCGAACTCGATGACGCGCTGACAGCGATGGATACGGACTCGCTTGGCCGCGGCCGCCCGATCCGCCAGACCATCGACCGCAACGACCAGGTCATCAGCGCCTTTGATTCGATCACCTATCGCAAGGGCGCACAGACGGTCTCGATGTTCGAGAACTTCGTCGGGGCCGAAAACTTCCGCAAGGGCGTCCAGCTCCACCTCAACCGCTACGCCTTCAAGAATGCCACCGCCGAAGACTTTTTCGCTTCCGTCGGCGAAGCTTCGGGCAACCCGAGCCTCGTGCCGGCGCTGCGCACCTTCACCGGCCAGACCGGCGTCCCGCTGGTCACCGTCACCGATACCCCCAGCGGCGTCACCCTGGCGCAATCGCGCTATGTCCCCCTCGGCATTGCCACCGACCGGATGATGCGCCGCTGGGACATTCCCGTCGTTCTGTCGCGCGGCGAAGGCAAGGCATCGACCCTCCTCACCGAAGCCAGCACCCGCCTGCCGCCGCTGATCGGCACATCGCCGGCGCTGATGCCCAACGCCGATGGCGCCGGCTATTACCGCTTCAGCATGGACCAGGCCGGCTGGGACCGGCTGATTGCTGCAGCGCCAACCCTGCCCGGCCGCGAAGCCATGGTTTTCGCCGACAGCCTGTGGGCCGATTTCGCCGCCGGGCGCGCCGAATTCGCTACCGTCATGCGGGCCGCCGAAGCGCTTGCCGGCCACCCGGAACGCCTCGCCGCACTCTTCCTCGGCGACAAGCTGGGCGCGCTTGCTGACACGCTGCTCACCCCCGACCAGATGCCGGCCTATACCCGCGTCATGGCCAAGCTCTACACGCCACAATTGCAGGCCATCGACTTCGATCCGCGTGCCGCCTCGACGCCGGGCGAAGCCGCACCCACGATTTCGCGCCGCGAAGCGCTGGTGCCGATCGTCGCCCGCGAAGCGCGTGACCCCGCAACCCGCGCCGCGCTGCGCAGCGCTGCCGAAGCCCTGATCGCCGGCGATGCCGCGGCCGTGGCACCTGCCTATCGCGGCACCGCCCTTGCCGTCGCAGTCGAAGATGGCGGCCGTGCCTTCATCGACAAGCTTTGGCCGGTACTGCTCGCCTCGCAGGATCCGCTTTTCCGCAGCCAAGCGTCGGTCGCTCTCGGCGCCACCGAAGACGCGGAAACCGTCGCCCATGTCCAGCAGCTCGCCATGGGCGCCGGCCTGCAAAGCCTCGAACGCACCCGCGTCCTCGCCAGCCTCGCCGCCAACCCCACCGCACGCGACGCCACCACCGATTTCGTCGCGAAGAACTTCACCCGTGTCGTCGAAAGCTTCCCCGGCTTTGCCCGCGCCGGCATCATCGGATTCTTCAATGGCTATTGCACCCTCGAAGCCGCCGCCCGCGTCGAAAGCCTGGTGCGCCCCAACCTCGCCACCCTCGGGGGCGGCGCTCTCGAACTGTTGCAAACCAGGGAACGCATAGGCCAATGCGCCGCGCTGAAGGACGCGCGGGGGGCACAGATCGCGAGCGTACTGGCGAGGTATTAAGGGGCCTCCGGCGGCTGGGGGCGGCGCCCCCAGACCCCTTTCAGTCACCTGTGCTTGTCCGACGAAATGGGGTCCGGGGCTGCCGGAGGCTCTACCGCGATACGGCCACGGTATGGCTTGCCGTCAGCCCGAGTTGCCAGCGGGGCTGAAAGCCTTTCAGCGCGCCATCCGGCCCGGCATCGAGATAGGCGCTCTGTAACACATCGCCTTTCAGGGTCAGGTCGAGGAAGGCGGTGAGGGTGCGGAAGATGATCGCGTCGGCCATGTCCTTGCGCCACACCGGTTCGTCGATGGCGTCGCGCAGCCGGGCGGTATCGGGGGCGCTTGCCGGCGGCGGGTTGCCGCCAAGATTGTGGCGGGCATTGGCGAAGACATAGAGGCGGCGGTCGCTGTTGACGGCATTGTCGTGGAGCCAGCGGATGCCCTCGGCGCCGGCCACATCATCCTTATCGCCCATGATCCACAGACTCGGCAGCTTGAGGCCGGCCAGCCCGGCAGCGGTGAACGACCGGGTTTCGGCGGCGCCGCCCCAGGGCGCGATCAGCACCACGGCGCGAACCCCTGATGCGGGCGTTGCGGGTTCGAGCGCCGCTTGCATCGCTGCTGCCGGGATCTGGTTCATCACCGCCCCGCTGCGGGCATGGCCGGCGCCGGCGGTGGCAAGTGTTCCGAAGCCCCCCATCGAATAGCCGATGATGGCCATATTGGCAGGATCGATCTGCGCCGCGAGCGGGTTCCGGGCGCTTTTCAGCCAGTCGAGCGCGGCGCGCTGGTCCTGGCTGCGGCGAACGACCGACGTGGCGAAGCCCTGCAGCCGCGTGGCAGGCTGCATGGCACCACGATCATCATGATCGATACTGGCAACGACATAGCCCTTTGATGCGAGATTCTCGGCCATGCCGCTCATTGCCGTCGACCAGCGGCCAAGGCCGTGGCTGAGCAGGACGGTGGGGCGCTTGCCGCCAGGGGCCGGGGCGGCGTCGCGTGTCGCGATGGCTTCGAAAACCAGTTCGGCGGGGATGCCTTCGGGGGGATTGTCGAACGAGTGGGGGTAGGTGGTGGCCGGGCCGGGCTTTGCGGCGGGGTAGAACAGGGTGATGCCAAGGTCGCGCCCGGGGCCGGCGGTGAAGCGTGCTTCGCGGGTGCCGACGGGGCTGGCACCGAGGGCAGCAAGCTCGGGCGCGTCGGCAGGGACTTGCGACGGCGGGCGGGCGAACGCGGGGGTGGCGAGGAGTATGGAGAGGGCGAGAAGGGCGCGCATCGGGGTGTTGTGTCGGTGCGCCAGAGTAAAAGGCAAGGCAGAAGTTTAAGGAAGCAAGGGCATGGGCAAAGCCCATGCTGACGTCAGACGAGATCGGCGGGCCCGAGGACCCGCCGCCTCGCTGGCCGCGCTTGCGCCTGTCGGCGCGTAGCTTTCGCTACGCGCTCGCGGCGCTACGCGGCGAACTGGTTCATCGTGTTGTGCGCGCCGCCCGCCTTCAGCGCCGCTTCACCGGCGAAATATTCCTTGTGATCGTCGCCGATGTCCGAGCCGGACATGTTCTGGTGCTTCACACAGGCGATGCCCTGGCGGATTTCGGCGCGCTGGACGTTCTTGACATAGCCCAGCATCCCGGCGTCGCCGAAATATTCGCGTGCCAGATTATCGGTGCTGAGTGCCGCCGTGTGATAGGTCGGCAGGGTAATCAGGTGATGGAAGATGCCGGCGCGCTTGGCGGCATCGCGCTGGAAGGTGCGAATGCGCTCATCGGCTTCGGCGCCGAGTTCGGTGGTGTCGTAATCGACGCTCATCAGTTTGGCACGGTCATAGGCGGCGACGTCCTTGCCCGCCGCAACCCAGGCATCATAGACCTGTTGGCGGAAGTTGAGCGTCCAGTTGAAGCTTGGCGAATTGTTATAGACGAGCTTGGCGTTGGGGATGACGTCGCGGATGCGATCGACCATGCCGGCGATCTGCTCGATGTGCGGCTTTTCGGTTTCGATCCACAACAGGTCGGCACCGTTCTGCAGCGACGTGATGCAATCGAGAACGCAGCGGTCCTCGCCCGATCCGGCGCGGAACTGGAACAGGTTGCTCGGCAGGCGCTTGGGACGCAGCAGCTTGCCATCGCGGTTGAGGATGACATCGCCGTTGCGCGCCGTGGCGGGGTCGATTTCCTCGCAGTCGAGGAAGCTGTTGTACTGGTCGCCGATGTCGCCGGGGGCGTTCGACACCGCGATCTGCTTGGTCAGCCCGGCGCCCAGCGAGTCGGTGCGCGTGACGATGATGCCATCATCGACGCCCAGCTCGAGGAAAGCGTAACGGCAGGCGCGAACCTTGGCGAGGAAGTCCTCGTGCGGCACGGTCACCTTGCCGTCCTGGTGGCCGCACTGCTTTTCGTCACTCACCTGGTTCTCGATCTGCAGCGCGCAGGCGCCGGCTTCGATCATCTTCTTGGCAAGCAGATAGGTGGCTTCGGCATTGCCGAAACCGGCATCGATATCGGCGATGATCGGCACGACATGAGTCTGATAATTGTCGACCGCGGTCAGCAGCTGCATTTCCTTGATCTGGTCGCCAGCGGCACGGGCGGCATCGATGTCACGGAACATCATGCCCAGTTCGCGTGCATCGGCCTGGCGCAGGAACGTGTAAAGCTCCTCGATCAGCGCCGGAACGCTGGTCTTTTCGTGCATCGACTGGTCGGGCAGCGGGCCGAATTCGCTGCGCAGCGCGGCAACCATCCAGCCCGACAGATACAGATAGCGACCTTCGGTGGTGCCGAAATGCTTCTTGATCGAAATCATCTTCTGCTGGCCGATGAAGCCGTGCCAGCAGCCGAGCGACTGGGTGTAATTGCCCGGATCGGCATCATAGGCGGCCATGTCGCGGCGCATGATCGCGGCAGTGTACTTGGCGATGTCGAGGCCCGAGCGGAAGCGGTTCTGCAAACGCATCCGGGCAACGCTTTCGGCGCTGATCCCGTCCCAGGTGCCGTTCTGCTTGCCGATAAGGGCGTTCACCTGGCCGATATGATCCTGGTACGACATGCTGCCTCGCTGAAAATGCTACACTGATGTTGCAGCGCCGCATATGCCTGCACAACGGCGCCTTGAAGCCCTGTTATAGTCCAGATGTGCGACTTTACAGAACGGCGTTGTCATGTTGTAACGATATGACAAAGCATGAGGGCTGCATGTCGAACGAGCATCCCGTCTATATGGGCCCGCGGCTGCGCCGGTTGCGCCGCGACCTTGGCCTGACTCAGGCCAACATGGCGGCCGATCTCGATATTTCGCCGAGCTATGTCGCCTTGCTCGAGCGCAACCAGCGGCCGCTGACGGCCGATCTGCTGCTGCGGCTGGCGCGCACCTACAAGCTCGACATGGCGAGCCTGGCCACCGACGGCCATGACGATACCATCGCCCGGTTGCAGACGGTGCTGAAGGACCCGATGTTCGCCGATATCGAGGTGCCGGCGCTGGAGACGACCGATGTCGTGACCGGCTTTCCCGGTATCACCGAGGCGTTTCTGCGCCTCCACACCGCCTATCGCGAGGAGCATCTGGCACTTGCCGACAGAGGTGCGGAAGTTGGCGGCGACATCGTGCTTGTATCGGACCCGGTGGCCGAGGCGCGGCGCTTTCTCGCCGCCCGCCGCAACAATTTCCCCGCCCTCGACGATGCGGCGGAGACGCTGGCCGCTGCCGTCGCCGAAGCGGGCGGGCTGCCGGCCTATCTCTTTGCCCGCCACAAGCTGAAGGTCCGCCGGCTGCCGGGCGATGTCATGGCGGGTGCCACCCGGCGGTTCGATCGCCACCGCGACGAGATCCTGCTCGACGACACGCTCGACAATGCCAGCCAGAGTTTCCAGCTGGCGCTGCAGCTCGCCTGGATCGAGCTGCGCGCCGATATCGACGCGCCGCTTGCCACCACCGGCTTCCGTTCCGAATCCGGCCACCGCCTCGCGCAGAAGGCGCTGGCCAGCTATGCCGCCGCGGCGATCATGCTGCCCTATGCCGCCTTCGCCCGCGCAGCCGAGCGCCGCCGCTATGATGTCGAGGCGCTCGGCCGGCAGTTCGGCGCCAGTTTCGAACAGGTCGCCCATCGCCTGACCACCCTGCAGAAACCCGGCGACGAGCGCGTCCCCTTCTTCTTCATCCGCGTCGACCCGGCCGGCAATGTTTCGAAACGCCTCGATGGCGCCGGCTTTCCCTTTGCCCGCCACGGCGGTGCCTGCCCACTGTGGGCGGTCCACCAGGCCTTTCGCCGGCCGCGCGAGATCATCACCCAATGGCTCGAACTCCCCGATGGCCAGCGCTTCTTCTCGATCGCCCGCTCGGTGACGGCCGGGGGCGGTGCCTTCGGGGCGCTGCGCGTCGAGCGCGCCATTGCGCTGGGCTGCAGCGCCGAACATGCCGCCCGACTTGTCTACACCCAGGATGGCCCGGGGCCGGAAAGCGCGACCCCCATCGGCGTGACCTGCCACCTCTGCCACCGCACCCGCTGCACCGCACGCTCGGCGCCGCCCATCGGGCGGGCCTTGCTCCCCGATGATTATCGCCGGGCAAGTGCGCCCTTCGGGTTTTCGGAAGTCTGACCCTTATTCCGCCGCGCCGTCGCGCTTGAACTTCAGGATCGGCAACACGCTGGCGAAATCGTCGCTCCACGCCGTCACGCCGGGGCGGGCCTGCAACGGCTGCCAATCGGTGGCGGCGCCCTGGCTGCGCAGCGTTGCCAGCCGTTCCGGGTTGCGGCTCAACGCCACCCAGGTCGAGGCGGTGAAGGATTGGCCGCGCGGCTGCCGGCCGGGTGGGCGGTAGAAGCGGATCATCGCGTTCCAGCCTTCGCGCGCTGCGATGGCGGCAATCATCGGTTCGAGATCGAGAAAGCGATTGGAGATGTGCACGAGCAGCACGCCGTCCTGGTCGAGCGCCCGGCCATAGACGCGAAACGCCTCGCGGGTGACCAGGTGGAGGGGGATGGCGTCGGAGGAGAAAGCATCGATGGCGAGAATGTCGAGGCTCGCCGGCGCCGCTATGGCCAGTGTCATCCGGGCGTCGCCGACGACGATTTCGAGGCCCGGGTTGCAAGTGCCGATATAGCTGAAGCGGGCTTGCGCGGTGCGGACGACGACGGGGTCGATCTCGTACGCCGTCCAGTGCTGGCCGGGGGCGTGGTAGCAGGCGAGCGTGCCGGTGCCGAGCCCGACAAAGCCAATCCGCGCCGCCGGGCCATAGAGCCGCGGGGCGGCGCGCATCGCCTGGCCAATGCCGCTTTCGGGGGCATAATAGGTCATCGGTACCGTGGCGAATTCGGGACGACGCGATTGCTGGCCGTGCATCGTCGTGCCGTGGAGCAGGATCCGGCTCTGGTCGCGGTCCTCGACGGTATAGACGCCGAAAAAGCTGCGTTCGCGGCTGCTCGCCAGCGACAATTGCTGCCAGCCGCCGGCGGTGAGGATCATCAGCGCGAAAACAGAGGCGAACAGCCTGCGCCGGCCGATGGCCGCGATGGCGATGGCCGCGAGCAGCCCCAGGACAACGAGGACCGGCATGGTCAGCTGCCGCATGGCATCGATCGGCGCCACGCCATAAAGCGCAGCGCCGCCCGCCGACGCAAGGAGCGCAACGGCAGCAAGCGCAATCCGCAGCGCGCGCGATCCAAGCACGCGCTGCGCCGCCGGGACGAGCGGCCGCGCCGGGATGGCGAGCGCGGCGGCGACGAGCAGCAACGGATGTTCGAAGGGCCAGCGGAACAGCAGCGGCGCCACCAGCGCGCAGAACACCCCGCCCAGCGCCCCGCCGACCGACAGCCAGAGGTAGAAATCGGTCAACCCCGCTGCGGCCGGGCGATCATTGGCCAGGGTGCCGTGCAGCGCCAGCGCGACGATGAACAGCAGCACGATCCCGGCCGCCGCGAACAGCGTCGACGACGCCGGGCCCGACGCGATGCACGCCCAGCTGCCGAGCAGCAGCAGCGCCGGCCGGCTGATGGCCACGGCGATGCGGGTGTAGGCCGCGCCGCGCCCGGCGAAGGCGACGACGAAGCTGAGCAGATACACACCCAGCGGTACCACCCAGAGCAGGGGCATCGCCATGATGTCGGTTGTCAGATGGGTCGTGGTCGACAGCAGCAGCCCCGATGCGATGAAGGCGAGCCATGTCCAGCGGCCGCGCTGAACCCAGCTGATGGCAACGCGCTCGGCGACGGCAGCCGGCGCTGCTCCTGCGCCGATCGACCAGCCGCACAGCGCCATCAGAAGCCCGAGGCCGACAAAGCCCAGCGACCACCACAATGACTGTTCGCCCAGTGGCAAGCCGGGTTCGACCAGCAGAGGATAGGCGACAAGCGCTGCAAAACTGCCGAAATTCGATGCGGCATAGAGGAAATAGGGGTTGGCAGCGTCACCGTCGGACGACTGCGCGAACCAGCTCTGCATCAGCGGCGCCTGTGCCGATACCGCAAAGAATACCGGCCCGATCGACACTGCCAGCAGCCCGATCAACCAGAGGGCCGGCGGCCCCGACGCCGCTGGATACCATCCGGCCGTCGCGATTGGCAGCGTCAGCGCTGCGGCTGCGAAAACGCCGAGATGGACGAGCAATTGCCGCCGCACCGGCCAGCGCGACAGCGCATGGGCATAAAGATAGCCCGCCAGCAGCGTCACCTGGTAGAACAGCATCGCCGTGTTCCACACCATCGGCGAGCCACCCAGTACCGGCAGCACCCGCCGCCCGAACATCGGCTGGATGAGGAACAGCAGGAACGAACCGAGCAGGATCGTCACCGTGAACAACGGCCGCAATGGCAATGAAAAACGAGCAGGCGCGGTGGCTTGAGTCACGCTGGCAGCGATAGGGTGCCGGCGACGCTGGCGGCAAGGCGAAAGCGTGACGCCGGCCGCTGGGGGCGTCGCCTGCAGACACCTAATGCTCGTTGGTCCGAGTGAACCAAGTGCGGGACCGAAAGCCCCGGCTGCCAAAGATGCTGTAGCGAAGATGGCAGTGGCGGGGCTGCGTTTGCCGCTGCCTCCGCCACTTCCTCCCCATTAGCTGTGTAAACTGCCGCGCGATGCGAGTTGCCAGTGCATTGGCGCTGCGCTAGGCGCTCGTCAACGCAATATTTGATGCCTTTAGGGGTCACGATGGCCATTGAAATTACCGGCGCCATGCGGCCGGGCTATGAGAGCGTGCTGACGGAACCGGCGCTGGCCTTTGTCGCGCAGTTGCACCACATGTACGAGCCGACGCGGCGGTCGCTGCTCGGCGCGCGAACCCAGCACCAGGCCTGGTGGAATGCCGGCAATGGCATCGATTTTGCGGGCGAAATGTCGTCGGTGCGCGCCGATCCGTTCTGGAAAGTGCGCCCGGCACCGCATGATCTGACCGATCGCCGGGTCGAGATCACCGGCCCGTGTGACCGCAAGATGGTCATCAATGCGCTTAATTCAGGCGCGCAATGCTTCATGGCGTGCCTCGAAGACGCGTCGGCGCCGACCTGGGACGTGATGGTGCAGGGCCAGGTCAATCTGCGCGATGCCGCCGCGGGCACGATCTCGATGGAGGACAAGGGCAAATCCTATGCGCTCAACGATAGCACTGCGACGCTGATCGCCCGGCCGCGCGGCTGGCATCTCGATGAAGCCCATATGCTGGTCGATGGCGAGCGGGTCGCTGGCGCGATCTTCGATTTCGGGCTGTATTTCTATCACAATGCGCGGGCGTTGCTGGCCAAGGGGTCGGGCCCTTACTTCTACCTTCCCAAGCTTGAGCATTATCTCGAGGCGCGGTTGTGGAACAACATCTTCACCACCGCACAATCGATGCTCGATCTGCCCATCGGCACGATCCGCGCCACGGTGCTCATCGAAACCCTGCCCGGTGCCTTTTACGCCGAAGAAATCCTCTACGAGCTGCGCGATCATATCACCGCGCTCAATTGCGGGCGCTGGGATTACATCTTCAGCTATATCAAGACCTTCCAGGCCGACCCGAGCAAGGTCCTGCCCGATCGCGCCGCCGTCACGATGACGGTGCCGTTCATGGCGAAATATGCCGCCCATGTCGTTCGCACCTGCCACAAGCGCGGTGCCCATGCGATGGGCGGGATGAGCGCCTTCATCCCGGTCAAGGACGACGAGGCCGCCAATGAACGCGCCTTTGCCGCCGTTCGCGCCGACAAGGAGCGCGAGGCGACGCTCGGCCATGACGGCACCTGGGTCGCCCACCCCGGCCTTGTCGGTATTGCCCGCGAGGTCTTCGACCGCCTGATGCCGACGCCGAACCAGCTTCATGTCCTCCCCGAAGGCAGCGCCACCGCCGAGGATCTGACCACGCCGCCGCCCGGCCCCAAGACGCTGGCCGGGCTGACCAACAACATCAATGTCGGGATCGGCTATATCGCCGCCTGGCTGCGCGGCCAGGGCGCTGTGCCGCTGCACAATCTGATGGAAGATGCCGCCACGGCCGAGATCAGCCGCAGCCAGATCTGGCAATGGCGGGTATCCGAAGTCGTGCTCGACAGTGGCGAGGCGGTCGACGAAGCCCTGATTTCACGGGTGACCGAGGAGCAGCTTGCGGTGTGGAAAGCGCAAGTGGGGGACAATTTCTTCGCCACCGGCAAATATGCCGAAGCCGCCGACGTGTTCCGCACGCTGGTGCTGGCGGAAGAGCTCGAGCCGTTCCTGACGGTGCCAGCTTATGAGCATTATTTCGCCAGATAGGCGCAGCCAGCGACCCCGGCACGCCAATGCCGGGGCCTTTGGGCGTTAACTTTCAGAACCGCATGCCGAGGCCGATGCCGACCACCAGCGGGTTAATATCGGCATCGACGCGGTTGACCAGATTGCCACTGGTCAGGGTCGCGCGCGTTGTCATGTCGATATATTTGACATCGATGTTGGCGAACACCTTGTCGGTAAGATCGACATCCAGCCCGGCCTGCAGGGCATAGCCGAAACTGTTCTTCAGATCGACATCGGTCGGCCCGACGGCCGTTTCCAGGGCGTCGCTGGCATTGCGCGAGTAGAAGATCGTGTAGTTGATCCCGGCACCTACATAAGGCCGCACATGGCGCTCGGGCAGGAAGTGATATTGCAGAGTCAGAGTCGGTGGCAGAACCCAGGTGCTCGCCAGCTTGCCAACACCCGCCAGCGTGCCGGTACCGCTGATACTGTGCTTGGTCGTCGCCAGGATCAGCTCAAGGCCGATATGGTCTGCAACCATGTAGGTGAAGTCCAGCTCGGGGGCAAAGGCGTTGTTGATCGAAACGCCAGCGCCCGGGAAGCTTGGCAGCACCGGCCCGCTGCTTTCAGTGGGGGCGACCATGATGGCACGCGCGCGGACAAGCAGATCGCCCTGCTTGGCGGCTGCCGGTGCTGCCGTGGCGGCAACGAGCGCCAGCGCAAGACCGATCCCGGCAGTGAATCTCGAAGCCTGCATGATGTGTCTCCCCTAGTTGAACCGAACCACGGCAGTGGCGGTGCGCAGCGCATGGCGCAGGGACAGAGCAGCGCAAAGTCAGGGAAAGGCCCTAAGGGCGATTACCTAGGGGGATTTCGCCCTTGTTGAAGCCAAGGGTCTGCGCCGGGGCAGGCCGAGGCCGTCAAAACGGTTTCACGATCACCAATATGACAATGGCGATCGTCGTCAGTGACGGGATTTCATTGACGAGGCGCAGGGTCTTTTCGGCATAGGGCCGCTCGCCGGCGGCAAATTTGCGGGCGGCACCAACCATCCAGCCGTGAAAACCCGACAGACCGAGAACGACGAGGAGCTTGGCCCAGAGCCACAATGGCCAGCCGAGGTGGAAGCTGAGCAGAAGCCCCAGGACCCAGACGACGATCTGCCCGGGGTTGAGGATGATCCGCGTCAAGCGGGCACAACGCTCGGCCCAAAGGCCGTTTTCGGGCGACCCGGGAACAACCTGGCTCCAATAGACGAGGAAGCGCGGCAGCATGAACAGCCCCGCCATCCAGTAGACGACGAAAATGACATGGATGGACTTTACCCAGAGATAGGCATCGCCGAGCCAGCCGGCGGCAAAGTCCATGGCCGCTGCGTCCATCAGAATGGCTTGCGCAGCATCGCCAGCAGCTGTTCGACATGGGCGATCGGCGCATCGGGGAGGATGCCATGGCCGAGGTTGAAGACATGAGGGCGTGAATCGAAGGCGGCACGAATGCGGGTGACGGCACTGGCAAGTGCATCGCCACCGGCGATCAGCGCCAGCGGGTCGAGATTGCCCTGCACCGGCATTCCCGGCGGCAGCATGGCGTCGGCCCAGGCTGGATCGATGGTTTCATCAAGGCCGACAGCGTCGACACCGGTTTCGGCAGCATAGGCCGCGAGCTTGGCACCAGCACCTTTCGGGAAGCCGATAATCGGCACATCGCCGTGGCGGACCATCAGCCGTCCAACAATATCGGCGGTGGGTGCGATCACCCAGCGTTCGAACTGCGCCGGCGACAACGTGCCGGCCCAGCTGTCGAAAAGCTGCACCGCCTGCGCCCCGGCCTCGATCTGGCCCGACAGATAATCGACGGTGACAGCGATGATCTTGTCGATCAGCGCCTGGAAACCCTGGGGGTCGGTATAGGCAAGGCGCCGTGTTTCGCCCTGGTCCTTGCTGCCGTGCCCGGCGACCATATAGGTGGCAACGGTCCAGGGGCTGCCGGCAAAACCGAGCATGGTCACTTCGGGCGAGAGCTGGGCCTTCACCTTGGCGACGGTTTCATAAATCTTGGCGAGATAGTCGGGCCGGGCCACCAGCGCGTCGAAGCGCGCATCGCTGAGTGGTGGCGTCAGCTGCGGGCCTTCACCAGGGCCAAAGGTCAGGCCCTGGCCGATGGCATGCGGGACGATGAGAATGTCCGAGAACAGGATCGCCCCGTCCATGCCGAAGCGGCGGATCGGCTGCAGCGTAATCTCGGCGGCGGCATCGCTGTCATAGACGAGTTCGAGAAAGCCGCCCTTTTTGGCCCTTAGAGCGCGATATTCGGGAAGGTAGCGCCCGGCCTGGCGCATCAGCCACACCGGCGGCGGATCCCGGCGTTCGCCCTTGAGAACGGCGAGCAGTGGCGGGTCGATGGGGGGAGTTGGTTGCGGCTTGTCGAGGATCATGCCGCTCCTTCACCGCAAGGCCGCTCTTGGTCAAGGGCAGCCGGCCGCGGCGCAACCGCACTTCTTCAATCCTGTTCTTACCAAGAAATGGAGATGTTGCAGGCATGCCGGCCAATTGGGGATTAAACGCACCGCGCCAGGCCATCCACAACGGCGGCCCGGTCTATGCATGTGATTCATGGCGAGTCGCGTAAACTGTCCCCGTTATCCACAGGCCTGCCTGTGGAGTCTTCCCCAGGTGGATGGGCATGGCACGAATCGAGGCGGGGCCTGGGGGTGGCGGCGGCGGTTTCGTGCAAAAGCCGCTTGCCCCCGTCCCCCGCCGCGCCATAACCATCGCATCCCATGCTTATCCCCAACTTCATCCCGGCCAATCTTTCGCTGCTTCGGTGTGGCGGCCGGGGATGATGATGCCCAACCGCCTGCATCTTCACCTTGTCAGCGATTCAACCGGCGAAACGCTCGAATCGATCGCCAAGGCAGGGATGGCGCGCTTCGAAGGCGTCGAGGCGGTGAAGCATTTCTGGCCGATGGTGCGATCCGAAGGCCATCTCGACCGGGTGATCGAGGAAGTCGTCCGCATTCCCGGGCTGATCATCTACACGCTGGTCGATGGCGGGGTGCGCGATCGCCTCGAACAGCGCTGTGCAAAGCTGGGGCTGCCCATTGTGTCGCCGCTTGATCCGACCATCGGGGCGCTTTCCGAACTGCTCGGCCAGGCGGCGACTCGCCGCCCGGGGCGCCAGCACGTCATGGACCGCGCCTATTTCGATCGCGTCGATGCGATCAACTTCACCATGGTCCATGACGATGGCGCCGGGCACGACAATTGGGAAGAAGCCGATATCGTCCTCGCCGGCGTGTCGCGAACGTCCAAGACGCCGACCTCGATCTATCTTGCCAACCGCGGCTACAAGACCGCCAATATTCCCATCGTGCCGCAATCGCCGCCGCCCAAGGTGCTGTTCTCGCTGAAGCGGCCGCTCGTTGTCGGGCTGACTACAGCGCCCGAACGGCTGATGACCATTCGCCGCAACCGGCTGCTCACCCTCGGCCAGACACCCGATACCGATTATGTCGACCCGGCCCACATCGACAGCGAGGTGGCCTATGCCCGGCGACTGTTTGCCGACCATGATATCCCGGTGATCGACGTCACCCGCCGCTCGATCGAGGAAACCGCCGCCGCAATCATCAATCTGGTGCAGGCGCGGAACAGCCGTGCTGAATGATGGGCCTCCGGCGGCTGGGGGCATTGCCCCCAGACCTCTTTTGATTCTGGCCAGCCAGAGTGCAGCGCGGCGGGCGATGCTGGCAGCGGCGGGGGTGGCGCATGAAGCGGTGCCGGCGCATGTCGATGAGGAAGCGGTGACCGCCGGGCTGCTCGCTGAAATGGCATCGCCGGAACGTGTTGCCGATGCCCTTGCCGAGCTGAAAGCGGTCAAGATCTCGGCACGGAACCCCGGCACGTTGGTGCTCGGCGCGGATTCGGTTCTGGCAATGCCCGATGGCACGCTGCTGGATAAACCGCGCGACCGCGACCACGCCGCCGCGCAGTTGCGAAACCTCTCGGGCAAGACGCACCGGCTGGTCTCGGCCGCCGTCATCGCCGAAGCCGGCGTAGCTGTATGGCGCGCCGCGGGCAGCGTGCGGCTGACGATGCGGACGCTTTCGGACGCCTTTATAGCCGACTATCTCGATGCCGAAGGCAATGCCCTGCTCGGCTGCGTCGGCTGCTATCGCATCGAAGGCCTGGGGGCGCAGTTGTTCGCCCGCGTCGAAGGTGACCAGTTCACGGTGCGCGGGCTGCCCTTGCTGGCGGTGCTCGACTATCTGCGCGTGCGCGGCGTGCTGGCATCGTGACGTTACCGCATCCGCTTGTTGCCGGGGTCATCGGCTGGCCGGTGGCGCATTCGCGCTCGCCGATCATTCACCGCTTCTGGCTCGAGAAAATGGGGCTCGACGGCGATTACAGCCGCTTTCCGGTGGCGCCCGAACGGCTGGCCGATTTTGTCCGTGCCATGCCGGCCATTGGCCTGCGCGGCGCCAACGTCACCATTCCACACAAGGTGGCGGTGATGGACCTTCTGGACGACATCGACGACACCGCCCTGAGTGTTGGCGCCGTCAACACGCTGAAAGTTTTCGAGGATGGCCGCATCGGCGGCGTCAACACCGATATCGAGGGTATCATGTTTCCGTGCCGGGGTCTCGGTATTGCCGGACACGAGGTCATCATCATCGGCAGCGGCGGCGCCGCGCGGGCTGCGGTGGGGGCGGCAGCCTGTCTCGGCGCTGGCTGGGTGACCGTCATTGCGCGCAATGTCAGCGCTGCGACAACCATGCTGCAGCAAATGGGTCAGCCGGGAACGGTGCTGCCGCTCGGCAACGGGCTGCCACCCTCGCCGGATGCACGGCTGTTCTTCAATGCCACCAGCCTGGGGATGGCGGGCCAACCGCCCCTTGATCTCGATTTAGACGCGTTGCCGGCCGCGTGCACGGTCTTCGATGCTGTTTATGCGCCACTCGAAACCTCGCTTCTTCGCGCAGCGCAGGCGCGCGGGCTGCCCATCATCGACGGTCTGACGATGCTCGTCGGCCAGGCAGCCTCGGCATTCGAAATAATGTTCGGCGCCCTGGCGCCCCGCGAACATGATGCCGAACTGCGGCAGCGGCTGCTGAAATGATCATCATCGGCCTCACCGGTTCGATCGGCATGGGAAAATCGACCGTTGCCGCCATGTTCGAGCGGCTGGGCGTGCCGGTTTTCGATGCCGATGCGGCAGTGCGGGCGCTGCAGGGGCCGGGCGGACGCGCGTTGCCGGCAATCGAGGCGGCATTTCCGGGGACAACGGGTCCAGCCGGGCTCGACCGGGTCAAGCTCGGCGCCCAGGTTTTCGGCGACAAGGCAGCGCTGCGGCGGCTGGAATCGATCCTGCATCCGCTTGTGGCCGAAGCGCAATCGACCTTTCTGGCCCGGCACCGCCTGAAGCGCGCCATCATTCTCGACGTGCCGCTATTGTTCGAGAAGGGCGGCTGGCTGCGCTGCGATCTGACCGTGGTGGTAAGCGCCCCCTTGCGGGTGCAACGGGCGCGTGTCCTGGCGCGCCCGGGCATGACGCGCGACAAGTTCGCCGCCATATTGAAGGCGCAAATGCCCGATGCCGAGAAGCGCAAGCGCGCCGATGTCGTCATCGAGACGGGGCGCGGGCGGCGGCAGACCTGGCTGGAAGTGCAGAAACTGGTGAAGGGCCTCCGGCGGGAAGGGGCCTGAGGCCCCTTCACCCCCATTGAACGACTGGGCGCCGGGGTGTCGCCCCTGCCCGCCGGAGGCTCTTTCGATTCTCGCTCCGAGACGCTAGATGCCCGCCATGCGCGAAATCATCTGGGACACCGAAACCACCGGCATTTTTCCGGGCGATGGCCATCGCATCGTCGAGATCGGAGCGCTCGAGATGATCGATCGGGTGCTGACCGGACGGACCTTTCACACCTATGTCGATCCGTGCCGGCCGATGCCCAAGGATTCGCAGGCGGTCCATGGGCTTTCGAGCGATTTCCTCACCGGCCAGCCGGTATTCGAGATGGTCATCGACGATTTCCTGGAATTCATCGGTGATTCGCCGCTGGTGGCGCACAATGCCCAGTTCGATATGGAATTCCTGAACTGGGAGCTGAAGCGCATCAAGCGCCCGGTGCTGCCGCACAGCCGGTCGATCGATACGCTGGAAATATCGCGCAAGATGAACCCGGGCGCCAAGCATACGCTCGATGCGCTGTGCAATCGCTATGGCATCGACCTTTCAGGGCGAACCAAGCATGGCGCGCTTGTCGATGCCGAGCTGCTGGCCCGCGTTTATGTCGAGCTGACGGGTGGCCGCCAGATCGGTTTCGATCTCGCGGAAGCGGCGGTGACCGAGGACGTACCGGTGGAGCGCGTGACATTGGCAGCACGAGCGCACAGCGCCAGTGAGGATGAGCTGTCGCGTCATGCGGTGTTCGTTGCTGGTCTCAAGGATCCGCTCTGGTTGCACTAGGCAGAGAGCCTCCGGCGGCTGGGGTCGATGGCCCCAGATCTCGATTTTCGGTCGCCCGAACCTGCGAAATGGCCAATAATGGGGTCCAGGACCGCTGGTCCCGGCCGCTGGCGGCACTTTTCCACGAATTCCCCGCAAAACACTTGGCAGCGCCCCCGCCAGGCGCGACACTCTGCGGCCGTCCAACCGGAGATTTTGGGGGGACGGTTGAATGCAGGAGAATGACATGGATATTCGCATTTCGGGCCACCAGACCGACACCGGCGCTGCCTTTGGCGTGCATGTGCGCGAACGGCTGGGCGCGATGATCGAGAAATATTTCCCGCGGGCCATTTCGGCGCATGTCACGCTGGCGCCGGCGCCCCATGCGCATTTTACCTGCGATATCGTCATGCACGTGATGTCGGACATCATCCTGAAGGGCAGCAATCGTGCCAGCGAGGCGCATCCGGCCTTCGACGGCGCCGCCGACCGGATCGACAAGCAGTTACGCCGCTATATGCGGCGGTTGAAGGATCGCCACGGCCCCGGTGCCGAGCGCGCCGTCGAGCGGGCCGCAAATGCCGAGTTTGCAGCGGTGCTCGACAATGCCGATTACAAGATTTTCGCGCCCGTGGCCGACGAGGCCGACGAGGGCGTGGGGGATCACCCGCTGGTCATTGCCGAAACCCGGGTCGATATCCCCCAGACGAGTGTCGGCGACGCCGTGATGATGCTCGATCTGCGGAACACCAACGCCCTGTTGTTCGTAAACAGTGCGAGCGGGGATCATAACATGGTCTACCGCCGGGAAGACGGCAGCATCGGGTGGGTGGAGCCCAGACGGACTGCCGCTGCGGGATAGGGAGGCGTCACGTGCACGGTGGTTGCAACGCGGGTTTTGACGATCTGGTCGAGGAATCAGGGCTGCTGCTCGGGTTGAAGGCGGCGGACAAGCCGGCGCTGCTGGCGCAGCTCGCCAATGCGGCCGCTGCCGTCACCGGCATCGACGCCAATGTCATACTGGAGCGACTGCGAAAGCGCGAAACGCTCGGTTCGACGGGCCTTGGCAGCGGAACCGCTATTCCCCACGCCCGGTCGAAGGGCCTGGGCGGGGTCGTGGCGCTCGTGGCCAAGCTCGACGCGCCGGTGGCGTTCGATGCGATCGACGGGTTGCCGGTCGACATCGCCGTTCTGCTGCTGTCGCCCGAGGCGGCGGGTGCCGACCATCTGAAGGCACTGGCGCGCATCAGCCGGACCCTGCGCGATCCGGCACGGCTGGAAGCAATGCGCGCGGCGCCGTCGCGTGAGGCATTGCGGCGGGCGATCGTGGCACCCATCGAGGCGCGGCGCGCGGCTTGAGCGAGCGCCTTGCCAGCAGCGTCCTGGTGGCGGCCCTGTTGCGCCGTGTTGGGGCCGAAGGCGGCTTCGGGGCCGTGCTGCACCGAGGCGATGCGACGGCGGGCGCCATCGCCGTCGTCACTCGCGACCGCGGCGAAACCAGTCTCATCGAGCGGGTGATGGCGGTGGCCGGCGGCTATGAATGGCGCGAGACGGCGGCAGCGGCGGAAATCGAATCCCGTATCGAACGAGCACGGCGGTTCGACCCCGATCTATGGGTAATCGAACTGGATATCCCGGACGCCGCACGCTTCGTCGCCGAAATGAGCCGCGATGGTTGACCCATCGACCGACTAGGCGTTCAGCCGGCAACAGTGAATGCATTGCCCTTGGGCGGGCGATGCGTGTGTTGCCGAAGCGGACCGGACCGGACTTCAGCCCAGCCTTGGATGGCGGCCTTCCAGAGTAGCGGAAGGATCATCCCGGCGGACCCGGACAAGGCCGTGAATGATTGCTGTCTGAATGACCTCTGGACTTCCCGTAATCGGCGCGACGACGACCCGCGTGATCCTCTTGACGTTTGCCAGCGCGTTGCTTCTCGCTGCCGGCGATGCTTCCAGTACGTCGAACAACCAGCTTGGTTCCATCCAGACGATGGGTACCGGCGATGATATTCTCGCTCCGCTGAGCGCCGCCGACATGGCCGCTGCCAGCGCCGCGTTCGCAGCAAGCCTGCCGCCCGAAAACCCCAGCGATGCCGCATCGACCGAGGCGTTTGAAGTGGCCCCCGAAACGACGGCTGATCCGGCACCGGTGGCGCGCAGCCTGTCCGAACTCGTCAACAACATCGGCGACGCCGAAATTGACGACGCCGACATGCGCTGCCTGGCCACCGCCACCTATTTCGAATCGCGCGGCGAACCGCTCGAAGGCCAACTCGCCGTGGCACAGGCCATCCTCAACCGTGTCGAATCCGGCCGCTATGCAAATAGTGTCTGCGGCGTGGTCAACCAGCGCGGCCAGTTCAGCTTCGACCGCAGCCGCGCGCCTGCCAAGGGTCGCGACTGGCGCACGGCCCGGGCAATCGCGCAGATCGCCATCGACGATCTGTGGCATTCGGTGGCGCCGCGGGCCAACAGCTTCCACGCCGCGCGGCTGTCGCCGGGCTGGCGCGGCAAGGTGCGTGTCGCGCAGATCGGCAATCACGTCTTCTATCGCTGAGTATCTGCCAGCGCGGCTGGCTTGATGTGCCCGCCAGCGCAGCTGGCTTGATGTTCTTGCCCTGTTCCGGCTAGGCTGGCGTGGTGATCGTTACCTCGCCCTCTTTGACCGCCCTGGATGTGGCGCGCGGCGTGTCGCGGATGCTTGTCCGCGCCGGGGTGGCGCCGCTTCCCGAGGTCTCGATCGGGTGCGGGCGGCGCGCCGACATCATGGGGATCGACGCGGCCGGGCGGCTGACGATTGTCGAGATCAAGGTGTCGCTGGCCGATTTGCGGGGCGATCGCAAATGGCGCGACTATCTGGGCCATTGCGACCGGTTTTTCTGGGCGGTGCCGGCGGGCTTCGGGCTCGGCGTTTTCGATCATGCCGAACTGGCGCCCGAGGCGAGCGGCTTGATCGTGGCCGATCGCTTTGATGCCGAAGTGGTTCGCGAGGCGCCGTGGCAGCCGCCGCTGGCCGCGGCACGACGCAAGGCCGAAACGCTGGCCTTTGCCAGGCGCGCCGCCATGCGCGTGCTGAGCAGCAACGACCCTGAAGTGCTGGCAACCGGCCTCGAATAAACGGGTGCCGGGGCGTCGCCCCCGCCCGCCCCCGGCCTGCGCCGGGGCAGGCGGAGGCCCTTACCGTATCGGCCCGCCGCCGCGCACGGCGAACAACAGCGCCCACCCTACCCCAAGCATCCCCAGGATTGGCGTCAGCCCCCAGGCCTGGCTGCCGCCGGCGCGAGTCGCGGCTTCGATGAGTAGCGGGCCGAGCCACATGGTGGCCGCCCCCGACAGGACATAAAGGCCGAAGAAAACGCCCAGTTGATCGGGAGGGGCGACGCGGGTGAGCAGGGTGCGCGACGACGCATAGGCAGCGGTGATGGTGATGGCGAGGATGCAGCCGAGGCCGAGGAAGACGATCTCGGGCAGCGTGGTGAACATCGGGCCGTTCCAGAACGGCGGGCCCTGCCACGGCTGATAGAACAAGCGATTGCGCCCCATGCCGAGCGCCAGTGCCCAGAAGACCATGAGAATGCCGAGTTCGACCTTGAGTGAGGCTTTGGGGCCGATGGCATCGTCGAGGCGGCCCGCCAGGAGCCCGCCGGCGACGGCCGCAATCGACAGGATGATGCCATAGGCGAGCATTTCGACGGTGGCCCAACGCATCTGCCCGGCCGCGAACAGTCCGCTGAAGACGAGGATGGCAGTCAGACCGTCGGTGAAGATCATCCGGGCGAGAAGATAAGTGAGGACATTGCGGTGGCCGCGGGCGCCGCGGACGAGCGCGGCAAGATCGCCGGCGCCGGCGCGAATGGCCTGGGGCAGCGACAGCGCAGTTCGCGCCATGTCGGGGACCTTGCCGAACAGCGGCAAGCTGAACAGCGCCATGGCAGCGGCGACGATCAGCGTGGTGACACGGTCGGGCTCCCCCAGGGCCGGGTCGAGGCCGAGCAGCGGCGCCGCCGGCAGCCAGGGCCAATTTAGCTTGCCGGGAAGTGCGAAGGCGATAAGCACGCCGACCAGCATGAGCACCGACACGGCATTGCCGCCAGCCAGGCCGAGCCCCGAGGCGCGTGCCGCCCCGGCGACGCCGGCGGCTGGGACGAGCAGGGCATTGTGGAGCATTTCATGATAGGCGAATGCGACCGTCATGGCGGCGAGGATCGAAGCAACGGTGAAGGGGCTGAGGCCGGCGCCGGCACCATCAACGGGCGGCGGCGTGAACCACAGCGCCGCGGTCATCGCCACCATCACTGCGAGCAGCACGGCGAGCCAGGGCTTGCGCGGTCCCAGCCGGTCGATAGTGGCGCCGAGCAGCGGCGCTGTCAGCATGACGATCCAGCCGCCCCATTTGTTGGCACCGGCGACAAGCGTCTGCCCAGCCACCGGATCACCGATGACGCGGGTGACGTAGTAAGGCGCGAAGATGTAGATGGTGATGAGGATGACGAAGGGGTCACGCGCAGCCTGAGCGAGCGCCCAGGCGTTGGCAGCGCCGCGGCTCGGCCGCGGCAGGGGGGCAGCGCCGCGGCTCGGCTGCGACAGGGGTACAGTGCCGCGGCTCGGCGTGTGCAAGCCATTGTCTTCGACAGCCGGTGCGGAAGCAGAGGTCGCCAGCGTCCTTCCCCCGATGAAACCCGGCCCTTTGCGCGCCCGTTGCTGCTATCATCGCCAAAATGCCTGTGAAGGCAATCACGGAGACGAAATGGCCGCTCTCAATCCCGCCCCCCTCAACCCTGTCGTCGCGGCGGTAACCGCCCGGATCACCGAACGCTCGGCAGTCTCGCGGCGGCGTTATCTCGATTTCGTTACCAGAGAAGGCGAAGCGGGCACGGCGCGCGGCAATCTTTCGTGCGGCAACCTCGCCCATGGCTTTGCCGCCGCTGGCGACGACAAGCCGGTGATTCGCGGTGGCGCGGCCATGAACATCGGCATCGTGACGGCGTACAACGACATGCTGTCGGCGCATCAGCCCTATGGGCGCTACCCCGAGCAGATCAAGCTGTTCGCCCGCGAGGCCGGGGCCACGGCGCAGGTGGCGGGCGGCGTGCCGGCGATGTGCGATGGCGTGACCCAGGGCCAGGCCGGCATGGACCTGTCTCTCGGCAGCCGGGACAATATCGCCATGGCGACGGCGGTGGCGCTCAGCCATGCGATGTTCGAAGGCGTTGCCCTGCTCGGCATCTGCGACAAGATCGTTCCGGGGCAGCTTATCGGGGCGTTGCGCTTCGGCCATCTGCCGGCGGTGTTCGTGCCGGCGGGGCCAATGCCCTCGGGGCTTGCCAACAAGGAAAAGCAGCGGGTCCGGCAGCTTTATGCCGAAGGCAAGGCGAACCGCGAGGAACTGCTCGAGGCCGAGGCGGCGTCCTACCATGGCGCCGGCACCTGCACCTTCTACGGCACCGCCAATTCGAACCAGATGCTGCTCGAGATGATGGGCCTGCAACTGCCGGGATCGAGCTTCGTCAACCCCGGCAACACCTTGCGCAACGGCCTGACGCGCGCGGCGATCCACCGCCTGGTGGCGATCCGCAATGCCGGCGACAGCCCGAGGCCGCTGGGGCGGCTTGTCGATGAAAAGGCCATCGTCAATGCCATCGTCGGGCTGCTGGCAACGGGGGGATCGACCAATCATGCGATCCACCTGCCGGCAATCGCCCGCGCCGCCGGGATCATCATCGACTGGGAGGATTTCGACCGGCTGTCGAGCGCGGTGCCGTTGATCGCGCGCGTCTATCCCGGCGGTGCCGCCGATGTGAATGCCTTTCAGGCCGCCGGCGGCATGGCCTATGTCATCGCTGAACTGCTCGGCGCCGGGCTGGCGCACGCCGATATCGTCACGATCGGCGATGATTTCGCGCAATGGACTCAGGCGCCCGAAAAGGCGGAATCCGGGGTGCGCTGGGTCCCCGGCCCCGCTGTCAGCCTCGATCCGTCGATTCTGAGCCCGGTTGCCGCGCCCTTCGGCGCCGATGGCGGCATGCGGCTGGTAACGGGCAACCTCGGCCGCGCCATCGTCAAGACAAGTGCCGTCGAGCCGCACCGTCTGACAATCGAGGCCCCGGCGCGAGTGTTCGACAATCAGGACGCCGTGCTCGCGGCCTTCAAGGCCGGCGAGCTCGAACGCGATGTCGTCGTCGTCGTGCGTTTCCAGGGGCCGCGCGCCAATGGCATGCCCGAGCTCCACAAGCTCACCCCGAGCCTGGGCGTGTTGCAGGACCGCGGCTTCAAGGTGGCGCTGGTCACCGATGGCCGGATGTCGGGCGCCAGCGGCAAGGTGCCCGCCGCGATCCATGCCATTCCGGAAGCGGTGGCAGGCGGACCGCTGGCGCGGCTGCGCGATGGCGACATGGTCCGGCTTTGTGCGGTCACCGGCAGCCTGACGACCGGGGCCGATCTGTCGACACGCAGCGATGCCCCTGCCCCGCCACAACCCGAAGGCACGGGCCGCGAGCTTTTTGCGCTTTTCCGGACCCATAGTGACGATGCCGAGCGCGGGGCTTCGGCGATGCTGGCAGCAGCCGGGCTCTAGGCTCGATTGCATTCTGGTTGAAATACAAGGGCCTCCGGCGGCCGGGGCCGGCGGCCACGGACCCCATTCGATCAGCCGGCTCCATCCCGGGTGCACGCGCAAAACCCGGCGAAAGGGGTTTGGGGCCGTCGGCCCCAACCGCTTGAGGCTTTGATTCCGTCTCCTTGGAATCAGCTCTAGAACGTCAACCGGATCGTGACGGCCTGGTGCGAAGCCTGCCGTGCTGTGGTTGTCGTCCGGGGTTGTGCGCCGGCCGCGGCTGGCTGCGATCAACCGCGCGCCGGACACGGCTGCTGACGAAAATATGTTGCAAGCGTTAGCGGGCGATTGAAACCTCTCACTCATACCTCTATACTGATCAGTAACAAACGGCAAAACCTTGTCTTTGTTGGATTCTCGGCATGCTGAGGGGAAAAGTCGACGACGATTCGGGGCGGCGAGAACGGCTGTATGTAGATGCTGATCCCGGCCTCGCAGTATAGAATGTGCATAACACCACAGACTTTTGCCTGAATTTATTGTTCGTTGCTTATTTGTAACCTTTAGTGCCGATTGACCTTCGGGCGGCGTTACTGCCGCGCTGGAGGGCCGTTCGGCCTGGGGGGTTGGGCGTTCCTGGGGGCGGGGTGCGGCGATGAGTTCGAACAAGGTTTTCGTTTCCGTGTCGGCCTATGGCCTGTCGTGGACCGACGCCGAAGATGCTGCGACCGCGATGGGTGGCCATCTCGCCTCGATCAATTCCAGCGACGAACTCTACGCGACCCAGAACATCCAGCAGGGCGTTGCGCTCTGGCTGGGCGCCAGCCAGTCGGATGATCTTCTCGAGCCTGCCGGCAACTGGTCGTGGGTGAACGGCGATCTGTTCGATTATACCAACTGGGAAGGCGGCCAACCCGACGATTTCAACGCCGGCGAGGATTATCTCGTCCAGCAATCCTGGGGCAGCTGGAACGATCTCGCGCTCGATGGTGAAGGCACTGTCGGCGGCTATCTGGTCGAATTCTCGGACGATGTCGTCACCGGTTCGTCGGGCAGTGATGCCATCACCGTGCTCGGGAATTTCGACCAGACCATCGTGGGTGGCGATGGTGATGACACGATCAACGGCGGCACTGGCAACACGTCGCTCGAAGGCGGCGCCGGCAATGACAGTTTCTATTCGTCAGACGCCGACCGGCTGGATGTCGACGGTGGAACCGGCAATGATTCGCTCTCCGCCTATGGTTTCAGTGCGGGCCTCGGCTTTGTCGCCGGCGAAGGCAATAATTACGCCGATGTCTATGGCAGCGGCGATGTTTCGATGTCGGGCGGCGCCGGTGACGATTCGTTTTACAGCTCTTCGCAATCCTATGCCGGCACTGGCAGCATCGAGGCTGGCGACGGAAACAACTATCTTAACCTGTACAATTATGCTGTCGCGAGTGTGACAACTGGCGATGGCAGCGACAATATCTACAGCTATGCCTATGACTCATTTACTGTAAATGCGGGCGCGGGTTATAGTTACATTGACGTCGGGGCCGATAATTTTGTCTCGGTAACGACGGGGTCGGACAGCGATTCTATCTATGCCTATGCCCAGGACGTTCTGATTTCCGCAGGCGATGGCGAAAATACGATCAGCGCCAGCAACTATGGCCTTGGCGGTGCGATCACTGCCGGGTCGGGCAATGATTCGATCTACTTCAGCGGCGATGGCTGGATTGTCGATGCCGGCGAAGGCAGCAACACGATCAGTGCCAGTGGATCGGCAGACATCCTTGTCGGTGGTGGCAATGATTCGATCGAGATCTATTCCAGCGGCGTCACTGTTCATGCTGGCGCGGGCGACGACACGATTCTCAGCCAGTCCGGGTCCGGCACCTTTTTTGCCGACGCCGGCGACGATTCGATCGTGGCGAATTACGATGACGCGGTTTCAGCTGGCATCGGCAATGACACCATCGACGCCGGTTACGGCGCCAGCACCCTCGAAGGCGACGATGGAGACGATGTTTTCCTTTTCGTCGCCAGAGGCATAGGCTCGTCGTCAGCCAACAGCATCACCGGTGGCGCCGGTCAGAACCGCTTCGACCTGGCTGTTCCCGATTTCACACTCGATCCGGCCTCCGTCGACCCCGACGTCATCAGCGATTTCAAGACCGGGCCGGGCGGCGACATCATCGGCATCGATGATTTGGTGGCAGCTCTGTCGGGCCTGCTGAACGGTATCGATCCTTTCCTTTTCGGCTATCTGAACCTTGTCCAGGACGGCAATGACGTTCTGCTCCAGGTCGATGGCGATGCCTCGGGCTCGGGCAATGGCTTCATCAGCCTGCTCCGTCTCCAGAATACCCTTGTCGAGAACCTGACAGCCGACAATTTCAGCGGCGGCTTCGGGCCGGCTTCGAACGTGGCGGTCGACCTTGTCGATGACGGCACGAGTTCGGTGCTGGTGGGATCGACCGCGGCCGACAGTATCGATGGCGCCGGAGGCGACGACACGATCGCGACCGGTAGCGGTGACGACACGGTGCTGGGCGGCAGCGGCAATGATCTGGTGTACGCCGGCGACGATGGCGACAATGTCGATGGCGGTGAAGACAGCGACACGATTTTCGGTGGCGCCGGCAACGACACGATTATCGCCGGCAGCGGGATCGGCGATGATTCGCTTTATGGCGAAGGCGATGACGATTCGATCGATGCCAGCGGCAGCGACGGAAACAATCTGCTCGATGGTGGTGCCGGCTTTGACACGCTGCTCGGTGGCGCCGGCAACGATGTTCTTGCCGGCGGCAGCGGTGACAACAGCCTCGATGGCGGCGCCGGTAACGACACGCTGACCGGCGCGGGCGCCGATACGGTCGTCGGCGGCGACGGCGATGATTCGCTCAGCGGCGGCGGCGGTTCGAGCCTCGATGGCGGCGACGGCAATGACACGCTGTCAGCCGGATCGGTGGCGGCCGCCTATCTGAGCACCGGGGGCGTGCTGATCAACGGCCTTGGCGGGCCGTCGGGCTTTGGCGCGGATTCACTGCCCGCGGGTGGGTCGGCGTTTATCGATCTGACCGGCGTGTTTGCAGGCGGCCTTGATATCGACGGCTACACGTCAACCAGTCTGACCGTCTATCCCGAGGGATATGCCCAGACAAATGGCGCTTATTTCTATACCTACTACACGTCCCAGAGCAGCAATTACGGAAGTTTCGCGCCGTCACCAGGCGGGACGTCGACCGGATCGGGCAAGGTCTGGTACAGCCTCGACGCTGCCAATTATACAGTCACTGTCACCTGGGACGATGTTTACAATTTCTATACCGGGGAGCTGTCGGCTTTCCAGCTGCAACTGATTGGCGATGGTAGCGGCAGCGGCGCTTTCAGCACGGTTTTCCGGTATGAGGATACGGGCCCGAATCTTTATTATTCCTATAGCCAGATCTATACTTCCATCGGGGGCACGATATTTGCGCCGATTCCGGCCAGTGGCTGGCAGGATTTGCCGACGAGCCCGGGCAATACCGGAATCAACGGCCTCAATGTCTTCGATTTCGGCACGATCGACCTTGGTGGTTCCAACGCCAATATCGCGGGTGGCGATGGCGATGATCTGATCACCGGCGCCGGCTCCGGCGGCAACACACTGAGCGGCGGCGGCGGGCAGGATGTTTTCGAGCTGATACGCTCTTCCGGCGGTGCCTTCGATCTGATCACCGACTTTGCCACCGGTATCGGCGGCGATCAGCTCGATTTTGCCAGGCTGCTTCCCGTGATGCAGGGGCTGGTGCCCGGCAACAATCCCTTTGCCGATGGCTATGTCCAGCTTGTCCAGGATGGCGTCGATGCCATTCTCGAAGTCGATGTCGGCGGTGACGCCAATCCGCTGGGTTTCGCGCCACTGGTTCGCTTCGCGAACACCGATGCCAGCACGTTCAGCGCAGCCAATTTCGTCCAGGGTTTTGATCCCAATTTGGTAACCGACCAAAATGTCACGCTCGGCGATGGCGGCGAGACCTTTGTCGGCGGTGTCGGCAACGACACGGTGATCGGCGGCACCGGCAATGATTCGGTAAGCGGCCTCGCAGGCGCCGATTCGATCCTCGGCGGCGCCGGCAGTGACACAATTCAAGGTGGCTCGGGCAATGACAGCCTCGAAGGCGCCGGCGGCGCTGGCAGCGACCTGATTTTCGGCGGTACCGGCGATGACACGATTCTGGCAGGGGCCGGTGGCGGCGACAGCACGCTGGTCGGCGATGCCGGCAACGACCTGATCGATGCCAGCGGCAGCGTCGGCAACAGGTCGATCGAAGGCAATGCCGGCAACGACACGATGACCGGCAGCGCCGGCAACGACACGCTGGTGATCGGCGATGGCAGCGATTCTGTTACTGGTGGCAATGGTGCCGACCTTTTCCTCGGGGTGGCCGGCAGCGCCGGCAACACGCTCAGTGGCGGCGCTGGCATCGACACCTACAGGCTCGCCTGGTCGGCCGGCAAGACCGGCGACACGCTGATCGATTTCACGGCCGGCGTTGGCGGCGACATCATCGATCTGGCGGCGCTGCTGCAGAGCGGCCTGACGGGTTATGTCAACGCCACCAATCCGTTTGTCGAAGGTTATCTGCGCGTGGCGCCTGCGGGCAGCGATGCCTTGCTCCAGGTCGATCCTTTGGGCACCGGAAGCAACTGGCAGACGCTGCTGACGCTCGTTGGCGTGACGGCTGCCAATGTGACAGCGGCCAATTTCGTCCAGGGCTTCCCTGTCGATGGCCTTGGCAGCGTCATCACCGGCACCGCGGGCAACGACAGTCTGATTGGTACGGTCAACAATGATACGATCAGCGGCCTTGCCGGCAACGACACGATTACCGGCGGCTTCGGCCATGATGTCATCGATGGCGCCGCCGGAAACAACAGCATGTTGGGCGGCAGCGGCAATGACACGATCACCGGCGGCATCAACAATGACACGCTGAACGGCGACAATGGCAATGATTCACTGGTCGGTGGCGAAGGTACCTTCAATCAGCTTTCGGGTGGCGCCGGCAATGACACGCTGATCGGCGGCAGCCAGCGCGACAGCATTACCGGTGGTGCCGGCAATGATTCGATCAATAGCGGCGGCAGCACCGTCAACAGCACCGAGTTCCTGAGCGGCAACGACGGCAACGATACGATCGTCACCAGCGGCGCCTTCTACCAGAATATCAGCGGCGGTACGGGGAATGACTTGCTCGACGCCGCGGCGATGACCGGCGGCGCCTATCTCAGCGGCGATGGCGGTGCGGACACGCTGCTCGGCGGCAGCGGTAACGACACCTTCTACCCCGGCGGCAGTGGCGGCGGTGTCCAGGATGGTGGCGGCGGCAATGACCGGTTCGATAACGTCGCTTATTGGCAGGGCACGACGATCTATACTGGCGGCACTGGCGTCGATAGCTACGGGCTCATTTTCAACCCGGCCTCCCCGAGCAACGGCGTTGCCGAGATTACCGATTTCACGACCGGAGCTGGCGGCGACATCGTCGACTTCAGCTATACCGTCAACAACTGGTTCTACGACGGCAACCCTTTCATCGATGGCCATGCCCGGCTGTTCGACGATGGCAGCGGCAACACGCTGCTGCAGTTCGATTTTGATGCGGCCGGCGCTGGCCATGTCTGGCAGACGGCCATCAAGTTCAACGGCCTCACGCCGGCGGATTTCACCTATCACAATTTCGCGCCGAGCTATTCGCCCGACGGTATCGGCGAGAATGTCGTCCTGACAGCAGGCAACGACAGTCGCATCGGCACGGCCAACACCGACACGATCGACGGGGCCGGGGGCAATGACACGATCCGCGGCGCCGACGGTGACGATTCGATCATCGGCGGCCTCGGCATCGACAATCTCCAGGGCCAGGATGATGACGACACAATCCTCGGCGGCGATGGCGCCGATTTTCTCTATGGCGGCAATGGCGACGACAGCCTCGATGGCGGCGACGGCAATGATTATCTGCGCGCCGATAATGGCGCCGATACGCTGGTCGGCGGGCTCGGCAACGATACCTTCTACCCGAACGGCAGCGGCGCCCTCGTTGCCATGGGCGGCGATGGCGACGACGTCTTCCAGTATCTGAATTATTGGAGTGGCGATGCAACGCTGACCGGCGGCGCCGGCATCGATACGTACGAGCTGGTCTATTATCCGGCGAACAATTATCTCACGACGATTACCGATTTCGTTGCCGGTGCAGGCGGTGACATTGTCGATTTCAGCTCCACGATCTATAGTAATGCCTTGGGGCTGAACGGCGGCAATCCGTTTGTCGGCGGCTATGTGCGACTGGTCGATGATGGCAGCGGCAACACTTTGCTGCAGTTCGACATGGACGGCGTCGGTGCCGGGCCCTGGTACGATGCCATAAAGTTCGAAGGCCGCGCGGCGGCGGACTTTGTCGCCACCAATTTCGCCCCCGGTTATTCGTTCGATGGTTCGGGCGCCAGCGTCGTCCTGACCCTCGGCAATGACAATTATACGGGTTCGGTCAACGACGACACCATCGACGGCGCCGCGGGCAACGACACCATCTATGGCGGCAATGGCGCCGATTCGATCATCGGCAACAGCGGCAATGATTATCTGCAGGGCGAAGGCGGCGTCGACACGCTGAGCGGCGGCGATGGTAATGACTCGCTTTACGGCGAGGGCAATGGCGACAGCCTCGATGGTGGTGCCGATGCCGATTATCTGCAAGCCGGCGGCGGCACCGCTGTCGTGGTCGAAGGTGGTGCGGGCAACGATACCATCTACAGCAACAGCGCCGGGATCATCGCCAGCGGCGGCGACGGCAATGACTATTTCGATTACCTCGTCTGGTTCGGGAATGGCACATACAGCGGCGGCGCCGGTACCGATACCTATCGACTGGCTCTCTATCCCTGGTCGAACACCAGCATCGCCCGCGTCACCGACTTCACCGCCGGGGCGGGCGGCGATGTTATCGACTTCAGCTGGCCCACGTCCTACTTCAGCGGCAACCCGTTCGTTACCGGTAACGCGCGCCTCGCGGCCGATGGCTCGGGCAACACGCTGCTGCAATTCGATTATGATGCCGCCGGGACCAGCTATGGCTGGCGGACGGCGGTGCGGTTCGACAGCATCGGGCCGGGCGATTTCACCATCGACAATTTCACACCGAGCTTTGCGCCCACGGGCATCGGGGTCAATGTCGTCCTGACCGAGTCGGCCGACAGCTACACCGGCACGTCGAGCAACGACACCATCGATGCGGCCGCGGGCAATGACACGGTCTATGCAGCAGCAGGCAATGATTCGGTCATCGGCGGCCTCGGCAACGACAATCTGCAGGCCCAGACGGGCAACGACACCGTGTCCGGTGGCGCCGGCAATGATTCGATCTATGGCCAGGGCGGAACCGACAGCCTCGATGGCGGTGCCGACAATGATTATCTCGATGCCGGCGGTGGTTTCGCGACGCTTTCCGGCGGTGCGGGTGACGATACGCTCTATCCCGGCGGCAGTGCCGCAATCGTCGCAACGGGTGGCGACGGCAATGATCTGTTCCAAAACGTCAACCATTGGGGCGGCGGCTCGACACTGACCGGCGGCGCCGGAGTCGATACGTACCAACTGCTGGCCTACCCGCCGTATAACTATGTGTCCGACATTACCGATTTCGCGGCGGGGCCGGGCGGCGACGTCCTCGACTTCAGCTACACGCTCAACAATTTTGCTTCGGGCCTCGGCAACGCCAACCCGTTCATCAGCGGCTATGCGCAGCTGATTGCCGATGGCAGCGGTAACACCCTGCTGCAGTTCGATATCAGCGGGCCCGGCAATGGCGCGCAGTGGCAGACCAGCATCAGGTTCATCGGCAGGGCGCCGGGCGATTTCACCATCGACAATTTCAGCCCGAGTTTTTCGCCTGACGGCGTCGGGTTGCTTATCGACGACGATGCCGGCTCGAACACGCTGAACGGTTCGGCGAGCCACGACACGATCAACGGCAATGACGGCAATGATTATGTCAATGCCGGCTTCGGCAATGACATCGTGACCGGCGGCGCCGGCAACGACACTGTCATCGCCGATTTTGGCAACGACACGATCGACGGCGGCACCGGCAACGACAATCTGCAGGGTGGCTCCGGCAATGATTCAGTCACCGGCGGCAGTGGCGGCGACACCCTGTACGGCCAGGACGGCAGCGATACGCTGGTCGCGACCGGCGCTGGCTCTCAAGTTCTTTATGCCGGCGCGGGCAATGATTCGCTCGATGCAAGCGGGACGACAGGCGGAGTCTATCTCAGCGCCGACGGTGGCACCGACACGATGGTCGGCGGCACCGGCAACGACACCTTCTACCCGAACGGCAGCGGCGCCATGCTGGCGAGCGGCGGTGACGGGAACGACCTGTTCCAATATGTCAATTACTGGGGCGGCGGCGGGACGCTGACCGGCGGCGCCGGTACCGATACCTACCAGCTGCTCTATTACCCGCCGAACAATTTTCTCACCACCATCACTGATTTCGCGGCGGGACCGGGCGGTGACATTGTCGATTTCAGCTGGACGCTGAACAACTATGCCTATGGCCTGACCGCTGGCGCCAATCCGTTCACCAATGGCTATGCCCAGCTGGTCGCCGATGGCAGCGGCAATACATTGCTGCAGTTCGATCTCGATGGTCCGACCAACGGGGCGATCTGGTTCAGCGGCATCCGCTTCGACGGGCGCAACCCCGGTGATTTCACTCTCGAGAATTTCGCGCCGAACTTCTCGCCGAGTGGGACAACCGGGCAGGTTATCGATGGCGATGCCGTCGCCAACACGCTCTACGGTACCGCCAACAACGACACGATGCAGGGCCTGGGCGGCAACGACACCCTCTATGGCGGCTTCGGCGACGACACCATCGATGGTGGGGACAACAACGACTATCTGCTCGGCCAGGCCGGGAACGACACGCTGAAGGGCGGGCCGGGCAATGACACGCTCGATGGCGGCGACGGCAACGACAGCCTCGAAGGCGATAGCGGTGTTGGCGCCGACTATCTGCAAGGCGGTGTTGGCGACGATACGCTGGCGGGCATTGATGGCAATGACTCGCTCTATGGCAACAGCGGCAATGACAGCCTCGATGGCGGCAACGACAATGACTATCTGAGCGGCGACGCCGGCAATGACACCCAGATCGGCGCCGCCGGCAACGACACGCTGATCGATTATCAAGGCAGCAACAGCCTCGCCGGCGGCGACGGCAATGATTATTTCTAATATGTTGGCTACAGCTCGGGTGCCGACACGCTGAGCGGCGGCGCCGGCACCGACACCTACCAACTGGTCTGGTCGCCGAATGGCGGCTTTGTTGCCGATACCATCACCGATTTCACCCCGGGTGCCGGGGGCGACATCATCGATTTGTCGAATGTCTCGCTCAGCGGGCTGCCTGGGGGCAATAATCCCTTTGTCGATGGCTATATGCGGCTGGTCGACGATGGCAGCGGCAATGCCCTGCTCCAGATCGATCATGACGGGGCAGGCGCCGGCCATGGCTGGCAGACGGCGATCATCTTCGCCAACACCGATTTCGCCAGCTTCACCGTGTCCAATTTCCAGCCGGGCTATGGTCCGTTCGGTGACGGGCTGCTCCTCGATGGCGATGCCGGCAACAACACGCTCAACGGCTCGGCGAGCAACGACACGATCAACGGCGCCGATGGCAACGACCTTGTCAATGGCGGCGGCGGTGGCGACAATATCCATGGCGACGCCGGCAACGACACGCTTTTCGGCCAGTCGGGCAACGACACCGCCGATGGCGGCGATGGCAACGACAGCCTTGATGGTGGCACCGGCGACGACAGCCTCGAAGGCGGCACCGGCAACGACAGCTTCTACGATGTCAGTGGCAACAACAGCTTCGCCGGCAATGGCGGCAATGACAGCTTCGGCTGGGTGAGCCATGGAACCGGCGCCGATACACTGTCTGGCGGGGCCGATGTCGACAGCTACCAGATCGTCTGGGGGCCTGGGGCCACGGCCGACCAGATCACCGATTTTGTCGCCGGCCCTGGTGGCGACATTCTCGATCTGACTCATGTCATCAACAACTACACATCGGGCCGCCCCTACAGCGACAACCCGTTCACCACCGGCTATCTGCAATTCGTTTCCGATGGCAGCGGTGGCGCGTTCCTGCAGCTCGATACCGATGGCGGCGGCGCCGCGGCCTGGCAGACGATCCTGCACCTTGTCGGGGTGGCGCCGGGATCGCTGACGCTCGGCAATCTCGTCCCCAGCTTCACGCCGAACGACGTCGGCGTCGTCGAAACACTCGACGGGGCCAACCAGAATGTCACGCTCAGCTTCAGCAGCGACACGGTCGATGCCGGCGGCGGCGCTGATACCGTTCAGGCAAGCTATGGCGCCGACAGTCTGATCGGCGGCAGCGGCAATGATTATCTTGCCGGTGCCGAAGGTGCCGATACGCTCGATGGCGGCACCGGCAGCGATACGCTGGTCGGCGGTGCGGGGGACGACAGCCTTGTCGGCGGCACCGGCGTTGGCGCCGACTATCTGCAGGGCGACAGTGGCAACGACACGATGCTCGGCGGCTCGGGCAACAATACCGGCTATGGCGGCACCGGCAACGACATCATCGACAACAGCGCCAGCACCGGCCAGAATTACCTCGACGGCCAGGCCGGCGACGACACCCTGACAGGTGGCAGCGGCGCCGACACTTTCGGCGACTATCAGGGTAATAATGTCGCCGACGGCGGCGATGGCGACGATGTGTTCCGCGATGTCGGCTATGCCGGGGCGAGCACCATGACTGGCGGCGCCGGCAGCGACCGCTACACGCTCAACTGGAATGTCGGCGGCGGCTTTGCCGAAATCACCGATTTCGCGGCCGGCGCCGCGGGCGATGTCATCGACCTGTCGCAGATCCTGTCGAGCGCGCTGACCGGCTATGTGGCGGGCGAAAACCCGTTCACCACCGGTTTCCTGTACCTGACCGACGATGGCAGCGGCAATGCGCTGCTGCAGGTCGATGTCGATGGCGCGGGCGGATCACCGACGCTGACGACCGTGCTGAAGATCGACGGTCGCAGCGCTGCCGACTTCACCTTTGCCAATTTCAGCCCTAGCTACAGCCCCACCGGGCTCGGCGAGAATGTCCTGCTGACGGGCGTCGCTGATAGCTACACCAGCACGGCCAGCAACGACACGATCGATGCGGCGGTCGGTGCCGACACGGTTTATGGCGGCAATGGCGCGGATTTGATCCTCGGCGGCGACGACAACGACTATCTGCTCGGCCAGACGGGTGCCGATACGCTCGATGGCCAGGGCGGCAACGATACGCTCGATGGCGGCGGCGGCAATGACAGCCTCGATGGCGGCAGTGGCACGGGCAGCGATTCGATGCTCGGTGGTGCCGGCAACGATACGCTTCTTGGCCAGGGCGGCGATGACAGTTTCGCCGACGACCAAGGTGACAATTCGTTCGATGGCGGCGCCGGCAACGACGTTTTCTTCAATGTTGCTTTTGGCGCCGGCGCTGATGCGTTCACCGGCGGTAGCGGCAACGACATCTATCGGCTGGTGTGGCGACTGGGCGCAGCGCCCGACACGATCACCGATTTCGCCAGCGGCGATGGCTGGAATCTCGATGGCCTGTTCAGCCAGATGGCCGGCTATGTCGGTGGCGACAATCCGTTCATCGCGGGCACCAATTCGGGTCCCTATCTGCGCCTCAACGATATGACCCCCGATACCATCCTGCAGATCAGCCCGGATGGCACCGGGGCACTGTGGTACGACATCGTCACGATCCAGAACCTTGCCGGCGGTAATCCGGCGCTGAGCAATTTCGCCGGCTTCTCGCCGAGCGGGCTCGGCATCGACGTGTCGGGTTCGGAGGACGGCGAGGTGCTGAACGGTACCTCCAACGCCGATACGCTGCTCGGCAATGGCGGCTATGACACGGTCAACGGCGGCTTCGGCGACGACAGCATCGATGGCGGCAGCCAGAATGACCAGCTCAATGGCCAGGGCGGCAACGACACCGTCACCGGCGGCGAAGGCGATGACACGCTCAACGATTCGCAAGGGTTCAACCTGCTCGATGGTGGCGTCGACAATGACGATGTTCATGGCAATGGCACGCTGATCGGCGGTGCCGGTGAGGACAGCCTTACGGGTACCGGCGTTCTTTACGGCGATTCGACCGACCCCGACGCGGGCGGCAGCATGGTCACCAGCCTCGACAACAACGACACGTTGAACGGCACCGGCACGCTGTATGGCGGCGCTGGGGACGATGTGCTGTTCGGCACGGGCGAGCTTTACGGCAATGCCGGCGACGACACGCTGACCGGCAAGGGCCTCCTCGATGGCGGCGATGGCAATGACAGCCTTGCCGATCCGGGCGGGGCGACGATGCTCGGCGGGGCCGGCGACGATACGTTCGCGGGTGCCGCGGGCCTGGGCGGTGTCAACAGCATCGATGGTGGCAGCGGCTATGACGTCGTCAACTATGGCGGCAATTTCGCCGACTATCTGATCACCACCAACCCGGATGGATCGGTGACGGTGGCCGGCCAGGGCGCTGCTGCAGCCGATGGCACGGTGACCATCGCCAATGCCGAAATGCTGGTCTTTGCCGACCGGGAATCGGCGCTGCTGGCACCGGTTACCGGCATCAGCTGGACCGACACGCTGGGAATCGACAACCGCATTTCCTTCCCCGACAGCACGATCGATTCGCCGGCGTTCGGCTTTGGCCTGATCGACAATGACACGCTGCATGGCATGGCTGGCAACGACATCCTCAACGCCGGCCCCGGCCATGACAGCATCACCGGCGACGGCGGCAATGACGTGCTGTACGGCAGCTATGGCGACGACACCGCCAATGGCGGCGAAGGTAACGACACTGTCCGCGGCGATACCGGCAACGATCTACTGATCGGCTTCAACGATGCCGATTCACTCGTCGGCGGCCAGGGTGACGACACGATTTATGGCGATGGCTATGACACGCTCGTCGCCAATGCCTCGGGGAACGACACGGTCGTCGATTATCTCGGCAACAACAGCGTCGATGGCGGTGCCGGCCGGGATCTGGTGCAGGGCAACGGCACCCTCCATGGCGGCAGTGGTGACGACACCGTCTCGGGCACCGGCGCGCTGCTCGGCGATGCCGGCAACGACAGCCTCAACAGCGGCACGAATCCCGATGTCCTGCTCGTCGGCGGCGATGGCAATGACACGCTTTATGGCAATGGCACGCTTTATGGCGACAGCAGCAATCCGTCGCTCGTCGTCGCCGGCGGCGATGACCTGATCAACACGACCAACGATTCGGCCTTTGGCGGCGGCGGCGACGATACGCTGCTGGGGGTCATGTACACGCCTTCCAGCGCCTATTCGGGGGACGAATATCTCGATGGCGGCGTCGGCAATGATTCGATCTTCGGCTGGTATGGCGACGACACCCTGCTCGGCGGCGGCGGCAGCGACACCATCGACGCCAGCGATGGCGACGACACGGTCGGCGGCGGTGCCGGTGCGGATACGATGGTCGGTGGCACCGGCGACGACACGATCGATGGCGGCAGCGGCGATAATGTCGCGGTCTTCGCCAGCGTCCGGAACCGCTATTCGGTCATCCAGAATGGCGTCGGCGGCTATATCGTCAGCGACAATCGCGGTACCGATGGCCTCGACAGCGTCACCAATGTCCAGATCCTGCGCTTCCCCGACACCGATTTCGAACCGACCTCGATCAACACCGGCACGGTGATCACCGGTACCGCGGGCGATGACGGGCTCGGCGGCAGCGACTTCGATGACAGCATCAGCGGCGGCGACGGCAGCGACCGGATCAGCGGCAGCGGTGGCAACGACATCATCGATGGCGGCGATGGCAGCGACTTCATCGATGCCGGCGAAGGCCAGAATGTCATCCGCGGTGGTGCCGGCGAAAACACATTGCTCGGTGGCGCCGGCGACGACATCATCAGTGCAGGTTCCGGCAGCAACCAGATCTTCGGCGATGGTGGCAGCGCCCTTGCCGGCGGTGCCGACACGATCAGCGCCGGCAACGGCGACAACACGATCAACACCGGCATCGGCAGCGATCTTGTCAGCCTGGGTGATGGCGACAATACGGTCTTCGGTGATCTGGGCAATGACACGGTTACTGCCGGCGCCGGCGACAACAGCCTCGATGGCGGCGATGGCAACGACAGTCTCGCGGCGGCTGCCGGACTGAACACGCTTGCGGGCGGCATCGGCAACGATACGCTGGCCGGCACCGGCACGCTTCTCGGCGGCGGTGGCGACGACATTCTCAATGGCAGCGGTTCGCTGTCGGGCGGCGACAATAATGACATCATCGGCGGCACCGGCAATCTGTCGGGCGACGCCGGTGACGATATCCTCACCGGCTCGGGGACTCTCGATGGCGGCGAAGGCTCCGACCGGATCTCGCTGGCTTCGGGCCTTGCCCTTGGCGGCGGCGGTAACGACACGCTTGTGGCAACCGCCGGGGCGGTACTGCTTTCGGGCGGCGATGGCGAGGATTCGCTGGTCGGCTTCAACAGCGGCGACACGTTGCTGGGCAGCGCCGGCGATGACGAATTCCGCGGCAACGCCGGGGGCGACCTGCTCTATGGCGGATCGGGCTATGACGTCGCGCGCTTCAGTGGCCGTTACACTTCGGGCCAGCAGGACTATCTGATTTCCGACAATGGCGACGGCACCGCGACGATCACCGATCTGCGCGCCGGTGCTCCCGATGGCAGCGACACGCTGATCGGCGTCGAACATGTCGTGTTCGATGGCGGCGGCTCGGTGGATTTGTCGGCTTCGGCCGGCCTCGTCGGGCTCTACATCACCGGGACACAGTTCGACGACATATTGTCGGGTGATTTCGGCCCGGACACGATCATCGGTTATGACCCGCTGATCGGGCCCAGCCCGAGCGGCAACGATATCCTGTCGGGCGACAATGGCGCTGATTCGATCGTCGCCGGCAGCGGCAACGATGTCCTTTATGGCGACGCAGGCAATGACACGCTGCTCGGCAATGCCGGCCAGGATCACATGTATGGCAATGACGGCGAGGATTCGATCCGCGGCGATGCGGGTGACGACACCATCGACGGGTCCGAAGGCAATGACACGGTCGAGGGCGGTGCCGGCAATGACATCATTACCGACACGGCCGACGACAACCTGGTCTATGGCGGTTCGGGCAACGACACGCTTGCCGGCACCGGCATGCTTTATGGCGACAGCACCGATGCGGCCGACAGCGGCGACGATTCGATCGTCGGCACGGCGCTCGATGACACGCTGATCGGCGGTTCGGGCAACGACACCATCACCGGATCTGGCTTGCTCGAGGGTGGCGACGGTGATGATATCGTCGTCCGTCCCCGTATCTTGCCGCAGGGCGATGCGACCCTTGACGGCGGGGCGGGCAATGATTCGGTGTCGAGCGAATATGATGCGCTTGCGCTCGTCATCGGCGGCATCGGCAACGATATGCTCTATGGCAATGGCACGCTGTACGGGGACAGCACCGACCCGGATGCCGCAGGTGGCGGCAACGATATCATCCGGACGACGAATGATGCTGCCTTTGGTGGCAGTGGTGACGACACGCTGCTCGGCATCATGTACACCACTTACAGCGCCTATTCGGGCGACGAATCCTTCTCCGGCAATGCCGGCGACGATTCGATGTGGGGCTGGTACGGCGCCGACACGCTGCTTGGTGGCGACGGCATCGACACGCTGTTCGGCGATACCGGCAATGATTCCGTCGATGGCGGCAGCGGCGTCGATACCGGCGAGTTCACATCGCTGCGGTTGTACAGCTCGATCATCCAGGATGGCACCGGCGGCTTCCTCGTGGTCGACAACACGCTGTACAACAGCAACAATCAGGGTCTCGACAGCGTCCGCAGTGTCGAAACGCTGCGCTTTGCCGATCTGGCGAACAGCTATGTCTTCGGACCGAGCGCCAGCAACAGCGGCACGATTCTCGATCATTCGACGGTGGCCGTCGATGAAACGATTTCGGGCGGCCTTTGGGATGACAGCATCCAGGGCGGATCGGGCAATGATCTGATCGACGGCGGTGCCAGTGCCGATGCCGTTGGCGGCAATGCGGTCGGCAACGACATCATCGATGCAGGGGCCGGAAACGATACCGTCCTCGGGCTCGATGGCAATGATGTGCTGCGCGGCAGCACCGGCGACGATTCGATCGAAGGTGGCAATGGCGACGACATCCTCGATGGCGGTGCCGGGACCAACGCGCTGATCGGCGGCGACGGGGCAGACACCATCCTGTCAGGGGACGATGCCAATTTCGTCCAGGGCAATGCCGGCGGGGATCTGGTACGCGTCGGCAACGGCGCCAATGTCATCGAAGGCAATGCCGGCGACGATACTGTCTATGCCGGTCTGGGTGACAATATCATCGACGGTGATGCGGGCAACGACCTGCTCGTCGCGGGTACGACGCATCTTGGTGGCCAGAACCTGATCACCGGCCACGAAGGCAATGACACCCTCTATGGTGGCGGCACCCTCGACGGCAGCATCGGCAACGACAGCCTCAACAGCGGCACGCTGTTCGCCTCGCTTCTGACCGGCAGCGCCGGCGATGACACGCTGTACGGCAACGGCACGTTGTATGGCGACAGCACCGATCCCGACGATGCGATCGGCGGCAACGACCGGATCAATACGACCAACGACACCGCCTGGGGCGGGGCGGGCAACGACACGCTGATCGGCGTCATGTATTCGCCCAATGGCTCGCCCTATTCGGGCAATGAATCGCTGGTCGGCAACGCCGGCGATGATTCCATCTGGGGGGACACCGGCCGCGATTCGCTCGAGGGCAATGACGGCAACGACAGCCTCGATGGCGGTCTCGGCAGCGATCTTCTGCTCGGCGGCCTCGGCAATGATGTGTTCAGCGGCGGCGGCGGCAACGACACCATCCGCGGCGGTGGGCATGACAGCGGCCAGGACGATACCGTGATCTACACGGGCTATCGCAACGAATATACCGTCACCCAGACGCTGATCGACCCGAACACGGGGCTCCCGGTTCTTGTCACCTATTCCCCGACCAACCTGACCTTCAGCAGTTCGGCGCCGGTGGTGGTCACCGACAATCGCCCCGGTTCGCCCGACGGCACCGATTATCTTTACGACATCACCAACCTGGTCTTCGCCGATGGCAGCTATGTCGCGGCGGCCAACCCGGGCCATCTGATCGACAACAGTGCCAGCGTCACCGACGATGCGATCGGCGACAGGTTCAACACCAGCTGGAGCGGCTTCGACCCGCTCAACCAGGCGACGTTCGCGGGTGCGGGCGACGACACCATCAAGGGCGGTTCGGGCAATGAGACGCTCAACGGCTTGTCGGGTGCGGACCGGATCTTCGGCGGTGCCGGCAATGATTCGATCATCGGCGGCTCCGAAAACGACCTGATCTTCGGCGAAGCCGGCAACAACACGATCGATGCCGGATCGGGCAACAACGAAGTCTATGGCGGCGACGACAGCGACGTGATTTCGGCCGGATCGGGGGTCGATTTCATCCAGGGCGGTGGCGGCAGCGACACCATCATTGGTGGCCTTGGCAACGACAACATCGATGGCGGCGCGGGCTTCAACCTCATCTACGGCGACGGGACCGACGTCGCGAACCCCAGCGGGGGCGATGACACCATTGTCGGCGGCAACGACGGCAATTCGATCTATGGCGGCGGCGGCGACGATCTGATCGGTGGCGGCACCGCGTCCGATCTGCTCAGCGGCGGCGCGGGCAACGATCTGCTGGCCGGCAATGGCGGCAACGACAGCCTTGCGGGCGGTACCGGGGCGGATACGCTCGATGCCAGCGGCTCGGCGGCCAGTGCGCTCGACGGCGGCGCGGGCGACGATTCGATGCTCGGCGGCGCGAGCGACGACAGTTTCGTCGCCGGTTCGGGCAACGACATCATCGATGGTGGTGCAGGCGCCAACAGGGTCATCTTCTCAGGGCGCCGCGACCACTACACCATCGCGCAGAATCCGGATGGCAGCCTGACGATCATCGATCATGCGGGCATTGTCCTGCTCGATCAGGGGGCAGACCATGTCCAGATCGGCCGCGACCAGATCGACCGGCTGTCGAACATCCAGACCCTGTCGTTCAGCGACGCCGATTATGCCGTCGCGGCCGGCGTGGTTGTCGACGATAGCGCATCCCTGGTCTCGGCTGTCATCAACGGCACCGCTCTCGACGATTATATCCTTGGCGGCGAGGGCAATACCGACCCGGTCGATATCGCCTTTGGCGATGGCGACACGATCAATGGCGGCGATGGCAACAACTTCATAGACGGCGGCAGCGGCGATGATTCGATCACGGCGACGGGCACCGGCCAGAATATCCTGCTCGGCGGTGCCGGCCATGATTCGATCTCGGGCGGCGAAGGCGCCGACATCATCGACGGCTATGACGGGCCCGATCAACTGGCCGGCAATGGCGGCGACGACACGATCACCGGCGCCTTTGGCGACGACACGGCCTATGGCAATGACGGCAACGACAGCCTCGATGGCGGCAAGAACAGCAACTTGCTCGACGGCGGCAGCGGCGACGACACACTGGTGGCAACCGATGCCACCAACACGCTGATCGGCGACACCGGCAACGACGTCCTCGACAGCGGCACCGGTGAATTCGGCAACAGCTCGCTGGTCGGCGGCGCCGGCGACGATGCGTTGACGGGTGTCGGCACCCTGTTCGGCGACAGCACCGATCCGACCAATGCCGCGGGCGGCAACGACAGCCTGTCGGGCGAAGGCCTGCTGCATGGCGGCGCCGGCGACGATGTGATCAGCGGCTTCGGCGCGCTTTACGGCGATGCCGGCAACGACACGATCGCCGGCTCCACGATCGATCCGCAGACCGCCGGCTATCTGCAGTTCATCTCGGATGGCAGCGGCAACACCCTGCTCCAGGTCGATACCGATGGACTCGATGGTCCAGCCGGCTGGCAGACGATCCTGATCATGAGCGGTGTCGCCACGGCCAGCCTTGTCGGCGCCAATACCAACTATGGCGTGTTCAGCCAGAACGGTCTCGGCGGCAATGCTGGCCTCGCGCTATCGGGCAACAGCGGCGACGACCAGTTGATCGGCAGTGCAGGCAACGACACCTTCATCGATACCCAGGGCAACAACATCTTCACCGGCAACGGCGGCAATGATCTGTTTCTGGCAGTCTCGTTCGGCACCGGCACCGATGTGTTCACGGCCGGCGGTGGCGCCCATCAGGCGACCTATCGTGTCGCGTGGCAGCCGGGCTCGGCCGCCGACATCATCACCGATTTCGCAACCGGCATACTGGGCGATCGGCTCGATCTGCGCAGCATCCTCGTCACGGCCAACGTCGTCGATGGCGGGGAAGGCAACGACAGCGTCAGCGGCGCCGGAAACCTGATCGGCGGCGCTGGCGACGACACGGTCTCGGGCATCGGCACCCTTGACGGCGGCGAAGGCAATGACAGCCTGCGGGGCGGCTTCAGCGATGATACGTTGCTCGGCGGCGGTGGCGACGACGCGCTTTACGGCGGCGCCAGCAATGATTCGCTCGACGGCGGCACGGGTACCAACACGGCCTATTACGATGGGCCGCGCGCACACTATACCGTCACCTACAACGGTCTCGATGCCAATGGCCGCGAGCAGTACATCATCGTCAACAATTTTGCCGATACCAATGGCGCCCTCGGCGATACCGACCGCCTGATCAACGTCAGATACGCGACGTTCAGCGACCAGACGCTCGAACTCACCCCATCGGTGACCGGCATCGTGTTCGACGGTTCGACCAACCCCGACACCCTGACGGGCGATGACAACGACAACACGATGCAGGGCTTTGGCGGCAACGATCTGTTGATCGGAAAGCTCGGCAACGACCGGCTGCTCGGCGATGACGACAATGACACGCTTTATGGCGACGATACCGAGCCGGCCGTGGCGGCCGGCGGCAACGACTCGCTGCTCGGCGGTGATGGCGCCGATCTGCTCGTCGGCGGTGGCGGCGATGACGTTTATGGCGTCAGCAATGCCGGCGATACGGTCGTCGAATTCGCCGGTCAGGGCTCCGACACGGTCTATTCGGAGCTCAATGCCTATACGCTGCCCGGCGATGTCGAAGGGCTGATCTTCGGTACGGTCCAGACCGGCGGCGCGACTCTGCCGGCGGCCGGCAACTTCACCGGCTATGGCAACAGCCTCAACAACCTCATCGTCGGCGGCGACCTGCTGCCCGATGGCAATGGCGGCTTCGGCGGCGATGACACGCTGGAGGGCGGTGACGGCAACGACACGCTGCTGGGCCTTGGTGGCAATGACAGCCTCGAAGGCGACAGCGGCAACGGCAATGATTCCCTCGATGGTGGCGCCGGCAACGACACGCTCGACGGCGGGCCGAACAGCGACACGATGGCGGGCGGTGCCGGCGACGATACCTATCTTGTCGATAACGCCAGCGACGTTCTGATCGAAACGCCGGCCAATGGCACCGACAGCGTCATCACATCGTTGAACGCCTTCGGTCTTGCAGCTGAATTCGAAAATCTGGCGTTCAACGGCGCCGGCGGCTTTGCCGGTACGGGCAATTCGGCCGCCAACATGATCATGGGTGGCAGCGGCGACGACACACTCGTCGGCGGTGGTGGCAACGACACCCTGAATGGCGCCGGCGGCAGCGATACGGCAGATTACAGCGCCGACCCGGCCGCAGTAAGTGTCAACCTGCTCACCAGCGTCGCGATCGACGGCTTCGGCAGTACCGACAGCCTGATCGGCATCGCCAGCGTCATCGGTTCGGCGTTCAACGACACGCTGACGGGTGGCAACGTCGCCGGTACACTCGCTGGCGGCACGGGCGATGACACCTATGTCGTCACCATTGCCGGCAACAGCATTGCCGAAGCGGCGGCCGCCGGCACCGATACGGTGCAGACGGCGCTGGCATCGTACACGCTCGGCGCCAATCTGGAGGACCTTGTCCATACCGGCGCTGCGGCGTTCACCGGGACGGGCAATGCCGCCAACAACCGGATCAGCGGTGGCGCCGGCAACGACACGCTTGTCGGCCTGGCCGGTGACGACACGCTGACCGGCAATGGCGGTGACGACCTGTACATCGTCGACGATGCCGGCGACGAGCTGGTCGAAGCGGCCGCTGGCGGCATCGACACGGTCAACACCACGCTCGCAGCCTTCACGCTGGGAGCCGAGATCGAGAAGCTGGTGTTCACCGGTGCCGGCAATTTTGCCGGGTCAGGCAACGCCCTTGGCAACACAATCACGGGCGGCGCCGGAAACGATACGATAGACGGCGATGCCGGTGCCGACACGATGGTGGGCGGCGCGGGCGACGACGGCTATGACGTCGACTCGGCCGCCGATGTCGTGACCGAGCTTGTCGGCCAAGGCACGGACACGGTGCGGACGGCACTTGCCAGCCATGCACTCGCCGCCAATGTCGAAAACCTCGTCTATACCGGCGGCGGCAACTTCGCCGGGACCGGCAATGGCCTCGACAACAGCATCAGCGGCGGTACCGGCAACGATATTCTCGACGGGGGTCTCGGCAACGATACGCTGGTGGGTGGCACCGGCAACGACAGCTATGTCGTCGATGCCATTGGCGATGTCGTGACCGAAGCTGCCGGCGAAGGCAGCGACACGGTGCGGACCAGCCTTGCCAGCTACACACTGGCAGCCACACTCGAGGACCTTGTCTACACCTCGGGTGGCAATTTTGCCGGCACGGGCAATGCCACGGCCAACCGCATCACCGGCAGCACCGGCAACGACAGCCTCGACGGTGCGGCCGGCGATGATACGCTCACCGGCGGTACCGGCAACGACAGCTATGATGTCGATTCGACTGGCGATCTCATTGTCGAGAATGCCGCGGAAGGTACCGACACGGTTCGCACGACCCTCGCGACCTACACGCTGGCAGCAACCCTCGAAAATCTCGTCAGCCTTGGTGCCGGCAATTTCAGCGGGACCGGCAACGCCGCCGTCAACCAGATCAGCGGTGGCGCCGGCAATGACACGCTCGATGGCAAGGCCGGGGCGGATGTCCTGACCGGTGGCGCTGGCGACGACCTTTATTTCGTCGACAATGCCAGCGACCAGGCCGTCGAAGGCAGTGGGGGCGGAGTCGATCAGGTCAACGCCGCGGTCGCGAGCTATACCCTTGGTGCCAACGTCGAACGGCTGCTGTTCACCGGCGTCGGCAACTTCGCCGGCACCGGCAATACGGGCGACAATCTGATCACCTCGGGAACGGGTGATGACACGCTCGATGGCGGCGCCGGTGCCGATACCATGACCGGCGATGCCGGCAACGACACCTATCTCGTCGACAACATCGGCGACTCGGTGATCGAAGCCTCGTCGCGTGGCGGCCTCGATACGGTGCGGACGAGCCTGACAAGTTACACCGCCGGGACCAACATCGAAAACCTGGTCTATACCGGCACCGGAGACTTCACCGGGACCGGCAACAGCCTCGCCAATTCGATCACCGGCGGTATCGGCAATGACCTCCTCAGCGGCGGTGCCGGCAACGACGCGCTGATCGGCGGGGGTGGCAACGACACACTGATTGGTGGGGCCGGTATCGACAGCGTGACCGGAGGTGCCGGGGCGGACGTCTTCCGCTTCGAACTGGCCGATATCGCCGCGGGCGTGTCGCGCGACCAGATCCTCGATTTCAGTGCTGCACAAGGCGACCGGATCGACCTGTCGGCAATCGATGCCAATGCGAACCTGGCGGGGTCGCAGGACTTCACCTTCATCGGCGGTGCTGCCTTCAGTTCGCAGGCCGGGCAACTTCGCTTCAGTGTTTCGGGCTCGACCCTGACGCTGTCCGGGGACCGCAACGGCGATGGCGTCGCGGACTTCGCGATCGATATCAAGAACATCGTCAGCCTGGCGCCGACAGATATCATCGTCTGACCGGCGTTTTGCGGTTGAAGGGCCTTCGGCGGCCGGGGCCGGCGGCCCCGGACCCCATTTGATCCGGCTTCTCATGTCGGCGCTTGAGCCCCAACCCTTTCAAAAGGGGGTTTGGGGCCCCCGGCCCCAACCGCCGGAGGCTCTTCTTCAGACGCGCTTTGCAATCGGAACCGAAGCTGGCACGCTGCACCGATGCACGACCATGATCACCCCCACGATCACCCCCACGATCACCCCCACGATCACCCCCACGATCACGGGCAGGCGCCTGTTTCCGACATTGCGCTGCGAGTGAAGGCGCTTGAATCGCTGCTGGTCGACAAGGGGCTGGTCGATCCGGCGGCGCTCGACGGCATCATCGATCATTACGAAACCAGGGTCGGGCCGCGCAATGGCGCCCGGGTCGTCGCCAGGGCCTGGAGCGACCCGGCGTTTCGGGAACGGCTGCTGGCGGATGCCACGACAGCGATCGCCGAACTGGGCTATAGCGGTGGCCAGGGCGAGCACATGGTTGCTGTCGAGAACGGTCCGGGCGTGCACAATCTCGTCGTCTGCACCCTGTGCTCCTGCTATCCTTGGCCGGTGCTCGGGCTGCCGCCGGTCTGGTACAAATCCTCCGCCTATCGCTCGCGGGCGGTCATCGACCCGCGCGGTGTGCTTGCCGAGTTCGGGACCATGATCGATGCCGACACCGAAGTGCGGGTTTGGGATTCGACGGCGGAAATCCGGTATCTCGTCATCCCCGAACGGCCCGCCGGCACTGCGGGTCTCGACGAAGCGCAGTTGAGCGCGCTCGTCACCCGCGACGGCATGATCGGGGCGGCGCGCCTGTGAGCGGCGTCTTGTGAACGGCGTTCACGACATGGGTGGCCAGCATGGCCTGGGCACAATCGTTCCCGAGCCGGAGGGCACGCCATTTCACGCCGAATGGGAAGCCCGCGTCCATGCCCTCGTCCTCGCCGCACCGACACGCGGCAACATCGATGCCGGCCGCCTCCAGCGCGAGCGGATCCCCGGCCCCGCCTATCTTGCCATGACCTATTACGAGCGCTGGTTCGAAGCGCTGCGCCAGATGTTGCTCGGCGGCGGTTTTGTATCGTCACAGGAAATGACAAACGCCAGCGCTGACCCGGCCGCACCCAGGGCAGTGCCCCGGCTCGCTGCCGCCGATGTACCGGCAGCACTCGCCCGCGCCGGGTCGTATCGGCGCAGCAGCGCCGCCGCACCGGCCTTTGCGATTGGCGACACGGTGCGCGCGCGCAACCTCCACCCCGTCGGGCACACCCGCTTGCCACGCTATGCCCGCGGCCGGCTCGGCACGGTCACCCATCACCATGGCGCGCATGTCTTTCCCGATTCCCATGCCGCTGACGGCACCGAAGACCCAAGGCATCTCTACACGGTGCGTTTCACCGCCCGCGAACTCTGGGGCCCCGGCGCCTCGCCCCAGGACAGCGTCAGCCTCGACCTTTGGGAGCCATATCTTGAGCGGGCCTGACACAATGGCGACCGATGCTCTGGCGCTGCCGGGCTTGCCGGGCAACGCCCATGGCCCGGTGTTTGCCGAGCCATGGCAGGCCCAGGCCTTTGCGCTGGCCGTGCGGCTCCATGCCGAAGGTGCCTTTGCCTGGGCCGACTGGGCCGCGGCCTTGTCGCAGGAACTGGCGCGCCACCCGGATGACGACGGATCGCAATATTATGTGCACTGGGTCACGGCGCTCGAAGGGCTGGCCCGTGATCGCGGTCTGGTCAACGATGCGGAACTCGCCCGGCGCCGACAGGCCTGGGTAGATGCCTATCGCCACACCCCGCATGGCCAGCCGGTCGCACTCGTGCCGTAAGTCCCGGCTGCGGATGGCCGGCTCGGCTTGATTGCCGCCGCGGTTGTGATACCACATCCGTAACGATAATCGGCATGGGAAACAACGACATGGCAAAGCAACCCGGCAAGGCGAGCACAAAGCCGCCACTCGTCGACGATCCGGCCGTTCGCGAAGTCTTCGCCGATGATTTTGTCGGCCTTTATGGCATCGGCCCGAATTTCCACCTGACCTTTGGGGTGCGCCGTGCCGGGCAGGACGATCCGGCAAAGCTGTCGCGATCGGTCGCGGCGCGCCTTGTCATGCCGCTCGATACGCTTCTGGAAGTCTATACCAGCCTCCAGAATGCCGTGAACCGGCTCGATGCGAGCGGTGTCATCACCCTCCGCAAGACCGACGATGGACCAGCACCCGGCGGGAACGCCTGACCGAACTGGTTGGTCGGCGGCCCCGGCCGCCAGAGGCGCTGATGCCGCGATTCAGCGACCAATGGCCCGATCGATCGCGCCTTCGAAATTGCGCACCCAGCGGGCTTCATCGCCCAGCGGCATCGACCGGATCTGCTGGCGCAGGCCGTGGCGCAGGTCGAGGCGGCGGGGCCGGTCGGCCGCGAGCCGCGCCGCGATCTCGATATAGTCGGCAGCGTTGAAGGCGCACAGGTCGCCAAGCCCGGCATTGCTGAGATTGCTGTAGCTGAGGCGTTCGAAAAACGCAGGGCCGACAAGGCTGACGACCGGCACACCCATCCACAGCGATTCGCAGGTGGTGGTGCCGCCGGTCTGCGGGCCGGTGTCGAGAGCGATATCGATGCGATTATAATGGGGCAAGTGGCGGCCCCGCACCGATTCGAACAGCAGCCGTTCGGGCGCTATGCCATGTTTTGCGAATTCGGCGGCCAGATTGGCGCGAAAGCTGGATGCCCCGGCTTCGGGCCGCACGAACAGGAAACGCGAGCCTTCGACCCGGCGCATCGTCGCCGCCCACAGGCCGATCATCGCCCGGGTGTATTTATAGGGATTGTTCATCGTGCCGAAGGTGATGCAGCCGGCGGTATCCTCGGGCACGCCGGGTTCGATCGGCTGGTCGCGAAACCCCAGCTTGCCAAGAACGACCCAGCTTTCGGGAAGCATGAAGGGCTTTTCGACGAGCAGCGCCGGGTCCTGGGGCGCCAGAAACGGATCGGTGAGTATATAGTCGATGGCGCCGATGCCCGCCGAGTGCGGATAGCCGAGCCAGCTGACCTGGATCGGTGCCGCACGATAGGCCATCACATCGATGCGGTTGTAGCGGGTCGACCCACCGAGCTCGAACAGGATGTCGAGGTCGTCGTCGGCGATTTTCGTGGCGATCTCGACATCGGTGGCCTCGAGCATCGAACGATGGCCAGTGGAGCGCTTGGCGATGAACGACTGCACATTGTCGGCCTCGCCCGGGTAGAAGGAATAGACAAAGGGCTCGAACCGGCTGGTGTCGAACTGTTCGAAGATCGGCAGGGCGAAATAGGCAACCGGATGGTTGCGCAAGTCGGACGACAGGAAACCGACTCGCACCTTGTCACCGAGGCGGCGGGCCGGTTTGCGCTTGATCGGCGTCTTGGCGGCCTCGGCTTCGACCTTGCGGCCCCATTCCCGGTGCCAGTGCACGAGTTCCAGGCGATCCTCGGCGGTGACGACGCGACCCAACTGGTTGTGGAGCGATCCGACATTCATCCGGTCGACCCAGAATTTCATCAGCTTCGAGCGATCGCCGAGGCTTTCCAGGCTGTCGAAATCGGCGAGCCGCAGGAAGACTCCCGCCAGATTGGCAGCAAGCGGCAGCAGATCACGGCTGGCCGCAACGAGTTTGCGCGCGACCTGACCGGCTTCCTCGATATGGTCCGATTCGACACCGTAGCGGCTGTCGAGCAGGCTCTTGCACAGGCCCGAAAGGCAGCGCGGATCATCGGGCCGCAAGGCCACGGCGCGGCGCAGATAGCCGTTCGCCGCTTCATACTGCCGGAGCGAATAGCCAAGGATATGGCCGATGCGCAGCAGCGTTTCGATATCCTCCGGGGCCTTGTCGAGGATTGCCCGGCACACTGCCACGACTTCATCGAAGCGGCTGCGACGTTGCAGATAGACGGCCTTGCTGCGCCAATGCTCGAGATTGTCCGGTTCGAGTTCGATGGCGCGGTTGAGCTGTTCGAGCACAGCGGTGTCGGCGGCGCCCGCCGATTGCAGCGCCAGCGCGCGGCTGGTGAAGACGCGGCGGTTGTCGGGATCGAGCTTTTCGGCGCGATCGAGCGCCGCATAGGCCTGGCCGAAGCAGCCCGCCGCCGCCAGCGCCTGGCCGAGCAGCCGTGCCGTTTCCGAACATTCGACCTTGGCATCGAGCGCGCGGCGGAGCGGATCGACGGCCTGGGCCGCCTCGCCAGCCGACAACATGGTGTTGCCCAGATTATACCAGCTGGCATGGTTCGCCGGATCGACGGCCGTTGCCGCGCGGAAGGTCTCGATGGCCTCCGGCAGCCGGCCGCGGCGTTTCTGGATGACCCCCAGCAGGTTGAGTGGCGCCGGATCGCCCGCCGAGACCGGCGCCGCCGCCAGCGCCACGGCTTCGGTCTCGGCAGCAGCGAGCGACCCCGATTCGAGAAGCGCGATGGCAAATTGCGTCCGCAGTGCAATGTCGGCAGGGGTGATGCGCAGGGCGGCCTCGGCATGGCGCGCCGCAGCCATGAAGTCCCGCCTGGCAAAGGCGGCACGCATCGCGGCGGTCAATGGCGCCATCTGCGCCAGTGATACGGCAACCTGCTGATCCACAATCGAAAAGCCACTATTTTCACGGGATTTCGCCTGCGTGCGCACGGCAACGGGGCGCCCGGTGTTTTCGGCCGTCAATTCAACTCACTCCCCTGCGCCACGAACACTCTGTCTCTAATCGTTACGGGTCAAGGAATCCATTGCTCCGCCACAAACTTTGCAGTAATCATTTCGCAAGGGAAGCCTGAAGCCGACAGATTATTGCGCCGGAACAAACGGGGGTTTGTTGATCATGTTGCAGGTTGTTCGATCCTTGTGGTGTGCTGCCATGGGTGCAGTGTTGCTCGCAACGCCCGTGGCGGCGGCGACAAATCTCGATTTCGAAACGGGCGACACCAGCGGTTGGGTCTCTGGCGGCAGCATGATCACCGGCGCGACGGGTGGCTATGGTTCCTTTGCGCCCTTTACCGGCTTGTTTCTCGGCTTTGCCGAAGGCGATATGCAGGATGTCTATTCGACCCTGTCGCAAACCTTTGCCCTTGGCGCCGGTGACAGGCTGGATGGCTATTTCGGCTTCCGCGCCAACGATGTCTATGAAGACAGTGGCAACATCTTCAATGATGATGGCTATCTTGCCATTAACGGCGTGAATCTTCTCAGCTTCGATGTGCTGGCCGTTGGTGATTTCGGAAACTCGGGGTGGGTGCCGTTCACCTTTACCGCGCCCGGTGCAGGCAATTACACGCTTGAAATCGGCGCGGCCAATCGTGGGGACTCGGGTTTTGCCAGCGGCGTCGTCATCGACGCGGTCTCGCTGACAGTGGCCCCTATTCCGGAACCGCAAAGCTGGGCGCTGCTGGTTGTCGGCTTCGGCCTGGCCGGCTCGGCGCTGCGCCGCCAGCGCGCGGCTGCGGGTGTGGCTGGCTGATCCTGGAAGCGCTTGTCGTCGTGCAGCCGAGGACGACGACAAACCCGGTCAAATCTCTCGCCGAATCGAAGTCCGCTCTGACGGTTCGTCACACCGCACGTTGACGAGCGGTCGGGTCTGACTGCGCTGTTCGTGAAGCCGGCCTGGCCATGCTCTTGAATAAAATTGACACTTCGCGAACGATTACAGGCAATTTCGGTTCCTTTCGGTCGAAATTGCTATGTTTTTGTCATCCATTGTGCAGTGCGGCTGTGCTTTTCGTCTAAGAATATTGACGTTGCCCGTGCCACGAAACGTGCGAGCAGCCGATGACCGGCCGGCTCCGCACAAGGTGCAGGCGAAGAACGAGTAAACGATGTTGCATGTAAGAAATGAGGCGCCTGACACGAACGCGCTGTCAAACCCAACGTGCCTGAACCCCGCGGACACGCTGCAACGAATGAGCTTGATCGAGGAATATGCCATCCTCGATACGCCGCCCGAAAGCGCCTTTGACGGGCTGGTGCGGCTCGTGGCCGAGCTCTGCGGTACGAGCATGGCCGCCATATCCCTGGTTTGCGACGACCGGCAGTGGTTCAAGGCGCACCATGGCCTGGTGCTGACCGAAGCCCCGATCAAGAATTCGATCTGCGCGCGGACGATCGATGGGACCGGCATGTTCACCGTTGCCGACGCCAGCCTTGATCCGATGTTCCGCAATAATCCGCTCGTCCATGGCGAAACTGCCTGGCGTTTCTATGCCGGCGTTCCAATCCATGCCCATAACGGCGTGCCACTGGGTGCGTTTTGCGTTTTCGATTCCCGCCCGCGTCCCGAAGGGCTGTCGCCAGTCCAGGCCGAGGCCCTTGTCGTCCTGGGGCGGCAGGTCGAGGCTCAGCTCGAATTGCGCCGGGCAAGGCTTGTCGACAGGCGCCAGCTCGACCGCCAGCAGCAGCTGTTCCACGAACTCGATCATGTCACCAACCATGACAGGCTGACCGATCTGTTGAATCGGCACGCCTTCATGCGACACCTCAAATCGTCGCTCCCGCATTTGGGTGGCAACAACGACCGGCCCGCGCTCCTGCTGATCGAGATCGATAATCTGAAAACGATCAACAATAATTTCGGCCATGATGCCGGCGATGCGCTTCTGGTCAGGGCCGCGCACCGGTTGCCGGCAGCGGTGCCCGCCGGGGCGATTTCGGCGCGCATCGAAGGGGCTGAATTTGCCGTTCTATTGCCGGTTTGCACAAGCCATCTTGATGCCGAAGCCGCTGCGGAGGCAATCCTGACGGCGCTCAGCCTGCCGGTGGCGCATGAAGGCCGCTGGATCGAATGCGGCGTCAACATCGGCATCGCCACAGCCGTGGCGGGCGCTGGCGATGCAGCAACATGGCTTCGCAACGCCGAACTGGCTTTGAAGGTGGCCAAGGCGACCGGCCGCCGCTGCTCGCGTTCGTTCAATCCGGCAATTGCCCGGGCCCATGATCGCCAGTGCGCGATGGTTGAAAAAGCCCGCAGCGCGCTTGCGAACGGTCGAATCGTGCCCTTCTACCAACCGCAGATCAACCTTTCGACGGGCAAGGTCTTCGGCTTCGAAGCGCTGATGCGAATCCGCTCGGCGACAGGTGAAGTCGAAGGCCCCGCTGCGATCGCGGCGGCGTTCGAGGACCCCGAGCTTGCCCTCGCAATCACCGATCGCATGGTCGACAAGGTTCTCGCCGATCTGAATGAGTTTCGTGCCCAGGACATCGATATCGGTCATATCGCGATCAACACGACATCCTTCGATTTCACATCGGGCGAATTCGGCGGTCGCCTGCTTGGCAAGTTGCGGGCGCACGATTTGCCGCCGTCGATGATCGAGATCGAAATATGCGAAACCGTCCTGCTCGGCCGGGGGCGTGAGCTGGTGGGCCGGGTCGTCAGCGAATTGACCGAGGCTGGCGTCGGCATTTCGCTCGACGATTTCGGGACGGGTTATGCATCGCTGGTCAGCACCAAGCAGTTGCCGATCTCGGCGCTCAAGATCGACCGGAGTTTTGTCAGCGATGTTCGCAACGACGCCGACAATGCCATCATCCATGCAATTGCGACGCTCGGGGCCCAGCTCGGCTGGAGTATCGTCGCGGAAGGGATCGAGACTCTTCAGCAGGTCGATCTCCTGCGCCGGCTGGGGGTCTCGCACGGGCAGGGGTTCTTCTTCAGTCCAGCCGTAGCGAGCGATTGCGTGGCGCCTGTCGTCCGGGTTGCAGCGCGCGGTCGCTGGCTGAGCATTGTGGCCGCGGCATAAGCCGGATTGCACGCCGGCTGAGGCAACGCGCCGGCGTCGGCTATGACGCGTCTCTCGAACGGTCTTCACGCCATGTCCCGGGCGATGCGCCGAATTCATTCGCGAACCAGCGGGTGAACGAGCTCTGGTTCGAATAGCCCAGCAGATCGGAAATCCGCGAAATCGAATGTGTCGATGTCACGAGATAGCGCAGCGCGAGCTCGCGTCGCGCCTGATTGAGCAGCGTCGCGAACGAGGTGCCTTCGCGATCGAGGGTTCGCTGGAGCGCGCGGGGGTGCACGCCGAGACTGCCGGCAACCCGATCGATCGTGGCATCGGCGCTGTGCATGTGCAGGTTGATGGCGTGGCGCGTGCGATCGACGATCGATGCCGCGGGCCGTTCCGCCGACAACATGCTGAGGAATTTGGTGGCATGGCGCGCCGTCGAAGGGTGGCTCGACGGATTCGGCAGATCGAGCATCGAGGACGCGCAGGAGATGCCATCGCGGTCCGAATTGAACTCGATGGGGCAGCCGAAAAGGCGGCGATGGACCGCAAGATCGGCAGGGGCCGAGTGCCTGAAATGCACGCATTCGGCGCGCCAGCGGCCGGCCATGAGGTCGTTGACGGTGCGAAAGGCCGTCCCGACGCAGCCTTCGACATATTGCCGCGCGCCGTAACCGGGCAGCATGTCCACCAGCAGGGTGGCGCAATCCTGGCTTTCTTCGAGACTGAGAACGAGGACCTCGTTCATCTGGCGCTGGTGCTCGCACAGGCTCTTGATGATGCTCCGCGCATCGGGTTGGTGGGCGACGAGAAGGCTGATGGGCCCCAGATGCGAAAGGTTGCGTGCCTCGACCATCAGCAAGGCAAAGTGCGGGCAGTTCGCCGCCGCCGCTGTATTCTCCAGCAAGATATTCATCTTTTCGGATGCGACCCAAAGCTCGGGGTCAGCCAGCGCCGACGGGGTGATCCCGACAGCCCGCAGCTGGGCCACGGGATCGACTCCGACCGAGCGCGCAACTTCGATGAATCCGTGCAAGGCCGCCATGCGGCTGACAGGATGCGCATGACTGGATGCCGACCGTGCCAAATCGCGCCCCACGCTTTTTCCGAACGACCCAAACTGTCGTTCGAACCAATGCCGACAAAAACTTGTCCAGACCGGTGCCCATGTCAAGCGCAAGGGCGATATACCTCTGAAATCGTTACTTAATCGGAATGATAACGTGTTGGGATAGCGCGATCGCGGCTCAACCGCATGATAGCTGCTGAATGGGGTTTGGGGCCGACGGCCCCAACCGTCGGAGGCTTCGAGTCCGTCTCCGTGCAAACAGACTCTAGTCTTCGGCGCGCGACGCCGCGTTCGATCCGCGTGGGACGATGACATTGAGGGCGCCGGGGTCGACGGAGAAGGCAACCGGGGTGCGGGTGCCGGTCTCACCGTCCACCGAGAGCGGCTGTTCGGGCGTGCAACTGATGGTGAAGGCGCGGGCGCGAATTTCGCGCACCCGTGAACGTGCCGGGCGCCACCCCGCCAGGCTGGCGGCCCAGACGCCGGCAAGGGCAGCGGCATAGCGGCCACGAACGAGCTGTATGACGACGTCGCGGCTTTCGGGGTCGGCGCCGTCGATGACGCGCAAGCCGCCGACGAAAGCACCGTTGCCGACGCGGATTTCAAGAACCTGCTCGACGATGTCGGGCTGGCCCGGAATGGCGATGCGCGCAGTGAAGGGCTGAAGCCTGAGGAATTTCCAGCAGCCGTAAAGCAGATAACCGACGCGGCCAAGGGTACGCTTGAGGCCGGGTGGAATGTCTTGCGCGATCCGCGCCGGAATGCCGATGGTGGCGCTGTTGATGAAATGCGTATCGGCCACGGCGACGACATCGACTTTCGTCACATCGCCGTCCGCGATCACCGCGACGGCCGGCGCCACTTCGGGTTCGATGCCCAGCGTGCGCGCAAAACTGTTGGCGGTGCCGAAAGGCAGCACCGCGAGGAGCAGCGGCCGGCCGGCGAGCTTGCCCGCCGCCAGCGCCAGCGAGCCGTCGCCGCCGCCGACGGCGATCACGTCATGGCCTTCGGCAATCAACTGGTCGAGCTTGGTGCCGAGCAGCCGCGGGTTGCGCAGGGCCTGTGCGGCGGTGATGGTGAAACCAGCGTCGGTCAGGCCTTCCAAAGCCGCCTTGAACAGTTCGCGCCCGCGCCGCGACTTGCCATTGACGACCACGGCGATGCGTCGGCGCGCCAGTGCGGCCTGCGGCGTCCAGCCGTTCCCATCAATTCGTGGCGTCCAGGCCTCTCCTGCCGCCTGCGGCGTCCAGATACCGGTCGAAGCCGGTACTCCGCCCTTGTTCACGCGTGCTGCAGCCAGGCGGCGATTGCGGCGCCGAAATCGGGCTTGGTGACGGCGCTCATGTGATTGCCGGGGATCTGGACGAGCGCGGCATTGGGCAGTTCGAGCGCGAGGTCGGCGGCCGAGCCATTGTCCTCGTCGTTGCGACCGCACAGGACAAGGGTGCGAATGGCCATCGCCCGCAACGCTTCGATGGGGGTCGATTGTTGCGACCGCAGCACATGCGCAACCGCAGCGCCATCGATGTGATTGGCCTTCATGAAGGCCGCCGCCGCTGCCTCGGGGGTGCCGGCGGCGAAGCTGTCGGCATTTGCAATGACGTTGAGGAACCAGGCGGCACGATCGGTGCCACCCGTCAGCCCGGCAAGCCCCATGCCCGACAGGATCAGCCGCGTCGGCGCCAGGCCGCGCACTACCAGCCGCACCGCCGTCCGGGCGCCAAGCGAATAACCGGCGAGGTCGAAATCTTGGAGCCCGAGGTGCCGGACCAGCGCCTCGACGTCCATCGACAGCACATCGATGGGATAGGCCTCGGCTTCGTGCGGCGCGGCGCTGATGCCATGGGCGCGAAAATCGGGCATGATGACCTGAAAGCCGGCACCGGCGATCTCGGCGGCAGCGCCATAGCGGCGCCAGTTCATCTCGCCCGAGCTGAACAGCCCATGGAGGAGGATGACCGGCCGGCCTTCGCCAAGCGTGTGCCAGCCGATGCGCACCCCGTCGAAAGACAGGAAATCATCGCGTTCGACAACATTGCTCACAGGCCGGTCTCCGGGGCTTCACGCAGCAGCGCATAGACGACCGCTGGCACGGTGGCGACCAGGCTCCAGGCGATGAATTCGAATGCCGAGCGCAGCAGCAGCCCGGTGCCGTCATCGTCGGGGCCGCCAAGGCTCGCGACGAGCGCCCCTGTCGGCCCGAGGCACAGCCCGACGAGCAGCGCCAGCGCCAGCAGCCGGTCGCGATTGCCGGCAGTGAGATCGGCGGCCCGGCGCAGCGCTGCGACGGGCCCCAGTCGCTCGACAACGGCAGCAGGCACCGCAGGCATCAGCGTCGTCAACGCCAGCAACCCTGCGGTGAGCAACAGCGAATTGAGCGCCCAGCCGGCCAGCGTGCCGTGGCGAGCGAACAGCTGAAGGATCAGCCCGACAACCACCGCAGCGCCGAGCAGCAGTGCCACCTTGACCCCAGGCGTGGCACGCGCCAGCCCTTCGGCAAGGTAGCGCCGGGGTGGCAGGGCGTGGCCGGCGAGCCGGGCAACGACTCCCCAGCTGACCAGCGCAACATAAAGCATGGCGCAAACCCCGCGCAGGGTCGTGGCCAGCGTTCCCCAATCGACGGTATCGGGAAGCGCCCGGGCGGCCACCCCGGGCAGGGTAACGAGCAGAATGCCGGCAACGACGAGCGCTGCGAAATCGCGGCGAAAGGCAAGTGCGGCCTGGCGCAGTGCCAGCATCACATCGAGGCGCGGCTCGGCGCTCACCCCGCCGAATCTGTTGTCTTGCGGGCTTGCGCCACCGCTTCCTTCAGCGTGTCGAAGCCGACCGCGCCCGACAGGATCTGGTTGCCCACGACATAGCTCGGGGTGCCGGTCAGCCCCAGGGCGCGACCGAGATCGAGGTTTTTCTTGATCTCGGCCTTGAGCGCCGGGGCGGTCAGGTCCTTCGCGGTCCGGGTTTCGTTCAGGCCGGCAGCGCGCACCATGGCGATGGTGCGTTCGCGGCCGACCTTGCCGGGGGTTTCGAACATCGCGTTGTGAAAACGTGTGTAACGGCCCTGCTGCGCCGCCGACAGGCTTGCCATTGCCGCTTCCTCGCTCGCCGGGGACAGAACGGGAAAATCGCGATAGACGATGCGGACTTGCGGATCGCTGGCAGCGAGCCTGGCGACATCGGCATGCCCCTGGCGGCAATAGGGGCAGGCATAATCGAAGAACACCACGACCGTGACATTGCCTGCAGGGTTGCCTGCCACGGCGCCGGCAAAGGGCGTTTCGATCTCCTTGCGATTCGAATCGAGCAGCTTGGTCACTTCGCGCGTCTGCAGCCGGGTCATGGCTTCCGGAATGATTTCGGGATGGGCGAGGATATAGTCGCGCACGATCTTCTCGATGCCGGCCTTGTCGGCCGCTACCGGCGCTGCGGCGCTGCCCGCGGCCAGCGCCGCGCCGGCAATGCCGGCAAGCAGCACGGCGGCCGCTGCCCAGACAGCGCCGACCTTCTTGCTCATCATCTGCTTCAACCTGTCGTTCATCGCCGCTTCTTCTTGCCGAGTTCGTCCTTCGCCACCAGCGCGATATCGTCGGCGCGCAACCAGTCGGGGCTGCCCTTGGGCAAGCCTGCGAGGGCGATGCCGGCGTTGGCGGCGGCGCTGCGGGGGTTGCCTTCGAGGCTGTAACGCTCCGCTGCCGCCAGCGCCGCCCGCGGTATATCGCCCTTGCGGTCATAGATGACACCCAGCTGGTACCAGGCAAAGGGGTTTTCGCGATCGCGGGCCAGCGCCCGCTTGAGCAGCGGCTCGGCCTCGGCATAGGCAGCACCGGTTTCGCCTGAAATCAGCGCATGTCCCAGCAGCGTCTGGATCAGCGGCTCGTCCGGGGCGTTCTTCACAGCCTCGCGAAGGACGGGCAGCGCGGCCTCGACATTGCCTGACTCAAGCAGGATCTGGCCCTTTAGCTCAAGCATGTAGGGATCGTTAGGGTGCACCTTGAGCAAGCTGTCGGTTTCGGCGGTGGCGGCATCGGGATAGGCCGATCGGTGCCAGGCATAGGCGCGGGCGACATGCGCCGCATCCGATTTGTCGGAAGCGGGAAAGCGGTCCATGACTCGCGCCGGGCTGTCGACAAATCCGATCAGCTTGCCACGCACCCTGAGGAAGCGCGCCTGAAGCGCCGGATCGGGCGGCTTGTTCCACGCCGGGTCCTTGTCATAGACATTTTCGAGATTGGCGATGCGCGTGCCCGACAAAGGGTGGGTACGGGCATATTCATTCTCCTGTGGGATCGCGAGGCGATATTCCTGGCCGAGGAGTTTCTGGAAAAAGCTGAGCGAGCCCTTGCCCGACACACCGGCGATGCCGAGGTAGCGCGCGCCGGCCTGGTCGGCGCGGCTTTCCTGGTCGCGGGTGAAGGACAGGAACTTGCCTTGCGCCGCTGCCGTTCCCATGCCGAGCAGCGCCATCCCGGCATCGCCGGCGCCGAGCGCGACCGCGGCGGCGGCGCCGACGAGCGACAGCAGGGAAATGCTCGTCGCCGGCCCGGCGCCTTCGTTGAAACGGACATTGTGGCCGCCGGCGATATGCCCGATTTCATGGGCGATGACGCCCTGGACTTCGTTGACATTGTCGGCAGCGATCAGCAGCCCCGAATGGATGAAGATATTCTGGCCGCCGGTGACAAAGGCGTTGATGCTGTCATCGCCGATCAGGATGATCTGCACCGATCGCGGGTCGAGCCCCGCAGCAACGATCATGTCCTTCGAGATGTCGCGGAAAAAACGTTCGGTCTCGGCATCGCGCAGCACCGACTGGGCACTGGCCTGTGCCGGAAGGGCCAGCGCCGCCAGCAGGCCGAGCATCGCGGCAAAGGTTTGGAGCGGGCGCATGAGGACAGCCAATGGTCTAGCATGGCTGAATTGCCGGTGAAGCAGGTATAATGCCGCCGCCGGCTGCCGCAGGATGTTACGCCGCCGCGACCAGCCGCGCCCGGCGGCGGTTGAAGCTGCTCGCCAGCCCCAGGGCCTCGCGATATTTGGCCACCGTTCGCCGGGCGATGTCGAAGCCTTCGCCCTTGAGGATGGTGACGAGCTGGTCGTCGGACAGGGTGTCCTCGCCTTCGGCAGCGATCAGGCGACCAATGCGGTCCTTGACCGATAGCGCCGAGGAGGCTTCGCCACCATCGTTGCTGCCGATGCCGCTGGTGAAGAAATAGCGCAGCTCGAACAGCCCGCGTTCGCACTGGAGATATTTGTTGGAAGTGACGCGGCTGACGGTCGATTCGTGCATTTCGACCGCGTCGGCGATGGTGCGCAGGGTGAGTGGGCGCAGCTCGCTGACGCCATGTTCGAAGAAGCCCTTCTGATGCTTCACCATTTCGGACGCAACCTTGACGATGGTGCGCGCGCGCTGGTCGAGCGCCTTCATCAGCCAGTTGGCGCTGTTGAGGCAATCCCCGACGAAGCTCGTCGTTGCCTTGTTGCCACCTGCCTCGAGAACCGCCTGATAATCACGATCGATGATCAGCCGCGGCAGGGTCGCCTGGTTGAGCTCGATCCGCCATTCGCCATCGTCGCCCCGGGTCACGAAGACATCGGCAACCACGGGCGGCGCGCGTTCGCCGCCAAAGCGCAGCCCGGGCTTGGGATCGTACCGGCGAAGCTCGCGGATCATGTCCGCGACATCCTCGCGATCGACATGGCAGACGCGCATCAGGCCTTGCAGATCGCTGCGCGCAACGAGATCGAGATGGTCGAGAAGCGCGGCCATGGCCGGATCGAGCCGGTCGACTTCGCGTGCCTGCAAGGCGAGGCATTCGCCCAGCGAGCGGGCACCGACACCTGTCGGTTCAAAGCGCTGGATGCCGGCGAGAACGGCCTCGACGTCCTCGACCGCAATGCCGAGCCGTTCGGCGACGGCCTCGGTGCTTTCGGTGAGATAACCGGCGTCGTCGATGAGATCTATGAGGTGGCGGGCAATGATCAGTTGGGCGCCATCGAAGGCCGCACTGGCCTGGGCGCCGAGGACATCGGCCAGCGAGGCAACATTGTCGGCGACCTGCTCGAAATCATTGTCCTCGCCGGCGCCGCTGCTGGCCGCGGCCCCCCAGTCCGACAGGTCGCTGCCGCTGTCGTGGTGAAAGGCCTCGCCGGTATAATCGACATCGAGCGGCGCATCCGTGCTCGATGTCGGCGTGCCGAGCAGCTGGTCGAGACCACCGGTGACGGGATCGGGCGCGGGCGCCGCTGGCTCGCCGGGGCCGGGGTCGATCTCGGGGCCGGAATCGCCACGCTCGTCGCTGGTCGAAAGTAGCGGATTACGCTCCATTTCGTCGCCGATATAGGTTTCCAGCTCGAGATTGGTCAGCGTCAGCAGCTTGATCGCCAGCTGCAGCTGGGGAGTCATCACCAGCTGCTGCGATTGCCTCAGTTCAAGGCGGGGGGACAGGCTCATCGCTATGCAGACGGGACCGGCCCGCGCCCCCACCCGACCATCCGACAGGATAGTCTCATGGGTGGCTGGGTGGGGGCGCGGGCCGGCACCGTCCTTGCGCCAGCAACTGTCACAGCGCGAAGTCCTCGCCCAGATAGACCCGCCGCACATTCTCGTCGGCGACAAGGGCTTGCGGCGTGCCTTCGAACAGCACCCGGCCGTCGTAGATGATGCAGGCGCGATCGACGATTTCGAGCGTTTCGCGGACGTTGTGATCGGTAATCAGCACGCCGATATCGCGTTCGCGCAGCTGCACGACAAGCGCGCGGATATCGGCGATCGAGATCGGGTCGATGCCGGCGAAAGGCTCATCGAGGAGCATGATCGACGGGCTGGCGGCGAGCGCCCGGGCAATCTCGCAACGCCGGCGCTCACCGCCCGACAGCGCCATGGCCGGCGCCGCCCGCAGCCGGGTAATGTTAAACTCGCCGAGCAGTGCCTCGAGCCTGGCGGCGCGGGCCGTGGTGTCGGGCTCGGCGACTTCGAGGACAGCGAGAATATTCTGTTCCACGGTCATGCCGCGAAAGATCGAGGTTTCCTGCGGCAGATAGCCAAGGCCGAGCACGGCGCGGCGGTACATCGGCAGGCTGGTGATGTCATGGCCGTCAAGCAGGATCCGCCCCGAATCGGGCATGGCCAGCCCCATGATCGAATAGAAGCATGTCGTCTTGCCGGCGCCATTGGGCCCGAGCAGACCGACGACCTCGCCGCGGCGAACCGACAGCGAGACATCGCGCAGCACGACCCGCTTGTCATAGCGCTTGCCGATGCCATCGACGGACAGGCCATTGGCCACGCCGCCGCGCGATTCGACACTGCCCCCAGGCGCGCCTGCGACGTTTTCAAGAAGGTCGTTCGATGTCATGATCACTCCCGCCACTTCATTCTACTCGACTTGGCGCGGAAGTTGCATGACTTTTCGCACACTGCCGCCAAGGTTCCGGATTTCGCGGCGCGCCGCTCGTGTTTCGCGAGCCTTTTGCTTGCATTGCGGCGCGCCGGCCCTAACCGGGCGGCAATGACGATGCTCCTTCTGCTGTTTGCCGCCGGGCTGTGGGCGGGCGCCCAGAATGCCCTGGCGGGAGGCGGCTCGTTCATCACCCTGCCCGCGTTGATCGCTGCCGGGCTCGACCCGAAACTTGCCAACATCACCTCGACGATCGCGCTGTTTCCGGGCCAGATCACCACCGGCTGGGCGGGGCGATCGCTGGTGTCGGGGGCCGAGCGGCTGTCGTTCCGGGCGCTGGCGGGAATTGCGTTTCTCGGCGGCATCGGCGGTGCCTTTCTGCTGATCGCGACCCCGAGCAAGGTGTTCGCAGCGATGGTGCCCTGGCTGGTGCTCGCCGCGACGGCGCTGTTTGCCTGGAGCAGCTTCGGGCCAAAACCCAAGGCAACGAGCGCGCCACCGCCGGGATGGGTAACGGTGGTCACGCAAGGCATCATCGCGCTTTACAGCGGGTTTTTCGGTGGCGGCGCCGGAATCATGACTCTGGCGTCGCTCACGCTCGCGCGGCTGCCGGTGCGCAATGCTGGCGGCACCAAGAATGTCCTGGTGGCGCTGTCCAACCTGTCGGCGGCCGTCGTGTTCGCTTTTTCCGGCGCCGTCGCCTGGCGCGAAGCCGCGGCCATCGGCGCCGGATCGATTCTTGGCGGCTATCTCGGCGCGCGGGCGCTGAAGGTGCTGCCGGAACGGGTGCTCAAGGTCGGGATCGTGGTGATCGGCGTGGCGTTGACAGTGGCCCTTTTCCTCAGAGGTTAGATCCCGGTTCCGGGAGCAAACAGGCGCGTCGATCGTTACATGGCGATGCACAGTCCCGCCGCTGCCCTGGCAATCGAATCGACGTTGCGGCCGGTACCGACCAGTGCCGTGCTTATCGTCAACGCCCGCTCGCGCCGCGGCGAGGCGGCGTTCGAGGCAGCGCGCCAGAAGCTCGAAGCCGCGGGGATCACGCTGACCGCAGCCCATGCGGTGCGCGATCCGTCCAAGATGCAGGACACGGTACGCGCCGCGGTCCGATCGGGGGCGCCGATGGTCATCGTCGGCGGCGGCGATGGCTCGCTGTCGGGGGTGGTCGATGATGTCGTCGGCTGCGATTGCGTATTCGCCGTGCTGCCGCTCGGCACCGCCAACAGCTTTGCCCGCACGCTGGGCCTGCCGCTCGATCTCGATGCAGCCATTGCCGCGATTGCCACCGGCCGCCGCCGCCGGATTGACCTGGGCATGATCGGCGATGATTATTTCGCCAATGCGGCATCGATCGGGCTGGCACCGTTGATTGCCGAATCGGTGCCGCATGGGCTGAAACGCTATCTCGGGCGCTTCGGCTATATGGTCTGGGCGCTGCGCTGCTTCATCCGGTTCCAGCCCTTTCGGCTCACCGTCGAGGATGGTGCCGAAACCCATCGCCTGTGGGCGAGCGAGGTGCGCATCTTCAACGGCCGTTTCCATGGCGGCGTCGAACTGTCCGACACGACCGACGTCGATAGCGGCGACATCGTCATCCAGGCCGTGACCGGCCGCAGCCGCTGGCGCCTGACATGGGACTGGTATGCCAAATTCTTCCGGCTTCGCTCGCGCAACGACACCACGGTGGAGTTTCGCGGCCAATTTCTGCGGCTTGACACAAGACCCCGCCAGCGCATCTCGATCGACGGCGAACTTCTGGCGCGGACGCCGGTCGACGTTCGCGTTGCCGCCAGCGCCATCGAGGTCGTGGTGCCAGCGCAAGCACCGGCGATGCCATGACTCGCATCGCGCATCTGTCCGACGTCCATTTCGGCGCCAATGACATCCGCATCGTCGCTGCCACCGAAGCCTGGCTCCAGAAACGCCGGCCCGATCTTGTCATCATCAGCGGCGATTTCACCCAGCGCGCCCGTACCCGGCAGTTTCGTGATGCGTCGGCCTGGCTCAACCGCCTGAAGTCCGCCGGGCTGCGGGTGCTGACGGTGCCGGGCAATCATGACATTCCGCTGTACGATGTCGTGCGCCGCTTTGCGGCGCCACTGAAACGCTACAGGCGATTCATCGCCAACGACCTCTGCCCCTGGTTCGAGGACGATGATGTCGCCGTGCTGGGCATCAACACCGCGCGTTCGCTGACCATCAAAGATGGCCGCATCAACCATGATCAGATCGCGATGATGCGACAGCGCTTCGGCGCGGTGCCGGTGCAAAAGACGCGGATTCTCGTCACCCACCACCCGCTTTATGCACTGCCGATCGGCCGAGGCGCCGAACTTGCAGAGGCCGTCGGTCGGCATGACGATGCGGTCGCGGCGGCGACCGAGGCCGGTGTCCATGTTGCGCTCGCCGGCCATTTTCACCGCACCTATGCCAGATCGGCCAGCAGCATGACCGAAGGGCTGGGCCGTGCCCTGGTGATCCAGGCCGGCACTGCGACATCGGTTCGACTGCGCAACGCCGAGCCGCAAAGCTTCAACTGGCTCCACGTCGAACGCAACGACCGGATTGCGCTTCAGGTCATCGCCTGGAACGGCACCGGCTTCAGCGATGGTGCCGAAGCGGTCTTTGCCAGCGACGGCAACCACTGGACGGCCACCGACACGCCCGAGGACCAGTTGGACACCATCCGCAAGCGCCATCGCACGGCGCACGCAAGAGCCAACTAAAACGGGTTTGAGGCCACCGGCCCCAACCGCCGGAGGCGCTGATTCTCGTTCCGGGGTTCGGGAGAATGCGGTCGAGACTGGCCATCGAGGCGCTTTCCGGCGCGGGCCGGCAAGGCGGCCAGGCACAGCAGATAGCCAAGAATGCCACTGCCGCCATAGCCGACAAAAGGTGTCGGATAGTTGCCGAGCGCCGCCGCACCGAGAATTGCCAGCCAGATGGCAAGGAAGACGGGCGCCGTGTCGTCGCGCGCCGCCACCGGCAAGAGCAGCACCGCCGCCGCCGCGATCACGCCGGCGCCGGCGAGGCCCGAAACACCGAGCGCGCTGGTGAAGACCTGTTCGACAAAGGGTGTCGGCGGGAGCGTGTCGGGTCGCAGCAGTGTCACTGCAAAGCCCAGCGCTGCCGCCGTCAGCGCCGGCCAGGTTCCCGGCGGGCGATGCTGCAGTGCGAGGGCCGCAGTGGCGGCGAACAGGGCGCCGGCCATGGCGCGATCGGGTTGCAGCGCCAGCGCCGCTGCCGCCACGACGATGCCGGCAGTGCCCAGCCGGTCGGGGTGGCGGGCATGGGCAAGGATCATGACCGGCAGCAGGATCAACGCCGGTTGCAGCGTGACAGCGCCGATCGTCACCCAGCGCGCGGTGCCGTCGATGGCGACGCCGAAAATGGCCGTGGCGAACAGCCCGAGCGCCGCCGCCAGGACAAAGGCGCCGCTGCCCCGGCTGACTTCGCCGCGGCTGCGGACCATGATCGCCAGCAGCGCGAGCCCGATGGCGAGCGCCGCGGCATTGATCGCGAGATAGGTGCGCGGCGCACCGAGAGCGGCCATGAAGACGAGGCCGGCACCCGTCGCCAGCGTTGCTGCGATCATGCCGAGCCACCGCGGCCGGGCGATCAGGTCATCCGGCATCGCCGCCTGCCGTCACCTCCGCTGGCCATTCTCGTCGATCAGCACTTCGCGGCGCCCGACATGATCGGCCTTTGATACAAAGCCGTCGGCCTCCATCCGCTCGATCAGCTTGGCGGCGTTGTTGTAGCCGACGTTGAGGGTGCGCTGGAGAAAGCTTGTCGAGGCCTTTTGCGCCCGCGCGATGATGTCGATCGCCTGGGCATAGGTATCGGCCTTGTCGTCGCTGCTGCCGCGCGGGCCAGCGGCTTCCAGGTTCCACTGCCCGTCGATTTCGGCGGGTTCCTCGGTCACGGCTTCGACATAGGCGGGCATGCCCTGGCGGCGCCAGTGATCGGCCACCGCTTCCACTTCCTCGTCCGACACAAAGGGCCCATGGACGCGGACGACCTGCTTGCCGCCCGACATCCACAGCATGTCGCCCTTGCCGAGCAGCTGTTCGGCGCCCTGTTCGCCAAGGATGGTCCGGCTGTCGATCTTCGATGTCACCTGAAAGCTGATTCGCGTCGGCAGATTGGCCTTGATGACGCCGGTGATGACATCGACCGATGGCCGCTGGGTTGCCATGATCAGGTGGATGCCGGCAGCGCGGGCCTTTTGCGCCAGCCGCTGGATGAGGAATTCGACCTCCTTGCCCGCGGTCATCATCAGGTCGGCAAGCTCGTCGACGATCACGACGATCAGCGGCAGGGTTTCGAAATCGAGGATTTCCTCCTCGATGATCGGGGCTTCGGTCTCGGGGTCCCAGCCGGTCTGCACCCGGCGGACAAAGGGCTTGCCGCTGGCCTTGGCCTCGAGGACCTTCTGGTTGAAATTGGCCAGGCTGCGGACGTTGATCGCCGACATCTGGCGATAGCGGTCCTCCATCTGCTCGACCGCCCATTTCAGCGCCCGGATCGCCTTGGGCGGATCGGTGACGACGGGGCTGAGCAGGTGCGGGATCCCGTCATAGCTGCTCAATTCGAGCATCTTGGGATCGATCATGATCATGCGGCACTCGTTCGGCCCCAGCCGATAGAGCAGTGACAGGATCATGGCATTGAGCCCGACCGACTTGCCCGAGCCGGTGGTGCCGGCAATCAGCAGGTGGGGCATCGGCGCCAGATCGGCGATGACAGGGTCGCCGGCAATATCCTTGCCGAGCACCAGCGGCAGCACGGCGCTGCGGCCTTCGAACGCTGCCGAGCCGAGCAGTTCGGAGAGGGAAACCATCTCGCGGGTCGCATTGGGAAGCTCGATGCCGATGACATTCTTGCCCGGCACGACGGCGACGCGCGCCGACAGGGCGGACATCGACCGGGCGATGTCGTCGGCGAGCCCGATGACGCGCGACGCCTTGATGCCGGGGGCCGGTTCAAGCTCGTACATCGTCACGACGGGGCCAGGCCTGACTTCACCAATGCGGCCGCGGACGCCGAAATCCTCGAGCACACCTTCGAGCAGCCGGGCATTCTGTTCAAGGCTGGCAGCGTCGATGCGGCGCGTCGGCGGCGGCGGCGGCGGTTTCAGCAGCGACAGGTCGGGCAGGATCGTGCTGTCACCCAGATCGAGCGAAGGCTGGCGTTCCTTGGCTTGCCGCTTGCCGGGCGCAGCGCCGCGCACCGGCTCGATGACAACGGCGCGCGGCGCTGTGGGCGGGGCATCATCGGCGTCGACCGCCGGCGCTGGCCGACGCTCGCGGGGCGGGGTGCGAGCCGGGATGTCCGCTTCCTTGACAGCGTCGCGGCGCGGCCATAGCGCGGATAGCCCGTCACCGATGCCAGCAAGCCCTGTAAAATCCTCGACCCTGAAGCCGCTGCCCCAGACAACCAGCGCGAGGCCAGCGGGAACGAACAGCACGGACAGGATCAGCGCCAGTGGCACGCCGGCCAGCGCCTCGATATCGCCAAGCGCCAGCACGCCCATGCTGGTGCCGACACCGATAACCCCGCCGAACCCGGCCGGCGCACCAAGGCCCCCGAGCGGGATCGCGCCCCCGGCGGCAGCCAGCAGCGCCGCCCCGAGCGGCACCGCCCAGAGCGCGCGGCGGATGCCGAATTCGCGACCCTGGGCAACGCGCACCCCCGCCAGTGCCACCGGCAAGGCCAGCGCCAGCGCCGGCCAGCCGAGCAGCTGCAGCAGGAGATCGGAAAGATGCGCGCCGACGGGGCCGAGCCAGTTGGTCGTGGTGCGGGCGGTGACGGTGTTGAACGACGGATCGAGCGCCGAATAGCTGAGCAACGCGAGGACGATGCCGACCGAAAGACCGACGAGCGCCGTCGCAGCCAGCAGCACGCCGAATCGCACCAGTGCCGCCCGGGTGGCGGCCGCGGCACGCGCTACCCGGCCCGGGGCAACCCGGGGCGCGGACCGTGCCGAAGCTGAAGCGCGTGTCGCCATTGCTGTTCCGCTGTCCCCGGCCGGCGTCGCAAATTGTTCACGCTTTGGCCTGCACCGGCACGATGACCGAGAGCGAGTCCGCGGTCAAGATTTGGCGGGCGTGCTCGCGGACATCATGTCCGCTTGGGCTTCGCCTGCGCCGCTGCTAGACCCACCGGTATGAATGCAGATGTGATCATTGTCGGTGGCGGGCTGATCGGCTCCACACTGGCGCTTGCCCTCGCTCGCCATGAGGTGACGAGCATCGTCGTCGATTCGCTCGATCTCGATGTGACGACAATGGCGGCCTTCGATGGCCGTGCCAGTGCCGTGGCCAGCGCTTCGGCGCGGATGCTGCGCGCCCTTGGGCTCGGCGAGCTGCTCGACAAGGATGGCTGCGCGATCCGGGCCATTCGCGTTACCGACGGCACGGCGCCGCAATTCCTGCATTTCGATGCAGGCGAGGGTAGCGATCCCCTTGGCATCATGGTCGAAAACGGCTTGCTGCGCGTGGCGCTCCTCGATGCCGTGCGGGCGACGCCTGAAATCACCCTCATCGCGCCGGCCACCATCACCAGCCTCGTCCGCGACGGCCATGCAGCGACGCTCAGCCTTGCCGATGGCCGGGTTTTCACCGCGCCGCTCGCCATCGCTGCCGATGGCCGCAAGTCGAAGACCCGCGAAGCCGCCGGCATCCGCATCGCCGGCTGGCATTATCCCAATGCCGCGCTGGTTTCGATGGTGGCGCACACCGTGCCCCATGGCGCCGTTGCGTGCGAGCTGTTCTACCCATCGGGGCCGATGGCGCTGTTGCCGATGACCGATACCGCCCCTGATAGCCCGGGCGGGGCACGCCCGCGCTCGGCAATCGTCTGGACGGTCGATGCCGACAGTGCCGCCGGCGCCCGCAAGCTCGGGCCAAAGGCCCTTGCCGGTGAGATCGCGGCGCGGATCGACGGCACCCTGGGCGACATCGAGGTCATTGCCCCCCAGGCGGTCTGGCCGCTCGGCTATCACCATGCCGCCAGCTATACCGCCGACCGGCTGGTGCTGGTCGGCGATGCCGCGCACGGCATCCACCCGATCGCCGGCCAGGGCCTCAACATGGGCTTTCGCGACGTCGCGGCACTGGCCGAAGTGCTCGTCGAGGCAGCGCGGACCGGGCAGGATCTGGGCTCCCCCGATGTGCTGGCGCGCTATTCGGCATGGCGCCGCCTCGACAATTCGATGGTCGGGATGGTCACCGATGGCCTCAACCGGCTGTTCGCCGTGCCCGGGCGGTTGCCCGCCGCGGTCCGGCGCTTCGGCCTTGCCGGTGTCGAGCGGCTGCCGCCACTGAAAGCGCGCTTCATGGCCGAAGCCCGCGGCGAAACCGGAAAACTGCCAGCTTTGTTGAAAGGCGAGCTGGTCTAGGGTCAGAGCGTTCAGGAGCGCGCCACAGCATGACCGTCATCGACAAGCCTTCCATCCTCGCCAAATACCGCGCCGAACGTGACAAGCGGCTGCGCAGCGATGGCAACAACCAATATGTCGAGACCAGCGGCAGCTTCGCCCATTATCTCGATGACCCCTACACGCCGCGCGTCGAACGGGCGCCGGTGACCGATCATGTCACCTTCGCGATGGTCGGGGGCGGTTTTGCCGGTCTGTGCGTCGGGGCGCGGCTGGTCGAAGCCGGCATCACCGATGTGCGGATCATCGACAAGGCCGGGGATTTCGGCGGCAACTGGTACTGGAACCGCTATCCCGGGGCGCAATGCGATACCGCCTCGATCATCTATCTGCCGCTGCTCGAGGAAACCGGCCATGTCCCGAGCGAAAAATACGCCCACGCCCCCGAAATCCTCGAACAGTCGCGCCGAATCGGCCGCACCTTCGGGCTTTACGACAAGGCGCTGTTCCACACCCGCGTTACCGACATGGTGTGGGAAGAGGCCGCCACAGTCTGGGTGATCACCACCGATCGCGGCGATCGCTTCACCGCCGATTACATCGGCATGGGCACGGGGCCGCTGCATGTGCCCAAGCTGCCCGGCATTCCGGGGCTGGAAAGCTTCAAGGGCCACAGCTTCCACACCAGCCGCTGGGATTATGACTATACCGGCGGCGACACGAATGGCGCGCCGCTCGACAGGCTGAAGGACAAGCGTGTCGCGATCATCGGCACCGGCGCCACTTCGGTGCAGTGCGTGCCGCATCTCGCCCGCGCCGGCGGCACCGTCTATGTGGTGCAGCGCACGCCATCATCGGTCGATGTCCGCGCCAATGCGCCGATCGACCCCGAATGGTTCGCCAGCATCGCCGAGCCGGGCTGGCAGAAGCGCTGGCTCGAGAATTTCGCCATGAACGTCGGCATGGGGCCGCCGCCGGCCGAGGATCTGGTGCAGGATGGCTGGACCGACCTCAGCCGCCGCATCCGCGAGCGCATCATGGGCCTGCCACCGGGCGAGATGACCCCGGCCAACATGATGGCGGCCTTCGAGGATGCCGATCTCGAGAAAATGTCGGAAATCCGGGCGCGCGCCGAAGCGCTTGTCGCCGATCCCGACACGGCCGAGAAATTGAAGGCCTGGTATCGCCAGCTTTGCAAGCGGCCGTGCTTTCATGATGCGTATCTGCAGGCCTTCAACGAACCCGGCACGCATCTGATCGACACCGATGGCAAGGGTGTCGAGCGCATCGACGAAACCGGCTTCTGGGTGGCGGGCACGCATTACGAGGTCGATTGCATCATCTACGCCTCGGGCTTCGAGGTCGGCACCAGCCATGAGCGCCGCGCCGGCTTCGATATCGCAGGCATGGGTGGCAAGCGACTGTCGGAAGCGTGGAAGGACGGGATGCGTACCCTGCACGGCCTTCACGTCAACGGCTTCCCCAATGCCTTCATCGTTCAGTTCGCCCAGGGCGCCAATTTCATCATCAACGTGCCCCATAACTGGAGCGACGCCGGCGACACGATCGCAGCGGTGGTGCGCCATGCCCGTGAAACCGGCGCCAGAACGGTCGATGCCGATGCGCAGGCCCAGGCGAAATGGGTCGATCTGCTGATGACCGGGCCCGGCCGGATGGCCGGTGCGGCCCCCGATTGTACGCCCGGCTATTACAACAACGAGGGCCAGCCCGATGGCCCCAATGCCGCCTTCGGCGTTGGCTACCCGGCCGGCGCCGTGGCTTATTTCCGGTATATCGACAATTGGCGCAAATCAGGCGATTTTGCGGGGCTGGTGTTCGGCTGAAAGGTGGCGCCTCCGGCGGCCGGGGCCGTCGGCCCCGGACCCCATCGCGTCCGGCACATCATTGCGAACACCGGTGCCAGGAAGGTTTGAAAGGGGTCTGGGGCCAGGGCTGTTCAGTGCTCTAAATTCGAGTAATTCTGTGCCCGCCGCGATGCTTTCAGCACCGCAGTTTACCGTTGGCCAATTGGCACTTCCGGCGGCAAAACTCGGAGCACTGAACAGCCCTGGGTCTGGGGCCACAGGCCCCAGCCGCCGGAGGCTCTTAATCCTCGACCGGCGTAAATTCCCGCGCCGCCTCGATCAGCATCACCGGCACGCCATCGCGGATCGGATAGGCAAGGCCCGCGCGATCGGCGACAAGCTCCTGTGCGGCTTCGTCATAGCGCAGCCGGGTGCGCGTCATCGGGCAGACGAGGATTGCCAACAAGGCCGGGTCGAGCGGCATTACGGCTCCCTGGTCATTGCATCGTCGGCCGGTCACCGCCGCGTCCGCCGCCGCCCAGTCCCTGGGCAAAGGCCATGAGCGCGGTCAGCGTTGCGGCGCGCTCGGGAAGGTCCTCGGCTTCGAGAAGCGCCTGCTTTTCCGCCGGATCAAAGGGGCAGACCCCCGACAGCGTCGTCACCAGCGCTTCGTCATCGGCGGCGCGCACGGCTTCCCAATCGGCACTCAAGCCCTGGGCATCGAGATAGACGCGGAGCACATCCTCCAGCCCGGCGCGGGCGGCTGCGGTCAGCGGATCGGGCTCCTCGCGATCCTCCGGGAAGTCATGATAATCGGTCATGACCTGGCGGTAGAGGGTGGTGCGGTCGAGTTCGGCCGCGACGCGGAAGCGGGTGACACCGGTCAGCGCGATCAGGATGCGGCCATCGTCGGTCTCGCGATAATCGCCGATGCGGCCGATGCAGCCGACATCGTAAAGCGACGGTGGTTCGCCCTGGGAGCGGGGTTGAATGATTCCGATCATGCGGTTTGCAGCGCCGGTGGCGGCCATCGCATCGCGAACCATGGCGAGATAGCGCGGCTCGAAGATGTTGAGCGGCAGCAGGCCGCGCGGCAGCAGCAGCGCCCCGGTGAGCGGGAACACCGGCACGGCGGCGGGGAGGGGCGAATCGGCGCTCATGCGAAAAGAATCGAACGGAGACGGGCGCGGGTCCTGATGCTCCAGGGTTCACCAAGACCGACGGCTTCGAACATCTTGAGCAATTTGGCCTGTGCAGCGCCCTCGTTCCAGCCACGATCGGCAGCGATGATGGCAAGCAGCGCGTCGGCGGCGGCATCATTGTCGCCACGCGCAATCAGGGCGGCGGCCAGATCGAAGCGTTTTCCATGGTCATCGGGGCTGGCAGCGACCTCCGCCATCAGGCCGGCGAGATCGTCGACCGGCATGGCTTCGCTGGCGAGCGCCACGGCGGCGCGGGCGCGGGCAACCTCGGCGTCTTTCGAATCGGCCGGCACTGCGGCGAGCGCAGCCTCGGCGCTGGGGGCGTCACCAGCGGCAATCAGCGCCAGCGCATGCTTGGCAGCAAGCGATTCGCGCTCGGGCAGCTCGGCGACAAGCGCTGCGAACATGGCAAGGGCATCGCCATGGTTGCCGGCGGCACTGGCGCCTTCAGCGGCCTCGATGAGGGCGGCGATCTCGGCTTCGGCATCGGCCTCGCCGGCGGGCAAGGGAGCGGCGGCGAGCAGGCGATCGATGAAGGCCTTCAATTCGCGTTCACCGAGCGCGCCCTGGAAGCCGTCGACCGGCTGGCCGTTCAGAAAGGCATAGACGGTCGGGATCGACTGGATGCGGAATTGCGCGGCAAGCGACTGGTTCTTGTCGACATCGATCTTGACGAGCTTGACGCGGGGGGCATTCGCATCGGTCACCCGTTCGAGCAGGGGGGTGAGCGTCTTGCACGGGCCGCACCATTCGGCCCAGAAATCGACCAGCACCAGGGCATCGCGCGAGGCTTCGATGACATCGCGGCGAAAGGCGTCGATGCTGGCCTTTTCGGTGGCGGCGGTGGCAAGGCTGGCCAAGGTTCGATCCTCTTGTGGGCGGCAGTTGTCGGCAGGCATATGGGGGTGGCCACCGCATCTTGCCAAGTCCGGCGTGCCCGCGCCAGTGCCGCAGGCACCGTCTGAAGCGTGCCGCAGGCACCGTCTGATGCGTGCCGCAGGGACCCTTTGAGGGGTGCCGCAGATGGTGTCGTGGACGAGCCTGCGGTAATTCCGCTTGCATCGCTTCGGGGGCTTGTGTAATCGCGCCGCTCGCTGTCGAGGCATGGCTTCGGTGGACGAGCGGGCGTAGCTCAGGGGTAGAGCGCAACCTTGCCAAGGTTGAAGTCGAGGGTTCGAATCCCTTCGCCCGCTCCATCGCAGCGCCGCGAGCGCGCCGCGAAGCAGCGCGCCGACAGGCGCAAGATCGGCCAGCGCGGTGGTTGGCCCTTCGCCAAACGAACGCGTCTGACGTCAGCATGGCCTTTGCCCATGCCCTTGCTTCTCTTCCTCCCCCTTGCTTTCTTTATTACCCCCCACAGCCTATGTCTTTGGCCTGCCCGCCGAAGGACCCTCCATGCGCTCCGACACCGAATTCGACATCATCGTCCATGGCGCCACCGGCTTCACCGGCCGCCTCGTCGCCGAGCATCTGCTGGCCCGTTACGGCACCGACGGTCCGGTCAAATGGGCGATGTCGGGCCGCTCACCTGCCAAGCTCGAACAGGTCCGCACCGAAATCGGCGCCACAGACACAAGCCTGATCACCGCCGACGCTGCCGATTCTGCCTCGCTGGCCGCGATGGTCGCACGAACCAGGGCTGTCATCACCACCGTCGGCCCCTACCAGCTTTATGGCGAGCCGCTGGTGGCTGCCTGTGCCGGTGCCGGCACCGATTATCTCGACCTGTCGGGGGAGCCCGCCTGGATGGCGGCGATGATCCCGAAATATGATGCCGCGGCCAGGGCCAGTGGCGCCCGCATACTGTTTTCGTGCGGTTTCGATTCGATTCCATTCGAATTGGGGGTCTTTTACACCCAGCAGCTGGCGCAGAGGCACCTCGGCCACCCGGCGCGACACGTCAGTGGCCGGGTGCGTGACATGCGGGGCGGGCTGTCGGGCGGCACTGCGGCCAGCGGCCGGGCAACGATGGCGGCGATCCAGAAGGATCCGTCGCTGCTGGCAGTGATGTTCGATCCGTTCGCGCTGACGCCGGGCTTCAAGGGCCCGGAACAGCCGCGCGGTGACAAGGCGAAGTTCGACGACTTGCTCGGCGTGAATGTCGGCCCTTTCATGATGGCGGCGATCAACACCAAGAATGTCCACCGTTCCAACCTGTTGCAGGACCATGCCTATGGAGCGGACTTCACCTATGACGAAATGGCGATCCTTGCCGATGGCGCCCAGACCGAATTTCCGGCGCTGACCGGCGACAATGTCCCCAAGCCCGGCGAAGGGCCTTCCAAGGAAGAACGCGAAACCGGTTTCTACGACTTGCTGCTTATCGGCGTCGATGATGCCGGCGGCCAGGTGCGCGGCAGCGTCCATGGCGACAAGGACCCGGGCTATGCCTCCACCGCCAAGCTGATCGCCGAAACCGCGATCTGCCTCGTCCATGAACGCGCCGATGTGGCGGGCGGCTTCTGGGTGGCGGGCGCGGCGCTCGGCTCGGCGCTGGTCGATCGGCTGGCGACGCATGCCGGGCTGACCTTCACCGACGAGACGGCGTGAGCCGCCTGGCGCCAGAAGACGAGACACCGTGATCGGGCATCACCACGACCACGACGGGCACGACCACGGCCACATTCACGGCCACAGCCACGCGCCGGCCAGTTTCGGCCGGGCCTTCGCCATCGGCATCACCATCAACCTGGCCTATGTCGCCGTCGAGGCGGTTGCCGGGCTGGCAACCGGGTCGATGGCGCTGCTGGCCGACGCGGGGCATAATCTGTCCGACGTTCTCGGGCTGGCGGTCGCCTGGGCCGGTCTGAAGCTGGCACAGCGGCCGCCGAGCCCGCGCTTCACCTATGGCCTCAAACGCAGCGGTATTCTCGCGGCGCTGTTCAACGGCGTGCTGCTGCTGCTGGCCTGCGGGGCGATCGCCGTCGAGGCGCTGCGCCGGCTTGCCGACCCGCAGCCGGTGCCGGGAACGGTGATCATGGCCGTTGCCGCCGGCGGGATTGTCGTCAACGGCGTCACCGCCTGGCTTTTCGCCCGCGGTCGCAAGGGCGACGTCAATATCCGCGGCGCCTGGCTCCATATGCTGGCCGATGCTGGCGTGTCGGCAGCGGTGGTCGTGTCGGGCTTCATCATCCTGCAGACCGGTATGCACTGGATCGACCCGGCGCTCAGCCTTGTCGTCGTTGCGGTGATTTTGGCCGGCACCTGGGGGTTGCTGCGCCAGTCGGTCGCGCTGGCACTCGATGCCGTGCCGGAAGGCATCGATGCGACCGCCGTTGCCGATTTCCTCAAGGCGCAGCCCGGCGTCGCCACGGTCCATCATTTGCACATCTGGCCGATGGGAACGACCGACACGGCGCTGACGGTTCACCTTGTCATGCCCCGCGGCCACCCCGGCGATGCCGTGCTGTCAGGCCTCGCCCATGATCTCGAACACCGGTTCGGCATTGGCCATGTGACGATTCAGGTGGAAATCGGCGCCGCTGCGTGCGCGGCGGCGGCCTGCGCCTGATCGACGCCACAGGCTCGCTGTTATGCCGGCTGGCGCTGCATCGCCCCCGCCGCTAACACGCCGCCATGCAGATCATCGACCATTTCATCGCCGGGCAGCCTGTCGCTTCGGGCCGCCGCCACAGTGACGTTTTCGATCCCAATTCGGGCAAGGTCCAGGCCCGGGTGACACTGGGGGACGCAGCGACTCTCGATCAGGCCGTCGCCGCGGCCCGTGCCGCGCAACCGGGCTGGGCCGCCACCAATCCGCAACGCCGGGCGCGGGTGATGTTCAAGTTCAAGGAGCTCGTCGAAGCCGAGATCGACGATCTGGCGCGCATCTTGTCGTCCGAACACGGCAAGGTGCTCGCCGATTCGAAGGGCGATATCCAGCGCGGTCTCGAGGTCATCGAATTCTGCTGCGGCATCCCGCATGTGCTGAAGGGTGAATATACCCATGGTGCGGGGCCCGGTATCGACATCTTCGCCCATCGCCAGCCTGTCGGCATCGGCGCCGGCATCACCCCGTTCAACTTTCCGGCGATGATCCCGATGTGGATGGCGGGCGTCGCCATCGCCACCGGCAATGCCTTCATCCTCAAGCCGTCGGAGCGTGACCCCAGCCTGCCCGTGCGCCTCGGCGCGCTGTTCAAGGCGGCCGGGCTGCCCGATGGCGTGTTCAGCGTCGTCAATGGCGACAAGGAAATGGTCGATGCCATCCTCGATCACCCCGATATCGCCGCGGTCAGCTTCGTCGGCTCGTCCGATGTCGCCCATTACATCTCGCAGCGCGGCTGGGCGAACGGCAAGCGCGTCCAGGCGATGGGCGGCGCCAAGAATCACGGCGTCGTCATGCCCGATGCCGATCTCGACCAGGTGGTGCGCGATCTGGCCGGCGCCGCCTTCGGCAGTGCCGGCGAACGCTGCATGGCACTTCCCGTGGTCGTGCCGGTGGGCGAGGATACCGCCGAGCGGCTGCGCGCCAAGCTGCTGCCCGCCATTGCGGCGCTGCGCATCGGCACCTCGCTCGACCCCCAGGCCGATTATGGCCCGGTTGTAACGGCGGCGCACAAGGCCAAAATTGAATCCTATATCGACATGGGGGTGGCCGAAGGGGCGGAGCTGGTCGTCGATGGCCGGGGTTATACGCTGCAGGGCCATGAGGGCGGCTTCTTCGTCGGCCCGACGCTGTTCGATCATGTGAAGCCCGACATGCAGAGTTATCGCGAGGAAATCTTCGGCCCCGTCCTCCAGATCGTCCGCGCCGCCGATTTCGAAGAGGCGCTGCGGCTGCCGAGCGAACATCAATATGGCAATGGCGTCGCCATCTTCACCCGCAACGGCCATGCCGCACGCGAATTCGCTTCAAGGGTCAATGTCGGCATGGTCGGCATCAACGTGCCGATCCCGGTGCCGGTGGCCTATCACAGCTTCGGCGGCTGGAAGCGCAGCGCCTTTGGCGACATCGGCCAGCACGGCACCGAAGGCGTGCAGTTCTGGACCAAGCGCAAGACGGTGACGGGGCGCTGGCCTGACGATAGCATCGGGGGGGGCGTCGGCGATACGACGAGCGCGTTCGTCATCCCGACGATGGAGTGACCATGACCACCGAAACCCTTCTCGTCGACCATCACGACGCCGTTACCCTTGTCCGGCTCAACCGGCCGCAGGCGCTCAACGCGCTCAATTCGCAGGTGCTTGCCGATCTGATCACGGCCTTTGCGGCCTATGATGCCGATCCGGCGCAGCGCTGCCTCGTCCTGACCGGCAGCGAAAAGGCCTTTGCCGCCGGGGCGGACATCAAGGAAATGTCCGAACAGTCCTTCGCCGACATGTACGCCAGCAATTTCTTCGCGGGCTATGAACGCATCACCGCAACGCGAAAGCCCTGGATCGCCGCAGTCGGCGGCTTTGCACTGGGTGGTGGCTGCGAGCTGGCGATGATGGCCGATATCCTGATTGCTGCCGACAGCGCCAAATTCGGCCAGCCCGAAATCAAGCTCGGCGTCATCCCCGGCATGGGCGGCTCGCAGCGGCTGATCCGCGCCATCGGCAAGGCCAAGGCGATGGAGATGTGCCTGACCGGCCGGATGATGGGCGCCGTCGAGGCCGAGGCCGCGGGGCTGGCAGCGCGCGTCGTGCCCGCCGCCGATCTCGTTGACGAAGCGCTGAAGACTGCCGCCGCCATTGCCGCCATGCCCCCCCTTGCCGCCATCGCTGCCAAGGAAGCGATCAATGCCAGTTTCGAAATGCCGCTGGCACAGGGCGTCAATTTCGAGCGCCGGCTGTTCCACGGGCTGTTCGGCTCGGCTGACCAGTGCGAAGGCATGGCCGCTTTCATCGAGAAGCGTCCCGGTGTCTGGAGTGGCAAATAATCCGATTTTGTCAGCCCGGGCTTGACCCGGGACCCAGCTTCCTCTGAGCGCTGTGCGACAAGAACAACTGGGTCCCGGGTCAAGCCCGGAACGACAGCCCGGGATGACAGCCCGGGACCAGAGGGAGAATTGAATGACCATCATCGCCTTCATCGGTGTCGGCAACATGGGCGGCGGCATGGCGGCCAATCTGGCGCGCGCCGGCCATGAAGTCCGGGCATTCGATCTCAGCGAAGCCGCCGTTGCCCGCGCTGTCGGCCATGGCTGCACCGCCGCGACCAGTGCGCGTGCCGCCGCCCTTGGCGCCGATGCGATCGTCACGATGCTGCCGGCCGGCAGCCATGTCGCGACAGCCTATCGCGAAACGCTGTTCGCCGCCGCCGCCGCGCCCGCCGGCGCCGCCGGCAAGACAAGTCCCATCCTCATCGATTGTTCGACGATCGACGTCGCCACGGCGCGCAGCGTCGGCGAGGCGGCGGCCGAAGCCGGCCTCAACATGGTCGATGCCCCTGTTTCGGGGGGAACCGCTGCTGCCGATGCCGGCACGCTGACCTTCATGGTCGGTGGGCCGGATGCGGCATTCGAGGCCGCCCGGCCGATTCTGGAAAAAATGGGCAAGGCGGTCATCCATGCTGGCGGCGCCGGCATGGGTCAGGCGGCGAAGATCTGCAACAACATGATCCTGGGCGCCACCATGGTGGCCACCTGCGAAGCCTTTGTGCTTGCCGAGAAACTGGGGCTCGATGCCCAGACCTTCTTCGACATATCCTCCAAGGCCAGCGGCCAAAGCTGGAGCATGACCAGCTATTGCCCCGTCCCCGGCCCCGTTCCGGCATCACCGGCCAATCGCGATTATGCCGGCGGCTTTGCCAGCGCCCTGATGCTCAAGGATCTCAAACTCGCCCTCGCCGCCGCAACCGCCGCCGGCGCCAGCGTGCCGATGGGGGCGCAGGCCGAAGCGCTTTACCAGATGTTCGCCAACAATGGCGGCAGCGACAAGGATTTTTCGGGAATCGTGCGGTTCCTGCGCGGTTAGGCGCGATTGAAACACAAGGGCCTCCGGCGGCCCCGGACCCCAGTCGATCGATCTGGCGCGTGCACCGAACCCGGCGAAAGGGGTTTGGGGCCATCGGCCCCAACCGCCGGAGGCTCTGATTCCATGCCGAAGCGGTCGGCGCTGGGCGTCCGGATCGTCTGGCGTTGACAGCCATTTCGCCCTGTGATTGCCTCGCGCTCTGCCGTTTTTTTTCCGGGGGATCATGCGCTTTTTTCGCTGCGCGATCATGTCATGGGCTGTCCTCTGGGCGGCATCGGCTCTTGCGGCGCCGCCGATTGCGGCCTTTGGCCAGCTGCCGACAATCGGCGACGTTGCCTTGTCGCCTGATGGCTCGCGCTGGGCGGCCATTGTCGGCGGTTCCACAACCTCTGAAGTCCAGGTGCGCGAGGTGGCGACCGGCAAATTGCTGCTCGCCAGCCCGGCGAAGGATTACAAGCTGCGCGCTCTGCAATGGGCCGACAACGATCGCATCGTGCTTACCCTGTCGCAAACGACCCAGATCCGCAGCCAGGATTTTCTGTTCGCCGACCGGGGCGAATTCTACCAGATATTGATCCATGACCTGGTGAGCCATAGCTGGCGGCGTCCCATGGACAACATGAAGCTGACCGGCAATTTCGTTGCCGGGCCGCCCGCGGTGCGAACCATCGATGGCCGGCCGCAGCTGGTGGTCGCTGGCTGGACGACAACAGGCAGCAGCTTCAAATCGACGCTTTTCCGCATCGATCCGGCAAATGGCCGCGCCATTCCCCTGGAAACCGGTATGCCCGATACCGTCGACTGGGTGTTGGGCGATGATGGCAAGCCTGTCGCCCGTGCCGATTTCGAACCGAGGACCTCGACGTGGCGCCTGTTGGCGCGGCGCGGCGCCTTCTGGCAGGAGATCCACCGCGAAACGGCACCGATCGATCGCCCCGAGCTTTACGGCAAAGGCCGTGCCCCGGGATCGATCCTGGTCGAAAGCCCGAAATCCGGCGAGGACGAGATCTACGAGGTCGATCTGGAAAGCGGTACCTGGTCGCCGCCGCAGGATTATGGCGAGTCTATCCTTCGCGATCCCGCGACCCGCATACCGATCGGCATCGTCAGGCAGGGTCTTGGCACGGCCGCTCATGAATTCTGGAACGCCGATGACCAGAAGCTATGGGGGGTCGTTGCCCGCACCTTCAAGGGTGAACTCGTCCAGCTCGTCGACTGGAGCCTCGATCGCAACCTTGTCATGGTCGAGGTCTTCGGCCCGAAATCGGGCGACGCCATCTATGTCATCGATCGCAAGGCCCGTACGGCGGGGCTGCTCAGCCAGCGCTATGCGCAGATCGCTGCAGCCGATCTCGGGCCGGTGCAGACGCTGACCTACAAGGCCGCCGATGGCACCGACATTCCGGCCTATCTCACCCTGCCGCCCGGGCAACCGCCGCAGAAGCTGCCTGCCATCGTGCTGCCGCACGGCGGGCCGGCGGCGAACGATCGTCCCGGCTTCGATTGGTGGGCGCAGGCCCTCGCCAGTCGCGGTTATGCCGTTCTGCAACCACAGTTTCGCGGCTCGACCGGCTTTGGCGCGGCGTTCCGCACGTCGGGCTATGGCCAATGGGGCCGCAAGATGCAGAGCGACGTCTCGGACGGCGTCCGGCATCTCGCCGGCCTCGGCACGATCGATGCCAAGCGGGTCTGCATCGTCGGGGCCAGCTATGGCGGCTATGCGGCGCTTGCCGGCGTGACCGTGGAACAAGGGGTCTATCGCTGTGCATCGTCGATTGCCGGCGTTTCCGATCTGCGGCGGATGCTGCAGCACGAAGTCCATGACACCGGCGATTCGCAGAACGCTGTCGTCCGTTACTGGCGGCGCTTCATGGGCGCCGAATCGGTCAACGACGCCAGCATCGACCAATATTCGCCGGCCCGGCTTGCGGCGAAGGTCAGTGTGCCGATGCAACTCGTCCACGGGCAGGATGATCTCGTCGTGCCGATGGAGCAGAGCCGCATCATGGCGAGTGCCATGGAAAAGGCTGGCAAGCCCGTCGAGATGGTCGTGCTGCCGTCCGAGGATCATTGGCTGTCGCGCCCGGCAACCCGGATCGCGATGCTGGAGGCCGTGCTCGGATTCCTTGAAAAACACAATCCGCCTGCGCTTGCGCCTGCCCTGGCGCCGGCGGCGGCAACAAGCCGGTAACGGCTTCGCGGTCGCAGCCCTGCATCAGCGCGGTACATCGCCGCGAATCACGCACGCTTTGGCTCGCTGTGCAAAAGCGGATTCGCAATTTCCGGCAAGGTGCCGCAATTCTTTGGTCAACCCCAACCTATGTTTATGCCTTAAGGTCTTGGTCGCGTTCGCCTAACGGAAAAGAGACATTGATGAACGTTCAGCTGGTCGCTCGAAACAATATCAAGGTCTCGGGCTCCGGAACGCAGTCGATTATGTTCGCTCATGGCTTTGGCTGTGATCAGGCGATGTGGCGCCATGTGGCACCGCATTTCGCCGATGATCACCGGCTCATCCTGTTCGATCTGGTCGGGTCGGGCCGGTCCGATCTGACCGCCTGGTCGCCGGCCAAATATGCCAGCCTTGATGGCTATGCTGCCGATGTCATCGAAATCCTCGATCATCTTTCGCCGGACCAGCCGACCGTCTTTGTCGGCCATTCGGTCAGCGCCATGATCGGCGTGCTCGCCGCCATTGCCCGGCCGGACCTGTTTGCAGCGCTGGTGCTTGTCGCGCCTTCGCCGCGCTATCTCAACGACGGTGCCTATCGGGGCGGCTTCGAAGCCGCCGACATCGAGGAACTGCTGGAAACGCTTGAAAGCAACTATCTCGGCTGGTCGTCGGCGATGGCGCCGGTGATCATGGGCAATGCCGACAAGCCCGAACTTGCCGGCGAGCTTGAAGCCAGTTTCTGCGCCAATGATCCGGCCATCGCCCGGCATTTTGCCCGAGTAACCTTTACCGGCGACAACCGTGCCGACCTGCCGTCGCTGCGCGTCCCCACGCTGATCCTCCAGTGCAGCGACGATGCCATCGCCCCCGAATCGGTCGGTCGCTTCACCCATGAGAACATCAGCGGCAGCCGGTTCGTCCAGCTGGCAGCGACGGGCCATTGCCCCAATCTGAGCGCCCCGGACGAGACTGCCGCGGCGATCCAGGGCTTTCTGGACGCAACGCCGCTGGCATTGTGACCCCGGGCGACCGCGATCCTGCCGCGGCGCCGGACAATGCGGCGCACGGCTTCGTGGTCCTTGATGAACAGGCGCGCATTCGCACGGCCAATGCCACCTTCTGCCAATGGGTGGACGACCCTGCCGTGCTGTCCGGCACGGTCCGGATCACCGCCTGTCTGACACCTGCCAGCCGCATCTATTTCGACACCCATGTGCTGCCCCAGACCCTGATGACCGGCCATACCGATGCGGTCGCGCTCGATCTGCAATGCGGCGCAACCCGCTTGCCGATGCTGGCATCGGCGCGGCGCGTTGCGGGCGAGGACGGCGCCTGGTGGACATCGCTGACCCTGCTGCCGGCGGTCGAAAGGCGCCGCTACGAGCAGGAACTGCTTGCCGAGCGCCGGAATGCCGAAACCGCCCTTTCGGATGCGCGCGAAGCCCAGGCGCGGTTGCTGGTGGTGTCGCGGACGGCGGCGCTCAACGTCGCTGCCACCAGCCTTGCCCATGAAGTCAACCAGCCGCTGTCGAGCGCGCTTCTCTATCTCGCCGGCGCCAGGCGGCTGTGCGCGTCGGGCCAGGTCGACCCCCGCATCGTCCGCGCCATCGAAGAAGCGGCCAACGCCGTCGAAGCCGCCGGCGATGTCCTGAAAGATGTGCGGCGCGGCACGCGCGGCATGCAGGCGAAGGCGGATGTCGTCGACGCCAGGGCAATCATCGACAAGGCCTGGGAAATCGCCGGCACCGAGGCCGACGCCGGTCGCCTGCGCGTCCGCATCCCCGCTGCCCTGCCGCGAGTCAGTTGCGATCTCGAGCATGTCGCCTATGCCCTGGCCGAGCTTGTCCTGAACGGCCTCGAAGCGTCGCGCGGTACCGAGTCGGACATCGTCGTCGTCGAAGCCGTGGCGGGCGACGACGGGACGGGGGATCATGGCAGTTTGCGCATCCAGGTCGACGATGACGGGCCGGGGCCGCCCGACGACGATGTCTTCATGATCGGTTTTACTACCAAGGCCGGCCATGGCGGGCTCGGCCTCGCCAATGTCCGCACCATCATCGAGGCCGAAGGCGGTACCGTCGGCCTCGCGGCCGGCCCGGGCGGGGGCTGCCGCGCCTTTATCGAACTTCCCGGCGTGCCGCCCGAAGGTAGGCCCCGATAGCGGCAGCGTGCCTGCCGATGACAGGCGCCGGCCAGCACAAGGCGCCGCGTCACCCCGGCATTGGCCTTTTCCGGGTCGCCGCGCTAAGCGCCCGTGCACCATGACCAGACCGATCACGCTTGCCCTTCCGAAGGGCCGCATCCTCAAGGAAGCGCTGCCGCTGCTTGCCCGGCTGGGGATTGTTCCCGAGCCCGACTTCGAGGACGAGAACAGCCGCAAGCTGATGTTCGAAACCAGCCGCGCCGATGTGCGGATCATCCGGGTGCGTTCGTTCGATGCCGCGACCTTCGTTGCCTTTGGCGCTGCCGAAATCGGCATTGCCGGCAACGACGTGCTGATGGAATTCGATTTTTCCGAACTCTATGCGCCCGTCGATCTCGGCATCGGCCATTGCCGGCTTTCGGTTGCCCAGCCCCGCGGGCTGACCGAGGATCTCCGCACGCTCAGCCATGTCCGCGTCGCCACCAAATATCCCGGCATCACCCGGCGGCATTTCGCAAGCCGCGGCGTCCAGGCCGAAGTCATCAAGCTCAACGGCGCGATGGAGCTGGCGCCGATCTGCGGGCTGGCCGGGCGCATTGTCGACCTTGTATCGACAGGCAAGACTCTGGCCGAAAACGGCCTCGTCGAATCCGAGGTCATTGCCCAGGTGTCCTCGCGGCTGATCGTCAACCGCGCGGCGTTCAAGACCCACCCGGCCGTCGTGCCGATCGTCGATGCCATCCGCAGCCTTTGCGAAGCCAATCCCACCGAGGGCGCAAGCCCGAAAGGCCTGAACAATGCCGCAGCGGCTTGACGCGGGCGATCCCGGCTTCGCCGCCGCTTTTGCAGCGCTTGTCGAGGCGCGGCGTGGCAGCGATGCCGATGTCGCGGATACCGTCGCTACGATCATCGCCGATGTGCAGGCGCGTGGCGATGCCGCTGTCGCCGAGCTGACGGCCAGGTTCGACGGCGTCGATCTGGACGCCATGGGCTGGGAAATCCCGCTCGCTGAGCTCGATGCCGCCGTCGCCGGGCTCGCACCCGAGCTCCGCGCCGCGCTCGACCTTGCCGCCGCCCGCATCCGTGCCTTTCACGAACGCCAGAAGCCACAGGGCAACGACGCGACAGACGCCGCCGGGGTTCGTACCGGGGTGCGCTGGAGCGCCGTCGAAGCTGCCGGCCTTTATGTTCCGGGTGGCCGCGCCGCCTACCCGTCGTCTGTGCTGATGAACGCCATTCCGGCGGTCGTTGCCGGCGTGGACCGGCTCATCATGGTGACGCCGACACCGGGCGGCACGCCGAACCCGCTGGTGCTGGCCGCGGCCCGGCTGGCGGGCGTCACGCGGGTGTTCCGCATCGGCGGCGCCCAGGCCGTGGCAGCGCTCGCCTTCGGCACCGCGCTTGTGCCGCGGGTCGATGTCATCACCGGCCCCGGCAACGCCTGGGTGGCGGAGGCCAAGCGCCAGCTTTACGGACAGGTCGGCATCGACATGATCGCCGGGCCTTCCGAAGTCGTCATCGTTTCGGACGGCAAGTCGAACCCCGAATGGATCGCCGCCGATCTCCTCGCCCAGGCCGAGCATGACCCGGTGGCGCAATCGATCCTGCTTACCACCAGTGCCGCCGAGGCCGATGCGGTGACAGCCGCGGTCGACCGCCAGCTCGAAAGCCTCGCCACCGCCGCCGTGGCGCGGGCGAGCTGGCGCGATTTCGGCGTGGTCATCACGCTGCCCAGCCTCGATGCAGCACTGCCGCTGCTCGATGCGCTCGCCGCCGAGCATGTCGAGCTGATGATCGACGATCCGCAAGCGTTGTTCGAGCGGATGCGCCATGCCGGCTCGGTGTTCCTTGGCCGTCACACGCCAGAAGCGGCAGGCGATTACCTCGCCGGCCCCAACCATGTGCTGCCAACGGGACGCCGGGCGCGCTTCGCCTCGGGGCTTTCGGTCGTTGATTTCATGAAGCGCACGACCTTTCTCGATTGCGGGCCCCAGGGCCTGGCGGCTATTGGTCCGGCCGGCGCCGCCATTGCCGATGTCGAGGGCCTTGCCGCCCATGCCGCGTCGATCCGGCTGCGCCTGGAGACACGATGAAACCCGCGACAATGCGCAAGGTGCGCCAGTTCCACCTCTATATCGGGGTGTTCTTTGCGCCCGCCATCCTATTCTTCGCCATTTCGGGCGGGCTGCAGACCTTCCGCCTGCAGCAGGCGAGCGGCTGGGACGGGGCACCGCCGCCGCAATGGATGGCGTGGATGGGAAGCGTCCATATCGACCAGCGCAAGCTCGTCGCCGAGCCTGCCGCTGCCGCCAAGCCGCCGGCCCCCATCGACCCCGCCAAACTCGCCGAACGCAAGGCGAAGGCAGCAAAGGCGCTGCCGATGAAGATCTTCACCGCATCCCTCGCCGCCGCACTGGCCTTCTCGACACTGCTCGGCGCGACGATCGCGCTCGCCATGCGATCGACACGCAAGATCGCCCTGCTGATGCTTGCGCTGGGCGCCGTGGTGCCGGTCGCCCTGCTCGCATAGCGTCGAAGCGTGCCTCCGGCGGCCGGGGCCGGCGGCCCCGGACCCCAATCGATCTGACGGCTGGTTTCGGCGCCTATGCAGGGACCCGATAAAAGGGGTCCGGGGCCGCCGGCCCCGGCCGCCGGAGGCACCTTCTATCGATACACGGCACGCTCGAAGGTGCTGAGGGCGGTGAGTGCGCCCGGGTCGCCGAAGGGCAGCAGCTGCATCAGCAGTACGGCCGCCACGTCGCTGGCGGGGTCGATCCAGAAATAGGTGTTGCAGATGCCGGCCCAGGCGAGGCTGCCGGCGGCGCGGCCATCGGGGCCGGTTTCGGGGTTGATGAGAAAGCCGAGTCCCCAGCCGGCAACCATGTCGGGGAACCATTCGACCCGGGCGCTGAGCGCCGGCATCGTCGTTTCCATCACCCCGGCGCGCAAGGCACCGATCTGGTTGCGGCTCATTTCGGCGATGGTTTCGGGTTTCAGGACGCGCACGCCGTCAAGGCTGCCGCCGTTCAGCAGCATGCGCAGGAAGCGCATGTAATCGCCGGCAGTGCCGAGGATGCCGCCGCCGCCCGAGATGAATTCCCCGGCGCCGCCACCGATGTTGATCGGGAACAGCGCCAGGCTGCCATCCGCGGCACGCCCCATGTTGCTGACCAGCCGGGTCTTGTCGGCCTTTTCGAGCCCGAAATGCGTGTCGGCCATGCCCAGAGGCCCGGTGACATGGGCTGCGATATAGGCGTCGAGCCGCTCGCCGCTCGCCGCTTCGATGGCCAGGCCGGCCCAGTCGGTGCCGATGCCATAGGCCCAGCCGTCGCCGGGATCGAACAGCAAAGGCGTGTCGAGGCTGGCAAGGGTTCCCGGCACTGGCGGCTGGCGCCGCGCCCGCGCCATGTCGGCATGGACAAAATCATAGCCGAGCCCGGAAGTGTGGGTGAGCAGGTGGCGCAGCGTGATCGGGCGCGCCGCGGGCCGGGTCTGCACCAGGCCATCGTCGCCGAAGCCGGTGATCACCCGCGCATCGGCCAGGCCCGGCAGCAGATCGCCGAGCGGTCTGTCGAGGCCGAGCCTGCCTTGTTCGACCAGCTGCATCGCGGCAACCGACACAATGGCCTTGGTCATGGAAGCGAGCTGGAACACCGTGTCGGGCGTCATCGCCTCGCCGTTGCCGCGATGGCCGATGGCGATGGTCTCGCGCACCCCGCGCCTGTCACCGACCATGGCAACGGCGCCGGGAATGCCATGCGCTGCCAGCGCTGTGGCCAGGCTTTCGCTGGTGCTCATGGTCATCGTCTTCCCCCGTGTTTTGCCTGAAGTTCGGTTCGATCGCGGCAAAAGTCGAGCCGCTTTTGCGCGCCTGGGAGTCGATTGCACGCTGGTTGAAACACAAGGGCCTCCGGCGGCCGGGGCCGACGGCCCCGGACCCCGTTCGATTAGGTGGTTCGATCCCGGGTGCATGCGCAAAACTAGTCGAAAGGGGTTTGGGGCCGTCGGCCCCAACCGCCCCCGGCCTGCGCCGGGGCAGGCGTAGGCTCTGTTCCGCCGCCGTGCGTTCGGCCCCAGGTGCTCAGGCTCAATCCCGCTGTGGCAGCTGGCCCGTCTGGCGCAAGCCTTCGCCCAGGGCGAGCGCTGCTGCCGTGGCGAGGTTCATCGATCGGACCGCCGGCCGGATCGGCAGGCACAGCCGGGCATCGCAGCCTTGCGCCACCGCTGCCGGCACCCCGGCACTTTCCTTGCCGAATAGCAGGACATCGTCCGCGCAAAAGCCGAAATCATAGGCCGATTGCCGGCTCTTGGTGGTGAACAGCAGCAGCCGCCGTGGCCCCAGCGTCGCCCGAAACGCGTCGAAACCGGCGTGCCGCGTCACGACGACATGGTCGATATAATCCATCGCCGTGCGCCGCACGCGCCGGTCGTCCCATTCGAAACCCATCGGCTCGATCAGGTCGACCGCGACGCCGAAATTGGCGCCGAGGCGCAGGATCGCGCCGACATTGCCGGCAATTTCAGGCTCGAATAGCGCGACGCGGATCAATGCCGGAAGTGCCGCATCCCGGTGAACATCATCGCCAGCCCGCGTTCGTCGGCTGCCGCGATCACTTCGGCATCGCGGATCGAGCCGCCGGGCTGGATGATCGCTGTGGCGCCGGCTTCGGCGGCAGCGATCAGGCCATCGGCGAAGGGAAAGAAGGCATCCGACGCCACCGCCGAGCCGATGGTGCGGGGTTCGTCCCAGCCGGCGGCCGCTGCGGCATCCTTGGCCTTCCAGGCCGCGATCCGCGCCGATTCGAGCCGGTTCATCTGGCCCGCGCCGATACCGGCCGTGCTGCCGCCCTTGGCATAGACGATGGCATTGGATTTGACGTGCTTTGCAACCGTCCAGGCGAACAGGCAGTCGTCGAACTCCTGCGGGCTCGGCGCGCGCTTGGTCACCACTTTCACGGCATCACGGGTTATGGTGCCGTTGTCGCGGGTCTGCACCAGCACGCCGCCGGTAATCGGCTTGGTCATCAATCCGCTGCGCGCCGGATCGGGCAGGTCACCGGTCAACAGCAGCCGCAGGTTCTTCTTGCGGGCAAACACCGCCCGCGCCGCGTCATCGGCGCCGGGTGCCGCAACGACTTCGGTGAAGATACCGCTGATCGCTTCCGCCGTCGGGCCATCGAGCGCCCGGTTGACCGCGATGATGCCACCGAAGGCCGATACCGCGTCGCACGCCAGCGCCGCCTGATAGGCTTCGATCAGCGTTGCAGCGCTTGCCACCCCACACGGGTTGGCGTGCTTGACGATCACGACGGTGGGCGGCCCATCACGAAATTCGCTGACCAGTTCGAGCGCCGCATCGGCATCGGCATAGTTGTTGTAGCTGAGTTCCTTGCCCTGCACCTGCAGGGCCTGGGCAATGCCACCTGCCATATGGCCGACCGGCACGTAAAGCGCGGCCGTCTGGTGCGGATTTTCGCCATAGCGCAGCATCGCCACGCGGCGGGAGCCCATCACCCGCACCGGCGCGAAAGCATCGCCCTGGTCGACAGTGGCGAACCAGCTCGAAACCGCGGCGTCATAGGCCGCGGTATGGGCAAAGGCAGCGGCGGCGAGGCGCTTGCGCAAGGCAAGGTCGGTGGCGCCGGCATTGGCATCGAGCGCTGTCAGCAGTTCGGCATATTGATCGGGCGCCGTCAGCACTGCGACATGGGCATGGTTCTTTGCGGCCGAACGCACCATCGCCGGGCCGCCGATATCGATATTCTCGATGATGTCGTCGCGCCCCGCGCCCTTCGCCACAGTCGCGGCAAAGGGGTAGAGGTTGATCACCGCCAGGTCGATCGGCGCAATGTCGTGCGCTGTCATGGCGGCGCGGTGCTCGGCGATGTCGCGGTCTGCCAGCAGGCCGCCATGGACCTTGGGGTGCAGCGTCTTCACCCGCCCGTCCATCATTTCGGGAAAGCCCGTCAGGTCGCTGACATCGCGCACCGCCAGCCCGGCGTCGCGGAGCGCCCGGGCGGTACCGCCGGTGGAGACAAGCTCGATGCCGCGCGAGGCAAGCGCCGTTGCCAGCTCGACGATGCCGGCCTTGTCGCTGACCGAAAGCAGGGCACGTGTAACAGAAACGAGATCGGGCATGATGGTCCTTGAAGAATTGATCGGATGAAGCGCTTATTTGCCGGCGCGGCGAAAGCTCCAGCCGATGCTGGCGGCGGCCTTGTCGGTGCGGCCGCTGATCACCAGCTGCTGGGTCTTGCGGACCTGCCCCTCGGGGTCGATCCACAGCGAAGGCTCGATGTTCACGGCGCCGCCGCCGGGGCCGAAGCGTGCCTTCATTGCCCAGACCCGCCCCTGCGGCAGCTTGAGCAGCGCCCCGGCGCCATCGGCGGTCGGCGTCGCGGCAATGCCGGGGCCGAGGTGGAAGCGGATATCATAGGCCCGTTCGGGCCGGCGCTGCAGGCGCGAACGCGGTGCCGGCTCGATGACATCCTCGCCGCGCACGTCCTGGCCGTCGGGGGACAGGAACAGCCGCCGCCGCACCGTCATGCCAAAGCGCCGGGCATAGCCGTCATGGCTGGCCTCGATCCACTGGCCTTCCTCGCTGGCGCGAGTCTGGACGACGACTTCCTCCACCCCCAATCCCAATGCCCCGCTGCTGCTGCCAGCCTCGCGGATGCGAGTCGAATTGGTGTCGGCGATGACCAGTGTCGAATGCGCGGCGGTGGTGCGCAGGCCATCGGCGAGCACGGCGGCAAGCGGCGTGGCGAGCCCGCCGGCGCCGCCGCAATTGGTGACCAGCCGGTCCTGGCCATCGCTCATTTCAAAGGCCAGGGTGCCGGCATGGCCCTGGGCCGAGATCCGCGCCAGCGGTGGCGGCCCGGCATCGATGACCAGCACCGTCTTGCCCGCCGACAAGCGGTGAAAGCCCGACCAGCGGCCGCCGCGGGCGCGGGCATTGCCGGTTGCAGCGGCCTTGGCGAGCCGTTCGAGCGGCAGCGTCCCGATCGCCGCCCCGCCGTGCCAGCCGCCGATATTGCCGTCCCCCAGCGCCAGCCCGAGCAGGCTCGGCACCAGCCGCGCCAGCGTATCGGCGAACAGCGGCGCCGGGCGCACCCCCGTTGCCGGCGCGGCACCGGCGGTGAACAGCAGCAGCTCGGCCAGCGCCAGGGCGTCGGTGGCGGCGCGGGAAACGATACCGCCATCGGGCAGCACCAGCGTCGCCAGCAGCGTATCGAGCCCCGCCAGCGCTGCCGCGGCGCGGGCCTCGCCACCAGGGATCAGCAGCCCGGCGGCGTGCAGCCCGCACAGCGCCCGCGCCCGCGGCAGGCCATCGGGAAGCCGAAAGGCAGCGCGATCGAGGTGGCGCGCCCATGTTGCCATCGCCGACAGCAGCAGCGATCGATAGACCTGGTCCGATGACGACAGGATCAGGGGGGCATGGCCCAGTGCCAGCAGCAACCGCATGCCGGTAATGTCGGCACGCCAGGCCGCTGGCTCGAAACTGCCGAACTGCGCCAGCCAGCGCGCCACGGTCGGCTCGGCAACGCTCGCCGCCGCTTTCAGATCAGGCGCCGCCGCATCGAGATCGCGCAGCCATTCCCAGCCATTGGCCCAGTCGTGCCACGCCGCCGGCGCGGCCGCTGCAAAGCTGATGTCGCGCACCATCGCGGTATGGCCGGCGTGGATCATCCGCCCGGCGATCAGCCGCTCGCCGATCACCGGGTCACCGGGCACCGGATCGCGCGGCACGCCGAGAAGTTTCAGCGGATAGCGGCCGCGCAGCCGGATGCTGTGCAGCGGTGTCTTGTAGAGCGAGGTCGAAAGCCGCGCCGCGAGCCGTTCGGTCAGCGACAGCCCGCGATCACCGGCAACGCGAAGCAGCCGGCGTTCACCATCCTCGTCGGCAGCAGGCGAGTCGATGGGCGGGGACTCTGCCGGGGAAGGCGGCACCCGCGCCATGGTTCAGCCGCGCAGGGCGGCGATATTGGCAGCGTAATGCCCGGGCCCGCCCCTGAAGGTCGCGGTGCCCGCCACCAGCACATCGGCGCCGGCATCGATCGCGGCCCTGGCCGTCGTGGCGTCGATGCCGCCATCGACCTGAAGATCGATCTGGCGCCCGGTCTTGTCGATCATCTTGCGAACCGCCTCGATCTTCTTGAGCTGGCCGCTGATGAAGCTCTGGCCGCCGAAACCCGGGTTGACGCTCATCACCAGCACCAGGTCGATATCGTCGATCAGATAATCGAGCATCTTGGCCGGCGTGCCGGGGTTGAGCGAGACGCCGGCGCGCTTGCCCAGCCCCTTGATGCGCTGGATGCTGCGATGGATATGCGGCCCGGCCTCGGGGTGAACCGTCAGGATATCGGCACCGGCCTCGGCAAAGGCGTCGAGATAGGGGTCCGCCGGGGCGATCATCAGATGCACGTCCATGACGAGGCGGGTGTGCGGGCGCAGCGCCTTCACCACCATCGGGCCGATGGTGATGTTGGGGACGAAATGCCCGTCCATCACATCGACATGGATGTAATCGGCGCCGGCGGCTTCCAGCCCGCGCACTTCCTCTCCCAAACGGGAAAAATCCGCCGACAAGATCGACGGGGCGATACGAACCTGACCCTGCATGGCGGGGCTTTAGCAGCCTGCGCGAATCGGCGGTAGGGGACGAAACGGAAACGCCGCCAGAAAAGCGCCCCTAGGTCCCGGCCACCCGGGCTGCTGTGTCAGTCCAGCCGTGCCAGCGGGTCCTCGGCGCCGCCGGGCAGGCGGTAGGACCCGATCGTCAGCACCAGCATCGCCGCCACCACCACCCACAGCGCCCGCGGCCCGATCGTCATCTGGGTCAGCGCGCCCAAGGTCGCACCGATGACCATGCCGAGAAACAGCGTCGCCGGCGATACCCAGCCGAAGCGGTCACCGCCAAGGATGGCAGTGGCGATGCGCTTGCCGATGCGCACCAGGGCGCCGGTCATGTAGGTCAGCCCGATCTTCACTTCGCCAGCTTCGGCAAAGACGGTGTTCTTTGCTCCCATGCTCGCTGCCAGCACCAGCACGGCGGGAATCAACAGCCCCAGTTCGATGCCCAGGGCCGCCAGCGCCATCATTCCGGTCACCAGCCACAGCACCACGCCGCGCTGCCCGCGCCCGGCGGCACGCCCCGCCAGCGAACCGATGACGACGCCGCCGACAAAGCTCGAAATCAGTCCGGCACCAAGGGCAACGGTATCGAGATGCCCGGCAAGGCCGAGCCCGAGCTTGGTGACATTGCCGCTCATGAACGAAACGAACAGCCCGCCCGATGTCATCCAGCCAACCGCATCGACAAAGCCGGCGGTCGCCGAAAGCGTGGCGGCAAAGATCCGGGTTGAACGGTGCTCGAGCATGGCCCGACGCTATGCCACGGCGCTGACCGCCGGCAAACCGGACAGCAAAAGACGGGGCACCGCCATCGGTACCCCGCCCTTCCCGCCGAATGTGCCTGTCGAAAGCCGGCGATCAGCCGTTGGCGTTGTCGAGCTTCTGGACCATCTCCAAATGCATCTGCACCTTGGGCGCGGTTTCCGTCGCAAAGGCCTTCAGCTTGGCATTGTCGCCATCATCGACATAGCTGCGATGCAGCGTCAGCGCTTCCTCATGGGCGGCAACCTGCTGGTTGATATAGACCTTGTCGAAATCGGCGGCCGAGGCGGCATTGAGGTTGTCGATGAAGCCCTTGCGGCGGGCATCGAGCGCCATCGGCGGCGTGACTGTCAGATTGTCGCCGGCGATGATCGACTTCACCTTGGCGGTCGTCGCCGTGTGGTCCTCGATCATCTGCTTGGCAAAGGCCTTTACCCCGGCCGACTGGCCCCTGGTCTGGGCGATCTGGCTGGCTTCGATCTCGTACATGTCGCTCATCGCGGCATTGGTGACATAGCCTTCGACGCTGTTGGCAGTCGCCGCCGAAACCTGGCCGACAACGCCGCCGACAGCATCCTGAACGGCATTCACCGGCTCGGACTGGCCGACATCGGTTGCGGTTTCCGAAACTTCGGCACCGGCCCCGTTCGCGGTCGCGCGGGCATCGGTTTCCGCCTTCTCACCGCAGGCGGCAAGCGTCAGCGCGGTCGTGGCAATGAGCATGAAACGCATGGTCATGGAGAATCCTTTATGGGTTTCGGTAATTGTCCCCTCAACCCATGCCGGCACCCTTCGTTCCGTTGCTCTACAGCTTGCGGAACCGCCCGATGAAGAAGCCGTCCATGCCGCCCTCGGGGGCCAGCGTGCCCGGCAGCGTCCGTACCCAGCCCTCGGCCGTGGGCTGCAGGCCAAGCGGTAACTCGCTGGCTTCAAAAGGCAATCGCGGCAACGTCGCTACCACCCGCTCGGCGATGCGCTCACCTTCGCGCGGGTCGAGCGAGCAGGTCGCATAGACCAGAGTCCCGCCCGGTTTCAGCCAGTTGGCGGCGCGGCGCAGCAAGGCCGCCTGCAACAGCGTCAACGGCGTCAGGTCGCGGGCACCCTTCAGGTGGAGCACATCGGGGTGGCGACGGAAAATCCCCGTTGCCGAGCATGGCGCATCGAGCAGGATGCGGTCGAAAAGCTGCTCCGGCTCCCAGCGCAGCGCATCGCCCGTCGCCAGCGTCGCTTTCAACCCGGTGCGGTCGAGATTCTCGCGTACCCGCTCCAGCCGCGCGTCCGACACGTCCAGCGCCGTCACCCGCGCCCCCAGCGCCGCCAGTTGCAGCGTCTTGCCGCCCGGGGCCGCGCACATGTCGAGGACATTGTCCCCCGCCTGCGTCCCCAGCAGCCGCACCGGCAGAGAGGCCGCCAGATCCTGCACCCACCAGGCACCCCCCCCGTCCTTGGCGCCAAAGCCGGGCCAGTCGGTCAAGGGACCGAGCGCCTTGTCGCGCGTCACCCGGACATGGCCGGGCGCCAGCGACACGCCGCCCAGCGCCTCGGCCCAGCGCGCCGTTTCGGCCGGATCGCGCAGCATCAGGTCGGTCGCCGGCTCTTCGGCGAGCGAGGCGGCAGCGGCTTCGGCCACCGCCGGTCCCCAGTCCATCGCCCAGCGGATGGCGAACAGATCGGGCAGGTGCGGCACATCGGGCAGGCTGGCATTGCCGCGCATCAGATTGCCGAGCACGCCATGGACCAGCCGGCGCGGGCCGGCCTCGACCAGCGGCAGCGCCGTCGCCACCGCCGCATGCTGGGGGGTGCCGAGCTTGAGCCAGCCGGCCAGTGCGATGCGCAGCACCATCCGCGCCCGGGCATCCTCGGGAAGCGGCTTGGGCGTGGCGGAATCAATCAGCGCGTCGAGATCGGGCAGCCAGCGCAGCACCGTCGACGCCAGATTCCGTGCCAGCGCGCGGTCATTGGCCATCGAAATCCCGTCGAGGCTCGATTCGAGCGCCAGTTCGAGCGGCGTGCCGCGGCCCAGCACCGCCATCAGCAGCCGCAGCGCCCCCTTGCGCGCCGGCACGCCCTGCGTCGCCTGGATGGGCTTTTCCTTCTGAAGCCGAGGTTCGAAACTAGCGATTATTGCCTCCAATGAATGCGCCGATGCGCTTGAAATAATGGGTCGGGAACAACCGGGTCATCAGATCGATGAAATGCGCGTCCTTGCCGATCAGCACCCGGTGCTGGCGCGCGGCCATGCCGGCAACGATCGTCGCGGCGGCCTGTTCCGGGGTGGTTTTCGCCGCTTTCTCGAACTCGGCGGCAAAGTCGAGGTCATCGCGCTGGCCCGGCATCCCGGCAATGCGCTTGGCATTTTTTGCCACATTCGTCTTCACCCCGCCGGGATGGACGCGGGTGACGACAATACCCGGGTCAGTCGCGCCAAGTTCGAGATACAGCGCTTCGGTCAGCCCGCGAACAGCGAATTTGGAGGCATTATAGGCACTTTGCGTGGGGTATCCCATCATCCCGAATACCGACGAGATGTTGACCAGCCAGGCGGTGCCGGTGGCGGCGGCCTGCCGCTTCAGATGCGGCAGCGCGGCGCGGCAGCCCTCGACGACGCCGCCGAAATTGACCGCCATCACCCGATCGAAATCGGCGCGCGGGGTTTCACCAAAGGGCGCCGTGACGCTCAGCCCGGCATTGTTGATGATGCCATCGAGACGGCCGAATTCGGCAACGGCGCCATCGATCCAGCTGGTCAGCGCTTCGGTATCGGTGACATCGAGGGTGGTGATGCTTGCCGGCCGGTTGCCGAGCAGCGCTTTGGTTTCGGCCAGCCCGGCAGCGTCCTTGTCGGCCAGCGCCAGCACGGCGCCCTTGCCGCCAAGATCGAGCGCCAGCGCCCGGCCGATGCCGCTGCCGGCGCCGGTCAGCGCGATTACCTTGTTGTCGAATGTCCCGGCCATGATGCCGCTGCCTCTTTCCGCTGGGCCTGGCGAGGCCTATCTCACGCCCCTAGCGCACCCGAGCGCGTTTCGGAAACCCGGTCATGTCCAGCCCCACCCCCACTCCCGCTCCCGTGCCCGCCGCCGCTCCTGCCCCTGCACGTCGTCCCAAGAACGACTATGTCCCGCCGCCATCGCCGCCGGTGCCGGTGCCGGATCCTGTCGAACCCGCGGAAACCGCCGAAATCGGCGGTCGCAACGGCCTCGATCCGGTGCGCTACGGCGATTGGGAAAAGTCGGGCATCGCCGTCGATTTCTAGTTTCCCCGGGCTGCAGCAGGTTCCGTTCAAAGAGCCTCCGGCGATTGGGGCCGGCGGCCCCAAACCCCTGTTCAACCAGGCGTCCCGCCAGCGTCGATACCCATATACCAACCATATGGGGTCCGGGGCCGTCGGCCCCGGCCGCCGGAGGCACGCTGCTTCGCATCGACTGCAACGATGCCCGACGCGCCTGCCAAACAGGCTCTGGCGTAATCGCCCCGCGGCGTTTACCGGTGACCGCCGCTTTCGCGAGGATATGGATGCCGGATTCCGCTGCCACTGAAGCCCCAGTTGATGCCGCTGTCGCCACATCTGTCTTTCCGGTGATCCTTTCCGGCGGGTCGGGCACGCGGCTGTGGCCGCTGTCGCGCTCGCTCCACCCCAAGCAGTTGCTGCCGATCACTGGCGACGCATCGATGCTGCAGGCGACAGTCGGGCGTTTCTTCACCCAGGCCGGCTTTGCAGCGCCGATCGTCGTCGGCGGCGAGGATCATCGCTTCCTGATCACCGAACAAATGGCGAGCATGGGTGCTCCCGCTACGGCGATCATCCTCGAACCCGAAGGCCGCAACACCGCCGCCGCCATCGCGCTGGCGGCGCATGTTGCGCTGGCGCATGACCCTGCCGCACTGCTTGTCGTGGCCCCTTCCGATCATGTCATCGCACGGCCCGACGCCTTTGCCGCTGCCATCGACACGGCGCTGGCGGCGGCGCGCGCCGGCCACCTCGTCACCTTCGGAATCCAGCCCGAAAGCCCCGAGACGGGCTATGGCTATATCGAGATCGGCGACGCCCTTCCCGGTGTGGGCGGTGTCCACCGGGTCGCGTCCTTTGTCGAAAAGCCGGCCCGCAGCGTTGCCGAAGCCTTTGTCGCCGGCGGTCGCCACGCCTGGAATGGCGGCCTGTTTGTCTTCGGCGCTGCCGATTATCTTGCCGAACTGGCGGCGCATGCCCCCGACATTGCCGCGGCCTGCGCCGCTGCCATCGCCGATGCCCGCCGCGACGGCGATTTCGTTCGCCCCAGCGATGCCTTTCGCAGCGCCCCGAGCGTCTCGATCGATTATGCGGTCATGGAAAAGACCGCGCGCGCCGCCGTGGTTCGCGTCGACATGGGCTGGTCCGACGTCGGTTCGTGGAGCGCGCTTTGGGAAATTTCGCCCCGCGACAGCGCCGGAAACGCTCTCGATGGCGACATCATCGCCATCGATTCGTCGAACAATCTCGTTCGAATCGACAATGGCCCGGCGGTTGCGATGGTCGGGATCGACGACATGATCGTCGTTTCGACGCGCGATTCGGTGCTGATCGTGCCGCGCGATCGCTCGCAGGACGTCAAGCGCGTCGTCGAAGCGCTGAAAGCCAGCGGCAGCAACCGCCATCTGCTGCCCCCTGTCGTCCACCGGCCCTGGGGCAGTTATGAAACGACCGATGTCGGTGAGCGATTCCAGACCAAGCGGATCATCGTCAACCCCGGCGAAGCGCTGTCGTTGCAGCTTCACCGTCACCGGTCCGAACATTGGGTGGTGGTTTCGGGGGTCGCCATGGTGACCATCGGCGACGATGTGCGCCGCCTTGCCGAGAATGAATCGGTCTATATCCCCGCCGGCACGCGCCATCGGCTCGCCAATCCCGGTGCCGAGCCGCTGCATCTCATCGAAGTCCAGTGCGGCAGCTACCTCGGCGAGGACGATATCGTCCGCTTCGAGGACAAATATGCCCGCGTGCCCGCCGCTGCCTCCTGATTTGTGAGTCGGTGCCGGCGACTTCTGGCCCGTTCAGGCCTTTTTGCAGGCCTGCTGGCCGCCGCCCAGCCGCTGGCGGCAGCGCCCTGGGCCGATGTCGGCGACCGGCAACTGCGCATCGATGTGGAAACGCTCAAGAGCGCCGGCGTCATTCGCGGGCCCATCAACAGCTGGCCGCTGCCCTGGGCGCAGATCGACAATGGCATCAACAGCCTCGGCGCGGCGCCGCTGCCGCCTCATGTCGCCGCTGCCCTGTCCCGCGTTCGTGCGCTTTCGGAGCGTGCCCGGGCCGCGAACGCCACCGAGATCAACATCGCCGCGACCAACCGGGTCCAACAGGTTCGCGATTTCGGCGGCGGCGCGAGGCAAAGGCTCGATGCCAGTTTCAGGACCGAGATCGACACCGGCACCTTCTTCGTCAGCGGCGGCGCCGGCTATCGCGAAGGCCAGGCGGGCCGGGACTATCACTTCGAGCCTGGCTATGTCGCCGTAAAATCAGGCAATTGGGCAGCGTATGTGGGCTTTGGCGAGCTGTGGTTCGGCCCGGGCAACGATGGCACGCTGCTGTTTTCCAACAGCGCCCGGCCCTTTCCCAAGCTCGGCATCCGCCGGCTGTCACCCGATCCGCTCGACATTCCGGTGCTGCGCTGGCTCGGCCCGGTCAAGGTCGAAGCCTTTGGCGGCGTGCTTCAGGGACAGGAAGATTATGGCAACCCGCTGGTCATGGGCATGCGGGTGGCGTTCGAACCCACGCCGGGCCTCGAAATCGGCCTGCAGCGCGCCATCCAGTTGTGCGGTCGCGGCCGGCCGTGCAGCGCCGGCACCTTCGGCAAGGCGTGGTTCGGCCTCGGCAACACCGATGACGGCAATCTGGGCAATGATCCCGGCAACCAGCTTGCCGGCTTCGATCTCAGCTATGCGAGGATGATCGGCAGCGTCACCGCCAAGGCCTATTTCAAAGGCATTGCCGAGGACCGCCGCAACCTGTCGCTCGCTCATTACGCCCGCCTCGGCGGGGTGCAATTGAGCGGGCCGATCGGCAGCAGGGGCGCCATGTGGCAGGGCTTTGTCGAGCTTACCGACACCCAGGGCGCCCGGCTGTTCGGCGGCGGCGTCGTGCCGGGCAGCCTCTACAATAATTTCATCTATACTAGCGGCTTCACCTACAAGCGCCAGCCGATCGGCTATTCGCTCGACGGCGACACCCGCACCCTGACGGTCAGCGCCAGCGCTACCGACACCCGAAACCGCCGCTATTATGCCTCGTTCCGCGATATCGACCTCAACATGAATGCGGCGCAATTCGCCGGCACACTGCCGGTCCGCAACCGGGTTTCGATGACCAATGAGCGGATTCGCGTCGTCACCGCCGGCGCCGAGCTGCCCACCCGCATCGGCGACTTCAGGATCGAGGCGCGCCTTCAGGACGATGCCCCCGATACGCCGGGCACCTCGAAACTCTATCCGGCCATCGAGCTGGCGCTGCGAACGCGATTCTAGGCTCGATTGCACTCTGGTTGAAACACAGGGGCCTCCGGCGGCCGGGGCCGGCGGCCCCGGACCCCATTTGATCAGCCGGCTCGGTCCCGGGTGCATTTGCAAAACCCGGCGAAAGGGGTTTGGGGCCGCCGGCCCCAACCGCCGGAGGCGAGTCTAGACCCGAACCACGACGATCTCGGTTTCGCGGCGGCTGCGCACCGTCAGTTTCAGGTGACGCCGCAGCGGCCGCAGGTCGGGAACCCCGAACAGCAGCGCAAATTCAGGGCCGACGCTGCCGATTTCGAGCAGTGCAACTTCGATCATCGCGAACATGCCAGCGCCTCGATGTGAACATTACAAACTATCCATACCGCAGCGGTGCCGACAAGGCCAGCCGGGCACGTCGCCTCAGGCTCTCATTTCTACCGGCGTGCACTCGGCATCAGGGCGTCACCAGCGGAAAGCCGGCACGCGACGCTTCGAACAGCCCGAGGAAGCGTTGCAAAACGCCGGGGTCGCCCTCGATGCGGATCGTGCCGGCCTGCAACAGGTCGATTGCCTTGGCCTTGCCCGCGACCATGGCGATCAGCGCCGGGCGCGGCGTCACCAGTGTCGCGTCGGCCGCCCCGCTTGCCGCCAGTTCGTGGAGCATGACGCCGTTGCCGATCGTGACGAGATGGCGTTCCCCCGCATCGGGGATCACGAAGGCGACAGCGAAGGGCGCCCCCAGTGCCCGCGCCGGGACGACGCGAACGCTCATCGTGTCGAGCAGGCTGGCAACGGCCAGGCTGGCGCCGATGGTATTGGCGGCGGGCTGGGGCGGCTTCTGCACGCCGTCGCGCAATTCCATGGCGCCCGACAGGTAGAAATCGCGCCATGGCGAGGCTTCGGCACGCCAGGCCAACTGTTCGAACACACCGGCAAGGGCTTCCCTGGCCGCGGCATTGCCCGGTTCGGCGCGTACCAGATGGCCCAGCAGGGTCGCTGCCCAGCGATCCTCGCCGGCATCGGCCGCCGCCCGGGCCAGCGCCAACACGTTCGCCCCGCCCCCCATGGCCGCGACATAGCGCGTCGCCGCCTCGGTGCGCGGCAGTGGATCGAGATTGACCGGATCGCCGTCGAACGCCCCCAGATAGCGCTGGTAAACGGCGCGGGCGTTGAACTTCAGCGCGCCATAGTTGGGCCGGTTGAACCAGGCGCGTGCCAGTGGTGGCGGCAGGGCGATGGCTTCGCCGATCTCGACGGCGTTGAGGCCGTTGTTCATCAACCGCACGCTTTCGTTGTGGACAAAGGCATAGGCCTGGGCGTGCAGCAGCAGGGTGCGCGCAATCTCGGCCGATCCCCAGCGCGGCCAGAAATGCGAGGTGAACATCACCTCCGACCGGTCGGCATAGAGCCGCCGCGCGGCAACCAGGCCATCGGCCCAGCCCTTGGCGTCGCGAACCTGGGCACCGCGCGGGGTGAGCAGATTGTGCATCGCGGCGTTGGCGTTTTCGGCCATGCCCAGCGCTTTCAGATCGGGCAAATAGAAGTTCATTTCCGCCGGCGCTTCGGTGTTCGGCGTCATCTGGAATTCGAAGCGCACGCCGTCGATGGTGCGGGTGTCGCCGGTGCGCACGATGCTGTCATTGGGTGGCACCAGCGTGATGGTGCCGCGGGCCCGTGTCGGCCCCAGCCCCGACGAGACATGGCCGGTCGCATCATGCGGCAGCAGCCAGCCGAACATGTAATCGGCACGGCGCGTCATCGCCGGGCCAGCGATCAGGTTTTCGGAAATCGCCTCGTCCATGAAACGTGCCGGGGCCACCACGGGCACCTTGCCCGAAGCGGCGTCGGCCGCCGTCACCACGGCCGCCGAGCCGCCGAAATGATCGCCATGGCTATGGGTGTAGATGACCCCCGTCACCGGCCGCGCCCCGAGTTTCTCGTTGGCCAGCGCCAGCGCCGCCGCGGCCGCTTCAGCCGTCGTCAGCGGATCGACGATGATCCAGCCGGTCCTGCCGGCAATCAGCGTCATGTTCGATAGATCAAAGCCGCGCACCTGCCAGATGCCGTCCACAACCTTGAACAGGCCGTGCCTGGCCAGCAGGGTGGCGTTGCGCCACAGGCTGGGGTTGACCGTCGGCGGCGCCGGGCCGGTGATCCGGGCGTCGTCGGACAGGTCGCGTATCATCGCGCCATTGCTGTCGCGGATGACAGGGTCGGCGCGCGTCGCGACAAAGCCGCGGGCGGCGAAATCGAAATCCTGCCGGTCGTCCCAGTCGAGGCCGGCGGCTGCCCGCGCATTGTCGGCAATCGTGGCGGGCGAGGCGGTGGGCGCTGCCTCGGCAGCGGTAGCAAGCGCGAGGGCGACGAGAGCGAAGCGTATCATGCGCTATCGTAACGCTGCGGCACCGAACGGCAAGCCGGCCCGTGCCCGTCGCTTCATCCGGTACACGCCAACATCGGGGATTACGCCAAATCAATTGGGGTCCGGGGCCGTTGGCCCCGGCCGCCGGAGGCCCTTGCTGCCCCTCTAGTGCACCCGCAGGATCATCGACTGGCTGGCGGTGGCCAGCAGTTCGCCGCCCTGGGCAAACAGATGCACCCGGCCATGGACAAAGCCCTGCGACGCCGCATGGATGCGGATATCGGCAAGAACCCATTCGGTCGGCACGATGCCGGCGAAGCGGATGGTGTTGTCGAGGCTGTTGCCACCGGCCGCCGTGCCCAGCGCATTGCCGATCCCCGATGGCAGGAAATCCGCCATCACCGCCAGCGCGATGCGGTCGATGGCGCCGGCGCGGGGCCGCACCCACAGCCGGGCAACGCCATCGGGGCTGGGGCCGCCCTGGCCTTGCGCGGCGCCAAAGCGCCCGGCAGCCACGCGCTTTTCGAAACTGGCGTTGATGTCGTCGGGTCGCCGTACCCAATTATAGTCCATCACCGGGCAATCGGCCGGCGACGGCACCTCGGGCATCACTGCCCATTGCGCCTCGGGCGCATCGGGGCGGGCACCGAGCGCTGCATTGACCGTCAGGATCTCATTGTCCCCGGCGCGGACGACGACGCGCGCCTGGCTGGTATATTTGCCACTCACCGGCACGGCGACATCGAGCGTCAGCCGCGTGTCGGGCCGTGCATAGGACAGATATTGCGCCGCCGCCCAGACGGTGGGCCGCCCGGTGGCCGCCTCGATCGCCGCCAGCCCCGCCGCCATGCCGGCACCGCCGAACAGGAACAGACTGTCGGGGTGGCCGACACACAGTTGCGGGGTGACGTCGAGGCTGAACTGCCGGGGGTCGATTCCCGGCTCAAGGGCAATGATGGTCATGTGAGGCTCAAGGGGCTTCGATGAAAGCGCGGATTCGCGCCGTAAAGGCCGGGTCGGCAAAGCGCGAGATCGGTGCCGGCGGGGCGCCGGCATCGGCAAGCAGGGCGGTCGCCCGCGCCTGCAGATCGGCGGCATCGGCCGCGACGTGCAGGCCGGGGCGGGCGCCGATGCTGGCGGCGGTGGTAAGCTGATGGTCGGTATTATGCTCGCCCTGTGCCTGCAGCCGCGGCAGCATCAACAGCGGCTTGCCGGCCTCGATCGCCGAAATGATCGATCCCATGCCGGCATGGGCGACGAACAGCCGGGCCGCGGCGACGCGTTCGCGATAGGCATCGACAGGCATCAACCGGACAAAGCTGGCGTGGCGCGGTTCATATTTGCCGCGGCCGATCTGGATTTCCACCGGCACCGCCGGGTGCGCCGCGGCCCATTCGTCCATCGCCTGCACCAGCCGGTCGAACGGCATCATCGATCCGACCGAAACGAAGACCCCCGGCTGCCGGCTGCTCACAACACGCTGCCCCAATAATCGACGCCAGGCTCGCCAGCCGGCTCGGCAAGCTGCGGCCATTGCGTGACGACCTGGCTTGCGAACTTGCCGGCATGGCGGCCCGAGCCCGACAGCACTTCCGAATTTGCGATGCTGTCCACCCAAAGCGTGCGGATGCCGAAAGGCCGCGCCAGCGCCAGCACGACCAGCGGCGGCAGCGCGCCCGTCGTGACGATCACCTGCGGGCGGACCTTCAACAGGATGCGGACCGCGTCGATGAAGGTCAGCGGCAGCCGCCACCAGTCGGCGCGCGACACGTCGCGAAAGGTAAGCAGGGGGGCCGGCGCAACATCGATCGCCGACGCGGCATGAACGGTGGCATAGGTGACGTCATGCCCCTCCCACGCCGGGCGCAGGCGCAGCAACTGGACGAAATGGCCGCCGCCCGAAGCGATTGCCAATATGCGCTTGGGCTTGCGTTTGTTCACGGCGTTTCCGATTTGTGCAGCGCAGCACGTCTAGAACGTCGCAGGCCCCCGCCTGTCAAGCCGCAACCGCAAGCCCGGCCATCGCCTCCATCGCCAGCGTATAGCTGCGCTTGCGGGCGTCGTGATCGTGGAGGATGTTGACCAGCAGCACTTCATCGGCGCCATATTCGGCCGCTGCCTGCGCCAGCCCGGCCCGCACCGTTTCGGGCGAACCCGCCACGACACGCCGGCCCGGGCGGGCGGCAGACAGTTCGGGCCGGTCGGCCAGCCAGGCCAGCGCAGTCTCGACATCGGGCACCGGGATCGAGCGCCCGGTGAGCAGATGCGCGAACATCATCCGCGCCGGCGCCGCCAGCCGCTCGGCCTCTGCATCGGTATCGGCGGCGATCGTCCATATGGCGATGGCGACATCGGGCTTGTCACCCGGATGACGCGCCACGAAGCGCTGGCGATAGGCAGCGGCAATATCGCCAGCCCGCGCGTTGATGAAATCGGCAAAGCAATAGGGCAGGCCGAGATCGCCGGCAAAGGCCGCACTGTCGGGCGATGATCCGAGCACCCAGGGCTCGGGCGCATGGGGCAGGCCGGGCAAGGTGCGCGCATAGGCGGCAAAGGGATGGTCGTCGGGCAGGCTGTCCTCGAGATAGCCGATCAGCTCGGCGAGCTGATGGGGAAAATCGTTGGGCGCCCGCTGGCGGCGGTCCTGCTGCAACGCCACGGCGGTCCGCTGGTCGCTGCCCGGCGCGCGGCCCAGGCCCAGGTCGATGCGGCCGGGATGAAGCCCGGCAAGCTGGCTGAACACCTCGGCGATCTTCAGCGGCGAATAATGCGGCAGCATGATGCCGCCCGATCCGATGCGCATCCGGCTGGTGGCAGCGGCCACCGCGCCGATGAGAATTTCAGGCGCACTGCCGGCCAGCGCCGGCGAGGCATGGTGCTCCGCCAGCCAGTAGCGGTGATAGCCCAGCGCTTCGCAATGCCGGGCCAGGTCGATCGAATTGGCCAGCGCGGCGGCCGGGGTGGTGCCCGCAGCGATCGGCGTCTGGTCGAGGACGGAAAGGATCACCAGCGGACCCCCAGGCGGGGGCGTTGGGGCCGCGTCGGCAGTTCGCCGAGGATGGCGCGGCGCTCGTCGTCGCTTGCCGTCGGCCAGCGCATGATCTCGTCGACCGTGCGCCGGCAACCTTCGCAAAACCCCGACCGCCGGTCGATGCGGCAGACGTTGGTGCACGGTGACGGGACGGTGCTGGCGACAGTCATCCAGGGTGATATGAACCCGGGCGCCGCTTTTGTCACCGCCGTGCGACCTTGATGATGAAATAGAGCAGCAGCCCGACCGGCCCGGCGACAAAGGTGAAGATGAGGCACGGCACCACCGCCCAGTGCGGAATCCGCGCTGTGGGCGCGACCTCGACTTCCCAGCTGCCGACGAACAGGTCGAAGGCCAGATAATGCACCCAGCCGGCAAGCAGCGCCTGCGGGCTCGACAGCAGCAGCCGCACGCCTTCGAGCGAGCTGAAACCGGCGCCGGCCGGCGGCCCCTCGCCCGTCAGCCCGGCAACAAGGAGTGCGAAATAGCCGCCCGACAGGACCACCGCGACCACGCGGGCGACGGCGATCGCCAGCCCCCGCCGCAACGGCGCCAGGACAAGCGCCAGCCAGCCGATGAGGACAAAGCTGCTGGCGATATCGAACAGGCCGGAAGGCGTCATCCGAAAGCGCCTATCCGGTTGGCGGCAGCAGCAGCGCCACACAGGCGCCGGGGTCGATCCGGCTGCCATCGGGCCTGCGCGCCGCCGCGGTCCGCACCTGGGGCGCGGCGCCTGGGCTCGGCGGGTAGAGATAGACATCGAGAATGCAGACCGGGCGAACGAACTGCAATGCCCGCGCCGGGCCTTCGCTGCGATCGAGCGATGCAGCCCCGAGCAGCCGGGTGACGCCGGTGGCATCGAGGCCGATCAGTCGCGACAGGCCGGGCGGCGGTGGCGCCGGGGGTGCCGGCGGCGGCACCACGACCGGCGCCGGCGTCGTCGTGCAGGCAGACAGCGCCAGCAGGGGCAGCGCGAGGACGGGCAACAGCAGCCGGAAACACCTGGTCATGGCGCCGGTTGTAAAAGCCGCGGCGCGGGACGCAAGCGCCGCGACGTGCTCGTGGCGGCGCAAGCGTGGCAGCGCGCAACCCTGCGAAGACCCGGAAACTTGACATTTTGAACCAGAACGGTTAACACGCTGTTTCACGCTTCGGTGGCGAGCAGGCGGACAAGGATAACGCGAATCGCGTCTGCACCTAATGTGAACTTATCGCCTTCAACCAATTGTTTTTGCAAATCAAAATCGAAAAACGAGGCGTAAAATAAACGTGCCGTGCCGGGGCTTTTCGTCTTCCAAAAGGCTGGTGCTGGCTTGGAACGGCGGCTGCTGGCGCCTTGAGGGATGACGCGCGCCCGGCGTTGCTCTAGGGACGCGCATATTTCCAACAACATCGGGTTTGCCGCTGCTCATGACCGATCGCCACCATGTAATCGCCATCGGCAATGCGCTGGTCGATGTCATCACCGCAGCCGAGCCGGCGTTCCTGGCGGGTCAGGGCATCCCCAAGGGTGTCATGCGGCTGATCGGCGCCGATGAAGCCGAAACCCTGTATGCGGCAATGGGTCCGGGCCGCGAGATCAGCGGCGGGTCGGCGGCGAACACGCTGGCCGGCATGGCGGCGCTGGGCGCGAAAACACTTTTCGTCGGGCGCGTTGCCGATGACCAGCTCGGCCGGGTTTTCGCCCATGATATCCGTGCCGCCGGCGTCGATTATGCCACGCCGGTTTCGACAGGCGGGGCCCCGACCGGCCGCTGCCTGATCGTTGTCACGCCCGATGGCGATCGCACGATGAACACCTTTCTGGGCGCCTGCCAGGAATTGAGCGAGACCGATCTCGATGCGGCGATGGTCGCCTCGGCCGACATCCTCTACCTCGAAGGCTATCTGTGGGATCCGGCAGCGCCGCGCGCCGCGATGCGCAAGGCGATCTCGGTGGCGCGCGCCAACAATACCAAGGTGGCGCTCACCCTGTCGGACGTGTTCTGCGTCGAAGGCTATCGCAGCGATTTCCAGCAGCTGCTTGCCGAACATGTCGATCTGGTTTTCGGCAACGAGAACGAGGTCTGCGCGCTTTACCAGACCGATCTCGACAGTGCGATGGCCGAGCTGGCGAAGCACGCCTGCACCAGCGTCATCACCCGCTCCGCCGCCGGGGCCGTGGTGATCGCCGATGGCCAGCATCATGTCGTTGCGGCCGAACCGGCGACCCGCGTGCTCGACACGACCGGCGCAGGCGACCTGTTTGCCGGCGGCTTCATGGCCGGCATGGTCGAAGGCCGCAGCCTGCCCGATTGCGCCCGCATCGGCTGCATCGCGGCCGCCGAAGTCATCAGCCATTATGGTGCCCGGCCCGAAGCCGATCTGAAGGCGCTGGTGAAGGCACGGCTCGGGTGAGTTCACTTGCCAACATCGACAGCTGGATCTTCGATCTCGACAACACGCTCTACCCGTCGAGCGCCCGGCTTTTCCCGCAGATCGATGCCCGGATGGGGGCCTATATCCAGCGCCTGCTCGGCGTCGATCCGCAAGAAGCCTATCGCGTCCAGAAGGGCTTTTTCCATTCCCACGGCATGACCCTGCCCGGGCTGATGGCGCATCATGGCGTCGATCCTCACGAGTTCCTCGCCGATGTCCATGATGTCGATATCGATGTGGTGCCGCCGCACCCCGAGCTGGCCGACCTGATCGCCCGGCTGCCGGGGCGCAAGTTCGTCTTCACCAACGCCGATGCGCCCTATGCCGCCCGCGTTCTGGCGCGGCTCGGGCTGTCGGAAAGCTTCGATGCGCTCCACGATATCCATGCGCTCGGTTATGTGCCCAAGCCGCAGCTGCCCGCCTATGCGAGCATGTGCTCTGCGCATGGCATCGATCCGATGCGGGCCGTCTTTGTCGAGGACATGGCGCGCAACCTGGTGCCGGCCAAGGCCATCGGCATGACGACGGTGTGGATCGACAACGGGTCGGAACAAGGGCCGGGCGAGGATCGCGATCACATCGATTACACCATCACCGACGTCGGCAGCTGGCTGACCGGCGTCGTCGCTGCCCTGGGGGACCAATGAATATCGAAAGCGTGATCGACACTGCCTGGGACGCACGGGAAACCATCTCGGCAGCAACGTCGGGCGACATCCGCGCAGCCGTAGATGCCGCGCTGGCCGGCCTCGATGCCGGCGAATTGCGGGTTGCCGAACCCGATGGTGCCGGTGGCTGGCGGACCAACCAGTGGCTGAAGAAGGCGGTGCTGCTGTCGTTCCGCCTCACCCCCAACGCCGCGATTTCGGGCGGCCCCGGCGGCAGCCTGTGGTGGGACAAGGTGCCATCGAAGTTCGAAGGCTGGGGTGATACGCATTTCGCCGAGGCCGGTTTCCGCACTGTTCCCGGCGCCATCGTTCGCCGCGGCGCCTATATCGCGCCGGGCGCGATCCTGATGCCCAGCTTCGTCAACATCGGCGCCCGCGTCGGCAAGGGCACGATGGTCGATACCTGGACGACCGTCGGCAGCTGCGCCCAGATCGGCGAGAATGTCCATCTGTCGGGCGGCGTCGGCATCGGCGGGGTGCTCGAACCCGTCCAGGCCGGCCCGGTGATCATCGGCGACGGCGCTTTCATCGGGGCGCGCGCCGAAGTGGCGGAAGGTGTTGTCGTCGGCGAAGGCGCGGTGCTGTCGATGGGGGTCTATCTCGGCGCGTCCACAAAGATCATCGACCGCGCGACGGGCGAAATCCATGTCGGCAAGGTACCGCCCTATGCGGTGGTGGTGTCGGGAACGCTGCCCGGCAAGCCGCTGCCCGATGGGTCACCAGGGCCGGGGCTTTATTGCGGCGTCATCGTCAAGACGGTCGATGCCCAGACACGCAGCAAGACCGGCATCAACGAACTGCTGCGCGACTGACGCGCTTTCATGCGCGCGGCAAAAACCCTATGTCGCACATGATGACCGATGTTTCGAAGCGTAAGAAAATGCCAACGGCGCTCAAGCTGGCGGTCGATTACGGCCCCTTGCTGCTGTTCTTTGTCGCCAACAAGTTCGGCGACATTTTCGTTGCAACTGCCGTCTTCATGGCGGCAACCGCCATTGCCATGGCGGTATCGTGGGTCATGACGCGCCACATCCCGGCGATGCTGATCCTGACGGGCGTCATCGTGGCGATCTTCGGCGGGCTGACACTCTGGTTGCGCGACGACAATTTCATCAAGATCAAGCCGACGCTGATCTATGGCATGTTCGCCTCCATCCTGGGTTTCGGACTGGTGACGAAGCGCCCGACGCTGAAGCTGGTGCTCGGCGAGGCGCTGCCGACCCTTACCGATGCTGGCTGGACCAAGCTGACGCGCAACTGGGCATTGTTCTTCGTCGCCCTGATGGGCGCCAATGAAGTCGCGCGCCAGATACTGACCACCGACCAATGGGTCAATTTCAAGGTCTGGGGCGTGACTGCGGTCACGATGGTGTTCGCGCTGGCACAGACGCCGCTGCTGGCGCGGCACGGCGTTAAGATGGATTGAGCCGCAATTGGCGCTGGCTCACTCCCCGGCGTTGAGCATGTTGTGCCGCTTCAGCGCATGGCGAAGCTGGTCATAGGACAGCGCCAGAGCGGCTGCAGTTCGCCGCTGGTTGTGGCGGCAGCGTTCGAGCGCCGCAATGAGAATGCCGCGTTCATAGGCGTGGACGGCGGCGCGAAGGTCGGCAACGCCGGCAAGCGCCTGGTTGGGCATCGCCGCAGCTTCGACGGCGGGGTCGATCGCCGGCCGCTCGTCTTCCACCACCGCAGCAGGCGTTCCCGGCAACGCTGCGGGTCGCCACGGGGATTCGAATGGATCGAGGATGATCCTGCCGACCGCCGACTCGCCATCGGCCCAGCGGTAGAGCGAGCGTTCGACGACGTTCTTCAGTTCGCGGACATTGCCGTGCCAGGGATGCGCATCGAGCACCGCCCGGGCCTTGGCGGTAAAGCCCGGAAAGCCGGCCCAGCCGAGTTCGGCCGCCATGCGGCGGGCGAAGTGCAGTGCCAGCGCCTCGATGTCCTCGGCGCGCTCGCGAAGCGGGGGAAGTGTGATGACTTCGAAGCTCAGCCGGTCGAGCAGGTCGGCGCGAAAGCGACCCCTGTCGACCAGCCGCGGCAGATCCTCGTTGGTGGCGCCGACCAGCCGCACATCGACGCTGATGGCGCGGTTGGAGCCGATGCGGGTGAGTTCGCCATATTCGACGACGCGGAGCAGGCGCTCCTGGGCTGCCGGCGACAGTGTAGCGATCTCGTCCAGGAACAAGGTGCCGCCATCGGCATCCTCGAATCGGCCGGCGCGGGCGCGTTGCGCGCCGGTAAAGGCGCCGGCCTCATAGCCGAACAGTTCGGCATCGATGAGGTTTTCGGGCAGCGCCGCGCAATTGATCGAAATGAGCGGCGCCCCCCAGCGTGGCGACAGACGATGCAGGCGCTCGGCGATCAATTCCTTGCCGGTGCCGCGTTCGCCGATGACAAGGACCGGACGGTTGAGCGCGGCCGCCGCCGAGGCGCGTTCGACGGCATCGAGGAAGATCGACGACGAACCGATGAGGGCGGCAGGTTTGGCCATGCGGCAAGTTAGTGCGATTTCCCAATTCTTGGCAACTATTCATGGGGCGTTCACCCCCGCAATCTTCGCGTTGTCATGTATTTCAAGGAGTTGATCGGCCCCCGGCACTTGGCACGGCTCATGCATTGCTCCTGGCATGAGGCACACGGCATCCGCCGCACCGCCCCCGAACAGGAGACGACCGATGAACAACTTCTTCAACCCGACCGAAATCGCCCGCAACCTGACCGGCCTCGTCGCCGCTGTCGTGCTGGGCACCACCTTGATTGCCGCTGCTGCCGGCCCAGCTGCCGTTGCAGGCGCCACTGGCCCTGTAGTGACGGCCACCACGCAATCGAATATCGTCACGCATGCCTAATGCGCTCGTGACGATGGCCGGAGGGGCCGGACTTGCGGGTCGCCCCCTCCCCCTCTTCCCCCCTCCGGCCCCCCTTTCGACTTTTGTGGAGACCAACATCATGGGCATTTTCTCGCGGACCCGCGATATCATCGCCGCCAACGTCACCGATCTTCTCGATCGTGCCGAGGATCCGGCCAAGATGATCCGCATGATCATCATGGAGATGGAGGAAACGCTCGTCGAAGTTCGGGCCGGCGCCGCGCGCACCATCGCCGACCAGAAAGAAATGCGCCGCGCCATCATCCGCGCCGAAGCCGCCCAGCTGAGCTGGGGCGAAAAGGCCGAACTGGCGCTGAGCAAGGGCCGTGAGGACCTTGCCAAGGCAGCGCTCATCGAAAAGGGCAAGGCCAAGACCTTTGTCGATCAGACCAAGGCCGAAGTCGCTACCCTCGATGACAGCCTGGCGCTCAACGAAGCCGATATTGCCAAGCTCGAAGCCAAGCTGCGCGAAGCCCGCACCCGCCAGAACACCATCCTCAACCGCATCGAAAGCGCCGGGCAGCGCTCGAAGATGCGGGAAATGATCAAGGGTCCGCGCGTCGACGAAGCCTTTGCCCGCTTCGAAGTGATGGAACGTCGCGCCGATCTGGCCGAAGGCCGCGCCGATGCGCTCGGCCTCGGTGGCCCGGCGCGGACGCTGGCCGATGAATTCGCCGAGCTTTCGGTCGATGACGAAGTCAATGCCGAACTGGCCGCCATGAAGGCGCGCCTGTCACCCAAGTCGGAAGGCTGACTGTGATGGAAGACGTTCTTGTCCCGATCGGCGTCGTCGGCATGCTGTTCATCGGCCTGCCCTGGCTGGTGCTGCATTATCTGACCAAGTGGAAATCGGGCCGCGGCATCTCTGCCCAGGACGAGGTTCTGCTCGACGATCTTCACGAAATGGCGCGGCGTCTCGATGCCCGGCTCGAATCGGTTGAACGTATCGTGGCTGCCGACAACCCCAACTGGAAGGACAGCCGGCTGTCCGACAACGGCGCCGAAAGGCTCGAACGCTTCGAGCGCGACGAACGCGCCGCCGACGAACGCCGCCGCGCCTTGCGCTGATATCAGACGCCCGGCGCTGTCATGTGACGCTCTGTGCTGAATCCCACTGAAAGGACCGCCACCATGGCTTTCAACTCTCCGATGCGGCTCGACAAGGCCAACGGCAAGCTGATGGGCGTCTGCGCCGGGATCGCCAACTACACCGGCCTGAATGTCACCTGGGTGCGGATCGGCTTTGTCGCCGGCACTTTGCTCGGCTTCGGCAGCCTCGCGCTGATCTACCTCATCATCGGACTGGTCGCCAACCGGCGCTAGGCCCAACCCATTCGAATACAAGGATACTCGTCATGTCCGTCCGTCGTACCCGCTTCTACCTCGATAAACGCAACAAGCGTCTGATGGGGGTTTGCGCCGGCATCGCCGATTACTTCGGCTGGGACGCCACCTGGGTGCGGATTGCGGCGGTCGTCGCAACGATCATGGGCGTCGGCTTTTTGCCGCTCGTCTATATCGCGGCCGGCTTCATCGCCGATCCCAAGCCGACGATGCTCTACAACGAAAGCGACGAGGAACGGCGCTTCTGGAAGAATGTCCGGGTGGCACCGCAGCGCACCGTTCGTGACGTCCATGCATCCTTCCGCGAATCCGACCGTCGCCTGCGCGATCTCGAGGCGTACATGACCTCGTCGAACAGCCGGCTTTCCAACGAAATCGAGAAGCTGCGCTGATCCGCAGCTCAATCGAGGAGACGATCCATGAGTTTCGGCGGCCCCGCCTTTGTCCTCGCGATCATCGCGATGTGCTACATCGGGTGGATCATCACGACGGCGATCCGCGCCAGGCACGGCTACCCCCTTGAAGGCGAATGGGGCGGCAACGTGGAAAAGCGCGATCCCGGACTGCAGCGCCAGAACGAGATTCTCGAACGTGAGAACGAGATGTTGCGCAGCAAGATGGGCCGGCTGGAGGAGCGCCTCGGTGTCCTCGAACGCATCGCCACCGATGCCCCCGCCCGGCTTTCCGCCGAAATCGACAAACTGCGCGACTGAAAAGGACCGAACAATGTGGAATTACATGGTACCGATCCTGGTCTTTCTGATCCCGATCGTCGCGATCCTCTCGGGCGTCGCCAAGCGCTGGATGAAGCTGAAGGAAAAGCAGCTGGAACTGGCGGCACAGACGGCCGGTGAGCAGGCGGCGCAATATGCCGCCAAGATCGAACGACTGGAGGCGCATGTCGCGGTGCTCAACCGCATCGTCACCGATCGCAACGAAGGCCTGACCGCGCAGATCGAAAGCCTGCGCGACCCTGCCCAGCCCAACCTCAACTGAAAGGACGCGCCATGGCACTCAATCCAGACATGATCGCTGCCATTGCGCCGGTCGGTGTCAGCGCCATCTTCATGGGCACCTTTGCCTGGGTGTTTACCACCTGGCTGCGCGTCAAGAACGGCTATCCGCTCGAAAGCAGCTGGGGCAAGCCGCTGTTTCCGCAGCTGAGCAACGAGGCGATGGAGCGCGTCAAGCTGATCGCCCAGGAAAATGCCAGGCTCCACGCCGAACTCGGCAGCGTCAAGGACCGTCTCGAGGTCCTCGAACGCATCGCCACCGACCCTGGCAAGCGGCTTGCCGGCGAAATTGATGCGCTGATGACCAAGTCACTCAATTAGAACTTGTTATTCCGTAACCTGTACCGCGAGAACCGACGATGAACCCCTTTGAAATGGTCGTGCTGATCGTTCTGATCGTCACCATCGGGCGTGTTGCCGCAAGCCGCATGGGCGATCGCCGCGGCAAACGCGGCGCCATCGTCCAGATCGACCGAAACACGGAGAGCGTTGCCGAAGCCGAGCGGCTGCGCAGCGAGGTCACCCGGCTCAACGAGCGTATCCAGGTGCTCGAACGCCTCGCGACCGACCCCGGCAAACGGCTTTCCGACGAAATCGAAGCCCTGAAAAACCAGTAAACCTGCCTGAAAGGAGGACGGACATGCCACCGCTTGAATCGCTCCTGGTCCTGAGCACAGCCGGGCTCGCCGGCATCGGCCTCGTCGGCGGATTCGTCGCTTGGGGATGGGCGGGCTGGCTGCGGCTGCGCGCCCAGGAACTCGACCGCGACCGCGCCATGCGGCGGGACGACCTGCCAGCCGTTGGGCAGCGCATCGACCTCGCCGACCTCAAGGAGCGTATCCGCAAGCTGGAAGCCATCGCCGCGGGAGTGGATATCTAGAACAGCCTGTCGCTGTGCGAGCGAGGGGCATTGACCATCTCGCCAGCCCCGCGCAAACCGCCGCCATGACACTTGCCACCTTCGAAGATGTCGAGGCCGAGTTCGAAGCGCTCGACGATTGGGATGATCGCTATCGCTTGTTGATCGACATGGGTCGGGCGCTTCCCGAAATGCCGATAGCGCTGAAAACCGATGCCACCCGCGTCCGCGGTTGCGCCTCGCAAGTCTGGCTCCACACCCGCAGCGACGGTGATGTGCTGCGCTTTGCTGCCGATAGTGACGCCGCCATCGTCAAGGGGCTCGTCGCGCTGGTGCTGCTGCTCGCCGATGGCCGCCGCCCGGGCGAGATCGACGCTGGCGAAATCCGCGCCCGGCTCGATTCGCTGGGGCTGTCCAAGCATCTGTCCTCGAATCGCACCCAGGGCCTGGCGTCGATGGTGGCGCGTATCGGCGATCTGGCGCGCGAAGCGGCGTGACGGAGCGCACTGCAGAAGAGCGCCAGCAGCGTTTTGTGCAGCATTTCCTGTCGGGCGTGCCGCACCTGGCAGCGCTCGGCATTGCCTATCGGACCCACGGCCCGGATTGGGCAGAACTGGCGATGCCCTTTGCCGAACAACAGCTTGCCGATCCCGATTATGGCATCATTGCCTCGGGCGCGATCTTCACGCTGATGGATTCGGCGGCGGGCTTTTCCGTGCACATGATGCTGGGCGAATTCATGCCGATCGCAACGATCGACCTGCGCATCGATTATCTGCGCGGGCCGGCGCCGGGCGCGACCGTGATCGGCCGTGCCAGCTGCTATCGGCTGACCCGCCAGATCGCCTTTGTCCGTGGCGTGGCGCATGATGGTGACCCCGAAGCGCCGATTGCCAACATGGCAGGCACCTTCATCGTCACCCGGCCTGCTGCATGACGAGTATCGCGCTTGCGGCTGCCTTGCGGCAGGAGCGTCATGGCCGGCTCGACATGCTGCCTTATGCACGGCTGCTCGATCTGCGCTTCGAGCGCGATGACGATGAAGTGCGGCTGATCATGCCGTTCAGCATCGGGCTCGTCGGGGCGCCCGGTCGACTCCACGGCGGCGCCATTGCCGGGCTGCTCGAAATCGCGGGGCTGGCGGCGGTGATTGTCGCGCAACAGGGACTGCCCTCGAATGGCGATCGCCTGCCGCGGTTGCGGCCTGTCACCGTGACCGCCGATTTCATGCGCGAAGGCACGCCTGTCGATACCATTGCCGCTGCCGAAGTCACACGGCTGGGGCGGCGGATCATCAATGTCAGCAGCCGTGCCTGGCAGTTCGATCGCGGCCGGCCGATCGCCATGGCCAATATCAATTTCCTTGCCGACTGGCCCGAGGCAGCGGCTTAACCCCGCCTCCGAAACCGGCTATCGCCAGCAAAACGCAAGGGGACCCGGATGGCCGACAGCATCTTCATCGGAAAAGGCGAGCAAAGCCCCCAGGCGCTGGTGCTGAAACGCGCCAACCGCCACGGCCTGATTGCCGGCGCCACCGGCACCGGCAAGACGGTGACGCTGCAGACACTGGCGGAAGGCTTTTCCCGGACAGGCGTGCCGGTGTTCCTGTCGGACGTGAAGGGCGATATCGCCGGCTTGGGCGTAAAGGGCAGCGATGCCGCCGCCTGGACGGGCAAGCGCGCTGCCGAAATCGGCCTCGACGATTATGATTACGCCGCCAATCCGGTGGTGCTGTGGGATTTGTTCGGTGAACAGGGCCACCCCATTCGCACGACGATTTCGGAAATGGGGCCCTTGCTGCTGGCCCGGCTGATGGGGCTCAACGACACCCAGGAAGGCGTGCTGACAGTCGCCTTCAAATATGCCGACGACATGGGCCTGGTGCTGCTCGACATCAAGGATCTGCAGGCCATGCTGTCCTTTTGCGCCGACAACGCCGCCGAGCTGAGCACCAAATACGGCAATGTCACCAAGGCCAGCATCGGCAGCATCCAGCGCCAGCTGCTCCAGCTCGAAACCCAGGGTGCCGACCATTTTTTCGGTGAGCCCGCGCTTGATATCACCGATTTCATCGCGGTCGACGCGCAAGGGCGCGGCCGCGTCAACATCCTGGCTGCCGACCGGTTGATGCAGTCCCCGCGGCTGTATGCGACGTTCCTGCTCTGGCTGCTGGCCGAACTGTTCGAAACCCTGCCCGAAGTCGGCGATCCGCCGAAACCCAAGCTCGTCTTTTTCTTCGACGAAGCCCATCTGCTGTTCGATGAAGCCCCCAAGGCACTGCTCGACAAGGTTGAACAGGTCGTGCGGCTGGTGCGATCGAAGGGCGTCGGCGTCTATTTCATCAGCCAGAACCCCATCGACATCCCAGAAAGTGTCGCGGGGCAGCTCGGCAACCGCGTCCAGCACGCATTGCGGGCCTTTACCCCGCGTGACCAGCGCGCGATCAAGGCGGCGGCCGAAACCTTCCGGGCCAACCCCGGGGTCAATGTCGTCACCGCGATCACCGAATTGAAAGTGGGCGAGGCGCTGGTTTCGGTGCTGATGGCCGATGGCGCCCCAACGCCGGTGGAGCGCACCCTGGTGGCACCGCCGCGCTCGCGGGTCGGGCCTGTCACCGCGGCCGAACGCGGCGATCTGGTCAACGCCTCGCCGCTGGTGGGCAAATATGAAGATACGATCGACCGCGAATCGGCTTGGGAAATGCTCAACCGCCGCGCTGTCGAAACCGCCGAGCGCACCGAAGCCGAAAAGGCAGCGGCCTTGAAGGCCAAGCTCGATGCGGCCGAAGCGGCAGCGGCCGAAAAGGAAGCCGCCGCCGCCGCCAAGAAACTGGCGCGCGAAGAGGCCGCCGCCGCCCGCGCCGCTGCGCGTCCCCAGCCCAAGAGCTTTGCCGAGAAAATGATCGAATCGACGGCCCGATCGGCAGCGACGTCCGTCGGCCGCCAACTCGGCGGCAAGTTCGGCAGCCAGTTGCTGCGCGGCCTGCTTGGCGGCCTGCTGAAATAGTCATGGCATTCCGCCTCGCGACCCTCGCCCTCCTTGTGGCCATGCCGGCGGCGGCAGCCCGCGCCGATGATGTTCAGCTGTGGACCACGGCGCTCGCCATCGGCCCGATCACGCCGGGGAGCGGCGTGCAACCGATGGTCCATCTCGAATATCAGCCGCGCTTTGCCAATGATGTGTCGCGGATGACCCAAATGATCGTGCGGGCCGGCTTCGGGGTACGCCTGGCGCCCGATCTGACGATCCTCGCCGGCTATCATTACCAGCGCAATGACCCTGCCCCTGGCGCCCGCAGCGACGAGCACCGGATGTGGCAGCAGCTGCTGCTTCCCATCCACCGCGATCCCGATCGGCTCATCCTTCTCACCCGCTTGCGGATGGAGCAGCGCAGCATCGCTTCGAGGCAGGATCTCGGCTGGCGGTTGCGCGCGATGCTGCGCCTGCAAGTGCCTTTGAACGGTCGCGGCAGCGCCGGGCCACTGGTCTGGCACGAGGCGCTTGTCCCGCTCAACGATACCGATTGGGGGCAGCGCCGCAATTCTCCGCAATTCCGCCAGTTCGTCGGCGCCCTTGTGCCGCTCAACGATCGGATCAATCTCGAAGCGGGGTATATGGCGCAGGTCGAGGTCTTTCCCGGCGCGACCCGGGTCAATCATGTCGGCAATGTGATGTTGAGCTATCGCCTCGGCAATTGAGCGCCTCCGGCGGCCGGGGCCGTCGGCCCCAGGCCCCGTGACCTATTTTGTCTGTAGCGGCCTGTCGTCGCTTGCGGCCAGCCAGACGGCGGCCGCCCAAGCGGCGACATTCTGGTCGAGTTGCGCGCGATCGACCTTGTCGATGGTATCGTCGGGGGTGTGATGCAGGTCGAAATAGCGGCTCATGTCCTGTTCGAGATCGAGGATGCCGACGCCTTGCCGGCCGAGCGCACCGACATCGGGGCCACCACCGGCGCTGTTGTCGCGCGTCGGGGCGATGCCGAGCGGCGCCAGTGTCCGGTTGATTTCGGCGATCAGCGGCAGGCCGGCTTCGGCGACCTTCGAGGACACGCGGTAGATGCGATCGGCACCCGCATCGCTTTCCGCTGCCAGAACGATGTTTTCGGCCTCATGTGCCTTGGCATAGGCGGCAGCACCAATCAGACCCAGTTCCTCGGCGCCCCAGAAGACCACCCGGATGGTGCGGCGCGGCTTCAAGCCGGCATCCTTGATCGCCTTGGCCGCAGCCAAGGTGATGGCGACGCCGGCGCCATCGTCGATCACGCCATTGCCGATATCCCAGCTGTCGAGGTGGCCGCCGATGACGATCACTTCGCCGGGCACGGTGCCCGGGATTTCGCCGCTGACATTGCCCGATGTGCCAGGCTCAGTGCGCGGCGTCGAAACCAGCTTGAGCGTTACCGGGCCGCGCTTCACCAGGCGTGCCAGCTGGTCGGCATCCGGCAAGGACAGGGCCAGCGAGGCAACCGGCTCGGTGCCTAGCGCGGCGACGGTGCCGCCGGTGTGCGGGTTGCGGTGATAATCGGTGCCGAGGCTGCGGATCAGCACCGCGGCCGCGCCCTTCGATTGCGCCAGCGCCGGGCCGGAGCGGCGGACGGGGCCGTTGGTGCCATAGCTGCTGCCGTCCTGCGCGCGCATCATGCGATGATCGATGAAGGCAATCTTGCCGGCGAGGCTGCCCGGGGCCGCGTCGACAAGTGCCTGATAGTCGGCGAAATAGACCACAGGCGCGGTAATGCCTTCGGGCGGGGTGGCACCGCTATATCCGAGCGCCGCGACCGAGAATGTCTGCGGATCGCTGCCGGTGACAGCAACCGACGCCGTGCCGCGGGTCCAGACCTTCAGCGGAAAGGGCTCGGTCTTGATGTTGGTCAGGCCGGCGGCGCGCATCGCCTTTACCGCCCAGTCACGCGCCCGGGCTTCGGCGGGGGTGCCAGCGAGGCGCTGGCCGATGCCGGTCGTCAAATCCTCGAGGAGCGGGAAGGCTTCCGATTTTGCCAGCGCCGCATCGCGAACGGCAGCGGCCTGTTCAAGCCGGTCGGCAGCGAACGCCGGCGCAGCGGCGAGCAAAAGAATGGCGGCAATCGGACGAAACATCGGTTGAACCTGCAAGGAAATGTCTGCGGTTCATACCGTGCCGCGCTGCGCGCGCAAGCAGGGGACAAGCCCTTGCCCGCCTGATACAGCTCGGTGCGGCGCGGCCGGGGCCGCAGATCGGGAGGCCGGGTGGTCGCAGTTCTTCTGGCGGTGCTGGCAGCAGCAGCGCTGGCCTATGCCTTCATCCTCGTCCGCACCGCACGTCGCCGCCAGGCGCTTGGCCTTACCGCCGAGGGCGTGGCCATGGGGGCGATCACCAATTTCTTCGACACGCTCGGCATCGGCTCGTTTGCACCATCGACGGCGTGGGTAAAGCTGCGCAAGCTCATCCCCGACAGCCATATCCCCGGCGTGCTGATCAGCGGCCATGCCCTGCCGACGGTAGCGCAAGGCCTGATCTACATCACGCTCGTCGACGTCGATCCGCTGCTGCTGGTCGCTGCGATTGCGGCCGCAGTCGCCGGCGCGCTAGCCGGTGCGCCGCTGGCACTGAAACTCCCGGTGCGCACGATCCAGATCAGTGTCGGCATCGCGCTGCTGCTGGCCGGCGGCTTCTTTGCCGCTGCCAATCTGGGGCTGCTGCCACCGGGTGGCGAGGCGCGGGCGCTGGCGCCGCTGCCCTTTGCCATCGTCCTGGCCGGCAACTTCGTCATCGGGGCGCTGATGACGGTCGGCATCGGTTTTTATGCGCCGATGCTGGCGATGTTCAGCCTGTTGGGGCTCAACCCGGTCGCGGTCTTTCCGATCATGGCGGGCGCCGGGGCGCTGATGATGCCGGCAAGCGCGCTGCGATTCATCAAGTCCGAGCGCATCGATCTGAAGCTGGCACTGTCGCTGGCGCTCGGCGGCATTCCGGCGGTGCTTGTCGCTGCTTATATCGTCAAGTCGTTGCCGCTTGCCACGCTGCGCTGGGTGGTTGTCGTGGTCGTTGTCTATACCGGCATTGTCATGCTGCGCGCAGCACGGGCTTCTCTGGAAATTGGAAAACTCTAGCGCAGCCGGTCGATCGCGTTATGGGCGACGCTGGCAAGGAAGCTGAACAACAGGTCAAGAACCCAGCGCAATGCGCGTTGCGTGAGTGATTCAATCATGTTGCCGACCCGGCCGAGGAAGCCGAAAATGGCATTGACGAGGCCCAGCAGTTCGTCGGCTATGACCTTTGCCATCTCCGCGGCGCGCGCCAAAAGCCAGGCGACAAAATCAAGTGTCGTCAGCGTTGCACTGATCCTGGCACTGATCCCTGACCCCAGCACGTAAATTCCGGCCTTTTTGATAAGTCGTGCCAGCCCGATCGCGATCCGCTCCAGCAGCGCTGCCGACCGCATTGTATAGCCACCGCGACGCGTTGCGGCCTGTTGTAGCCAGGAATCAACCTGGAAGTCCGACATGATGGGGCCAACCGCTTCCAGATCGCCCCAGGTTCGCCCTTTTACCTTCGACCGGTAGCTCTTCGCCATGTCGTGCGCGCCGAAATCGACCAGCAAGCCCGCCGGCGCGTTGAGGCGGATGCCGCCCGAGATCGGCGCGTGCAGGAACGGCATCATCGGAATCATCGGCACCGGATCGGCCGGGTGGTAGACACGTTTGGTCTGAATACCCAGACTGGCGGTCTCGTAAATGAACGGCAGCGTACCGACACGCGGCGCGCCGAATGTGTAAAGCGCCACATTCTTGCCCGACCGCGCCAGCATTTGCGCATTCAGGCTGGCCAGCGCGCCGCCGAGGCTGTGGCCTACGCAATGGATCGCCGTGGGTGAGAAGGTGGCGATGGCATCGTTGATAAAGCTTCTGAAGCCAGACCAGACGGTGTGAAATCCCGCGTGCACCGGTGCCCCGCCGGGACCGGGTCGTACGCCGATGTTGTAATTGCTCAGCCAATCCGGTGAGAACTTGTTTTCGCCCATCGTGCCGCGAGTCACGATGATCATATGGCCCTTCCAGGCCTTCGACGTTCCCATCGCGACATAGCCGAAGTTCGACTTCTTGGGCATGAAGGTCTCTGGCACCGCACGTTCAAGCCTGTTGCTGCCGAACAGACGGAAACCGGAGGGCAAGCCCCCCGAGTAACTGCTGGCAAATGTATTGCCGCCGCCCGGTTTGCGAGCGCCGGCGCGGACGGAGTTGCCGTAAAGCGCGCGGTTCAAGCGCGCAGGTGTGAGCGTTGCGGCACCCTCCAGCGGCGCCCGCAAATTGAACTGGGGATTGCATTCGAGTGCGATGGTGAGTGTGTCGAGTTGGCCCGCGAGATCGGTGTTGACGTTGTACACGCCATCCGCAAGCCGAGCGGCCATTGCAGGATCGAGCAATTTCACGATCCGGTGCCGAACAGAGTGTGACCGATCACACTACCGCGCTTTGCAACCGGAAGATCGAGGTCAATAATGACGCGCAAAGGCACTGCCGGTGGCGTTCTCGGTGGCGTTTGCGCGTGCGGCTCGGCCAGTGCTTCGGTGCTTGGCTCGATGTCGCGCTTTGACATCCACCACGCCTGCCATTCCGCCGCACCTAAATGGACGATGATCCGCTGCTCAATGAAGGTCTCCTGAGCAAAAAATCTCGGCTTGCGGTAGGCATGGGTGACGGCCGGAAAGGCAAACTGGCCCCGGGCATCAGTGACAGCCTCATCACGGCCGCGGACCTTGTTTTCGGCAAACACCCATTCGCGGACAAGGGTCGCCCCTGGTAGCGCCCGGCCGCCCTTTCGCACCTCACCTTCGACTGCCGAGAACAAAACTGCTTGTTCCACTGCCGTCTCTCCCTTCTCACACCCCGCAACCAGCAAAAGAATGCCGAGGGCGAGGCGCTTTGGTGCCCGCCGCGCTGGCATGGCGCCAGGATCAATCACCGGCGTTTCCCTCGCTCGTCGTTCACAAACATATCGCTATAGCATCGTAACGACCTGTCAACTCGTACGCATTGCCGGCGTAAAGCGCGGGCGGTTTGAACTCGCCCGCTCGCCCTGCTAACAGGCCCATAGTCCCCGTTCGCCAAGAAACCGGAGCCCCCCGTGGCCTATCAATACGCCTATGTCATGAAGGGTCTGTCCAAGACCTATCCCGGCGCCAACAAGCCGGCATTCAAGGACATCACCCTGTCGTTCCTGCCCGGCGCCAAGATCGCCATCATCGGCCCCAACGGCGCCGGCAAATCGACGCTGATGAAAGTCATCGCCGGCATCGACAAGGAGTTCATCGGCGAGGCCTGGGCAGCCGAAGGCATTACTGTCGGCTATCTGCCGCAGGAGCCCCAGCTGGATCCGACGAAGGATGTGCGCGGCAACGTGATGGATGGCGTTCGCCAGGTGGCAGACATGATGACGCGTTTCAACGCCATCAGCGCTGAAATGGCCGACCCCCAGGACGATACCGATTTCGACAAGCTGATGGAGGAAATGGGCGCCCTTCAGGAGCAGATCGACGCCGTCGATGGCTGGACGCTCGACAACCAGCTCGAAATCGCCATGGACGCGCTGCGCTGTCCGCCGGCCGATGCCGCGGTCGATAATCTGTCGGGGGGCGAAAAGCGCCGCGTGGCGCTGTGCAAGCTGCTGCTCGAAAAGCCCGACATCCTGCTGCTCGATGAACCGACCAACCACCTTGATGCCGAAAGCGTCCAGTGGCTCGAAAATCACCTCAAGGAATACAAGGGGATGGCGATCCTCGTCACCCATGATCGCTACTTCCTCGACAATGTCGTCAAATGGGTGCTCGAGCTCGACCGCGGTCGTGCCATTCCCTTCGAAGGGAATTACTCCGATTGGCTCGAAGCCAAGTCGAAGCGCATGGCGCAGGAGGATCGCGAGGACGAAAGCCGCGAAAAGGCGATCAAGGACGAATTGCAATGGATCCGTTCGTCGGCGAAGGCCCGGCAGACCAAGTCCAAGGCGCGCATCAAGGCATTTGACGAACTGGTCGAGAAACAGGCCAACCGCCGCCTCGGCAGCGCCCAGATTCTCATCCAGATTCCGGAGCGCCTCGGCAACACCGTCATCGAAGCCAATAATCTTTCGAAATCCTATGGCGACAAGCTGTTGTTCGACAACCTCAGCTTCAGCCTGCCGCCGGGCGGCATCGTCGGCATCATCGGCCCCAATGGCGCCGGCAAGACGACGCTGTTCCGCATGATCACCGGCCAGGAAACGCCCGACAGCGGCAGCATTCGCATCGGCGACACCGTCAAGCTCGCCTATGTCGACCAGTCCCGCGATGCGCTGGCATCGGGCAAGAACGTCTGGGAAGAAATCTCCGGCGGCAACGACAAATTCTACTTCGGCAAGAACGAGGTGCTGACCCGCGCCTATGTCGGTGCCTTCAATTTCAAGGGGCCCGACCAGCAGAAGAAGGTCGGGCAGCTATCGGGCGGAGAACGCAACCGCGTCCATATGGCAAAGATGCTGGTCAAGGGCGGCAATGTGCTGCTGCTCGATGAACCGACCAACGATCTCGATGTCGAAACGCTGCGCGCGCTCGAGGAAGCGCTTGAAAGCTTTGCCGGTTGCGCCGTGGTCATCAGCCATGATCGCTTTTTCCTCGATCGGCTGGCGACGCACATCCTGGCGTTCGAAGGCAACAGCCATGTCGAATGGTTCGAAGGCAATTTCGAAGCCTATGAGGAAGACAAGCGCCGCCGCCTGGGCGACGCTGCGGACCGGCCGACGGCGCTGACCTACAAGAAACTGACGCGGTAGCGCCCCCGGATCAAGTCCGGGGCAGGCAGGCAACCCCGGCCAGCGAGGCGGCGACGCCTTGACCCGCCGATCGCGTCTGACCCCGGGTCAAGCCCGGGGCAAGCTGCATGGACTTCGCCCATGCCCTTGCTTGCCTTATCTTCTCGCCACAGTCGTTCTCATGGCACCCGCCATTCCCCTGCCCAGCCATCGCCAGCGCGAAACAGCGCTCGCCGATGGCCGGTCTGCGCCAGATGCAGCCAGTCGATCGCGGTCACATCGATGAACACCAGTGCGAAATTGGGACGTGCCGGCACCAGATCTTCGGTTTCGGGCTTGCGGCCTTCCACCCATGGCGGAAGCCCCGACCCCGGCGCTTCGAGCCGGGTGCCGGGCGCGGCTTCGACAAGGTAGCATCGCCGCGCAAATGGCGTCGATGCCGCCCAGATCGTATCGACCTCGGCGCCTTCGGTAACCACCGACGCCACGCCCGACAGCCGCAGCTGCACCGATTCCCCCGGGTGGTAACCCAATACCGACACCGGCTTGCCGTGGAGCGCCGCGCATTTCGGCGATCGCGCATCGGTATGAAAGCGCAGCCGCGCCGTGGCACGACTCGCCGCACGCAGCACCATGACCCGTGTATCGGGGTTGCCCTGCGGGTCGATGCTGGCAACGACCGGGGTGTGAACCGGGCTACGCCGATCGGCGGCGCCGCGGACGAGCAGGCGCCACACCGTGTCGAGCGCTTCGGGAAGGGTTATGTCCATCGCTCAGCGTTTGCCGCCCCGGGCTTGGCTCGGCAAGCCGCTTGCCAAGCCTGCGCGCCCGGGTCACAGACGCCCCAACTGCTGCCCCAACCGCCGCCCCGGCCGCCGTATCGATGAGCCTGTGTTCGTGACCAATCTCCATGCCCTGCACCCTGCGCCCGACTGGCGCAGCGACTACCGTGCCGCGGCAATGCCGCTCGATGCCCTGCTTGGCGCGTTGGGCCTGGCTCGCGCCAGCCTGCCCTATGCCGTTGCAGACACGCCGTTTCCGCTCCGCGTGCCGCCGCATTTCCTGTCGCTGATCCGCAGCGGTGACCCCTTCGACCCGCTGCTCCTCCAGGTCCTGTCGCGCGCCGACGAATTGCTCGATACGCCGGGCACCAGCACCGATCCACTCGGCGAAGCCGGGTTCGGCGCGGGGCGCGGTGTCTTGCGCAAATATGGCAGCCGGGCGCTGCTGCTCGCGGCCGGGGCGTGCGCTGTCCATTGCCGCTACTGCTTTCGCCGCCACACCGATTATGGGGCCGCCGTTCTGCCACCTGGCGGCCTCGATGCCGCGCTGGCACAGCTCGCCGCAGACCCGGCGATTACCGAGGTCATCCTGTCGGGGGGCGACCCGCTGACGCTTGGCGATGACCGGCTAGCGGTGCTGTTCGCAGCCCTTGGCGCGATGCCGCAATTGCAGGCGATCCGCATCCATACCCGCACCCTCACGACCGTGCCGGCGCGAGTCACCCCGGCGCTGCTGGCCATGTTGAAGGGCGCCGGCAAGCCCGTCGTCATCGTCCTCCACACCAATCATGCCAACGAGTTGGACGCCGTGGTCGGCGCGGCTCTGGCGCAACTGCGCAACGCCGGCGTGCACCTGCTTAACCAGTCTGTGCTGCTGCGCGGTGTCAACGACAGCCTCGATTCGGCCAGTGCCCATGCCGCCCGGCTGTTCGCCTGCGGGGTGCTGCCCTATTACATGCACCTGCTCGATCCGGTGGCGGGGGCGGCGCATTTCGATGTCGGGCTTGCCGAGGCGCGGGCACTCGAAGCGGCGATGCGGGGGGCGCTGCCGGGCTATCTGGTGCCGCGTTTCGTCCGCGAAGTGCCAGGGGCGCTGTCCAAGACGCCGATTGCGCTGCTTGCCGATTGAGGCGTGGCGCCTGGCCGCACACCGCTGCGACAGGATGTTGGAACGCTGCCGCAGCCTGGCCCGTTGAAGCTGTACTTGCCGAATGCGGCAGGCGATTCAAGCAAAGGAGTTTGCAAGATGGCCAGCGATTTCACAACCGGCAACCTTGGCGAAACAGGGATCAGCGATGACCGCAACCTGATCAGCGCCGAACGGGTGCATGGTACCGCGGTTTACAACCATGACGATGAAAAGCTCGGGTCGATCGATTCGATCTATCTCGACAAGCGCGGCGGCGAAGTTGCCTATGTGGTGATGTCGTTCGGCGGCTTTCTGGGGATCGGTGAAAAATATCACCCCTTGCCCTGGGATCTGCTCGATTATGACACCGAAGTCGGTGGCTATCGTGTCGATCTTGACCGCGACGACTTGCTCGATGCGCCGTCCTATGACCGTGCAGCGTTGAACGACTATGATTTCGACGCCGACACCGGCGGCATCGACGACTATTATACGCAGCGTTTCCAGCAGGTCTCGCCAATTGGCGGCGGTGACCACGACCATGAACTCGGCAGCAAGGACAAGGCCGCAGCCGAAGCCGGGGTCGATCCTGACCGGCGCAGCGACGCCAATGATGGCGTCAATCGCCCGCTCGGGTTCTACAGCACCCAGGCCCAGGCGGATCGTAACGGTGGCACGCCCGGCGCCCATGCAACGGACGAAACGGCCAATGGCCCGTCATTCTACAGTCCCGACCAGCAAACCGCGCGCAACGGTGAAACCGGCGGCGACATGGCGAGCGACCGGACGGCCGAAACCCGCGGCCCGACGACCGAAGCGAGCGGCAGCGACCATGGGACGCCGGCTACGGAGCAGCGTCTGGCGGCCGGTCCCGAAGGCGCCCAGGCGGTCAAGGATTACGAGAAGAGCCAGGCTGGCGCCACAATGCCCGAGCGCGACGAGACAACCGAGCGCGATCGTTTCTGATGGCAGGGCCGGCGTCCGCAAACGGGCGCCGGTTCGCCTCAGCGGGCGGCGAGCAGCCAGTCTGTAACGGTATCGAGGCCGGGAACCACCGCGAGCGATAGTGCGGCGATCGGGTCGGTCGGCGGCAGCAGGTCGGGAACCATGATTACCGGAATGCCAGCGGCATGGGCGGCGCGAACACCATTGTGGCTGTCCTCGAGCGCGAGACACGATAGTGGCGGCTGTCCAAGGGCGGCGGCTGCGGTGATATAGAGATCGGGCGCCGGTTTGCCGGCATCGACGTCGTCCCGCGTTATGATGGCCTGGAAGAAGGGCGCAAGGCCCATCTGGCCGAGATGGGCTGTGGCGTTGACCCGTCGGCTCGAGGTTGCAACGGCGCAGGGCAAGGCAAGATCCGCAAGGGTTTCCAGGATGCGCCGGGCGCCGGGGCGCAAGGGGCGATCGTCGCCCCATTTGTAGGCTTTCAGCTGTGCCTGCATGGCGCGCATCGCATCATAATCAAGGGCTTGGCCAAAACGCTCGGCGAGGATACGGCGGTTGGCGTCATCAGGCGCGCCGATCAGCGGCACGAAATCGGCCTCGGTCATTGTAAAACCTTGCGCCGCCATGGCGGCGATCATCGTCTCGCGGCTGATGCGCTCGGTATCGAGAAGCAGCCCGTCCATATCGAAGATGACCGCAGCCGGGCGTCGGGTCAGGGCACTGCCGATGAACATGGTCATCGGGCAGCGATAGCAGGCTTGGCTGGCTTTTTGACTAGCCGCCAGGCGCAGCGAAAAGCATAGGCAAGGCGCCGATCGCCTCTACATTGCCCGGCGAAGCAACAAGGGCTGCACCCATGACTGCCATTGCCGGACGCCGGATCAACCCCATCGGGCTCGGTTGCATGTCGTTGTCGCACGCCTATGGCACGCCGCCACCGCCCGCCGAAGCGGCGAAGCTGCTGCACCGCGCCCTCGATCTCGGCTATGATCATCTTGATACGGCTCGCATTTACGGGGTCGGGCGCAACGAGACCCTGATCGGCGAGACGCTCAAGGGCCGCCGAGCCCATTTCTTCCTCGCGTCCAAATGCGGCATCGTCATCGATGGCGACCGGCGCCGCATCGATTGCGCGCCGGCGACGATCCATGCGGCGATCGACACCAGCCTCAAGGCCCTCCAGACCGATCACATCGACCTCTACTACCTGCATCGCCGCGATTTCACCGTGCCGATCGAGGATTCGGTCGGGGCGCTGGCCGAGGCTGTTGAAGCGGGCAAGATCGGCGCCATCGGCCTGTCGGAAATGTCGGCCGAAACACTGCGCAAGGCGGCGGCCGTTCACCCGATTGCCGCGATGCAGACCGAATATTCGCCCTGGACGCGCAATCCCGAAATCGCCGTTCTCGAGGCCTGTCGCGCGCTGGGAACGACCTTCGTTGCCTTTTCGCCCGTCGGGCGCGGCATGCTGGCGGGCGGGGTGCGTGACCCGGCAGCGTTGGTCGAAGGCGATCTGCGACGCGGGATGCCGCGCTTTTCGGCCGAAAACTGGCCGGTAAACAAGGCCTTGTTCGATGATTTCGCCGCGCTCGCGGCGGTCGCCGGGGTCACCCCCGCACAGCTTGCGCTGGGCTGGGTGCTGGCGCGCGGGCCGCATGTCGTCGCCATTCCCGGCACGGCTTCGATTGCCCATCTCGAGGAAAACATTGCCCGATCCGATTGGCGTCCCGATGCAGCGCTGGTTGCGCGGGTCGATGCCCTGGTCAACCAGACGACCGTCGCCGGCCACCGCTACAGCCCGGCGATGGACGCCTCGATCGACACCGAACGCTTCGCCTGAGGGGTTTCGCATCATGGCCGACAAACGCTTGCGGGCTGCCCTTGATGCCGGGCGTTTCCTCGCCGTTCCCGGAATCCAGGACATGATCACTGCGGTCATCGCCAACCGGGTCGGATTCGATGTCGTCTATGGCAGCGGTTATTGGTTGACGGCATCGGCCTATGGTCTGCCCGATGCCGGCATCGCCAGCTATAGCCAGATGGTCGACCGCATGGCGACGCTGGTGCGCACGTCGAATGCCGCGGTGATTGCCGATGCCGATACTGGCTTTGGCGGGCTGCTCAACGTCCATCATACGGTACGCGGTTATGAAGCGGCTGGGGTCAGTGCGATCCAGATCGAGGACCAGGCGTTTCCCAAGAAATGCGGGCACACGCCTTTCAAGCGGTTGATTTCGTGCGAGGAAATGGTCGACAAGATAAAGGTTGCCGTCGAGGCGCGACGCGATCCCGATCTGCTGATCATCGCGCGAACCGATGCCCGGCAGTCCGAAGGGCTCGACGGCGTTCTTCAGCGGTCGAACGCCTATGCAGAGGCGGGGGCCGATATCCTGTTCTGTGAGGCCCTGACCAGCGAAGCCGAAATGCGGGCGGCCTGCCAGGGCGTCAACAGACCGATGATGGCCAACATGGCCAATGGCGGTCTGACGCCGATACTTTCGGCCGAAAAACTCGCCGACATCGGCTATGCGCTGGCGATCTTCCCGTCGCTGACCGGCCTTGCAGCGGCTGCGGCCACCGAGATGGCGCTGATGCGGCTGAAGAACGGCGACGGCGATGCCGGCCCCGACCTGCCGTTGTTCGATTTCAACACCTTCTGCTCGATGATCGGCTTCGAGGACGTCTGGGCATTCGAACGGCGCTGGGCGAAATGACGACGGACCCCGCCAGCTATCCCGAAATTCGAGAATCGGTTCGCCGGCTGTGCGCCACCTTCCCCGGCAGTTACTGGCAAGCCAGGGACCGGGACCGCAGTTATCCGACCGAATTCGTCGAGACCTTGACGCGCGAAGGCTGGCTTTCGGTGCTGATCCCCGAAGAATATGGCGGGGCGGGCCTCGGGCTGGGCGCGGCAGCGGCGATATTGGAAGAAATCCACCGTTCGGGGGGCAATGGCGGTGCCGCCCATGCCCAGATGTATGTGATGGGGACACTGCTGCGGCACGGTTCGGACGCGCAAAAAGCGGACTATCTCCCGAAAATCGCCCGTGGTGAGTTGCGCTTGCAGGCGTTCGGGGTGACCGAGCCCGGCAGTGGCACCGATACGACACGGATTGCGACCTTCGCGCGCGCCGATGGCGACGATTTCATCGTCAATGGCCAGAAGATCTGGATCAGCCGCGCCGAGCATAGCGACCTTTTGATCCTGCTTGTCCGCACCACGGCGCGCAACGATGCCCGTCCCGGGGACGGGATGAGCGTTCTGATCGTCGATCTGCGCGACGCCATCGGCAAGGGCCTGACCATTCGGCCGATCCGGACCATGCTCAACCATGCCACGACCGAGCTGTTTTTCGACAATCTGCGCGTGCCCAGGGCCAATCTGATCGGCGCGGAAGGCGAGGGTTTCCGCGCCATATTGTCGGGAATGAATGCCGAACGCATCCTGATCGCGGCCGAATGCATCGGCGACGGGCGCTTTTTCATCGATCGCGCGGCGGCCTATGCCCGCGACCGCCAGGTTTTCGGGCGCGCCATCGGCGAAAACCAGGGCGTCCAGTTCCCCATTGCCCGCGCCCAGGTGCAATTGAGCGCCGCCGCCCTGATGGTGGACCATGCCGCCGCGCTCTACGACGCCGGCGAACCGTGCGGCACCGAGGCCAACATGGCCAAGATGCTGGCATCGGAAGTCAGCTGGTACGCCGCCGACATGTGCGTGCAAACCCATGGCGGCTTCGGTTTCGCCGAGGAATATGACATCGAGCGCAAGTTCCGCGAGACGCGGCTCTACCAGGTGGCGCCGATTTCGACCAATCTCATCCTCAGTCATGTCGCCACACATGTGCTGGGCCTGCCGAAATCCTTTTGATGGGTGACAGTCAGAGCCTCCGGCGGCTGGGGCCGATGGCCCCAGACCCCGTTTGTATACTCGCCGCCTGCCGATATCGCTGCGCGGAAGATGAAAATGATGGGGTCTGGGGCCGCCGGCCCCAGCCGCCGGAGGCCAGATGAAGGGCGCCCTCGACGGAATTCTTGTCGTTTCGCTCGAACAGGCGGTGGCCGCCCCGCTGGCGACGGCGCGCTTGGCCGCCGCCGGGGCGCGTGTCATCAAGATCGAGCGCGCCGAGGGCGATTTCGCGCGCGGTTATGACCATGTTGTCGGGGGTGAAAGCGCCTATTTCGTCTGGCTCAACCAGGGCAAGGAGTCGCTTGTCCTCGATATCAAGGCGCCGGCCGATGCCGAATTGCTCGGGCGCCTTGTCGCCCATGCCGATATCTTCGTGCAGAATCTCGCGCCTGGGGCCGCCGCCCGTACGGGTTTCGGCAGCGAGAGCCTGCGCGCCCGCCACCCGCGACTGATCACCTGTGATATTTCGGGCTATGGCGATGGGCCGATGGCCGATCGGCGCGCCTATGACCTGCTGATCCAGTGCGAAACCGGGCTGGCATCGATCACCGGGGGCGTGTCCGAACCCGGGCGGGTCGGGGTTTCGGTGGCCGATATCGCTTGCGGGATGAATGCTCATGCCGCGATTCTGGAAGCCCTGATCGCCCGCGGCGTGTCGGGCAAGGGTCGCGGCATCGCAGTGTCGCTGTTCGATGCGCTTGCCGAGTGGATGACGGTGCCGCTGCTGCACCATGAATTTGGCGGCAAGGCGCCGGCGCGGGTCGGTTTGCAGCACCCCAGTATCGCGCCTTATGGTGCTTTCGCCTGTTCGGACGGCCAATTGGTCGTGCTGGCGGTGCAGAATGAACGCGAATGGCATCGATTATGCGTCGATGTGCTGGAGAATCCTGGCCTTTCAGCTGATCCGCGCTTCGCCTCCAACAGCCTTCGCGTCGCAAACCGTGCCGGAATCGACGCGATTGTCATGACCGTTTTTGCAGGTTTCCCTGCAAAAACGGTCATGGCGAGGCTCGATCTGGCGGGCATTGCCTGTGCCCCGGTGAACGAAATTGCCGATCTTTCGTGCCATCCGCACTTGCGCCGGCACCGCATTTCGACGCCCGGCGGGGTTGTCGACCTGCCTGTGCTGCCGGTCATCGCCGGTGCGCCCGAGCCAGTGCGGGCTGTGCCGGCGCTTGGCGCTCACACCATGGCCATTCGCGCCGAGTTCGCAGGTTAGAGTCGACTGCAATTCGGGTGAAAAGGGGGCCTCCGGCGGCCGGGGCCGGTGGCCCCGGACCCCGTTTGGTCGTCGCTATGCTCGGCAGGTGTTGGCGACCGGGTCGCAATGTCGTTGCGTTCCGCTGAATGTCAGGCGGGTGATTGATCGGAACTGAGGATCGGCAGCGAAAAGCGGAATGTCGCGCCGACGCCATCGGCTGATTCAACGCTTATGGTCCCGCCATGCGTCTCGATCAGCCGTTTGCTGATCGATAGCCCGATGCCCATCCCGCTTGTCTTTGACGACGCGAAAGGCACGAACATCTTGTCCATCATTTCCGAACTGATGCCGGCACCGGTATCGGCGACCGAAAACTCGATCAATTGCGCGTCGGAATTGATGCGTGTCTCGATGGTCAGCAACCGTTGCTTCCCATCCATGTTCGCAACGAGCGAATCGACGGCATTTCTGATGAGATTGACCAGAACCTGTTGCAATTGCACAGGGTCGACGTCCACGAGCGTCTCGCCTGCACCATTGTTCAGCGTCACCTCGATGCCATTGGCCCGGGCATCGAAGGCCGCAAACTCGGTCGCGGCAATGACAATCTGGTCAGCTTCGCACGCCTCCCGTTTACCGGTCCCCTTGCCGACGAAGTGGCGCAGATTGCGAACGATCTGCCCGGCCCGAAGCGCTTCGTCACATGCCAGCCGCATCATCAGCTCGGCGTTTGCAAGGGCGGCGTCGCCTTCGGATTTCAAGGCATTGCGCAATCCAGCGTACAGATAATTGCTGATCGCGGTCAGAGGTTGATTGATTTCGTGCGCAATTCCGGCTGCCATTTCGCCCAATTCGTTTGCACGTGCGAGATGCGCGAATTCGTTCTGCAGGATGCGCAGACGTTCTTCGCTGGCTGCCAGTGACGCCGCTGCATCGCGACTGGCGGTCAAATCGCGATGCGAGCCGAAAAAATAGATCAATTCGCCCGCGTCGTCGAATATGGGGCTGATATGGACCTGATTCCAGAAACTTGAGCCGTCTTTACGATAATTGAGCAGTTCCTGTGTGGTCTCCACCCTCTGATCGACAGCCCGACGGATCACGGCAACGTCGGCGGGATCGGTACCGGCGCCCTGCAGCAGCCGACAGTTTCGCCCCAGGATTTCTTCAGCATCATACCCGGTCATTGCCAGAAAGGCGGCATTGGCCATGACGACCGGATTGTCGACCTCCTTCGGATCGGTCACGACCATCGGCATGATCGTGCGGTCAAGCGCAATAATCGCAAGCTTGGCATGGTCGGCCCGTCCCCGAGCGCTAATAGCCGCTGGCGAAGTGAAATGAATATCGGGGCCCTGAAAAACCCGATTCGTCATTTGTTACGCATCAGATTTGTTTCCAGCCTGTCAGCCGATCATGACTTCATCTAAGTTAAATTCAAGGGTGAGCCAAGCCAAGAAATATGGCACCGGATTCTTGTTCCGCAGGGCCATCGACACTTGCCGATGACCAAGCCGAGCGACGCAATGAACCATGCGGCGCGACAACAGCCTCTAAAGCATCGGGCCCATGTACAAGACGGGATTGATCGACCGCACATGCCGGACGTACGATACTTGGGTGGCTGGCGCATGTTGTGGTATCTGGCCTCGCCGGCGCACGACTATCCTGAACGACCGACACGATTGTCATGATCGACCCGTCCGTTGTTGTCCCTGATCTGTCAGCATCACTGGCCGACAGCTATTCTTTACGGAACGAAGGGCTGGAGATAGCGTTCGAGCTGCCGGAGAACATCCTGCAGGCCCTTTTGTTCCGACTGGCCGCGCAGGCGGTGCAGCGCCAGCTCCGTATCCAGTGTGAAATCCGAAATGCCGGACGCGGTGCGGGACCGCTCGCCGCCGAGCGATCGCACGAGATTGAGAGCAGCCCGGTTTTCGGACAGGGTTTGCACCAGAAGCGAGCTGATCTTCTCCAGCCGGCAGTTGATCAGAAGGACCGCCGTGAGCATGCGGGCCAGCCCCATGCCGTGATATTCGTCCAGAATGGCGACAGAAAACTCACCGTTTGCACTGTGCTCGCTGTCACGAAACACATGGACGGCGCCGATTGCCGGATATTCGGCATCGTTGGAGAGTATGGCGCCCCATGCGATGTGCTGGTGGCCGTCAACCTGGATCAGCTTTTCGATGACGCCGTCCGGCAGGCTGCGCTGGCTTGAAAAGAACCGCAAATAGCGTGAATGGGCCGACAGCTGTTCAATGCCCTTCCGCATCCGTTCTTCATCGGTGGCGCGGATAGTGCGGATGCAAACCGCGCGACCGTCTGCCAGCGCCGCATGAATGACTTCGTCGATGATCGGATGGACAGACTGAGCCTTTTCCATGCTGCAATATGGCACAGGAGCGGAAGTTAATCACGCGCCCCACGATGTCGCAACGCCGTCTACGCCAGATGTATCGGGGTCGGGGGCCGCCGGCCCAGGCCGCCGGAGGCCCCCAGTCTTGACGGAGATGCGACCCTAGCCGGCCTCGCCCTTGTCGAAATCGAGTGGTGGCTGCACCGCCTCTTGTCTTGGCTGATCGGTGCGAAAGCCCGACAGGGTGAGGCCGAGCAGGCGTATCCCCTGGCTGACCGGCAGCAACGACCGCAGCAGTGACTGCCCGGTTTCGGCAATCTGGCCTTTATCGGACAGCGGCAGCGCCAGGGTGCGGGAGCGCGCGATCACCCGGAAGTCGGCGAATTTTGCTTTCAGCGTCAGGGTTCGGCCGGCGGCGCCGGCGCGTGCAATGCGGGTCCAAGCGGCATCGATGACGAGTTCGAGCGCCAGCAGCAGGTCGGCTTCGTCCGTCAGGTCGCGGTCGAAAGTGCGCTCGGCACCGACGGACTTGAGCGGTCGGTCGGGCCGGACCGGGCGATCGTCCTCGCCATGGGCGGCGCGGTGGAAATAGCCGGCGCTGCTGCCGAAGTGACGGGTCAGCTCATTGAGGCTGCGGTCGCGCAGGTCGGCGCCGGTGCGGATGCCGAGGCGCTCCATTTTGGCAGCGGTAACAGGGCCGACGCCGTGGAAGCGCTTGACGGGAAGCGCGGCTACAAAGGCTGGCCCCTGCGCCGGCCTGATGACGCAAAGGCCGTCGGGCTTGTTCTGGTCCGATGCCAGCTTGGCAATGAACTTGTTGTAAGAGACGCCGGCCGAAGCGGTGAGACCGGTGTCGGCCTTGATGCGGGCGCGAATCTGGGTGGCGATGGCGGTTGCCGAGCCGATGCCAAGCCGGTCTTCGGTGACATCGAGATAGGCCTCGTCGAGAGACAGAGGCTCGATGAGGTCGGTATAATCGGCAAAGATCGCCCTGATCTGCTGCGAGACGGCGCGATAGACGTCGAAGCGTGGCGGCACGAACACCAGCGCCGGGCAGCGGCGCTGCGCCGTGACCGAGGCCATGGCCGATCGCACGCCAAAGGCGCGGGCTTCGTAGCTGGCGGCCGCCACCACGCCGCGGGCCTGGGCGCTGCCGACGGCGACTGGGCGGCCGCGCAGGGCCGGATCATCGCGTTGTTCGACCGAGGCGTAGAAGGCGTCCATGTCGATATGGATGATCTTGCGGAGCGTCACAGCAAAAGGGGCAGGGCGCGCTCACCTTCGCCGCCGTCGAACTTGTCACCGCGCGCGACGATGCCGAGCATCCCGTCAGCCAGCGGGCGCTGCAGCCGGCTGGCGTCGGACCAAGGCGCTGTCAGCCATGTCTCGATGTTGGCCGCTTCCAGAACCACCGGCATGGCCTTGGGGTGGACCGCAGCAACCTCGGCGCAAGGCTCGGTGGTCAGAAAGGCGAACAGGTCGTAGGTGACTTCGCCTTCGGCGACCTTCCGGGTCGAGGTCCAGCGCGTCCAGATGCCGGCGAAGAAGCACAAGGGCCGGCTTTCGTCCGCTGCGAACCACACCGGCTCCGACTTTCCAGCGGCATTCAGGCCGGGCTCGCTGAACGATGTGAAGGGCACCAGGCACCTTGCCGCGGGGACCAGCCAGCGCCGCCAGTGCGGGCTGGCGGTATTCCGGACGTTGGTGACGCCGCGATCGACCTTCCTGCCTTGCAAGGCGAACGCCGGGCTCGGCATGCCCCAGCGCGCCATGGCGAGTTCGCGGGTGCCATCGGCGGCGGTTCGCACAATGGGGGCGACATGGTCGGGGAAGATGCCGGGCAGCAGCGGCAGGTTGCCGGTCGTGTCCCGCATGACGCTGGCGAGATCGCGGATGGCCTGCTGGCCCTTGGTCATCGAATACAGGTTACACACCGCGGCGCTTCTCCATCAGCAGGCAAAACGCATGGCGCAGCGCCTCGGTCCTGCGACAGTGTCACCCGGACCCGTCATGACACCTGCGTGGCGGTTCCTGCCACGATATAGACGGTGACGAACAGCCCGCACAGCAGCCCGCCCGGAACGGCGCTGCCGGTGCGCGCCCAGGTGAACGTGCCGATGGCGGCGATGATGGCCAGCAGCGGCACGAACTGGATGGCGATGACGGTGGTCAGCGGATCGAATGCCGTCGGCAACTGGCCCGTGGCGAAGAAAATGCCGTAGTCGACCAGCAGCAACAGGATGAAGCCGCCCGAAAGGGCCAGTATTGCCGCGCCATAGCGCATCAACCAGCCATCGCCGGCGACCGCCAGCCGCCCGAGTGCGGCCAGCATGACGATATGCGCGAAGGCGAACGGGACGAGATAGACAAGCGCGATGCGCGATTGTTCGCTGCTGAGCGGCTTCAGCGCCACCACCCAGAAACGGAAATCGACCGTGAACCATGAAGCCATCGCCACCAGCGCCGCATAGCCGATCGCCGCTGTCGCCAGCGCCAGCAGCCCTGCCAGCAACCACGGCGAAGCGGCTCCGGATGGCGCCGTCGTCGCAAGGCGCATCATCGCCAGAGTCAGCCCGGCGTTGATCAGCGCCCAGACCATCACCTGCGTCGTCACGGTCTGCGGCAGGACGGGTGATGGCGGCAGTGCCAGCGTCACCAGGATGAAGGCCGGGAAGAAACTGACGGCAGGCAGGATTGCCGTCATGGCGTACTGCCGCCACCAGCGCGCATCGCGGCGCCGCGTGGCAGGCGGCGGGGGGCGGCGCAGCGGCGCAAAAACCGGCAGCGCCAGCAGCAGATCGAAACTCCCGACGAGGATGGCGAGGACACCCAAAAACGCCAGCCCGGTGGCGATTTCCTTGCCCAGCCAGATCTGGTCGTCCGCCGGCAGTGGCGTGCCCCCTTCCAGTGTCTGGCCGAACCAGTCGATTGCGTCGCCGATCGCGGCATGGCTGAAATGATCGCCGGGGTGGGTGGTGACAGGCTGGGTCAGCCGCCGGGCGGTGCCATCGGCGATCCGCCCGTAAATCTGCCCCGGCACGATCGACGCCGTGCCGAACAACGCCTGCAATTTGGCGCTGCTCGCCACATCCTGCGCCCGGTCGACATCCCACATGATCCTGGAAAACTCGTCGTAACGGCTGAACACCAGCGCCAGGTTGCGCGGCCAGACGGGTGTGCCATCGGCGGCGAAAGGCTTTCCGGTGGAGGAGCCTTCGAGAACCATGGCGCGATAGCCATCGGGCATGGCAGCGGCAGCGGCGAGCACTGTCCAGCCGCCCATGCTATGCCCTTCGAGGCCGATGTTGGCCTTGTCGACCATCGGCAGGCCGCGCAGATAGGCCAGCCCCGCCGGACCACCAAAGCCTTCCGAAAATGCGGCGCCACCCGAATAGCCGTGGCCGGTCTGGTCCAGCGCCAGCACGACATAGCCGCGACGCGCAAATTCGATGGCGAAGCCGTCCTGCGTCTCGCGGCTGTTGATATAGCCATGGACGGCGAGGATGCCCGGCGCCGGGCTCGCGGCCGTGGCGCCTTTCGGGACATAGAGCAGCGCGCTCATCACGGTGCCGGCAGGCGAGCGGAAGCGGATATCCTCGATGGTGATGCCGCCTGCCGTCTGGATGTGGCTTGCCTGCCACGCGCCGCCCAGCACCAGCGCCAGTCCGAGCAGAAACAGCCACCAGCCCTTGCGGATCATTCCATTCCCCCTTGCTAGTCACAGCCATAGCCGCTGATTGGCGCTGCGTATCGACACGCCGGCTGGTCACCCGCGTTTTCACACCCTGCCTCCGATCGCAGCCGCGACCAACGACCCCCTGTCCTGCGCTGCGCGTAAATGACATTGCAGATTGCATGCAGAGAGGTGGATCGCGACGCGCCAGCATTGCCGTGATGGTCATTGACATGGCGCTGACCGCCTGCGGCAATGACAGCCGCGGTGCCAGCCCGGCGCCGGCGGCTTCTGCCGGCATCAGCGTCCAGCCGTCGCCAGCGCCGGTCTGCTCGCTGCGGGCGCGTCAGGACTGGGCCGCTGCGGCCTTGCGCGAATGGTATCTGTTTCCGGACAGCCTGCCCGCCGCGCTCGACCCTGCCCCCTTTCCGAGTGTCGAAGCCTATGTCGACGCGCTGACCGCGACGGCACGCGCCGAAGGCAGGGACCGGTTCTTCACCTATCGGACGTCGATTGCCGAGGAAGATGCCTTTTTCGCCTCGGGCGCCACTGCCGCCTTCGGCATACGGTTGCAGACCGATACGCCGTCGAGGCGCGTCACCGTGGCCGATGCCTATGAGGGTGCACCAGCATTGGCGGCCGGGATCGATCGCGGCACCGAAATTCTCGCCATCGGCGCCAGCCCCGAAACGCTGGTGACTGTCACCTCGCTGATCGATGCCGGCGGCAATGCGCTGGCGAATGCTTTCGGACCTGCCAATGCCGGTGTCGCCCGCAGTTTCCAGATCAGCGACGCCGCCGGCACACGCACGGTGTCCGTGACAAAGGCCGATTTTTCGATTCCGCCGGTATCGCCGCGCTTTGGCACCGGCATCATCACGGCCGATGGCGAGCGTGTCGGCTATATCAATCTGCGGACCTTCATCGGCACGGCGGAAGCGCCGCTGCGTGCTGCATTCGACAGTTTCCGCGCCGCAGGCCTCACGCGGGTGATTGTCGATGTCCGCTACAATGGCGGCGGGCTGCTGTCGCAGGGCTTTCTGCTGGCCGACCTGCTCGGGCAGAACCGGTTGCCGGCCGACGTCCTCAATTTCGTCACCTATCGACCGTCGAAAGCATCGAGCAACGAGACCCGGCTGTTCCGGCCCCAGCCGCAATCGATCGCGCCGATGCGCATCGCCTTCATCGCGACCGGCAGCACGGCTTCGGCCAGCGAGCTCGTCATCAACGCCTTCATTCCCTATCTGCGCGCCAATGCCGTTCTTGTCGGCGCCAACACCTTCGGCAAGCCTGTCGGCCAGATCGCCATCGATCGGCGCGAATGCGACGACAGGCTGCGAATCATGGCTTTTGCCACCCAGAATGCCGACCGCCAGGGCGATTATTTCCGCGGCCTGGCCGGGACCGTCGGCGCGAGTTGCGCCGCAGGCGACGCGCTCACCCAGCCGATGGGGGACCCCCGCGAGACATCGACCAGCGTTGCACTCGACGCCCTTGCCGGGCGCGCCTGCACGCCGATCGAGATTCCATCCCGTCCGTTGTCGAACGTCACTGCCGATCGCCGCGATCCGCTGCTGCCCGACCGGCCGACAGCGGCACAACGCGACCTGCCGGGGACGTTCTGAGGCGCAGCTGGCGTGGCAGCGAGCCTCCGGCGGTTGGGGCCGGGGGCCCCAAACCCCATTACCGGGTTTCGCGCACGCGCGCCGGGTGGCGCTGCCGGATCAATCGGGGTCCGGGGCCGCCGGCCCCGGCCGCCGGAGGCTGGTCCTACCGCCTGTGTCAGGCGTCAACGGGGCGGCGTGTCGATAAGCTCGTCTTCGATCAACCGGACAGGCATGATGCCGGCGCCGAAGATGCGCTTCATGACTTCCTTCATGTCGAACGGCTTGCCGGCGACGTCATGGGCATGACTGATATCGGCGATGAGCCGCTCCATCTGCAACTTGCCGGTCACATAGCTGGGGCCATAGCCCGGCTGCCGCGCGTAAAGCAGCTGCTCGAAGCCCACCAGCGGACTTTTGGGATCGGACCAGTTGCGCGGTGTCCATTCGGCATGGAATTTTCCGGCCGCGTCGAGGTCTAATTCGTTCGACTGGACGTACAGCGAGGCAAGGCCGCGCGCGGCGCGATTGGCGAGCATGATCCAGACCAGCTCGCGACCGCGCGGAATGTCGTCATAGAGCCCGGCCTGCATGGTCACTTCCTCGAACGCGGTCGCAAACCCTTCCGAACGATCGGCATAGATGCCGTACAATGGCGGCACGTTGCGGATGGGACTGGGGTGCGGTTCGTCGGCCATCCGCGCCAGGTCCATCCAGTGGGTGAAATGGGCGATCAGCGGCAAGGGGTCCTGTGACGTTACATAGCCGAAGAACTGGCGCTTGTCCGGCGGGGTATAGTCGGTCTGCTGGGCCATGATCGCAGCGCGCAGATGCGGCTTTTCTTCCGCCAGGCCGGTTGCCGCCATAAAGTCCGCGAAATAGGCGGCCTTGGCCCGCTCCATCCTCGCATAGGCCTCGGCGTTGTCGATTTCCCTCGTCGGCGGCAGCTTGCGGTTTCGCACCTCCTCGAGCCGCAACGACGTGATCGAGCGGTCGAGTTCGCGCCGGACAAGCGCGACCTGCTGGTCCCAGTCGTAGGGCGACATCGCCACATTCCTGGAATACCAGTTGTAGTCCGCCTTGCCCAAGCCGGCCGGGCCGGTCTTCCTGGGTGCCTCGGCACGGACATGGGCCGCAAAATCGAGCGTCGCGGCTTCGGCATCGGCGATCGCGCGTTTCAGGGCCGGGCTGGCGCCGGTCATGTCCGCCTTGAACCGGCCCTTGAGGGTGCGCATGACCAGCGTGCCCTCGCCAAGCGCTTTCAGATTTTCGGCCTGCTCGATGAAGGCGCGTTCGCCATAGGTCCAGAAATCCTTCACATTGCCCGCTGCGAGGTTCGCCTTGGCTGCGGTCAGGACAGCGGGAACATTGCCGATCATGGCGGTCAGCCTGGCGTCGTCGGCCTTGCTGAGCGGAAATTTGAACTTGTAGAGATCGATATTGGGATGGGCGTAGGGGCCTTCATGGGCGGGAACATCGCTCATGTCGGGGATGACATTGGCGTAGAAACTGGGATCGCGCACCCATGGCTTGAGAACACGGAGCTCGAAGTCCATGCCGTTCATTTCTGCCTGGACCAGCTTGTAATCGATCAGGGCGCTTTCGGACCAGCCGGCGGTATCGATGGCCTTCAGACGGTTCTGAAATCCGCCAAGGGCCGCGGCCTGGCGTGCTGTCGCAGCCGGCGTGTAATCGGTCGTGGCATTGCCGGCAGCCGGCAGTGCAAAGGCCCGCCAATCCGCGAACAGACTGGTCAGCGTTTCGTAATTGGCTGGCATTTTCGCATCGACGCTGGCCATCTGCGCCATCGCAGGACTGGTCGGCCCCAACAGCGCGAGCGCAGAAGCGGAAACGGACAGCGCCAACGCCGCAAGCCTGATGGAACCGAACTTCATCATGGTGCCCCTTCTCGATCCTCGATGGTCATCCAGTTGCCGGTCATAATCAACCACCAGTCGAAGGCCGCAATATCCGGTTCGGCTACACGCGGCGCCAGACGTTGGGGCGGCAGCGCCATCGTCGGCCACGAGGGCATCTCCGGCGAAAGATTCAGTAGCGCCAGCTCGTCAGGTCGGCGCCCTTGGGGGCTGTTTTGGCCATTCGTGCCATCATCTTGTCGACGTACATCGTGTTGTAGCGCAGGCGCGAAATGGCGTTGGGCAGCTTCGGGTCGCCGTTCCAGCAATGTTCGGCGCGGTCGCCATAGGTCACTTCGCCGCCATAGGCCGGCACTGCCTTTTTGAGAAAGGCCTCGGTCAGATAGACGGCGTTGTTGAGGTAGAAATTGTCCATGTCGCCGACATAGAGATGGACCTTGCCGGCCAGTTTGGGCCCCAGCGTTGCCCAGTCGCGCTCCATGATATGGCGCAGATCATAGTTTTCGCGCCAATATTCGGCGACTTTCGGGTCGATGACGCCGGTGCGGTTGTCCCAGATGCGCTGCGGATAGCCGTCGTCCCCCATCGGTGAATAGACGGCTTCCCAGATATCCTGCTGACCGCCCGACCGGCTGTGGGTGCCGAGCACCAGTTCCAGCCGGTTTTCCTGTTCGGCGGTATAGGCGACCTGGCCGAGATAGTTGCGCTTGCCCGGCTTGGGGACGCGGCCGAACGGGCCTTCGGTCCAATAGGCGTTCTTTTCGGCGTAGATGTTGGTCAACATGTTCTGCCGGAAATCGATGGGATCAGGGCAGGCGGCAAAGGCGCCATTGAAGAAATCGGGATGCTGGACCTGCTGCGCCAGCGCTTCCCAGCCGCCGGTCGAGCCGCCATAGAGAAAGCGCGCCCAGCCGGCGCCGATGCCGCGGTACCGGCGCTCCAGCTCGGGGATGAACTCCTCGACGATCGCATCGCCATAGGGACCGAGATTGGCCGAATTCACCGCATAGCTGTCGTCATAATAGGGGTTGCTGTGGTCGATTTCGACGATCAGCATCCGCGGCGTACCGTCGGCTGTCCATTTCTTGTAGAAATCAAAGGCTTCCTGCTGCTCGATCCGGTTGTAGCAGGGCTCGCCGAAGCGGGCATTGGGAACGCATTTCAGGTCGGCTGCAGGCGGCGTTGTCCGGAACCCGCCGAAATCATCGGGGAAATGGCCGTGGTTGACGACAAGCGGGTAGCGGGCTTCGGGATGCCTGTCGAAATCGCGCGGCACCAGGACATGGCCGCGGATATAGGTGTCCGTGCCCCAGAATTTCGACAGCTTTTCGCTGCGAACCTTGAAGTGGCGAATGAATTCGCTGTCGCTGGGCTCGGCGATCGGGGGCAGGATCCTGGTCAGCGGCACGGTGATCGTGCCGGCACGCGCCGGGTCGAAACTGATCTTTACTGGCTCGCTGATGATATTGCCGGGTTCGAGCCGCCAGTTCTGGCCAGCGCCGCGCGCGGCGGGCAGCTTCACCGTCTTGCCATTGCCGAGCTTGTAGGTCTGATATTTGTGGAACACGGCCTGGGCGAAATAATCGCCCTTGGGTATCCGGGTGATATCGTCTGCGGGATAGCCGAGCACGCCGGGACCGATCGTGACCGACGCGCCGGGTTTCAGCCCCTCGGCATCGACGCCAAAGACCTGGGCGCCGAGGTTTTCGGTATTGACCTGAAAACGTGGCTCGGATTTGCCGTCGGATGTGAGGATGAGGAGGATGCGGCCATCATTGGCGGCGTCGACCCCGCTGACGGGCAGCGTGACGGACACTTGTTCGGCATTGGCCGCCCCCGCGAGCAGCGCTACCGCCACAATGGCGCTGCCAACGTGCAAGCAATGGCGCATGATGAATATCCCCCAAATCCAGTCGCTTTGCCGAGCTTCGACCATCGGACGGCCGATGGCAACCGGCCGCGGCACCCGATCGCGTCGCACTATGTCGTGACCGGACTGAACGTCGCAGCCTGTTGAAAGCGCGGCGGGCCTTACCACCTGCGCCCTCGCATTACCGTTATGTAATGTGAGTGTGGAGTTTGTATGCGAGCTTTCAAGTCTCTGATCGCAATGGCCGTGCTTGCCATACCTGTTGCCGCATCGGCATCGCCTGCCGCCGGCCAGTTCAGTGTCCGGATCATGGGCGGCGCGGATTTTCCCATCGGCGGCCCCCTTCACCGCGGCACCAGCGCGCCCGTCGCGGATCTGGGCGCGTTGAACCCCAGCCTGAGCGGCGTCAGCGCAACGCTCGATGTCGAGCGCCGTGGCTGGACCGACTTTTTCGATGGCGCCTTTGGCGGCAATGCCGAGCTGGGCTATGGCCTTTCGGACAACAGCGAGGTGTTCGGCGCACTTCGATATCAGCAGCTTGGCAACCGCGGCGGGGACGTTGGCAGTGCGGCTGTGCCGGCCCTGGCGACGTCGCTTCCGATTACCGGCAACTTCGATGTCGGCCAGGTTTGGAGCGGTGAGATCGGCTATCGCCGCTATTTCGGCACGACGATCAAGCCCTATGTGGCCGGCCGGGCCGGGCTGAGCTTCACAAACAGCGTCGCCGCTGACATCGCGGTGCCCGATGCCGCCATCCAGCTCAACGACACGCCCTTCTATCGCAGTTCCGTCTCCGCAACGGCCGGCGTCGATGTCGGCGTTGCGATTCCGATTGCGGCAAAGGTCGATCTGAATGTGGAAACCGGCATTCGCTACACATCGAACCTGCGTGGTGACGACAGTGTCCTGTCGACGCTGGGCTTGCAGACGCTGAATGATGCAGGCGCGCGTTGGGATGTGCCGGTCAGGGCCGGCCTTACCTTCCGCTTCTGACGGTACGTCGCCGGGCGGGCGTGTGTTCGGCGTCAGGGTCTGTTCCCTGGCCGATGCGCGCCTTGCCCGGCATGGCGCGCAAGCCCAGCCTGGTCCCATGCGCCAGACCGGACCGGCCGCCTGATCGGTGGTATCAGCCTCGCTACCTCGTCCAACGCCTTTGAAGTCGATAACCTGTCGGTGTCGTCCTCGGTCGCCGCAGTCCCCGAGCCGACGACCTGGGTGATGATGGTTGCCGGCTTCGGCCTCGTCGGCTTCGGCATGCGCAGCCGCGTCAAGGGTGCCGTCGCAGCGGCGGGTTTTGCTACGCTGATGCCCGACCAAGGCCGCGTCTTGTCCGGCGAGCGATATCCAGTAGGGCGGCAGAGAACCGGGGAGCCTTTGGTTGGCCGATGCGTCAGCGGGTTGACTTGTCCTGATACCAGGTCCCGTGGCGCGCCAGACCGGCCAGCGCCATCATGTCGCCTGCCAGCACAGCGGCCGTGTAGCAGATCGCCGGACCAGCGGTTGCTGGAGAGGCCATTTTCCGCCGTAATTCCGAACGCTGGTTCGTCTGATAGGGGACGGCGATGCCCATCGCGCGAAGCTGGTGTTGGCCGGCCCGCCACCTCGACCGGACGCGCACAAAGTCGACGACCGTCCAGGGCGGTCTGACCTGCGCCACGACGTCGTTGCAGACCAGTCGGAAACCGGGGGGGATTGCTGCAACCATAAAGCTGTCATCAGCAATGATATCGGGGAACCGGTCCCAGCGCGCCCGGGCTGTTTCGGTGACGCCGATGACCTGATGGAATGCCGCCACGGCAGCATGGGGCAGCGACAACCAGAACAGATTGAGCATTCTGGCGGCACGGCTGGCGCCGTGAAGAAGGTGCTCGAGCCGGGGCGAGACCAGCATGGCCCCGCTGGCTGAAAGGCAATCCGCCAGTATCGCCAGGGACCGGCCTGATATTTCCACATCGGCATCGACATAGAATCGGGGAAACCTGGTTGCGATCTGATCGCCGGTATTGAGAGCCGCCGTTTTGCCGGCCGGCGAGTGCACAATGACAGCGCGATTGCCCGCAACCTCTTTCAGTCGCGTTTCGCTGTCATCGCAGCACCCGTTGAGGACGAAGATCAACTCGGCATCGGCCGGAAGACCATCGAGCAACGTCGCTGCGGTGCATGCGATGCGGGCGCCCTCGTTCCTGACCGGCACAATGACGGAAAACCCTGTCATCGCCGAAGGCTGGCGACATCTAGCCGACACGCAAGCGCGCTGCCATGTGCGCCGCCAGCAGGATCGACAAGCCCGGAACCTGCCGCAGCGACAGGCCCGCCAGATTTGTCGGACCGCGGCTGAGATCGTTCTGCAACAATTCGGGATAGGCTGTTCGCAACGCGATATTGGAGCGGTGATATCTGCACCGCGCTGCCACGAGATCGCTGAAGTTGGTCGGCGCTTCGACGCCATAGACGGCGTCAGGCAAGCGGCGTCGTTCGGCCGGTCGAAAGTTCAAGCGCGCAAACTTGTCATCGGGGATGTTGTCGGGCCAATCCGCCCAGCGCCGGCGCCCAGCTGCCGAAACGGCATAAGCGCCGGCAGTGGCCGGCGATCGCTCGACATAGCGCAGGGCGTTCCAGGCGGCCATTGCCGCCTGAACCGCCGATGTCCCGCCGCGCCATTCTGCCTTTGCGCCGATGAAGTCCGCCCCGTCGCGCAGCGCCGAATAGATCCGTTCGAGCGCATGCGGTCCGAGGATGGCGTCCTGATCGATGTACAGCCGGTCGACATCACCGACGATGGCATCTCCGGCATCGAGCGCCTTGGCCCGAGAGGCGGATGGCAGGACAAGCAATCGCGTGCTTGCGCCCGTACTGGCGATTTTCTCGAGCCCGCAGCAGCCGACCTCGGCTGATTTGTCCGAACTGCCGTTCACCACGACAACGACCGTCATGCCCGCTCGCGTCTGCGTGGCGAGATTGCCGAGTGTTTCGCCGAGACAATGGGCACCATTGTGCACCGGTATGATGACGCCGAAGCGATTTTCGTCTGTCATCATCGTTCTCAGTCGGTGACTGTCCAGTCTGACATCCCGCGGCCGATCGACATGGCCGAGCGCCAGTCGCGACGTCGGGACAATGAGGTCGGCGTTGACCCCGGCTTCCGCCGCGGCCCGCTGCAGGAAATCCAGAGGCGTACCGGACCGTTCACCGCCAACATTGACGATCCCCTTGACGTTGCGCTTCGCGAGACAAAGCAAGGCAGCCGCAGCCTGCGAGGCGTTGACGGGAGAGCGCCACTCGTCGGTGACAGCGTTGACCCGTTCCCCGCGCCGCATATGGTCGATGGCGTCCTGGTAGAAATCTCTGCGTACGTGCCCGATGTCGTTGAGAACGGGCCCCAGGCGCGCAATGGTGCCCAGCGATGCGCAGGGCCCCTCCGCCGCCAATTTGGTCCGGCCATAGACCGTGGCGGGTCGGGCTTCCCGATTCTCGTCGTACGGACCGCACTGCCCGTCATAGACCCAGTCGCTCGAGGCGAACAACAAGCCGCTGTTTGCGCTCCGGCACCAATCGGCAATGTTGTGCGTGCCCTCGACATTCACGGTCCAGGCTCTGCATGGGTCATCCTCACAGGCCTGCGGCCGGGCCATGGCGGCGAGGTGAAAAACATAGGCCGGGCGCAATAGGTCAAGAAGCGACGTGATGCGGGAACCATCTGCTATGTCGGCAGAAAAAGTGCCAGACCGAGCGTTTAGCGACAGTCCGACTGGGTCAAAGCCTTGGCATCGCAATGCCAGCATGACGGCTTTTCCAAGTAATCCGGTCGCCCCGGTCACCACGATCCGCCGGGATAGTCCAGCTGGTCTTTCGACGTCATCCGGAATTCTGTCGGCATTGCGCTCAAAGCCGACCATTTCTGCCTTCATATGTTGCGCGTGACGCCCCCCGGGTAATTACCCACCCCCTGCCGTGAGCTATCCGGCGGAGACAGCCCCGAGGATTGTGTTGTAGGGATTGATGCCGGTCAGCCGCGCGGTATCGACGGTTGTGCGCAGATCGGCTTCGGCATCGGCGGC
>Ga0209906_100075_pt1 | contig 156704 bp, 154 predicted proteins | sample FECB24metaG_FD_188303 | JGI IMG/M metagenome (GOLD analysis project Ga0209906, IMG submission 188303) | Cyanobacterial communities from the Joint Genome Institute, California, USA from Joint Genome Institute, California, USA - FECB-24 metaG... ...
TCTCGACGCAGCGGCGTCAGACGGGCATTCTTGTGGATGTTCATTCGGACCCTCCGGTGAGTGCTGAAGCCTGGTAACTCCAGTCTCCCCGGTCCGGTCCGAATGGACAACCTCCTGAAAGCTCACAGCTAGAGCGCTTCGATCCGAACGAGAAGCGCTCTAATTTCCGTAAAGCGTCACGACGCAAGCGCCGCCGAGGCCGAGATTGTGCTGCAGCGCCAGCCGCGCGCCCTCTACCTGCCGTCCGCCGGCCGCACCGCGCAACTGCTGCACCAGTTCGGTGCATTGCGCGAGACCGGTGGCCCCAAGGGGATGCCCCTTGGACAACAGCCCGCCGGACGGATTGGTGACGAATGCGCCGCCATAGGTATTGTCGCCATCGAGCACGAACGCCTCCGCGCCGCCCTCCTCGCACAGGCCGAGCGCCTCGTAGGTGATCAATTCGTTGTGCACGAAGCAGTCGTGCAGTTCGACGACGTCGACATCCGCCGGCGCGATGCCCGCTGCTTCGTATACCGCCTGCGCCGCCGCTTTGCTCATGTCCGAACCGACGACCTTGCGCATGTCGCGCCCCTCGAAGGTCGACGCGGTATCGGTGGTCATTGCCTGCGCGCGGATGCGGACCGGCGCGCCTACGCCCTTGCGCAGGGCAAAATCCTCGCTGCAGACGATCGCGGCGGCTGCGCCACAGGTCGGCGGACAGGCCATCAGGCGCGTCATCACGCCTTCCCACATCACGGGCGATGCAAGCACCTCATCCGCCGTCACCTCCTTGCGGAACAGCGCCAACGGATTGTTCACCGCATGGCGGCTCGCCTTGGCGCGGATGTTGGCAAAAGTCGACAGCTTGGTTCCATACTGTTCCATATGCGCAAGACCCGCCCCGCCAAAGTAGCGTAGCGCCAGCGGTATTTCCGAGTGGCCGACAAGCGCATCTGCCTCCTGGTCGAAGGCATCGAACGGACTGGGCCGGTCCGCAAACACATTGCCGAGCGCGCCCGGCCGCATCTGCTCGAAGCCGACGGCGAGCGCGCAATCGACGATGCCGTGCGCCACAGCCTGGCGCGCCAGATAGAGCGCGGTGGAGCCGGTCGAGCAATTGTTGTTGACGTTGACGATCGGGATGCCCGTCAGCCCCACGGCGTAAACGACCCGCTGGCCGGCGCAGCTGTCGCCATAGACATAGCCGGCATAGGCCTGGCCAATATCGGCATAGTCGAGCCCGGAATCAGACAGGGCAGCGCGGATCGCATCCGGCCCCATCACGGAATAATCCGGACCAGCGCCCGGCTTCGAAAACGGCACCATCCCGACACCGGCAACGACAACCTGTCTGACCAAGCCTAACCTCCCCATTCACCTGCCCAGACGAGATTACACGGACTCTTGGCCGCGGCGAAACTCTCGTTCAGAGGGCGATGGCTACCGACTCGCCTCGTGCTCAACCTTCCATCGCGGCTTTCACCGCAGCAATCGCCGCGTCACCTTGCGATGCGTCGGGGCCGCCCGCCTGCGCCATGTCGGGCCGGCCGCCGCCACCTTGCCCGCCGAGCGCCACTGACGCGACGCGGACGAGATCGACCGCGCTGAAGCGGCTCGTCAGGTCCGGCGTCACCGCGACGACGACGCTGGCCTTGCCATCGTCCGACGCGCCGACGAACACCACCACGCCGGAGCCCAGCGTTTGCTTGGCTTCGTCAGCCAACCCCTTCAAGTCCTTGGGTTGGACGCCGACCACAACGCGGCCAGTGAAGCCTACGCCCGCGACCTTCTCCTCGACGCCCGCGCTTCCAGCCGGCGCGCCGCCGCCGAGCGCCAGCTTCTTGCGCGCGTCGACCAGTTCGCGCTCCAGCTTGCGGCGCTCTTCGACAAGGCTCTCGACGCGCGACAGCACGTCACCCGGGCCAACCTTCAGCACCGAAGCGACCGCCTTCAGGCGGCGATCCTGTTCGTCCAGGTGGCGGCGCGCCGCCTCGCCGGTCAGCGCTTCGATGCGCCGCACGCCTGCCGCGACCGCGCTGTCCGACACGATGCGGATAAGCCCGATGTCGCCAGTCGCCGATACATGCGTTCCGCCGCACAGTTCCACCGAATAGGGCCGGTTGGCCTTCTCGCCATGCAGCCCGGTTCCCATCGACACGACGCGGACCTCGTCGCCATACTTTTCACCAAACAGCGCCATGGCGCCTTCCGCGATCGCGTCGTCCACCGCCATCAGGCGCGTCACCACCGGGCTGTTCTGCACCACGATTTCGTTCGACATCGCCTCGGCCGTTTCCAGCTCTTCGAGCGAAATCGGCTTGGGGTGCGAAATGTCGAAGCGCAGTCGCTCGGGCGCGACCAGCGAGCCCTTCTGCGCCACATGCGTGCCCAGCACCTCGCGCAGCGCCTCGTGGATAAGGTGCGTCGCCGAATGGTTGGAGCGCAGCCGCAGCCTGCGGGCATGATCGACCTTCAGTTCGACCGGCATACCGAGCGCGACCGAACCGGCCGTCACCTTGCCAACATGAACGAAGACGCCGTTTGCCTTCTTCTGCGTATCCGTCACCTCGAACGCGAAACCCTCGCCGGAGATCGTGCCGGTGTCGCCCATCTGGCCGCCGGACTCGCCGTAGAATGGTGTCTGGTTGACGACGAGCGAGACCGTGTCGCCGGGCGCGGCGCTGTCCAGTTGCTTGCCGTCGCGCACGATCGCCGTGATGACGCCTTCGGCCTTCTCGGTGTCGTACCCAAGGAACTCGGTCGCGCCGAGCTTCTCGCGCAGCGCGAACCAGATGTTTTCGGTCGCAGCCTCGCCGGACCCGGACCAGCTGGCGCGCGCCTCTGCCTTCTGGCGCTCCATCGCCGCGTTGAACCCGTCGAGATCGACGGAAATGCTGCGCTGGCGCAACGCATCCTGCGTCAGGTCGAGCGGGAAACCATAGGTGTCGTAGAGCTTGAACGCCGTCTCGCCATCGAGCCTGTCACCCTCGTGCAGCGTCGCGGTGGCATCATCAAGAAGACCGAGCCCGCGCGCCAGTGTCTTGCGGAATCGGCCTTCCTCGAGCTTCAGTGTCTCGGTGATCAGCGGCTCGCCGCGCACCAGTTCCGGATAGGCCTGCCCCATCTCGCGCACCAGCGCCGGAACCAGCTTCCACATCAGCGGATCGACCGCGCCCAGCAACTGTGCATGGCGCATGGCGCGGCGCATGATCCGACGCAGCACATAGCCGCGGCCTTCATTCGACGGCAGCACGCCGTCGGCGATCAGGAAGCAGGACGAGCGCAGATGATCGGCGATGATCCGGTAAGAAGCGACGGTGTCGGCCTCGGGAGCGCGTCCCAGCGCAGACGCGGTCGCATCGATGAGATGGCGGAACAGATCCGTCTCGAAAACGCTCTCGACGCCCTGCAGGACCGAAGCCATGCGTTCCAGCCCCATGCCCGTATCGATCGACGGGCGCGGCAGCGGCACCTGCACGCCCGGCGACTGCTGCTCGAACTGCATGAAGACGAGATTCCAGAACTCGAGGAAACGGTCGCCATCCTCGTCCTTGCTGCCGGGCGGCCCGCCAAAAATGTGCTCGCCGCGATCGATGAAGATTTCCGAGCAAGGCCCACATGGCCCGGTGTCACCCATCGACCAGAAATTGTCGGAGGTCGGGATGCGGATAATGCGGTCGTCCGAGAAACCGGCGATCTTCTTCCACAGCCCCGCCGCCTCATCATCCGTATGGTAGACGGTGACGAGCAGCTTGCCCTTGTCGAGGCCAAATTCCCTGGTGATCAGGTTCCAGGCGAGCGTGATCGCCTGTTCCTTGAAATAGTCGCCGAAGGAGAAATTGCCAAGCATCTCGAAAAAAGTGAGATGGCGGGCGGTGTAGCCGACATTGTCGAGGTCGTTGTGCTTGCCGCCGGCGCGGACGCATTTCTGCGACGTCGCGGCGCGGCTGTAGGGCCGGCTCTCCAGCCCGGTGAACACGTTCTTGAACTGCACCATGCCGGCATTGGTGAACATCAGCGTCGGATCGTTGCGCGGCACGAGCGGCGACGAGGCAACGGCCTCGTGTCCATTCTTCCTGAAATAGTCGAGGAAAGTCGACCGGATCTCGCTGACGCCACTCATGTTCAAGCCTTTGCGGGGGGCCGCCGGGATATCGGCGGCAAACTGGAATTCGGCCTTTTATCGTCCAGTGCCAAAACTGTCCATTCTCGCGATATGCGGCTTCACGCAAACCGGAGAAAGCAAAAGGCCGCCGGAACGCCCGACGGCCTCGCCCAATCGTCGGCGAAAGCAGAACCTACATCGCCGCGGCGTCGTCCGCATCGTCGTCCAGGCTCTCCGGACCGGTCTCCAAAAACTTCTCCGCGATCAGCCCGGCATTCTGCCGCAGGAGCTGCTCGATCTCATCCGCCATCACCGGATTGGCGCGCAGGAATTCCTTGGCATTCTCGCGGCCCTGGCCGAGACGCTGCGAATTGTAGGAGAACCAGGCGCCGGACTTCTCGACCACGCCGGCCTTGACGCCAAGATCGACCAGTTCGCCAACCTTCGACACGCCCTCGCCATACATGATGTCGAACTCGACCTGCTTGAAGGGCGGAGCCAGCTTGTTCTTGACCACCTTGACGCGGGTCTGGTTGCCGGTGACCTCGTCGCGGTCCTTGACCGAGCCAATGCGGCGGATGTCGAGGCGGACCGAGGCATAGAACTTCAGCGCGTTGCCGCCCGTGGTCGTCTCGGGCGAACCGAACATGACGCCGATCTTCATGCGGATCTGGTTGATGAAGATGACCATCGTATTGGAGCGCGAGATCGAGGCGGTCAGCTTGCGCAGCGCCTGGCTCATCAACCGCGCCTGCAGGCCGGGCAGCGAATCGCCCATCTCGCCTTCGATTTCCGCGCGCGGCGTCAGCGCCGCAACCGAGTCCACCACCAGCACGTCGATCGCGCCGGAGCGCACCAGCGTGTCGCAGATTTCCAGCGCCTGCTCACCGGTGTCCGGCTGCGAGATCAGCAGGTTTTCGAGGTCGACGCCTAGTTTTCTGGCATAGACCGGATCGAGCGCATGTTCAGCGTCGACGAAGGCGCAGATGCCGCCCTTTTTCTGGGCTTCGGCGACCGTGTGCAGCGCCATCGTGGTCTTGCCGGAGCTTTCCGGCCCATAAATCTCGACGATGCGGCCGCGCGGCAGGCCGCCGATGCCGAGCGCGATGTCGAGGCCGAGCGAGCCGGTCGAGACCGTCGCGATCTCCACCACCTGCTCGTTCTGGCCGAGCCGCATGATCGAACCCTTGCCGAAAGCGCGCTCGATCTGCGACAGCGCCGCGTCCAAAGCCTTTGTCTTGTCCACCGATTTATCCTCAACCAGCCGCAGTGAATTCTGAGCCATGATACATCACCCCTTGATCGTCAATGAAGGCCGAGCGCCGCTTATCCGATGGAGATTTGTATCTGTTTTGTTCTCTTTTTGCAAGAGGCGTCAAGTTATTGAAATAGCATGATTATCGATGTCATGTTCTTTTTTTGTTTTGCCCGTAGGCGAAATCGTTTCCCCGCCGGACCGCCTCTCGCCTGCCGGCAGAAGCGAGAATCATCCGTCACTCGAATTCGGGCATGAAGCGCGGAAGGTCGCTGATGCCGTAGCCGGCCCGGTTGAGCAGATAGAGCCCGGCGAAGATGACCAGCGACACCACTGTCGTGCGCAGCATGGCCCGCAGCACATGCGCGCCGCGTGGCGCGCTGGCCTCGGTGCCGAGCGTCACCTCGCCGTCCTCCTCCTGCGTGCGCAGGCTGAAGGGAAGCGTTGCAAACAGCACCAGCCACCACAGGATGAAAAACACCGCAAACGCCGAGATATAGCTCATCTCAGACCTGCTCCAGCTCGACCAGCGTGCCGGAAAAATCCTTCGGGTGCAGGAACAGCACCGGCTTGCCATGCGCGCCGACCTTCGGATTGCCGTCGCCCAGCACGCGCGCACCGGCCGCCTTCAGGTGGTCGCGCGCGGCGAGAATGTCGTCGACCTCGTAGCAGACATGGTGCATGCCGCCCGACGGGTTCTTGGCCAGGAAGCCGGCAATCGCCGAATCAGCTCCGAGCGGCTCCAGGAGTTCGATCTTGGTATTCGGCAGTTCGATGAACACGACCGTCACGCCATGCTCCGGCAGCGCCTGCGGCGCAGTGACGGTGGCGCCCAGCGTCTCGCGATAGGTCGCAGCCGCCGCGGCCAGATCCGGCACGGCAATCGCGACATGGTTCAGGCGACCGAGCATGGAGGGCTCCGAAGAACAGGGGAGTAAGTGAGTAGGGGAATAGGGGAGTAAGGGAAAGGAGGGAACGGGGCGAAAGCGCGCACATCCGCGCCGCAGCCATCCCGGCCAATGTTTCCTACTCCCCTAGTACGTCACAAACACCGTTACGATCGGCTTCTTGCCCCACGCCTCGTTCGCCGAATTGCGAACTGCGCGGCGGACGGCTTCGGCGACGAGGTCGAGGTCCTTGCGGCGCTGGCGCGGGATCGAGTCGACGGCCCCCGCCGCGGCGTCGAGCAACATTTCCTCGAAGTTCGCACCGGTGCGGTCGACCGCCGGCAGACCGATGGCGACGAGGTCCGGATCGCCTGCGAGCTGATATTTCTCGTCCAGCACGACATTCACGGACACATGGCCGGCGAAGGAGAGCTTTCGGCGATCCTTGACGCCGACCCCCTCTTCCGTGCCGATGATCCGGCCGTCCTTGTAGATGCGGCCGAACGGAACCTGGTCGACGATTTCGGCCGGACCGGGCGCCAGACGGGCGATATCGCCATTGCGCACCTGCATGACTTCCGGAATGCCGGCCATGGCGCCGAGCGAGCCTTGCGCCACCAGATGCGCCGCCTCGCCGTGCACGGGCACGAGAATGCGCGGGCGCGTCCATTCATACATCTTGCGCAGCTCGCTGCGGCGCGGATGGCCGGAGACGTGGACCAGTGCGTCGGTGTCCTCGATGATCTTCACGCCCATGTCGATCAGGCGGTTCTTGATCTCGAGGATCGCCTTCTCGTTGCCGGGAATGACCCGCGAGGAGAAGATCACCGTGTCGCCGGATGTCATCGACACCGTGCGCAGCTCGTCGCGCGAAAGCTTTGCCAGCGCCGCGCGGTCTTCGCCTTGGCTGCCAGTGCAGAGGATGACGAGATTCTGCCGCGCGATGTTGCCAAAGTCCTCCTCGTCGATGAAGGGCGGCAGGCCGTCGAGATAGCCGAGTTCGCCGGCGACATCGATGACGCGGCGCATCGAGCGGCCGAGCACCAGCACCTGGCGGCCAGCGTCGCGCGCGGCTTCCGCGATCGAGCGGATGCGTCCGACATTGGAGGAGAACGATGTTATGGCGACGAGGCCCGGCGCTTTCTCGATCTCGGCCTTCAGCCCCTCGCCGACCGCCTGCTCCGACGGCGACTCGCCCTCGCGCATCGCATTGGTGGAATCGCAGATCAGCGCCAGCACACCGGCGTCGCCAAGCGCGCGGAACCGCGCCTCGTCGGTTTTCGGGCCGATCTCGGGCGCCGGATCGATCTTCCAGTCGCCGGTGTGGATGATCGTGCCGGCGGGCGTGGTGATGGCCAGAGATACCGGCTCGGGAATCGAATGCGCGACCGGGATGGCCTCGATCTTGAACGGTCCGATCTCGAAACTCTCGCCGGCGCGATAGATCGTCACCGGAATTTTTGCTGCGCCCCGCTCGGACTGGCGCTTGGCTTCGAGCAACCCGGCAGCGAAAGGCGTCATCCAGACCTGCGCCTTCAGGCGTGGCCAGATGTCCAACAGCGCGCCGTAGTGGTCCTCATGGGCATGCGTGATGACGATGCCCTTCAGGTTCTTCAGGTCGGCCTCGATGAAGCGCGTGTCGGGCAGCACGAGATCGACGCCCGGCAGGTCCGGTCCGGGAAAGGTCACGCCGACATCGACGACGATCCACTGCCGTGCATTGGCCGGGCCGTAGCCGTAAAGCGCGAAGTTCATGCCGATTTCGCCAACGCCCCCCAGGGGGACGAAGACCAGTTCGGCTGCGTCTGAGTTCGACATGTCGAAAATCCTCTCGGGGGCCCTCAGGCCCGTCCCGCCGACGCGACCGCGCCGAAATGCACATCGCCCGCGGCGATGTTGGTTGTCTCACCTTTAGCGTCCCGGATCACGAAGCGGCAATCCTCGTCGATCGTCTCAAAGACGCCATGCACGACATTTCCATCGACGGTGACCGCCACGTCTTTGCCCAGGCCGGCGGCACGGGCGAGCCAGAGACGGCGGATGTCCGCGAGCCCGCGGCCTCCGGCCCAGATCCGCTCGACATTCGTCCAGGCGTCGGAGAGCGCCAGGAAGACCGTCTCGGCGTCGATCTTGTAACCTTGCCCCGCCAGGGAAGTCGCGGCGTAAGGCAAATCCGCCGGATGCCCGACGACATTGATGCCTATTCCGATCGCGAGTGCAAATCGGCCGTTCGGCAGCAGGCAGGATTCCAGCAGGATGCCGCAGAGCTTGGCTTTCGAGCAGAGCACATCGTTTGGCCATTTCAGCTCGAAACGCGGCGCATTTGGCCCAGCATCGGGCGCAAGCGCGTCGAGCGCGTCGCAGACGGCGAGACCGGCGACGAAGCCGAGCGTAGCCGCCTGACGCAGATCGGCTTCCGACCGAAGCAGCGTGGCCGCGAGGTTGCCATCGATCCACGACCAGGGTCGGTCTCGGCGTCCGCGCCCGGCATTCTGCCGCGTCGTGACCAGCCAGAGCGGACCCGGATCGCCGCTCCGCGCGCGATCAAGCGCGACCGTATTTGTCGAGCCGCATGTATCGAACTCCTCAACTCGATATCCCGCGGCCTCGGCGATCGGAGAGAGACGAAATCCCATGCCGTCAGAAGAAAGTCTTGGCGGCGGCTTCCGCGATCGTGCCGATCGGACCGCCGATCAGCACATAGAACAGAACGAACGCGCCGGAGACGCCAAGCACGATGCGCAGTTCGCCAGCCATCGGCACGAAGCTGCCGACCGGCTCGTCGAACCACATGATTTTGATGATGCGCAGATAGTAATAGGCGCCGACCACGGAGGCGAGCACGCCGATAATCGCGAGCGCCAGGAGGTTCGCCTCGATCGCGGCGAGGAAGACGTACCATTTGGCCCAGAAGCCCGCGAGCGGCGGGATGCCGGCCAGTGAGAACATCATGATCGTCATGATCGTCGCCATCATCGGGTTGGTCTGCGCGAGGCCGGCCAGATCGTCGATCTGCTCGACATTGCCGTCCTTGCGGCGCATGGCGAGAATGAAGGCGAAGGTGCCGAGCGTCATCACCAGGTAGATCAGCATGTAGATCGCCACGCCGCGCACGCCGGTCTGTGTGTTGGCGGCGAGGCCAACCAGCGCGAAGCCCATATGGCCGATGGAGGAATATGCCATCAGGCGCTTGATGTTCTTCTGGCCGATCGCCGCGAAGGCGCCGAGCAGCATCGAGGCGATCGAAATGAACACGACGATCTGCTGCCAGTCGGCCGCGACCGGCTCGAACGGGCCGACGACAACGCGCACGATCAGCGCCATCGCCGCCATCTTGGGCGCCGCGGCGAAGAAGGCGGTCACCGGCGTCGGCGCGCCCTCATAGACGTCCGGCGTCCACATGTGGAACGGCACGGCGGAGATCTTGAAGGCGAGGCCGGCCAGCACGAAGACCAGGCCGAAGACCAGGCCAAGCTGGCGTTCGCCCTGCCCGAGCGCTGCCGCGATCTCGGCAAAGCCGGTATTGCCGGTGTAGCCGTAGACGAGGCTGATGCCGTAGAGCAGCATGCCGGACGACAGTGCGCCCAGCACGAAATATTTCAGGCCCGCTTCCGTTGCCTTGACGCTGTCGCGGTTGACCGCGGCCACGACATAGAGCGCCAGCGACTGCAGCTCGAGGCCGAGATAGAGCGTCATCATGTCGTTGGCCGACACCATGATCAGCATGCCGAGCGTCGAGAGCAGGATCAGCACCGGATATTCGAACTTGTCGAACTTCTCCTCGCGCGCGAATCCGACCGACATGGCGAGCGTCACGACCGAGCCGACCAGCGTCAGCACCTTCATGAACACGGCGAACGGGTCGGAAATGAATGCTCCGCCGAAAGCCTGGCCGTGGTTGCCGATCAGCAGCATCCACGCGCCCGCGCCGATCAGGATGGCGACGGCCAAGCCGGTCACCATCGTGTTGGCGCGCTCGCCGGAATAGACGCCGATCATCAGGAGCACGAGCGCGCCGACCGCAAGGATCAGCTCGGGCGCGATCAGCGTCAGGTTGGAGATCATGTCAGCCGTCATCTGGTCAGGCCTTTGTCAGTGTGCCGCCGCCGGCGCGGCGACCGGCTGGGCGGCTGTCGCCGCCTCTTGCGAAATTGTCAGATTGTCCACCAGCGCCGCGACCGACGATGCGGTCGCGTCCAGCAGCGGCGCCGGATAGACGCCGAAGAAGATCACCAGCGCCACCAGCGGGTAGATGATCACCTTCTCGCGCGTCGTCAGATCCAGCATGCCCTTGAGGCTATCCTTGGTCAGCGCGCCGAAGACGACGCGGCGGTAGAGCCACAGCGCATAGGCCGCTGACAGCACGACGCCCGTGGCGGCAAACAGCGCCACCCAGGTGTTGACCTTGAAGATGCCGAGCAGCGTCAGGAACTCGCCGACAAAGCCGCTGGTGCCCGGCAGGCCGACATTGGCCATCGTGAAGATCAGGAACACGACAGCGTATTTCGGCATGTTGTTGACCAGCCCGCCATAGGCCGCGATCTCGCGGGTATGCATGCGGTCGTAGATGACGCCGACGCAGAGGAACAGCGCGCCGGAGACGAGGCCGTGCGACAGCATCTGGAAGATCGCGCCCTGGATGCCTTCCTGGTTCATCGCGAAGATGCCCATGGTGACGAAGCCCATGTGGGCGACGGACGAATAGGCGATCAGCTTCTTCATGTCCTCCTGCATCAGGGCGACCAGCGAGGTATAGATGATCGCGATCACCGACAGCGCGAAGACCAGCGGCGCGAAGTCGATGGACGCTAGCGGGAACATCGGCAGCGAGAAGCGCAGGAAGCCGTAGCCGCCCATCTTCAGGAGGATGGCGGCCAGCACCACGGAGCCCGCGGTCGGCGCCTCGACATGCGCGTCCGGCAGCCAGGTGTGCACCGGCCACATCGGCATCTTCACCGCGAAGGAGGCGAAGAAGGCGAGCCAGAGCCAGGTCTGCATGCCGGCCGGGAAATCATGTGTGAGCAGTTGCGTGATGTCGGTGGTGCCGGCCTGCCAGAACATGGCCATGATGGCGAGCAGCATCAGCACGGAGCCCAGGAGCGTGTAGAGGAAGAACTTGAACGAGGCATAGACGCGCCGCTTTCCGCCCCAGACGCCGATGATGATGAACATCGGGATCAGGCCGGCCTCGAAGAAGACGTAGAACAGCACGATATCCAGCGCGCAGAATACGCCGATCATCAGGGTTTCCAGGATCAGGAACGCGATCATGTAGGCCTTGACGCGCTTCTCGATCGATTCCCACGACGCCAGGATGCAGAACGGCATCAGGAACGTGGTCAGGATGACGAACAGCATCGAAATGCCGTCGACGCCCATGTGATAAGCGATGCCGGAATCGAGCCAGTCGACCTTCTCGACCATCTGGAAGCCCGGCGTCGCATTGTCGAAGCCGATCCAGACCAGCAGCGACACCACGAAGGTGAACGCGGTCGTGAACAGCGTCACCGAGCGGATGTTGCGCCGGCCGGAGGCGTTGTCGTCGCGAATCCACATGATCAGGAACGCGCCGACCAGCGGCAGGAACGTGACCGTCGTAAGGATGGGCCAATCGGTCATGGTCTAGAAACTGCTCCCGATCATCATCCAGGTGACGAGCGCCGCGACGCCGATCAGCATGGCGAAGGCATAGTGATAGAGATAGCCGGACTGCAGCCGCACCACGCGGCCGGTCACGTCCTGCACCCGCGCCGAAATCCCGTCCGGTCCAAAACCGTCGATCAGCCAGCCATCGCCCTTCTTCCACAGGAAATGGCCGAGGCGCTTGGCGGGACGAACGAACAGGAAGTCGTAGAGCTCGTCGAAATACCATTTGTTGAGCAGGAAGGCATAGAGGCCGCGATGCTGCTCCGCCAGCGCCTTCGGCGTCTCCGGCGAACGGATATAGAAGATGTAGGCGCCGATGAAGCCGAGGATCATGGCGACGAAGGGTGACAGCTTCACCCACAGCGGAACCGAATGGAAATCGTGCACGATGTGGTTGTCGGGCAGCGTGAACAGCGCCGCCTTCCAGAAGTGCTCATAGTCGTGGCCGACGAAATACTCGTGGAACAGGACGCCGGCGAACAAAGCGCCGATCGCCAGGATGAACAGCGGCACGAGCATCACCATCGGCGATTCATGCACATGGTGCATGACGTCCGCCGAAGCGCGCGGCTTGCCGTGGAAAGTCATGAAGATCAGCCGCCACGAGTAGAACGAGGTGAACATCGCGGCGACGACAAGCAGCGTGAAGGCGATCGGCGCGACAGCATTGTGGCCGACAAACGCGCCTTCGATGATCGCATCCTTTGAGAAGAAGCCCGCCGTGCCGATGATCGTGCCGGGAATGCCGACGCCGGTCAGGGCGATCGTGCCGATGACCATCATCCAGTAGGTCGTCGGGATCAGCTTCCGAAGGCCGCCCATCTTGCGCATGTCCTGCTCGTCGGAGACGGCGTGAATGACCGAGCCCGAGCCGAGGAACAGCAGCGCCTTGAAGAAGGCGTGCGTGAACAGGTGGAAGATCGCCGCCGAGTAGAAGCCGAGGCCGAGCGCCACGAACATGTAGCCAAGCTGCGAACAGGTCGAGTAGGCGATGACGCGCTTGATGTCGTTCTGCACCAGACCGACAGTCGCCGCGAAGATCGCGGTCAGCGCGCCGACCGCCGTCACAACGGTCAGCGCCGTCGCCGACAGTTCGAACAGCGGCGACATGCGGGCGACGAGGAACACGCCGGCGGTCACCATCGTCGCAGCATGGATAAGCGCCGACACGGGCGTCGGGCCTTCCATGGCGTCCGGCAGCCAGGTGTGCAGCGGCACCTGCGCCGACTTGCCCATCGCGCCCATGAAGAGCAGCAGGCAGACGACGGTCAGCGCCGACGCCTTGTCGAGCTGGTAGCCGAGGAAATTCAGCACCGTCTCGCCATGCGCAGCCGCGGCATCCGCGCCTGCGGCAGCCTCGCCGTGGCCGGCGGCCGGGATGAACGACGCGGTATTGTTGAAGATCGTGTCGAACGACACCGAGCCGAACAGGACGTAGACGCCGAAAATGCCCAGGATAAAGCCGAAATCGCCGATGCGGTTGACGACGAAGGCCTTGATCGCGGCCGCACTTGCCGACGGCTTCTTGTACCAGAAGCCGATCAGCAGATAGGAGGCGAGGCCAACGCCCTCCCAGCCGAAGAACATCTGGACCAGATTGTCCGACGTCACCAGCATCAGCATGGCGAAGGTGAACAGCGACAGATAGGCGAAGAAGCGCGGCCGGTGCGGGTCGTGGTGCATGTAGCCGATTGAGTAGATGTGCACGAGCGACGACACCGTGTTGACCACCACCAGCATCACCACCGTCAGCGTATCGATCCGGAACGCCCAATCGACATCGAGCCCGCCGGACTGGATGAAGCGCAGCACCGGCACGGTGAACACCTCGCCATCGCCCATCGCGACCGAGAAGAACGCGACCCACGACAGGGCTGCCGACACGACCAGCAGGCCGGACGTGATGTATTCCGACGCAGCCGAGCCGATGGCGCGGCCACCGAGGCCGGCGATCAGGAAGCCCAGAAGCGGCAGGAAGACGATGGCGTGATACATCTCAACCCTTCATCATGTTGACGTCTTCGACCGCGATCGAGCCGCGGTTGCGGAAGAAGACGACGAGAATTGCAAGCCCGATCGCCGCTTCGGCGGCAGCGACCGTCAGCACGAACAGCGCGAAGACCTGGCCGACGAGATCGCCCAGCGCCGCCGAGAAGGCGACGAAGTTGAGGTTGACCGCGAGCAGGATCAGCTCGATCGACATCAGGATGACGATGACGTTCTTGCGGTTCAGGAAGATGCCAAAGACGCCAAGCGTGAACAGGATCGCCGAGACTGTCAGAAAATGCGCGATGCCGACTTCCATCAGATGCCCTTCCCCGTCTCGACCTTCTTGACCTCGATGGCCGTCGCCGGCGTCCGCGCTACCTGGGCGGAGATCGACTGGCGGCGCACGCCTTCCTTGTGGCGCAGCGTCAGCACGATCGCGCCGACCATGGCCACCAGCAGGATCAGGCCCGAAATCTGGAAGTGGAACAGATAGTCCGTGTAGAGAATGTCGCCGAGCGCAGCCGTATTGTGCCGCGTCGCGATGTCTGGCGTCGGTTGCGACACGGTGGACGCAAGCTGCGGCGCAAAGACGTAGCCGCCGGTGACCACGATCAGTTCGGCAGCCAGGATCAGCCCGACCAGCGCGCCGATCGGCGCATATTGCAGCGCACCCTGCTTCAGTTCGGCGAAATCGACGTCGAGCATCATCACCACGAACAGGAACAGCACAGCCACTGCGCCGACATAGACGACCAGCAGGATCATCGCCAGGAACTCGGCGCCGGTCAGCAGGAACAAGGCGGCCGCGTTGAAGAAGGTCAGGATCAGATAGAGGACCGAATGCACCGGATTGCGCGCGGAAATGACCATAAACCCCGCCGCGACCGCGACGAAGGCGAAGAGGTAGAAAAATACCGCTTCAAGTCCTGACAGCATGGGTTGCCCCCGGTTCATCCTGCGGCGCGGTGTCTGCGCCGATCACTTCAATTCCGCGACTCTCGCCCATCCCCGGCAAAGTCGCGCGTTCCTTAGACGAGGCCTACCACCCCGTCCATGCGTCAAACTACCGATAGGGCGAGTCCATCTCGATGTTACGCGCGATCTCGCGCTCCCACCGGTCACCGTTCGCCAGCAGCTTGTCCTTGTCGTAATAGAGTTCCTCGCGGGATTCCGCCGCGAACTCGAAATTCGGCCCCTCGACGATCGCGTCGACCGGGCAGGCTTCCTGGCAGAAGCCGCAATATATGCACTTCACCATGTCGATGTCGTAACGCACCGTGCGGCGCGTGCCATCATTGCGGCGCGGGCCGGCCTCGATGGTGATCGCCTGCGCCGGGCAGATCGCCTCGCAGAGCTTGCATGCGATGCAGCGTTCCTCCCCGTTGGGATAACGGCGCAACGCATGCTCGCCACGGAACCGCGGGCTGATCGGCCCCTTCTCATGCGGATAGTTCAGCGTCGGCTTCGGCGCGAAGAACTGCCGCATCGACAGGAAGAACGCGTTGACGAACTCCAAAAGGAGCAGCGACTTGGCGGCCTGTGCGAGCGTCGACATGGCTATTCTCCGAACACGTAGGGGCCGACAAACCAGCCGACCAGCGGCAGCAGCACGATCTGGCTGAGTGCCGTGACATTGAGGACGCGCTTGGTCTCGTCCAGATCGACCCGGCCAGCCAGCATCTTCAGCACGACGAAATCCGCCACTGCGATGACGATGCCGATCAGCGCGCCGATGAGGGAGCCAGACATCACGCCAGCCCCGTGATCTTCAGGAACGCCGCTGTTGCCACCACCATGAACAGCGAAATCGGCAAAAACACCTTCCAGCCGAGACGCATCAGCTGGTCGTAGCGGTAGCGCGGCACGAAGGCCTTCACCATGGCGAACATGAAGAAAACCATGCACAGCTTCAGCACGAACCAGATGACGCCCGGCACCCAGGTGAACGGCGCGAAGTCAAACGGCGGCAGCCATCCGCCGAGGAACAGGATCGTTGTCAGCGCGCACATCAGCACGATGGCCACGTATTCGCCGAGGAAGAACAGCAGGAACGGCGTCGACGAGTATTCGAGCATATGGCCGGCGACGAGCTCGGATTCAGCTTCCACCAGATCGAACGGTGGCCGGTTGGTCTCGGCCAGCGCCGAGATGAAGAAGATGATGAACATCGGGAAAAGGCCGAGCCAGTGCCAGTCGAGGAACGTGTTCGGCAGGCCGGCCATTGTGCCCAGTCCATCGCGCTGCGCCAGCACGATGTCGGTCAGGTTCAGCGAGCCGACGCAGAGCAGCACCGTGACGATGACGAAGCCGATCGAGACCTCGTAGGACACCATCTGCGCCGCCGAGCGCAGCGCGCCGAGGAACGGATACTTCGAGTTCGAGGCCCAGCCGCCCATGATCACGCCGTAGACTTCCAGCGACGAGATGGCGAAGACGAACAGAATGCCGACATTGATGTTGGCGATCGCCCAGCCCTCGTTGACCGGAATCACCGCCCAGGCGGCAATCGCCAGCACGGCGGAGACCAGCGGCGCCAGCAGGAACACGCCCTTGTTGGCGCCCGACGGGATCACCGGCTCCTTGAAGACGAACTTCAGCAGGTCGGCAAAGGCCTGCAGCGTGCCCCAGGGGCCGACGACGTTCGGGCCACGGCGCAGCTGTACCGCCGCCCAGATCTTGCGGTCGGCGTAGAGCAGATAGGCCACACCGACCAGCAGCACGACGATCAGCACCACCGACTGGAGCAGAACCAAGAGCGCCGGGACGACGTAGAAGGAGAAGAAGGTTTCCATGCTCTATTCGGCCGCCTGTTTGAAGCCGCTCTGCGCCAGCGCCGAACATTCGGCCATGACGGCGGAGGCGCGCGCGATCGGGTTGGTCAGATAGAAGTCTTTCACCGCCGAAGCAAACCGCGCGGAACCGGCGTCGCCGCCGGCCTTCGCCAGGCGGCTCAAACCTGCGCTGTCCGGCGCAAGGATACCGTCGATGTCGGCGAAATGCGGGAACTCGGCATAGAGTTTCGCACGCAGCTGCGGCAGCGAGTCGAAAGGCAGCCTCTTGCCCAGCACATCCGACAGTGCTCGCAGGATCGCCCAGTCTTCCTTAGCGTCGCCCGGAGCGAAACCGGCGCGGTTGGCCATCTGCACCCGGCCTTCGGTGTTGACGAAGGTGCCGGACTTTTCGGTATAGGCTGCGCCCGGCAGGATCACGTCGGCGCGGTGAGCACCCGCGTCGCCATGCGTGCCGATATAGACGGTGAACGCCTTGCCTATGCGGGACATGTCGAGTTCGTCCGCGCCGAGGAGGAACAGCACGTCGAGCGCGCCCATCATGCCCGCAACGTCCTTGCCGCCCTCGCCCGGCACGAAGCCGAGGTCGAGGCCGCCAACGCGGGCCGCTGCCGTGTGCAATACGCCAAAGCCGTTCCAGTCGTCGCGGACGGCTTTAACATTCGACGCGATCCGCGCCGCCAGCGCCAGCACAGTCGCGCCGCCCTCGCCCGTCAGCGCGCCCTGGCCGACGATGACCATCGGACGCTGCGCCTGCTTGAAGGCCGTCATGAACTTGCCGCGGCCGGTCGCCAGTTCCTTCAGCGTCTCGGCCCCCGCGCCCAGCCGCTCGTAGTCGTAGCGCGTGTCGCCGACATCGCCGACGATCCCGACTGGGAAATTGCCCATCCGCCAGCGCTTGCGGATACGGGCGTTGAGCACCGAGGCCTCGTAGCGCGGGTTGGCGCCGATGATCAGCAGCGCGTCGGCGTTCTCGATGCCCTCGATGGTCGGGTTGAAGACGTAGGACGCGCGTCCGAAAGCCGGATCCAGCGCAGCGCCATCCTGGCGACAGTCGATGTTGGCGGAGCCGAGCGACGCCATCAGCGTCTTCAGCGCATACATTTCCTCGACGGCGGCCAGATCGCCGGCAATCGCGCCGATCTTGTCCGGCGTGGTCGCCGAGACGGCCGCCTTGATCGCGCCAAACGCTTCCGCCCAGCTTGCTGGCATCAGCTTGCCGTCCTTGCGGATATAGGGCCGGTCAAGGCGCTGCGTGCGCAGTCCGTCCCAGATGAAGCGGGTCTTGTCGGAAATCCACTCCTCGTTCACCTGCTCGTTGATGCGCGGCATGATGCGCATCACCTCGCGGCCACGCGTGTCGACGCGGATGGCGGAGCCGACGGCGTCCATGACGTCGATCGACTCGGTCTTCGTCAGTTCCCACGGCCGCGCCTGGAAGGCATACGGCTTCGAGGTCAGCGCGCCGACCGGGCACAGATCAATGACGTTGCCCTGCAGCTCGGACGTCATTGCCTGTTCGAGATAGGTGGTAATCTCGGCGTCTTCGCCGCGGCCGATCAGGCCAAGCTCTGAGATCCCAGCCACTTCCGTCGTGAACCTCACGCACCGCGTGCAGTGAATGCAACGGTTCATGATCGTCTTGACCAGCGGGCCGATATATTTGTCCTCAACCGCGCGCTTGTTCTCCTGATAGCGCGAGGAATCGACGCCAAAGGCCATTGCCTGGTCCTGCAGGTCGCATTCGCCGCCCTGGTCGCAGATCGGGCAGTCGAGCGGATGGTTGATCAGCAGGAATTCCATCACGCCTTCGCGGGCCTTCTTGACCATCGGCGTGTTGGTGAACATCTCCGGCGGCTCGCCGTTCGGGCCGGGGCGCAGGTCGCGCACGCCCATGGCGCAGGACGCGGTCGGCTTCGGCGGCCCGCCCTTCACTTCGACCAGGCACATGCGGCAATTGCCGGCGATCGACAGCCGCTCGTGGAAGCAGAAGCGCGGCACTTCCGCGCCCGCCTCCTCCGCCGCCTGCAGCAGCGTGTAGTGATCGGGAACCTCGATCTCGCGTCCGTCGACCTTCAGTCTAGCCATTATCTGCCCCCGGCGGGTTTCGCCGCTTCGTATGCGTCCAGGAGATCGGTGACAAGGATGCCATTGATCCTCATGCCGGCAACGCAGGATTCCTCGATCACCACGTTTTCCAGCTTGGTATTGTGAAAGCGCGCTCCGGTCAGGTTGACGTCGTCAAACACTGCCCCGCTCGCATTGGAGTTGACAACCGACAGCGCCGGGATGCTGGAATTTATGAAACGGCCGCCACGCATGGCGACATCGTCGAAAACCGAGCCGCCGATGTCAGCGTCAACCACTTCCAACTGCCGCGTGTCGCCCGCGATCCGCATCTAGTTGCCTCCGCCAAGCTTTGCCGCCTGCGCCACCCAGCCATCGCGGCCGATGCGGCCCTTGAAGCCGAGATAGTCGTCGAGCCAGGCGATCTCGCCGTCGGTCATGGAAGCGACCTGTGCGTAGGACCAGATACCGAGCCCGTTCAGGACAGTCTCGAGCTTCGGCCCAACGCCGGAAATCGCCTTCAGGTCGTCCGGCTGAATAGGACGCGCCTTCGGGCTTGGCTTCGCCACGACGGCAGATTTTGCTGCGGCGGCTATGTCCGCCCTCGCCGCTTGCGGCGACTTGGCAGGTGCGGGCTTGGCAGGCGCGGCCTTGGCGACCACAGGCTTTGCCGCTAGTGGTGATTTCACCGGGGCGGGCTTGGTAGCTTTCGGTGCGGGCGTTGGCTTCGCAACCGCCCGCACGACCGGCCCGACCGTCTCTTCAGCGGCAACCTTCGCATCGGCGATCAACGTGTCGACCGCCGATTGCGTCCGGGCCGCCACCGGCTTTGGCTTGACAGGCAGGCTCGCATCGTCGGCTACCGTGCCGCCTGCTGGCAGATCGAATTTCATCACCCGCTGCGAGGCCTCGACAGCGCCGGCCACTGCGCCCATCCACAGGCCGAAGGCCTGCGTCGCCAGGCCGAAGCCGAGCGCCGACAGCGCAACGGCGCCAACCATCGGCTGGGCCATCAAGCTGCTCGCTTCGGTCAGATCCTTGGGCATCAGCGCCATCATCTGCTTCTTCAGTCTCTCCAGTTCGTCGGCGTCCGGAAGCTGTCCGTCAGGCATGGAGTCATTCGTCATCGATCGCTCCTTTCCCAGATTATCGGTTGCCCCGTCCCTCCCGGCTTTCGCCGGCATGCTTTTGTTCGTCTATTCCGCCGCCACCAACATCGGCTGCACCTGATGCGCATTGCGCGAAAACTCGTCGATGCGGCGCTCGATCTCGGGCCGGAAATGCCGCACCAGACCCTGGATCGGCCACGCCGCCGCGTCGCCCAGCGCGCAGATCGTGTGGCCCTCGACCTGCTTGGTCACGTCGAGCAGCATGTCGATTTCGCGCTTCTGCGCCTGGCCCACTACGAGCCGCTCCATGACGCGCCACATCCAGCCCGTGCCCTCGCGGCACGGTGTGCACTGGCCGCAGCTCTCGTGCTTGTAGAAATAGCTGAGCCGCGCGATCGCCTTCACCACGTCGGTCGACTTGTCCATGACGATGACGGCCGCCGTGCCGAGACCGGATTTCAGGTCGCGCAGCGCGTCGAAATCCATCGGCGTGTCGATGATCTGCTCCGCCGGCACCAGCGGCACCGAAGCGCCGCCCGGAATGACCGCCAGCAGATTGTCCCAGCCGCCGCGGATACCGCCGCAATGCGCCTCGATCAGTTCGCGGAACGAGATCGACATCGCCTCCTCGACCGTACAGGGCGTGTTCACGTGGCCCGAAATGCAGAAAAGCTTGGTGCCGACATTGTTCTGCCGCCCGAAGGACGAGAACCACGACGCGCCGCGCCGCAGGATCGTCGGCGCAACTGCGATCGACTCGACATTGTTGACAGTCGTCGGGCAGCCATAGAGGCCGACATTGGCCGGGAATGGCGGCTTCAGCCGCGGCTGGCCCTTCTTGCCTTCCAGGCTTTCGAGCAGCGCCGTCTCCTCGCCGCAGATATACGCCCCTGCCCCATGGTGGACATAGACTTCAAAGTCGTAGCCCATCTTGTTGTTCTTGCCGAGGAAGCCGGCGTCATAGGCCTCGTCAATGGCGCGCTGCAGCGCCTCGCGCTCGCGGATGAACTCGCCACGCACATAGATGTAGGCCGCAATCGCGCCCATGGCGAAACCAGCGATCAGGCAACCCTCGACCAGCGTGTGCGGGTCGTGGCGCAGGATCTCGCGGTCCTTGCAGGTGCCGGGCTCGGACTCGTCAGCGTTGACGACCAGATAGGACGGCCGGCCATCGGTGCTCTGCTTCGGCATGAACGACCATTTCAGGCCGGTCGGAAAGCCCGCGCCCCCGCGGCCGCGCAGGCCCGACGCCTTCATCTCGTTGACGATCCAGTCGCGTCCCTTGGCGATCAGCCCGGCGGTGTCGTCCCAATGGCCCCGACGCATCGCACCAGCCAGCGACTTGTCGAAGCGGCCGTAGATATTGGTGAAGATGCGGTCTTTGTCCTGAAGCATCACTGCCCCCCATCTTTCTTCACCGACCCGGTCTTTCGGCGGGGCATATTCTCACGCGGCGCCTCGGGCGAAGGCTTGCCGGCTGGTGCGGGCGCCTCGCCCTTCTGGCGCTTGGCAGACGCGCCGGTCGGCTCGCCCTTCAGACGCTCTGGCGCTTTGTAGGCGCTATCCGGCCCCGGCTTCTTCAACGGCCCGTTGCGCTGCTTGACACTCTTCTCCACTGCCGGCTCAGCCTGATTGGCCGCAGCCACTGACACCGCCGGTGCGACAGTCTTGGCCTGCTCGGCTCGCGGCGCAGCAGGCGACTTCAATGTCGGATTGGTCTCCGCCGCGTCGGTCCTTGGCTTAGCGGCGTTCGAAGGCTGAGTTGTCGCCGGCGCACTTGCCTTCGCATCTCGCGCCGCGGCCTTGGCCTCCTTGTCGCGGGTCGATTTCAGCACGGCCTTCTCGTCGCGCAGCGATGTCAGCCCGGTCTCAGGCGCGGCGTATACCCGGTCATTCTGCGGCCCGGGCGCTGGCGGCTTGCCGGCAGCAAACGCGTCGATGATCTCGGCCAGGCGCTCCGGGGTCAGGTCCTCGTACGTATCCTTGAACACCATCACCATCGGCGCGTTGACGCAGGCGCCGAGACACTCGACCTCTTCCCAGGACAAGGTGCCATTGTCGTTGGTGTGGAACTGATCGTGATGGATTTTTGAACGGCACACATCCATCAGCGCTTCCGAGTCGCGCAGCATGCACGGCGTCGTGCCGCAGACCTGGATATGGGCCCGCGTGCCGACCGGCTTCAGTTGGAACTGCGTGTAGAAGGTCGCGACCTCGAGCGCGCGGATGTACGGCATGTGCAGCATGTCGGCGACATGCTCGATCGCGGCCTTGGTCACCCAGCCTTCCTGCTCCTGCGCAAGCATCAGAAGCGGAATGACGGCCGATTGTTCGCGGCCCTTGGGATATTTCCTGATCCAGGTCTTCACCTCGGCCGATTTCGCCCGGTTGAAGGCGAAGGCGGCTGGCTGGACGGCTGGCTCTGCGAGACGGCGGACGGACATTCGACCTACGTTTCCAAATTGCTGTTGCTGGCGGAAGGACCGAGAAGATCGGCCACGGCTAGTCTGAGGCCTGGCGGCGACAACTCGATGAATCCGGATGTCGTGAACTTCGTATGCACGGTGTCGCTGCTGTCGTCACGCCAATGATGCACGACAAAGCGTCGTTCCAGGAAGACGATCAGATAGTGACGGAGGGACGGCATGGCGAAATAATCAAACATCTTGCCGTGGACGTCGCGCTCTTCGCTTGTCGGAGACACAACCTCTACGGCAATGATCGGATTCGGTAGGATCAGATCAGATGCAGAGAAAGGACCGCAGTGCACCACTGCATCCGGCAGGCGGTAGTTTTTCTCGTTGGGCGAGACGCCGATGCCGTCGATGAACGCTGTACAATCGAGGCCTGCCGCAGCAATTCCAGCGCTCAAGGCATTCGTCGCGCGGAGCTTTGCCAGGTTATGACCGGCCCGGTCGCGGCCCATCATTACGACGGCCCCATCCACCAGTTCAAACCGCTCTCCATCCGGCTGGCGCTTCCACCAGTCGAAGAATTGCGGCACGGTCATCCGCGAGTTTGGCAAAGCCACGTTCACCGATCGACCTCACCAAACACGATGTCGAGGGAGCCGAGAACGGCGGAGACGTCGGCAAGCATGTGGCCGCGGCACATGAAATCCATCGCCTGCAGATGTGCAAAACCAGGCGCGCGCAGCTTGCAGCGATAGGGCTTGTTGGTGCCGTCAGACACGAGATAGACGCCAAACTCGCCCTTCGGCGCTTCAACGGCGGCGTAAACCTCGCCGGCCGGCACCCGGTAGCCCTCGGTGTAGAGCTTGAAATGATGGATCAGCGCTTCCATCGACTGCTTCATCGCCTGGCGCTTCGGGGGCACGACCTTGCCGTCCATGTTGGACACCGGCCCGGTCGAATCCTTGCCCAGCAGCAGGTCGACGCACTGCCGCATGATCTTCGCCGACTGGCGCATTTCCTCCATGCGGATCAGGTAGCGGTCGTAGCAGTCGCCATTCTTGCCAATCGGGATGTCGAATTCCATCTCGGGATAGCATTCGTAAGGCTGCGACTTGCGCAGGTCCCATGCCGCGCCCGAACCGCGCACCATGACGCCGGAGAATCCCCAGGCCCAGGCGTCTTCCAGGCTGACCACGCCGATGTCGACATTGCGCTGCTTGAAGATGCGGTTGCCGGTCAGAAGGTCGTCGAGATTCTTCACCGTCTGCAGGAACGGATCGATCCACTTGCCGATGTCCTCGACGAGCTTCTGCGGCAGGTCCTGATGCACGCCGCCCGGCCGGAAGTAGGCGGCATGCATGCGCGCGCCGCAGGCACGCTCGTAGAACACCATCAGTTTTTCGCGTTCCTCGAAGCCCCACAGCGGCGGCGTCAGCGCGCCGACGTCGAGCGCCTGCGTGGTGATGTTGAGCAAATGCGACAGGATGCGGCCGATCTCTGAGAACAGCACGCGGATAACCTGCCCGCGCCGCGGCACGTCGATGCCAAGCAGCCGCTCGACCGCCAGCGAAAACGCATGTTCCTGGTTCATCGGCGCGACGTAGTCGAGCCGGTCGAAATAAGGAATTGCCTGGAGATAGGTCTTCTGCTCGATCAGCTTCTCGGTGCCGCGATGCAGCAGGCCGATATGCGGATCGACGCGATCGACCACTTCGCCGTCCAGTTCCAGCACAAGGCGCAGCACGCCGTGGGCTGCCGGATGCTGCGGCCCGAAATTGATGTTGAAATTCCGTACGGAGGTTTCAGCCATCACTGCTTCACCTTTTCATCGCCCGGCAGGACATAGTCGGTCCCTTCCCATGGCGACAGGAAATCGAAATTGCGGAACTCCTGCTTCAGCTCCACCGGTTCGTAGACGACCCGCTTGACCTCGTCGTCGTAGCGCACTTCGACGAAGCCCGTCAGCGGAAAGTCCTTGCGCAGCGGATGGCCTTCGAAGCCATAGTCGGTCAGCAGGCGGCGCAAGTCCGGATGGCCGGTGAACAGGATGCCGTAGAGATCATAGGCCTCCCGCTCGAACCAGTCGGCGCCCGGATAGACCGAGGTGACGGACGGCACCGGCGTCTCCTCGTCGGTCTGAACCTTGACGCGGATGCGGATGTTCTGGCGTGGCGACAGCAGGTGGTAGACGACGTCGAACCGGCGCAGACGCGCCGGATAGTCGGCCCCGCAGACGTCGATGATCGAGATGAACTGGCACTGCACATCGCGTTTCAGGAAGGTCAGGATCTCGACGATATCACCCGCGGCGACGTTGAGCGTCAGTTCGCCATAGGCGACGACCGCGCTCTCGACTCGGCCGCCGAGCTTTTCCTTCAGGTATTCGGCCAGATCATTCATGGCTTCGCTCATTTGTGCGCCTCCAACTCGCGCACCTTCTGCTCGAGCGCTTCTATGCGCTCCTCGAATTCCCCCGTCACAAGCTTGCTCAACAGACTGTCGGCAGACAGCGCCTGACGGTAGGAAGTCTGTTGCTCCTCAAGCTTGGCCAATCGCCGATCGAGGATGTCGAGACGATTTGCGGTGGCGCCATGCAGGGCTTTGTTCTCCGCCCGCATTTCTCGCAGCAACGGCAGAATCATGTCTTCCGGCCCAGCCATCGCGTCACCTTTCGATCGTGCCGGTGCGGCGGATCTTCTTCTGCAGAAGAAGAATGCCGTAGAGCAGCGCTTCGGCCGTCGGCGGGCATCCGGGAACATAGATGTCGACCGGCACGATGCGGTCGCAGCCGCGGACGACGGAATAGGAATAGTGATAATAGCCGCCGCCATTGGCGCACGAGCCCATCGAGATGACATAGCGCGGCTCCGGCATCTGGTCGTAGACCTTGCGCAGCGCCGGCGCCATCTTGTTGGTCAGCGTGCCGGCGACGATCATCACGTCGGACTGCCGCGGTGAGGCGCGCGGGGCGATGCCGAAGCGCTCGGCGTCATAGCGCGGCATCGAGATGTGCATCATCTCGACGGCGCAACAGGCCAGACCAAATGTCATCCACATCAGCGAGCCGGTGCGCGCCCAGGTGATCAGCGCGTCGGACGACGTGACGAGAAACCCCTTGTCGGACAGTTCGCTGTTCAGGTCGCCAAAGAAAGCGTCGTCCGAGCCGATCGGCTTGCCGGTCGACGGGTCGATGATGCCGCGAGGCCTGGGCGCGACGAGCGTGCCGGTCGATTCGCTCAATCCCATTCGAGCGCCCCCTTCTTCCATTCGTAGATGAAGCCGATGGTGAGCACGCCGAGGAAGACCATCATCGACCAGAATCCGATCATGCCGATTTCCCCGAACGAGACCGCCCAGGGGAACAGGAACGCGACTTCGAGATCGAAGATGATGAACAGAATCGACACGAGGTAGAAGCGGATGTCGAACTTCATGCGCGCGTCGTCGAAGGCGTTGAAGCCGCACTCGTAAGCCGAGAGCTTCTCGGGATCCGGATTGCGGTAGGCCACCAGAAACGGGGCGGCCAGCAGTGCTATTCCGACCGCGAGCGCGACGCCGATGAAGATGATGATCGGCAGATAGGAACTCAGCAGTGCATCCATCGCGCGCCTTCCACAATCTCTTGCAGCAATCGATCCTAGCACCGATCCGCGCGGAATGTACGCGACAGATTGGCCCGACACCGTGGCCAGCCGAAAAACATGCTGCAATGCGGCGAGGGTTATCCCAGCGATGGGAGTGAAGCAAGCCAAACATTGCGTGAAAACAGTGACGTGGCGACTGCCGCACCGACAGGTCGCAAGACATCGACAGCCACTGGTGGGAGCGGTCGAACAGATGGACGGAGGATTGCATTTCAAGACGAGAACTGGCGCGAGTGACGGGACTTGAACCCGCGACCTCCGGCGTGACAGGCCGGCACTCTAACCGACTGAGCTACACCCGCGCTCCAACCCGTAGGGCAAGGCCCCCGCGTCGTTGGCGGTGGATTAAGGGGTTCGCATGGGGCTGTCAAGCGCCGCGCGGGCGATTTGCAGGCCTATCCGGAGCGCATGCGCCGTGCCTTTGCGTCAGCCCGGAACAGTCGGCGCGCAAGCAAGGTCGCTTCCCGATTTTTCCTTGCGCATGCCGGGCGAACCGCCTAAATCCCGCGCGGAAGGGCGATTAGCTCAGTTGGTAGAGCGCTTCGTTTACACCGAAGATGTCGGCGGTTCGAGCCCGTCATCGCCCACCATTTATCCCATTGAAAATGTAGAGTGTACCTGAGCTCGTGCGAAGTTCCCGAGGGTTTCATTAAACTTGAAGGGGTCTCCGAAACACATCGGGTGGGTTCTTGATAGCCGGCGACGACTGCATGGCGATGCCCATCTCCACCTGCAGACCCACCAGGAGCGCGGCTCTGTCCTTCGCATTTCCAGCGTTGACGTCGAAGTGTTCCCACTCACACCCGACCAGGGATATCGTGGCTGGCAGACGACGACTTGAGGCCGCCCGATGATGCGATTTTTCCGGGCGTGATTGCGGACCCGGATCGCGATCGTGGCGCGTCCACGAATGTTGACGCCAAGTGATCAGTCCCGCAATCTAGGCTGACCGAAGCTTCTGGCGAGTCCGAGTACAATCGAATACGCCGCTCAACCGGCAGGTATCGACTGCCCAAGGCTGATCCGATGGTTCCAGAACTTGAACAGGCGGTCGATGACGGTCTCCGCGCAGTCCAGTTTTGGTTGGCTGACGGCAGTCTACCGTGGTGGGGTATTCAGGCCGCGATCATCCTCGTTCTGTTCGCCTTTGCGTTCTGGATTGCCAGTCGCATCGAACCCGCGCTGGAAGCCCGCGCCCGCAAGATCAAGCAGAATCGAGATCTGTTGCGCGTTGCCGCCGCCACGCTACGGCGAGTCCACTGGCCGATCTTTGCTGGCTTGTTGCTGATCGCGCTGGCCGCCATTCGCGCCACGGTCGCGCTTCCAGCGACATTGCTGCAGACGGCGCTTGCGCTATCACTGGCGTGGTTCGCAGCACGCGTTCTCTCGCGGATCATCCGAAACCGCCTACTTGCGCGGACGGTCACGTGGGCGGTCTGGCTGCTTGCGGCGCTGATGATCGTCGGGATTGCAGACGACGTGGCGACAGTGCTCGACCGGTTCGCACTTCCGCTCGGAAGCGGACGCATTTCCTTACTCGGCATTTTCAAGGGCCTGCTGCTGCTGGCCGTCGCAATCTGGCTTGCGATCGCCGTCGGCGGGTTCTTCGAGCGGCGCTTGCGGCAGACGCAGGACCTGACGCCATCCATGCAGGTCCTGGTCGGCAAGGTGCTCAAGATCGGCCTAATGGTCCTGGCTGGCGCGATCGCCTTGTCGAGTGCAGGGGTCGATCTCACGGCGTTCACCGTATTGTCGGGCGCCATCGGCGTCGGATTGGGATTCGGCCTTCAGAAGGTCGTCTCCAATTTCATCTCCGGCATCATCATCCTGCTCGACAAGTCGATCAAGCCCGGCGACACAATCACCGTCGGTGAGACCTTCGGCTGGATCCGCGAATTGCGGGCCCGGTTCGTCTCCATCGTTACGCGCGACGGAAGAGAATACCTGATACCGAACGAGGATTTCATCACCCAGCAGGTGATCAACTGGTCGTTCACCGACCAATTGGTGCGGCTCGACGTCAAATTCGGCACATCCTACAAGGATGACCCGCATCTGGTTTCGAAACTCGCGATCGAGGCTGCATCGTCGGTCGCGCGCGTGGAATCAGACCGAACACCTGTCTGCTGGATCACGGATTTCGGCGATTCCTCGGTAAATTACGTTCTGCGATTCTGGATCCACGACCCGCAGCAGGGCCTGACAAATGTGCGCGGAAAGGTCTTTCTCGCGCTTTGGGATGCGTTCAAGGCCAACGGTGTAGAGATCCCCTTCCCCCAACGCGAGGTCACGATCAAGCGCTAGGTCACCACTCGTTGCGCCACGATCAAATCCTGATTTTGCGAGTTGGATCCGGGCGGTTCAGTTTCAGCGCCACGCCCATTGTTTATACCGAAGATGTCGTCGGTTCGAGGCCGTCATCGCCCACGATACCTCAGGTATCGTTGACCAAATGCACAGCGAGGAGCCATCCGACAGCATGGCCGCAATGCGTCGAGTGTAAACCTGATTTTCACATTCTTTGTCAATTTTGCTACCAAGCAAGGGGGAGAATGAGATGATACTTCGGAATTTCGTTGCTTCGGAAAGTGGCCATTTTGCCATGATGTTCGCGATCTTGGCACCGGTCTTTCTGGCCGGCATCGGCCTGGCCCTCGACATCTCTACCCTCGCCAACGCTCGAGCCCATCTCCAATCGTCGCTGGACTCCGCCGTTCTCGCCGCATCGCGTCTGGACGATGCGTCAAAGTCGCGTGACGACCTTTTCCAGGCCTTCCTCGCTGCGAACCTCGTCAACAACCGTTCCATCCTGAGCGCGGAAGGCGAACTGTCGGTCGACAAGGGGCTGAATTACATCGAGACGTCCGGCACTGTGACTGCGGACATCAACCTCACATTCATGCGCGGGATGGGCGTCGGAAAGCTGACCGTCAACTCGGCCGCCTTCGAGGCGACGAACGAACTTGAAGTCGCGATGGTGCTCGACAACACCGGTTCCATGGGGGCGGCCCGCATGAGCGCGCTCCGCGATGCCGCGACGGCCCTGGTGGACATTCTCGCAAGCGCCAAGACGGAGAACCGCAAGGTCACGGCGGCGCTGGTGCCGTTTGTCGCCCAAGTGAACGTCAAGGGTGAGGGATACAGCGACACGTGGATCGACCTGAATGGCAAGGCACCGTATCACGGCGTGAACTTCGAAGCGAAGAATGCCTCGAAAAACTACAATCATCTCGACCTGTTCAAGCAGTTGAAGGTGGATTGGAAGGGCTGCGTCGAGGCGCGCCCGGCACCCTACAACCTGAGCGATGACGCGCCGAATCCGGACGTTCCCGCGACACTGTTTGTTCCGTCATTCGCGCCCGACAATCCTGGCGCGGCGGCGAAATCGCCCAATCTCAGCAACAAGTGGAACAACTCCTATCTCGCTGACTCGTTCGGCTCGAGCGACAGAGCCAAGGTCAAGGAGATCGTCAGGTATTTCTCCGCCGCGACGAGCCGCTACATCGACGAAAAGGGACCGCGCAGCACGGGCCCGAACTATGCCTGCGCCACGCCGATCGTCCCCCTGACCAACGATTTCGTCAAACTCAAGACGGCCATCAGCCAGATGATCTACTGGGAAGGTGGCGGCACCAATGTGTCGGAAGGGCTCGCCTGGGGGGTTCGTGTGCTGTCACCTGGCGAGCCGTACACACAGGGAAAGCCGTTCAAGGCCGATGGCGTATCCAAGGTAGTTGTGGTTTTCACCGACGGCGAGAATACCGTTTTCGGGGCAAGCAGCGAATCCTTCAATACATCCGACTACGGCGCCTACGGTTTCCTGGATTCGGGCCGTATGGGAACCACCAACCGCAACACGGCGCTGACCAACGTCAACACCTGGACGCAGACCATGTGCACCACCCTGAAGGATCAGGACGTTCAGATCTTCACCGTTCTGCTCGGCGCCGATACGGCGGCCAACCGCGCGCTCTATTCGCAATGTGCGTCCACCCCTGCGAACTATTATCCCACAAGCGATGTCAGCCAGTTGAAGGCAGTCTTCCAGAAGATCGGCACTGCCGTTGCCCAGTTGTCACTAACGCATTGAAACCCTGAATTCCCCTCGCCTCCGATTGACGCCCATTGGCGAAAAGATGCAGATGATGGCCACGGGTGGCGAAGCGGATGTCGGGCGCCGATGTCGGCCAATGGGAGACTAAAGATGCGCAAACTGGCAATTCACGTCCTGGCGGCGATGTCGCTCGGGGTGAGCGTGCAGACGGCCTTCGCGGACAGCTGCTACGACCTCTGGTATGAGCGCAACGAGATTTATGACGCCAACGGCTTCTGCTTCAAGTCGTCGCTCGGCAAGCGCACCTTCGACAACAGCGACTGCTACACCGACGATCCGCAGCTCAGCCGGGCCGAGCAGCGCCGCGTCGCGCAGATCCAGCGCGAAGAGCGCCGGCTGGGCTGCAAGGTCAACTGAACCTCCGCCTCTCTGCTGCCGGACGCTTGACCCACGTCAAGGCAAGCGCAGCAACTTGACGCACAAGTGGAACCGAACCCGGCCGGATGCGTCATCCGGCATGGGCGCACGCCCCTTTTTGTGGAGAGAACGATGATCATTCCGAACAACGCGACCATTGCAGTCATCGATGGCGAGAAGATGCGGCTCTTCCGCAACAAGGCAACCGAACCGCATATCGAGCTTGTCGAACAGACCCCGCCGGATCTCGACACGGACAATCAGGGGTCCGGCAGCCGCCACCGCAGTTCATCGGCCAATCCGGACCAGGCGCGTCAGACCGAAGACAATTTCGCGGCATCCGCCGCCGACCTCCTCAACCGTCAAGTGCTTGACGGCAAGATCGACAACCTCGTCATCATTGCCGACCCGCGCACACTCGGCGAGTTGCGCAAGAACCGGCATCAGAAGCTCGAAGAGAAACTGGTGGGCGAACTGTCGAAGGATCTGACCGGCCACTCGGTCGAGGACATCACCGCCGCCCTGCATAAGGCCTGATCCGAGGTTGCGGCCCAAGACCAAAACGGGTCAGGGCCGCAACGCCGTCCACTGGTCCTCGATCAGCTTCTGCGCGTCGGCGATCTCGGCCGGCGTCATGTTCGCTCCGACGCCGTCGCGCAGCGCGCCCGCTTCGGGCAGACCCGCCGCAGCGGCGACATTGAGCCACATATAGCCAAGCACGAAATCCTGCGGCACGCCCAGACCCCGCACATAGAGCAGGCCCAGATTGGCCATGGCCGCAGGCACGCCCCGATGGGCGGCGCGCTCGAACCAACGGGCGGCCTCGGCCACTTCCGACGCGGTCGACGCTCTGCCTGCCGCAACATAGCCGGCGAGGAACATCGCCACGGGATCGCCGTTGCGCGCCGCCGCGACAAAATCGTCCGCTTTTACCTTGCCGAGATCGAGCGGCGCCAGCCGCGAATCGTAGATCGGGCCGGAATCGGCCAACGCGGCGCTGGCGCTGGTATCGCCCTGCAGACCGGCCCGACGGTAGAGTTCCATCGCCTTCGCCTCGTCCTGCGGCACGCCGAAGCCGTTTTCGTGCATCACCCCGAGATTGTAGTTCGCCTGGGTCAGGCCCTGCGCCAGAGCCTGCTGGAACAGCTCGACCGCCTTCGGGTAGTCCTGCGGCACGCCCTCGCCGCGCGCATGCATCAGGCCAAGATTGTTCTGAGCCCGGCCGTCGCCCGCGTCCGCCGCCTTGGCATAGAGTTCGGCGGCCCTGGCGAGGTCCTTCTCCACGCCCGAGCCGCTCTGATAGGCCAGCCCCAGACTGGCCTGCGCCTTCGCCAGACCCTGCGCCGATGCCCGCGCGAACCATCGCACCGCGGCCGCCTTGTCGGGGATTCCCGCCTTGCCCGTATCCAGCATCAGGCCGAGATCGTGCTGATGCTCCGGATCGCCTTGCTCGGCCGCGCGCGTCAACCAGTCGAGCGCCGCTTTGCCGTCGGCAGCGACGCCGAGCCCGTCGGCATAGAGCCGGCCGAGCGCGTTCTGCGCCTTGGCGTCTCCTTGCGCCGCGGCTTTGGCCATCCATTCGGCCGCCAGCGCGAAATTCTGCGGCAGGCCGGCTCCGGCGAGATGGATCTCGCCAAGCATCGCCTGCGCTTGGGCGTTGCCGGCAGCCGCGATGGGGGTCAGCAGTGATACCGCGCGCGGCGCGTCAACGCTTGCCAGCGCGGCCCGCGCATCCTCGACCGGCCCGGCATGCAACTCGCCGCCACCGATCCAGAGGCCGACCAGCAGCCCCGCAGCAACGCATCTCTTCGCCCGCGCGATCATCCCCTGGAACGGAACGCCGCGATCCATTCCCGCGCCTGCTTTTGAGCCTCGGCGATCTGCTCGCGCGTCATCAGCTTGGCGAGGTTGTCACGCATCTTCACCGCTTCCTCATTGCCGTCCGTCGCCGCGATGTTGGTCCATTTGTGTGCAACGACGTAGTCCTGCGCCGGGCCGTCGCCAGTCGCATACTTCTTGCCGAGCTGAAGCTGGGCGAATGGATCGCCTCCGTCTGCGGCCGACTCGAACAGCGCCAGCGCCTTCCCACCATTGGCCGGATCGCTCGCGTCGCCGTCATAGAGCGCCGCGAGCCGCGCCTTGGCGGGCGCAGATCCGGCCGCCGCCTTCTCCTCCAGCCATTTGCTGGCCGAAGCATCGCCGGCGGCCGCCGCAGCGGCAACCCAGAAGGCGGCATCGCGTTCGTCCGCTTCTATGGCCCGCCCGGCCACGATCATCGCGCCCAGCCGTGTTGCGGCGTTGCGGTCGCCGGCCGATCCTGCCTTGCGATACCAATCGGCTGCGGTCTGGTCGTTCGGTTCGACCCCGCGGCCGGTCTCATACTGCAAGGCGAGCGCGGTTGCCGCACGCGCCAGGCCTTGCTTGGCGGCGAGCTCGTAGGCAGCGGCGGCGGCGGCATCGTCTTGCGGCACGCCCTTGCCGGTCGCATAGATGAAGCCGAGATTGCTCTGCGCGCCCGCGTCGCCGGCGTCCGCCGCCAACTTCGTCCACTTGAACGCGAGCGCCAGATCCGGCTTGCCCTCCGGACCCGTCAGGTAGAGCGCGCCCAGATCGCGCTGTGCCGCCGGCATTCCGCCTTCCGCTGCTTTCTGGAACCACCCCAACGCCTTGGCCTCATCTTTCGCGACGCCCGTGCCGGCAAGATAATTGGTGGCGAGCGTGTATTGCGCCTGGACCGATCCGTTGTTCGCCGCCTCGAGGAACCACTTGCCCGCCTCTGCCGCATCCTTCGACGCGCCAAGGCCGGTCGCATAGGACTTGCCAAGCTGGAATTGCGCATCGGCATTGCCGCTGCGCGCCGCCGACATGATCCAGGTGAAGCCGGCGACCTCGTTTTTCTCGATGCCGGCGCCGGCCTGGTACATCTGTCCGATATAGAGTTGCGCGGTGGCGTTTCCCTTCTCGGCGGCGCGCTTGAGCAGATTGGCGGCCTCGGTCTCGTTGCGCTCGACGCCGGCTCCCTGCAGGTGGAACACGCCGAGCTGGGTCATCGCGGCGGCGTCGCCCTGGTCTGCGGCCTTGCGCATCCATTCCGCGGCAACCTCCAGGTCCTTTTCGGTTCCCTGCCCGAGGGCCGTCATGTAACCGAGGCGGTACTGCGCCAGCACTTCGCCCCTCTCGGCGAGAGGCTTGAGGATCGCAAGCGCCCTGGCGAAGTCGCCGGCGCGATAAGCTTCCTCGGATTGCGCCATCGTCGATTCGGTGGAAGCCATTGGCTCGGCGGCCTTTGCCGGCGCCGTACCGCCGGTGCGCCCGGCTTCCGCCGCCTCGGGAACGGCGGTCGGCTCGGGGCCTGCCGCCGCGACCAATCCGCTCGACAGTACAGTCGCACTCAACAGGGAAGCGATCAGGACCGCACCACGCACAGAACCAGACAGACGCTGAACCTTCGTCAAATCAAGACCTCCAGGAAGCATCAGCGCGTCGCCGTTTGCTCGCGTGCGATCCGGTAGAGCCCGCCTGCGGCGAGCCCGCCATCGATCATCGTGCTGCCACCGGTCGACCAATGGACGGTGGCGCTGGCGATCGTCTCTGCCTTGCCGACGCCGAAATGCAGCACCGGCGCGTCGAACGACATGAAGCCGCCGCCGCTCTGCAGTTCGCGCATCTGCGTCGAACCGTCGGCCAGCTTGAACTCGATCCGGTTGCCGATGCCGAACATGTTGCCGACGCCGTCGCGGAACTCGAAGGCGATGGCGTTGCCGACCGCCGAATTGTTGATGAAGGCCATCGGCGGGCCGTTGACCGGCACGGTGACAAAATCCTGGTCGCCGTCATTGTCGATATCGATCGTCGTCGCCGCGCCCGTGATCAGATAATCTTCCATGCCCATCGGCACGGTCTTTTCCTTGAAGCGCCCCGTGCCATCGTTCACGAACAGCATGTTCGACGGCGTGATCTCGTTCGGGATCCACGTCCCGTTGACGATGAACACGTCCTTCCAGCCATCATTGTCGACGTCCTCGAACTTCACGTCCCATGTCCAGCCGCCGATCTCCAAGCCGTCCGGCACCGCGCGCTCCTCATAGGTGCCATCGTCCTTCGGCGACAGCAGAACATTCCGGCGCATGATCTGGGGAATGCTTTCGTCCATCTCGGCCTGGGTTGGTTGCCGGATGGCGCGGAAATGAATTTCGCAGAACTGCCGCGCCCTCACCTGGTCGACCGCGATCAGCCCGCAGATCGACGGATCCTTGCTCTGGATGGCCAGGTCCTTCACCAGCATCGCCTTGCACTCGGCCTGGTAGCGGCCCTCCATCGCGGCGCATTTCGAGGCGTTGCTCGGATCGAAACTGTGGCCGGATTTGTACCACTGCTTGATCGCCATGTTCTTGTCGCAGATCGCCTTGTCGGAGGCGCGTTCGATGCCGGAGCAATAGAGTTCGATCGGCTGCATGTTGAGCTTGCTCGACACGCCGGAAGACCGCCCGGCGATCTGGCCGACATAAATGTCGTGCTTGCCGCGGTTGCGCAGGTCGCCCGTCTTGATCGCCATTGTCGTTGTCGTCGTCATCGGGATGATGTTGTCCTGGCGACGGATCGGCGTGAATTTGCCTGTCCCGTCGCCCATCGAAAAGACGTCCGGCAGCTCGAAATCATTGCCTTCCAGCAGATCAAGCTTGCCGTCGAGATTCATGTCGCTGAGCAGCATCGACAGCGTTTCGCCGGGCGGGCCGCCGAGTTCGGTGAACTTCGATCCGTCCATAGTGCCGCCGGTGTTGAACACAATCCGGTTGCGCGCCTCTTCGCCGGGCGTGCGCCGGTACCAGCCCGCCGCCCAGTTCCCGACGGCGAGGTCGAGGAACCCGTCGCGATCGACGTCGCCGAAGCTGGCGGCCAGGGTCAGGAGCGCGTCTTCGCGATTTTTCACGCCGGTCAGATTGGCTGCATCGAAGCGGCCGTTGACGTTCTTCAGGATATGGTTGCCGCGCGTGTAGGTGGTGAAGAAAACGTCGAGCCAACCGTCATTGTCGATGTCGACAAAGGCGGTGTTGAACACCGGCATACCGGCGACGTCGCCGAGCGGAAACTCGGCGCGTTCGAACTTTCCGGCCCCGTCGTTGCGGTAGAAATACAGCCCCTTCTCCGACGACGCGACGAGAATGTCCTGCCAACCGTCATTGTCGAAATCGCCCGACGTGATGCCGCGCCCTTCCCAGAAAGGCGGCCACATGTCGCCGAAGGAGAATTCCACCGGATGGTCGATGCCGATCTTCCAGGCCTCGATCTTGGTGAAATGCTTGTCCGCAGGCGGCGATCGTTCCTCGAAAGAGCGGCGCGACACGGTGATTGTGTTCGCCCCGTCGGCGATCATGCGCACGCCCGCGTCCTGCGCATGGGCCGAGCCGACGATGCTCAACTCGAATCCAGTCAGCAGGTCGAGCGCCCGTTTCTGCATATAGCCGTGATAGTAGTGCACGCCGATGCCGGCGAGCGTTCCGATCACGACGATCGTGCCGCCGAGCAGCGTCGCTGCCCTGAGCGAGATCGCACCGGCGACGATGAAATACGAGTAGACCGAAAAGATGCCGAGGGTGAACAACAGCGTCATCACCAGGCCCGGGTCCATGCCGCCCCCAAGCAAAGCGCCCGCGACCACGACGTCGAAGCCGATCGGCACAGGCAGGAACGTGCCGAGGAGTGCAGCCAGAAACACCGTCACGAAGCCGAAGCCGATCCCCGAAAACGTCTCAACCGGCGCCAGCGTCGCCACCACGGCGCCGAGGAAACCCGCCAGCAGCATCAGCGGCAAGGTGCGCGAGACGATGAACCAGAGGCTCTTGGCGAAATCCCACGCGAAGCGCCAGATCGACTGGAACAGGTTCTCGCTCGCGTCCGCCGGCGCCGGTTTCGGCATCTTCAAAAACTTCTCCGCCGTGTCCGAGACCCTCAACTGGTTCTGCGGCAGGAAGCGGCAGAGCACAGGCACGGCGACGAGAATGACGAAGACGCTCAGCGCTACCTTTGCGACGGCGATGTAGAACGGCATCAGCGAGAACACCATCGTCAGCACCACGACGTTCAGCGTCGGCGAGGCAATCATCGCCGACAGCGTCGCCTCGGCCCGCGCGCCGCCGGAGTAGAGCGCCTTGGCGATGGGCGCCGCGCAATTGACGCAGACGCCGAGCGGAGCGCCCACCCCCATGCCAAGCAGCGAATTGGCGAAGCGCCCCTTGAAACTGTGCTGTCGCAAATAGCCCATCAGCGTCAGGAACCCGGCGCCGAACAGGATGCCGAAGGTCATACCCTTGCGGTTCGTCTCGATCCAGTTGAGCGTCGAATAACCGATGCGTTCGACGGTCGTGTATTCGGGCTTGAGCGGATATTTCGCCTCGAAGCTCAGCGGGTCTTCGAGCTGGATCGCCCCGCTCATCACCGCCTTCTCGTTCAGCGACGGATAGCGCGACTGGGTCCAGAATTGGATCGCCAGCACAGCCACCAGCAGCAAACTGAAAGCAAACCGCTTCTCGAATGGCCGGATGACGAACGAGCCCACGCGATTTCCCCCAAGCCCTATCGACAGATGCTATCCGACCTGACGTAGCGAAACAACAGGCGCATCCTGCATGGATCGTTCGATCAGTCCTGTAATACGGCTGTTAAGGCGGTCGATTAGCTTGCTTTATCGCGTTTCGATGCTAGTCTTGCCCTTGGGGCAATATGCCGTCTATCTAAAGCTGTCAGATACTCGATTCGATCGAATTCGTCTGAGTGTCGAGAAGCAGGGGGAAGTTTCGATGTCCAGACCATTCGCGGTAGCCTTTACGGCTGCATTGTGTGTGTCGATCGCGGCGCCGGCGTTCGCCTCCGATGTGCTGAACGCCACCAAGTCGCTGTCCGGCACCCGAGTGAGCTTCGCAATGCCGAGCGGCTATTTCAATGCGACGCTTTCGGTCGCCGGGCCGGACGGGCGCGTATTGCAGATGTCCACAAAGGGTAACTCGGCTTCGATCGACATCGGCGGCCAGAACGCGATGGGCGACGGCACCTATACTTACCAGATTACGGCGGCATCGCCGCAAACCAGGATGATCAAGCCCGATCCTACGGTCGGCCGCGATCTGCCCACCAAGACCAACATGCGCGGCGAAGTCGCCGTTCATGTCAGCACGTCGACGAGCGGCACTTTCGTCGTCAAGGGCGGCAGGATCGTCGATACGACGAACATGAAAGAAGCTGCGAACTAAGGCCTGTTCGGGGATATTCGCGCCGGGACGCGCGGAGGGGATGAAGATGAAGAATGTCAAGAAGTATCGCGCCACGGCAGCAGCACTGGCGGTGGCCGCAGGGCTCGCCTCGGCGACAGCGCGCGCCGATCAGGTCATCGCCGACGATCTGATCGTCCAGGGCAGCATTTGCACTGGATTTGATTGCGTCAACAATGAAAGCTTCGGCTTTGCGACAATCCGATTGAAGGAGAACAATACCCGCATTGAGTTTGATGACACGAGCATCGGCACATTTCCCGCAAACGACTGGCAGATCGTGGCGAACGACAGCGCAAGCGGTGGTGCGAACTTCCTCGGCATCCTGGACCTGACAGCAAGCAGGATGATCATGTCGCTGACTGCGGGAGCCCCGGCGAACTCGATCTTCGTCGATTCAAGCGGCCGCCTTGGTTTGAGAACCGCAACGCCCGTACTCGACGTCCATGCAAACACAAGCAACACGCCGGCCATCCGCCTGGAGCAAAACAACAGCGGCGGGTTCACGGCGCAGACCTGGGACGTCGCCGGCAACGAAGCCAACTTCTTCGTCCGCGACGTGACTGGCGGTAGCCGGTTGCCGTTTCGTATCCGCCCGGGCGCACCGACGAGTTCGCTTGATGTAGCGGCGAGCGGAAATGTCGGCATGGGTACGGCAAGCCCCGCCGACGCGCTTCACTTGCGCCGCACGACCGGACCAGTAAGCATCCGCCTTGATTCCGGATCGCAGCCGAACCCGATCCGGTTGAACTTCAATACGAACCAGAATGAATTCCGCATCACGTATGACGGCACGCCCGCAACTCAGTTCCGGCTGACCAGCGCTGGCAACATTATCATCCCCGGAACGATCACGACCAGCGGCAGTTGCGCGGTCGGCTGCGACCGTGTTTTCGAGCCGGACTTTGTGATTCCGTCCATCCAGGAGCAGAAGCGGTTGATGTATTCCAACCGCTATCTCCCGGGCGTTGGCCCCACCAAGGAAGGCGAGGCCATGAATCTCACGGAAAAGGTCGAAGGCATCCTGCATGAGCTCGAGAAGGCTCATATCTACATCTCCCAGCTTGAGGGCATGCATCAGGAAATGATGAGCCGGCTCAATCAGATGGAGCTGCCGCGCGCCGAACGTGCAAGTGAAAACTAGGGCGCGACCGGTCAGTTCGACATTTGTGAAAGCCGTGTGAGTGCCCATTTTCAATAGAACGAAGACTTATACCCTGTGCTTCGCTATCGACTCGACTGATCGGCTCTATGTGGAAGTCATCCTCTGGGTGGTTTGTGCAAAAACCTACCTGCCGAACTACGATCTCGCGGCATACCTCATCGGAGACATCCCCGCTGATCTGGTCGACTGGCTGAAAAGGTCCGGGATTCGGATACTCAGAGCGTCGACCCCGATCAAGGAATCGCCTCACTGCAACAAGATCCTGCCGTTCGGTTCGCACCACGGCACCGACTACACGATCGTCACGGATACCGACGTCTACTTTGTAGCTGACCCCTCGCCTTATCTTCTCAGCGATCGTTATCGCGCCGCGCCGAACAATCACTGCAATCCGCCCCGTACTGTATTCGAGCGGGTTCTGCAGGCCTCGGGGCTGGGCCGCCCCTACAGGCCTGGTGTGTCACTGTTCAGCCAATCGGGCGGGCGCAGGGAGACCCATATCAACAACATATCAGGCGGGATCGTCATCGCGCCGCGGAAAAAGAGCGCGCGCCTCGCGCAGGCCTGGACACGCTGGGCCCGCTGGTTGATCGAAAATCGTAGCCTGATGGGCCCCCGCGATCTTCACATCGATCAGGTGGCTTTTGCGCTCGCGATGGAGGACCTCGGAGAGGACGTCGAGTTCTTGCCGCCGCAATGCAACATGATCCTCGAGGCTCTCCCAACACTCTCGACACCCATCGCCCTTCACCTGACGACCGCCCATGTCCCGCACTTCGCCGAGCGCTTCAATGCGGACAGGACGATCGCGACGGACGGGCTCGACGCGCCGATGACCCGTGGCGTCGAGAGGCTCAATCGCTGCATCCTGGAAGCAGTGGAGATCATCCGCGACCTGCCCTCGACGCGCGGCCACTACGACAAGTTTCTCAATCCCGCCTGGCGACGTTAGCCCATATTGCGCAAATGCGGATTTTGAGCGAGTTGATGTCGCGAGTCGGGATCAGACATGAGTGACGGATCGTTTGCCGAAGTAACCTCCGAGGATGCCCGCGTCCAAGGACACGCGCCAGGTCGCCCGATCCTGTTGCTGGGAATGCACCGCTCCGGGACAAGTTGCCTCGCCGGCTGCCTGGAAGCAGCGGGACTGTATCTGGGGGAGGTCAACACCTGGGCCCGGTCGAACGCCCTGGGCAATCGCGAAAAGCGGGCGTTGATGTATCTGAACGACAAGGTCCTCGCGGCAAATGGCGGCACTTGGCGGGCGCCGCCCGAGACAGTCATCTGGCCGGATCATCTCGTCGAGGAGGGCCGGGAAATGGCCGGATCGATGGCGCAGGACGGTCCATGGGGGTTCAAGGACCCGCGGACGCTCCTGACGTTGGACGGCTGGCTGGTCTGCGTGGGCAATGCTGAACTGGTGGCAAGCTTCCGCCATCCCCTTGCTGTCGCGCAATCGCTTCATCAGCGCGACCCGGATTTGTCGATAGACGAAGGGCTTGGCATCTGGCTTGCTTACAATCAGCGCCTGCTTGCCATTGCCGATCGCCGCCCGGTCACCGTGATCTCGTTCGATCGGGCTGGCGACGCCTATGTCGAGGCGGTTGTCGATACGGCGCGCGCCCTCCACCTTCCGCAACCCGAGGCGGCTGGGCAGTTCTACGATACCGGGCTGCGAACCCACGGCGTTGACGACGACAGCGTTCTTCCCCCTGATCTGAGGCGGACCTACGCCCGATTGAAGGAACTTGCCCGGTGACATCGACGCCCAACCCACCTCGGCCAGGCCCAAAATTGTCGGTGGTGGTGGTGATCTACAACATGCGCCGCGAGGCGCCGAGGACGCTCCGCTCCCTTTCGGCCGCCTACCAGGAAGGCGTAAGCGCCGAGGACTATGAGGTCATCGTGGTGGAGAACGGGTCGCCAGAGCCGATCGATGAGGATCTGGTCGGTTCCATCGGCCCCAACTTCCGCTGCCTGCGGATCAGGGATGCAAGCCCCTCGCCCGGCAACGCCGTCAATCGTGGCGCCGCCTTGTCGACAGCTCCAAACATCGCCGTGATGATCGATGGCGCGCGCATGACGACGCCGGGCGTCGTTTCGCGTGCACTGGAACTTCTGGAGCGTTTCCCCAACCCGGTCGTCGGCACGATCGCGCTGCATCTGGGCCCTGACGTACAGTTCCGCGCCATGGTCAAGGGATACGACAGGGTTGCGGAAGATCGCCTTCTCGAATCGATCGGCTGGCCGTCCGCCGGATACCGGCTGTTCGAAATCGGCGTCCTCGCACGATCCAGCCGCAAGGGCTGGTTCGCACCTCTCGCCGAGAGCAATCTTGTGTTCATGCCACGCGCAGCCTTTGATCGCCTCGGCGGCATGGACGAGCAGTTCGCAATCCGGGGCGGTGGGTTCGTGAATCTCGATTTCTACAAACGCGCCTGCGAACAACCGGACTCGCAGCTCTTCTGCCTGTTGGGCGAAGCGACGTTCCACCAGATCCACGGCGGTGTCATGACAAACCGCCCGGAAGAGCTCGCGCGGGCGGAGCTCGACAGTTACAATCTCGAATACGAGCAAATCCGGCAAATGCCCTTCGAGCGCTCGCCGCGCATGCACATGCTTTACGGCGAGCCGCGACCCGAAGCGATGCAACTCCTCCGCGACGCAGCGGAGCTGGCGCTTCCTGCCGACTGATCCCGACGCGTCAGGACTGGGGAGCGCGCAACGCAGCCGTCTTCTCGATCGCTGTCAGAACCTTGTCGTCGCGGCCATAGACGTCGGGGAAATACGCGACCGCACCATCCTTGTCCGGCCAGGCGGTGAAATAGGCGACATAGACCGGGATCTTGCCCGGGATCTTCTCGGACGAATGCCCGGCTGCGAGTTTCGACTTGATGTAGTCGACATCCTTGCCCAGCAGCGCCGCCGCCATTTCGCGCGGCTGGTGCAGGCGCACGCAGCCATGGCTGAAGGCGCGCGATTCACGATCGAAAAGCGCCTTTTGCGGCGTGTCGTGCATGTAGATCGCGTGCTTGTTGGGAAACAGGATCTTCAGCTCGCCCAGCGCATTGGCCTCGCTCGGCGTCTGCCGGACATTGTAAGGCACCTTGCCGCCATACTGGTTCCAGTTGACGCTCGACGAAGAAATCCGCTCGCCCTTGGCGTTGGTGACCTCGTATCCGGCTCGATCCAGATAGCCGGGGTCGCCGCGAAGGCGGGGCAGCATCTCGTTGACGATGATCGACTGCGGCACGCCCCAATACGGATTGTAGTCGATCTGTTCGATTTCATCCTGGAAGAAGCTGGTCTGGTTGGAGACTTTGCCAACGACCGTCCGCATGGCAAGCATCTCGACGCCATTCTCGTAGTAGGTCGCGGTATAGGCCGGCTGGTTGATGAACACGCGCCGAGCCCCAAGTTCCGACGGAAGCCAGCGCAGCTGCTCGAGCGCGACGCGGACTTTCGCGACCCTGTCGGCCTTGGACACACCGGCGAACACTTGCACGGTGCGTGGCCCGATCACGCCGTCGCCCTTCAGTCCCTTGGCCTCCTGCGCTTCCTTGATCAGCGGCACCAGATCGGACGTGTAGTCCTCCTTGCCGCGCGACAATGCCAGCAGGATGGTGTGCTTCGTGGCGAATTCGGGCGTCGCCTGCCGTTCGATCAGCGCGATCAGCTTCGGCAGTTCCGTGCTCTTGCCGCCTGGCTTCAGCAGCAGCTTTGGGTCGACGACAATGTCGTTTTCCTCCGCCGCGGCCAGCGCTTCCAGTTCGATCCGCAGTTGGCGATATTCCTCGTTCTGCGGATGGTAGGAATCCAGCAGCACCGCCGTGTCGAAGGTGCGCGACAGCTTCTCCAGCTCTTTGGACATGTCGAGCGGCTTGGGCGCAAAGTCGTGATAACCGGACAGCCGGTTCGGATCGATGCGGCCGCGCACGGAATCGCGGATATAGCGCAGCACCCGGGCCGAGAGTTCGAGCTCGAAGGCGGCAAGTTCCGTCTGCCTGCCCGGCATGTCGTCCATGGAGAAGGACGCATTCGGCACATGCACAGCGTATTCGGCGGGATCGAGACCATGGCTGGCCGCGTCCGCCAGCACGCGAAGCGCCTGTTCAGCGCGGGTATTCAGGCCATTGCCCGAAATCCAGACGAACTCCTGCTGCGCCGCATAATGCTTGGCGATTGCCTCGGAGACATCCTTTTCGGCGCTGAGATCGAACTCGACAAGCAAGGGCATCGCTTCCGAAAAGCGAATTCCCGTCGTGCTCGCCAGCGTCAGTTCGGCCATCTCGCCCTTGGGCGCCACTGCCGGCGCCTTCACACGAACCAGCGGATCGACCTTGTACGTGTAGTAAGCCGGCGCGGAAATCTTGGCGATCGGCTTGGCCGGCTTTTGCGCGGGCGCCGATGGCGGCGGCGGGAATTCGGTGCGGCGCTGGATGCCGCCGCCGAACAGCCGGTCGAAGAAGTTCTGTGCATGCGCACCGGATACGCCCGGCTCCAGCAGGCAACCGGCGGTCGCCCCGGCCAGACATGCGCCTCGCATCAAGGAAATCAGTCCCGCCAAAATCCGGCTCCCCTATCAGGCAGCATCCCGTTCGATCGGGCCGCCGCTCTATCCTCAACCGCGAGGCCTTCCGAATATGGTGGCCGCATCATCGGCGTCACTATAGCGATTCATGACCCAATGGCGACGGATTTATGGAATCCGCCTCGCAGGATCAAAGAATAGTGATGGATTTGACGCAGGTTCGACGGCGAGCGTCCTGTGATGTGCGTGACAGTACTCCACGAACTTTGCAGCAAAGATGACACCAAAGGGGGTGGCCGCCCGGCTGGCGCCGGACGGCCTGGCGACCGGCGGGCGGCTCAGCAACTAGCGTCCGGCACGGTCGCCATCTCGGTCCCTGTCACGGTCGACCTTCCATACCGGCAGCAGATTGATCTGCTGGTCCTGCCGAAGCGGAAGACTGACCATTGGACGGAGTGAATCCATTCGAACATCGAACTGCTGCGCGTGCATCTGTTCGCGGCCTTCGAAGCCGATTCGTCGTCGGTTGCGATCCATGTCCTCATCTCCCGTCATGTTCGCGCTGAGCTTCATGACAACGGGGAAAACGTCGAAAGGTTTCAATCGCTTCCGCAGGCGGCGCAACCGCTATGGACAGGCCTGCGAAGGGCCGATAACCATTCCGTTACCCACCGTAATGCATGTTGACAGAACACGTCGGCTGCACTGAATCTGGAGCAACGATTGATCGATTTCGGGGGAGTTTGACATGAAGACACTGATCGCGCTGGCCATTGCGGCATCCGCGTTCCTGGCGGCTCCGGCGCGTGCCGAAACGAACCTGGCCTACAATCCCGCCACCAAGCAGTTCACCAACGGTCAGGATGTCAGTCGCAGCGGCGGCAAATATTACCGGTCGGACAAGTCGCCGATCCGGCGCCAGACCGTCCGCTATGACAGCGGCTATGGCGCCGGCACGATCATCGTCAACACCACCGAGCGCCGGCTCTACTACACTCTGGGCAATGGCAAGGCGATCAAATACGGCGTTGGCGTGGGCCGCGACGGCTTCACCTGGTCGGGATCGCACAAGGTGACGCGCAAGGCGGAATGGCCGGGCTGGACGCCGCCCGCCACCATGATCCGCCGCGAGGCCGCCAAGGGTCGCAAGTTACCAGCCTTCATGCCCGGTGGCCCGGACAATCCGCTGGGTGCGCGCGCGCTCTACATCGGTTCGACCATTTACCGCATCCACGGCACCAACCAGCCCTGGACGATCGGCCAGGCGATGTCGTCCGGCTGCATCCGCATGGCGAACGAGGACGTGCAGCACTTGTACGCGCAGGCCGGCATCGGCACCAGGGTCGTGGTGGTCCGCTGACGCGCGGACCACGTTGGGACCGGGGCACGCAAGCGCGGCTAGGCCTGCCCCTTCTGCCTTGACGTTTTCCGGACTGCTGCCATTTCCGTTTCGGTGTCTCGCAAGGCGAAATCCACGGCCTGCACCACGACCGACGGATCGCCGAGCACGCGGCGGTGCCCGAGCCCGTTGACCCAGGCGAGCGTCACATGATCGCCGGCGCGCGCATAGCCGCGCGCGTGCTCCGGCAGTACTTCCTTGTCGTCGGCCGCGTGCAGCACGAGCGTCTCGATGCGGTTGTCGGCCAGCTGGATCTGGCCGACATAGGATTCGAGCGGGTGGCCGGCGATGCGGTGCACGATGTCGGCGATCGCCGTCTGCGTGCGCGGCCCCAGGTTGAGGAAGCGCCCAAAGTCCTCGAAGATCATCGGCAGCGAGCTCGGAGCCGCGATCAGCACCAGCCGCTCCGCCCTCACCTTCTCGACATGCGCCACCGAACCGACGGCCGCGTTGACTGCGACGGCGCCCCCGAAGGAATGGCCCGCGATCGCCTCGAACGGTCCGAACCATTGATCCGCCGCCTGCGCCGCCGCCACCGCATTGGCCATGTTGAGCCGGCGTCCGGACGAAAGCCCGTGTCCCGGCAGGTCGAGCGCTATGACGCGCGCGCCGGCGTTGCGGAACCCGTCGACGACGGCGCGCATGTGCTCGGTGCGCGAGCGCCAGCCATGGATGACCAGCACAGTCCGCGACCAGCGCCCGGACGGCGGCCGGAACTCGTGCGCGGCAACGCAGTTCTTGCCGGCCGTCAACCGGTGGACGCGCGCTTCCTGCATGAAATCGCGGTTGCGTTCGAGCACCCGCGCCTCGGCCGCGTTCGGCCTGTCGGGATTGGCGGTGCGGCAGAACAGCTCGAAAGCGACGCGCCCGGCGAGGCGTGGCGCGATCGGGTCCGCCATGCGAAACATGCCACGGATGATTCTCAATCCGAATGATGCCACAATGCACCTCCACTGGATTCGTTCAAACATGAACATAATTGTTCAACCATGAACAAAATGCAAGAGCTCCCCTGGGACAATCCGCGTTTTCGGAACTGGATCGCCGTCGTTCAGGCTGAGAAGGCCATCGTGCGTGCGCTCGGCAAGGCGTTGCAGCCCTTCGATCTCAAGATCGCGCAGCTCGATCTGCTGATGAATCTCTACCGCCATCCCGGCGCGTCGCAGCACGATGTGGCGCGCAAGCTGCTCGTCGGCCGCTCGAACGTGACGATGCTGATGCCGCAGCTCGAAAAGCAGGGCCTGATCCGCCGCGAGGGCGACCCGAAGGACAAGCGGGTGCTCCGCCTCTATTTGACGCCGCAGGGCGAAGAGCTGCTTCTGAAGGCCCTCAAGGCCTACATGGCGCTGATCGACAAGGTGATGGCGAACTCGACGCCGGCGCAATGCGACGCCATGGGCGACCAGATGCGCAAGATCCACGAAATGCTGAAGGACGAGTGACGGCGCTAACCCGCGGCGAAAGCGGCTGCTCACCACATCGATTTCTTCGCGCGCTCCGGCCATTCGGCGTCATAGGCATTGCCGTCGATCGCCGCGCGGCTCGTCACCTCGAGGATCCGCCCCGCCGTCGGCAGCGATTTAGGATCGGCATGCTTGGCGGGGTTCCAGAGTTCCGACCGATGGATGGCGCGGGCGCACTGGAAATAGACTGACACGACCGAAATCACCGTCACGGTCCGCGCCGGCTTACCATCGACCGCGAAGCTGGCGCACAGGTCTCGATCGGTGGTGATGATCGCCTCACCATTGACGCGCAGCGTCGTCCCCGATCCAGGCACAAGGAACAGCAGCCCGACGCGCCGGTCGCGGATGATGTTCTTCAGCGAGTCGGCGCGGTTGTTGCCGCGGCGGTCGGGCATCAACAGCGTCTTGGGATCCTTGATGCGCATGAAGCCCGCAAGATCGCCGCGCGGGGAACAGTCGAGCCCCTCGGGCCCCGCAGTCGCCAGCGCCACGAAGGGCGAGGCTTCGATGAAGGCGGCGTATTCCGGAATGATGTGGTCGAGTTCCTTCACAAGCGACGTTTCGCCGGGCAACCCATAGAGCGCCTCGAGTTCATCGATCGTCGTGATCCTTTGCACGTCTGGCTCTCCTGCGAAGATTTTTCAGCCACCTGTCTGTTTGGCCTGTCCCCGCGGCTCATTGGCTTGAAGGACCTCGTCGTCCTTGCACCGAGCAATGGAGAACTGCAATGCGAAACCTCATGACGGGAATTCTCGTCTCTGGCGTGACAGCCAGCGTGTCCGCCCTGCCCGCGATCGCGGACCCCTGGACGATCCTGATCTATGAAACTCCGGCCCAGATCGAACTGCGCGCCGACACTGGCGACAAGGGTATGTCTTACTGGGATGCCTACAAGCAGTTCGGCGCCGAGGCGGGCGCTGCCGGCGTGCTGAAGGGCGGCGGCGTCCTGCACCCGACGGACAATGCCGCAACCGTGCGGGTGGTGGCCGGCAAGAGCATCATCTCGCCGGTCCATGACGCCGAGATGGCGCTCAAGCTCGGCGGCTATTTCGTCATCGACGTTCCCGACATGGCGACGGCGGTGGCATGGGCGTCGAAGGTCCCGGCAGCGTCGAGCGGACAGGTCGAAATCCGTTCGGGATTTGCCGCGCCGGGCATGTGACGCGAAACTTTCAACAGCTATCATTGGCTGCAGCCGCAGCAATCAAGGGAGTACTGACCATGAAATTCGCACTGCTTCACTACGAGACCGCCGAGGCTTTTGCCCTCAGAGACAATCCCGAGAAAGCGCCGGCGTATTGGGCAAGTTGGAGCGCCTACGGAGCCGCGATCGCCCAAGCAGGCATCTTCGTCTCCGGCGCTGGCCTGCTGCCGCCGGACTCGGCCACGAGCGTGCGCTCGAAGGACGAGGCAAGGACGGTTCACGACGGCCCATATGCGGACGCCAAGGAACAGTTGGGCGGCTTCTTCGTCATCGACGTCGCCGATCTCGACGCGGCGCTGTCCTGGGCCGCGAAAGCGCCGTCAACGACGTCGACGACGGAGGTACGGCCCTTGCTTGCCCCGATGTGAGGCCGAGCCCGATGACGAACGATCTGGCGCGCGATGCGGTGGAGACGGCCGCGCGCCTGTCTTATGGGCGGCTGATCGCATTTCTTGCCGCCCGCAGCCGCGATGTGGCCGGCGCCGAAGACGCGCTTGGCGAAGCCTTTGCCTCGGCGCTTGAGGCATGGCCGAAGAGCGGCATTCCTGTGAAGCCCGAGGCCTGGCTGCTGGTCGCAGCAAGACGACGGCTGATGCACGGCGCGCGGCACCGACAGGTCGCCGCGGCGGCGGGTCCGCGGTTGATTTTGGCGATCGAGGAAGCGGAGCAACTGATGAGCGAACGCAGCGAGGCGCTTTTCCCCGACGACCGGCTGAAGCTGCTGTTCGTTTGTGCCCACCCGGCGATCGATCCGGTGGCACATACTCCCTTGATGCTGCAAACGGTCGTCGGGCTCGATGCGGCGCGGATCGCGTCTGCCTTCCTGGTCAGCCCGGCCGCAATGGGTCAACGCCTGGTGCGGGCAAAATCGCGAATACGCGACCTTGGCATCGCGTTCGAGATCCCGGATCGGGATGTGTTGCCGGGTCGTCTGCCTGCGGTCCTCGATGCCATCTATGCCGGCTATGGAGCCGGTTGGAACGATGGCGCCGGGGACAACGGCGGCTTGACGTCGGAGGCCATTTTCCTGGCGCGCACACTCGTCACTCTCGCGCCGAACGAGCCCGAAGCGCACGGCTTGCTTGCCCTGATGCTGCATGCCGAAGCGCGGGCCGCCGCCAGGCGCTCGCCCGACGGCGCTTTCGTCCCGCTCGACCAGCAGGACTGCGGGTTGTGGGACGGCCAGATGACGCGGGAAGCCGATACGCACTTGATCCTCGCGGGCCGCATGTCCGGCTTTGGGCGCTATCAGTGCGAGGCCGCCATCCAGGCGGTCCATGCCGAGCGCGCCCGCAGCGGCGTCACCAACTGGCCGGCACTCGCGACCCTTTATGCCGCTCTGGTCCGCATGTCGCCATCCATCGGCGCAGCGGTCAGCCACGCCGCGGTTGTCGCCAGGAGCAGCGGCTACGCAACTGCGATCCGGATGCTTGATGCGCTCGACCCGGCCCGCGTCAACGCTTACCAGCCATACTGGGCCGTCCGCGCCAGCGTCCTGCGCGGATTGGCCAAGCTGGACGAGGCCGCAATCGCATATGAGGTTGCCGCCGGCATGACGCGGGACCAGGCCGTTCGCCTCTATCTGCTGATCCAGAGGCAATCGATGCTGCGGGAGGCGCCGGGTGGCGATCAGCCGGAAGGCTGAGGCTTCACCCCCGCGACAGTCCCTTGGCTGCCAGCTCGTCGAGATAGGCCTGCCAGCGCTGCGCCTTCTCGTGCCCGAGTTCGTGCAGATAGTTCCAGGTGAAGATTCCGGTGTCGTGCCCGTCGTCGAACGTGATCCTGACGGCATAGTTTCCGGTGGGCTCGATCTTGGAGATGGCCACATTCCGCTTGCGCGGCACGGTGACGCGCTGTTCCGGCGAATGCCCCTGCACCTCCGCCGATGGCGACACGACCCGCAAAAACTCGGCCGGCAGTTCGAAGGCGTGATGATGCCCCGGGAAGGTCACGGTCAGCAGCTTGCGGTCCTTGGAAACGCGCAGTTCGGTGGGGGCGGTCATAGCAAATCCTGTTCAGGTCCTGACGGAGCCGCCTCGGACAAAAGAGCATGAGAGGTGGCCTTGTCACCGTCGACTGCTTATATAACAGTTCACATACCGCGAAACCGGTGATTGAGACATGCTTCACACGCCCCACCCCGCGCCCATGATCGACCCGTTCGGGCGTTCGATCTCCTATCTGCGCGTCTCCGTCACGGATCGCTGCGATTTCCGCTGCACCTATTGCATGGCCGAAGACATGGCCTTCCTGCCCAAGAAAGATCTTCTCAGCCTCGAGGAGCTGGATCGTCTCTGCACCGTGTTCATCGAAAAGGGCGTGCGGAAGCTGCGGCTGACCGGCGGCGAGCCGCTGGTGCGCAAGAACATCATGCATCTCGTGCGCCAGATCGCGCGCCATCTGGACAGCGGCGCGCTTGAGGAACTGACGCTGACCACCAACGGGTCGCAGCTTGCCAAGCACGCCGCCGAACTCGCCCATTGCGGCGTGAAGCGCATCAACGTGTCGATCGACACGCTGGATCCGGTGAAATTCAAGACGATCACCCGTTGGGGCAACCTCGACAAGGTGCTGGAAGGCGTCGATGCCGCGCAGGCCGCCGGACTGAAAGTCAAGATCAACGCGGTCGCGCTGAAGGGCTTCAACGACCACGAACTGCCGGACCTGATGCGCTGGGCGCATGGCCGCGGCATGGACATGACCGTCATCGAGACCATGCCGATGGGCGAGATCGACGAAGACCGCACCGACCGCTACCTGCCGCTGTCAGTGCTGCGCGCCGATCTGGAGAGCCAGTTCACGCTGACGGACATCCCGTTCAAGACCGGCGGCCCCGCCCGCTATGTCGAGGTTGCGGAAACCGGCGGAAGGCTCGGCTTCATCACGCCGATGACGCATAATTTCTGCGAAAGCTGCAATCGGGTGCGGCTGACTTGCACCGGCACGCTCTACATGTGCCTCGGCCAGGACGACGCCGCCGACCTGCGCGCGCCCTTGCGCGCCTCGGAAGGCAACGAACTCCTCTCCAGCGCCATTGACGAGGCGATCGGCCGCAAGCCCAAGGGCCACGATTTCATCATCGACCGCACCAGCCGCCGCCCGGCCGTCGCCCGCCACATGAGCGTCACTGGCGGCTGAAGCGCAAGAATCCTTCGCATCGGCGATTTACAGCGTTCCCGGCGGCAAATAAGCTTGCGTGGCGGACAGCTTCGTCCGCGTGGGGGTCTTCAAGATGATACGGAGAGTTTTGCTTGGACTGGCGTTGGCCAGCCTAGCCGGAAATGCCTATGCGCAGGACATCGGCGGTTCGTACGATGTCGCCGGAACAAATCATAACGGCACGACCTATGGCGGCACGGCCACGATCACGCTGACCAGCGACACGACCTGCGAGATCGTTTGGGAAACGGGCAGCACCTCGAACGGCATCTGCAGCCGCAACGGCGACTCCTTCGCCGCCGCCTATGTGCTGGGCGACGCCGTCGGCCTGGTGATCTACAAGGTCCTGCCGGACGGTTCGCTGAACGGCCTCTGGACAATCGCCGGCCAGGGCGGCACCGGCACCGAGGTCCTGACGCCAAACTGATCGCAGCGTCGCTGGCTGCCGCGCTCGCACCCCGGGACCTCGCTTCCGGGGTTTTGCGTTCTGGACCACCGCTTTGCGGTTGCGGTTTCACCCTCGGGTGCTACATCGCAAAAGAAAAGCATCGGAAACGCTCTTGCCCCTGTCCCCCAATTTGCGCGGCGCGCTTTTCATGGCGATCTCCATGGCCGGTTTCACCGTCAACGACGCCCTGACGAAGATCGCCTCCGACAGCATGAACATGGGCCAGGTGATGCTCATTCGCGGTCTGTTCGCGACCGCTATGATTGCCCTCATCGCCTGGCAGCAAGGCGCATTGCAGCACCTGCGGCAGGTCTTGCATCCCATGGTGGCCATCCGCGTCGGAGGCGAAGTCTGCGCCACGATCTGTTTCCTGGTCGCACTGTCGCACTTGCCGATCGCGAACGTCTCGGCCGTGCTGCAGGCGCTGCCCCTGGCCGTCACCATGGGAGCCGCGCTTATGCTCGGCGAGCCGGTCGGCTGGCGACGCTGGCTCAGCATCGCGGTCGGTTTCACTGGCGTGCTGATCATTGTCAGGCCAGGCTTCGATGGTTTCAGCATCTATTCGCTCTGGGCGCTGGGTTGCGTCGGCTTCTGCACGGTGCGCGACATCGCAACCAAGCGCGTTCCAAAGGAAGTGCCGTCGTTCCTCATCTCGACCGCGACGGCTGCGGCGGTCGCGCTCTGCGGCGGGCTCCTTGTCGCGCCGATGGGCGGCTGGACGCCGATGGCCGGTCAGACGATCGCCATGCTGTTCGGCGCTTCAGTGCTGCTCATCATCGGCTACCAGACAATCATCATGGCCATGCGCATGGGCGAAATCTCCTTCGTCGCGCCGTTCCGCTACACCGCGCTGCTCTGGGCGATCCTCCTCGGCTATCTGATCTTTGGCGATGTGCCGAACCCGGCAATGATCGCCGGCTCGGTCATTATCGTCTCGTCCGGCCTTTACATGCTCTACCGCGAACGGGTGGTTGGCCGGCGGCCGGCCGCCGAGAGCACCTCGCCCGGCATGGGACCGGACGGTCTCTGATGGCCGGCGGATATTTTGACCGGCGAACCGCGCCGCACATCACGACGCTTGTCATGGCGACGGCAACCGGAGCGCTGGCGCTCAACGTCTTTCTGCCATCCCTGCCGGCGATGGCGCGTTATTTCCAAGCCGATTACGCCATTGTTCAGCTGACAGTGTCGCTCTATCTGGCAGCCACTGCCGTGCTGCAGTTGCTGATCGGACCGGCGTCGGACCGCTTCGGCCGCCGGCCGGTCATGCTCATCTCATTTTCGATCTTCATACTGGCAACCATCGCCGCGATTTTCGCGCCAACGATCGAGATCCTCTTGGCGTGTCGGGTATTCCAGGCATTTGCCGTCGCCGGCATGGTGCTGTCGCGCGCCATCGTCCGCGACACCGTGTCAGCCGATCTCGCCGCGAGCCGGATCGGCTACATCACGATGGGGATGACGCTGGTGCCAATGCTCGGCCCCATCGTCGGCGGCTTTCTGGACGAGGCCTATGGCTGGCAGGCGACCTTCGCGCTGACGCTCGCCTTCGGCATCATCTCGTTCGCCTTCGTTTTTTCCGACCTGGGCGAGACCAACCGCAACCTGTCATCAAGCTTCGGCGCCCAGTTCCGCGCCTATCCCGAGCTGCTCCGGTCCCGCCGGTTCTGGGGCTATGCCTTGACCGCGGCGTTCACCTCGGGGTCGTTCTTCGCCTTTCTCGGCGGTGCGCCATACATCGCCACCGAACTTATCGGTGTGACGCCATCGGCCTATGGTCTCTACTTCGCCATCGCCGGTCTCGGATACATGTCTGGCAACTTCATTTCCGGTCGTTTCGCGGCGCGCGTCGGCATCAATCGCATGATGCTGGCGGGCAATGTCGTGACCGCTTTCGGTGTGCTTCTGTCCCTCGCGATCTTTTCCGCCGGCTTCCTCCATCCGTTGTCACTCTTCGGCCCGATGGTTTTCACGGGTATCGGCAACGGCATCACCTTGCCCAGCGCCAATGCCGGCGTCGTCAGCGTCAAGCCGCATCTGGCGGGCTCGGCCTCGGGCCTGGGCGGAGCGATGCAGATCGGCGGCGGCGCAGCGCTCTCGGTGGTCGCCGGAGTGCTGTTGACGCCCGAGTCCGGCGCCTACCCCCTGCTCGTCGTCATGTTGCTCTCGGCGCTGGGCGGCATCGCCGCCGCCCTCTATGTCATGCGCGTCGCACGGCAGGCGGGGGAGCTCTAGCCGATGATCGCCGGCCTCATCCTCGCGGGCGGACGCTCCTCGCGGATGGGCGGGATCAACAAGGCGTTCGCCGAGCTTGGCGGTACAACCCTGATCGCCCGCTCGATCGACAGGCTGCGGCCACAGGTGTCGCAACTGGCCGTCAATTCCAATAGCGGCGCCGGGACCTTCGACGCCAGCGGCCTGCTGCTCTTGCCCGACGTCTTTCCCGGATATGCCGGCCCCCTCGCCGGCATTCACGCCGGCCTCGCATGGGCCGCCAGCCTCGTCGGCGTCACGCATCTGGCGACCGTGTCGGTCGATGCTCCGTTCGTCCCACTCGATCTCGTCGAACGGCTCGCAGCCGAGGATCCCCGCCTCGTCGCTGTCGCCCGCTCGGGCGGCCGCCTGCATCCGACCTGCGCGCTCTGGCCCGTCGAGACCGTCGCCTCGATCGACGCCTTCCTGCACAAGGGCGAGACCCGCCGGGTGATGACCTTCATCGAACAAACCGGCTACCGCGCCGTCGATTTCGACGCCGAGCCGTTCGACCCGTTCTTCAACGTCAACACGCCGGACGACCTTGCCGTGGCCGCCGCTATTCTGGAGCGTAGAGCATGACCCAGCGCGTCTTCGGCATCACCGGCTGGAAGAACTCAGGCAAGACGACACTGACGGAACGCCTCGTGGCTGAGTTCACGCGGCGCGGCTTCGCCGTCTCGACCATCAAGCATGCGCATCACGCCTTTGACATCGACAAGGAAGGCACCGATTCCTTCCGCCATCGCGCCGCGGGCGCCCGCGAGGTCGCCATCGTCTCCGAGGGACGCTGGGCGCTGATGCACGAGTTGCGGGGCGAAAACGAACCGCCGCTAGATCAGATCCTGTCCCGTCTCGCAAAGTGCGACCTTGTATTGATCGAGGGCTACAAGCGCGAAGCGCATCCCAAGATCGAAGCGCGCAGACCGGGAGCCAAGGACACCGCCCCGCTTTCGGCGCAAGATCCGGCGATTGTCACCATCGCATCCGAAACCCCTCAGCCGGACGAGACCCTTCCCGTCTTCGACCTCGACGACATCCAGCGCATCGCCGACTTCATCGCGGATCGCACAGGCCTCGCCAAGCCCCGCTGAACGTTGCCGCCCGCGCTGCCGCACCGGCATTGTGCAATGCGGTTTTGCGATTGCAATTCGTTCGAAAAAAATGGGAGTATCAGCCAGTTCGCGGCCGCAAGAGCCTGCGAAATACCGCTTGGGGAACAAGCGGCAACGAAAAATGAGAGGACCACATATGCGTATTCACAAGCGTCTGGCGCTCGGGCTTTCCGCCGCCGCCCTCGTGCTGAGCCTGGGAGCGGCCGGCGCGCAGGAGACCCTGAAGATCGGAACCGAAGGCGCCTACCCGCCCTTCAACAATCTCACCTCCGACGGCAAGCTCGAAGGCTTCGACATCGACATCGCCAACGCGCTTTGCGACGAAATGAAGGTGAAGTGCGAATTCGTCACCCAGGATTGGGACGGCATCATTCCGGCCCTCGTCGCCGGCAAGTTCGACGCGATCATCGCCTCGATGTCGATCACCGACGAGCGCAAGGAAAAGGTCGACTTCACCAGCAAATACTACAATACCCCGTCCGCAGTCGCTGGCCCCAAGGACAGCGACATCAAGGAAATCAGCAAGGCGGGACTGGCGGGCAAGACCGTCGGCGCCGCGACCTCGACCACGCACTTCAACTACGCCACGCAGACCTACACGGACTCGGAGGTCAAGGGCTATCCGACCAGCCAGGAGTTCCTGCTCGACCTCGCCAACGGCCGCCTCGACGCAGTCGAGGACGACATCTCGGTGCTGGAAGGCTGGCTCGCGACCCCGGACGGCGCCTGCTGCAAGATACTCGGCCAGCCCTCGCCGCAGCCTGTCGAGATCTTCGGCGAAGGCGCCGGCATCGCGGTCCGCAAGGGCGAGACTGCTCTGGTCGAGAAGTTCAACGCCGCGATCAAGACGATCCGCGACAATGGAAAATACAAGGAAATCAACGACAAGTACTTCAAGTACGACGTCTTCGGCGGCTGATCCCGTCAGGCGGCGGGCACCCCCCGCCGCCGTTTTCTTCCCCTGAAGTCGAGAGTAGCTGCCCGAGCCGATGCAGAGCATGTGGACACTGATCAGCTGGGGTCCGGAAGGCTGGCTCGACGACATCGCCTATGGCGTTTTCATCACCATTTCGCTGGCAGCTGCGACCTTGCCGATCGGCCTCGCCATCGGCTTCGTCGTGGCGCTGGCGAAGCAGTCGGACGAGCCATCGCTGCGGCTGGCGGGCAACATCTACACCACCATCTTTCGCGGCCTGCCGGAACTGCTGACGCTTTTCCTGGTCTATTACGGCGTCCAGATCGGCCTGCAGAGCCTCGTAAAATACTTCGATCCGACGGCCACCATCGAGGTCAACAGCTTCGTCTCGGGAATGGTGGCGCTCGGCGTGGTGTTCTCGTCCTATGCCAGCGAGGTCTTCCTCTCGGCCTTCCGCGCCATTCCGCGCGGACAGTATGAGGGCGGTTACTCGATCGGCCTGTCGAGCTTCCAGACAATGCGCATGGTGATCCTGCCGCAACTCGTCCGCATCGCCCTGCCCGGCCTCGCCAATCTCTGGCTGATCCTGCTCAAGGACACAGCGCTGGTGTCAGCCATTGGCCTGTCCGACATCCTTCGCCAGACGGGCATCGCGGCGCGGGTGACGCGCGAGCCGTTCCTGTTCTTCAGCCTCGCCTGCCTGATCTATCTGGTGCTGGCGATCATCTCGTCCTTCGGCATCAACGCGATCGAGCGTTCGGTCAGCCAGTCGGGAGCGAGACGATGACCGTTCTGGATGACGCGACCGCTGTCGAACGCCCGCCCCGTATTGCGCGCGGCTGGACGGGACCGCGCATCGCCGGCAATCTGCTCGTGGGCTTCTGGGTTCTTCTCGCAGCGGGGCTGGTCACCTATCTGGTCACGGCCTGGAACCCGGGCCTGTTCGAGCGTTATGCGCCATCCTATGTCTCGGGCCTCGGCGTCACGCTGCTGCTGGTCGCGGTTTCCACCGTGCTCGGCGCAATCCTGTCCTTCCCGATTGCCTTTGCACGTATGTCGACCAATAAGTTTCTGTCGTCATTCGCCTATGGCTATGTCTATTTCTTCCGCGGCACGCCGCTGCTCGCACAGACCTTCCTGATCTATTACGGCCTCGGCACGTTCCGCCCGCAGCTGGAGATGGTCGGACTGTGGACGTTCTTTCGCGAAGCCTGGTATTGCGCCGTGCTCGCCTTCACGCTCAACACCGCCGCCTATCAGGCGGAAATCCTGCGCGGTGCGATCGAGAGCGTCGGCGAGGGCCAATGGGAAGGCGCGCAATCGCTCGGCCTTACCCGCATGCAGACGCTGCGCAAGATCATCCTGCCGCAGGCTCTGATCGTCGCGCTCCGCCCTTATGGCAACGAACTGATCCTGATGATCAAGGGATCCGCGATCGTCGCCATCATCACCGTCTACGACCTGATGGGCGTCACCCGCCTCGCCTATTCCCGCAGCTTCGATTTCCAGACCTATATCTGGGCGGCGATCCTCTACCTCATCATGGTCGAGGCTTTGCGCAACGGCGTCGAATGGATAGAACGTCGGATCACGCGCCATCTCAAGCGTTGAGATCAGGCAGACGACATTCGGGAGAAGACGGCATGGCCAGCATTGCGTTTCTGGGACTGGGCGTCATGGGCTACCCCATGGCGGCGCATTTGAAGCACAAGGGCGGCCACGACGTCACGGTCTACAACCGCACGGTTGCCAAGGCGGAGAAATGGGTCGCGGAGCATGGCGGCGCACATGCGCCGACGCCAGCAAAGGCTTCTGAAGGCAAGGATTTCGTCTTCGCCTGCGTCGGCAATGACGACGACCTGCGCCAGGTCACGCTGGGGCCGGACGGCGCCTTCGGCGCGATGAAAAAGAGCTCGATCTTCGTCGACAACACCACTGCATCGGCCGAAATCGCGCGCGAACTGGACGCGGCGGCCCGCGAGCGCGGCCTCGCCTCGCTCGACGCACCGGTGTCCGGCGGTCAGGCAGGCGCCGAGAACGGCCAGCTCACCGTCATGGTCGGCGGCGACCAGGCGACATTCGATCTGGCCAAGCCTGTGATCGCGTCCTACGCCAAGATGGTCGGGCTGATGGGTCCGGCCGGCAGCGGCCAGCTCACCAAGATGATCAACCAGATCTGCATCGCGGGCCTCGTCCAGGGCCTCGCCGAGGGCATCCATTTCGGCAAGAAGGCCGGGCTCGACATCGAGAAGGTCATCGAGGTGATCTCCAAGGGCGCCGCCGGTTCCTGGCAGATGGAAAACCGCCACAAGACCATGAACGCCGGCAAATATGATTTCGGCTTCGCCGTCGACTGGATGCGCAAGGATCTGGGCATCGTGCTGGACGAGGCCGACGCCAACGGCGCGAAACTGCCGGTCACCGCGCTGGTCGACCAGTTCTACAAGGACGTGCAGCAGATGGGCGGAAAGCGCTGGGACACGTCCTCGCTGCTCGCGCGTCTTGAGAAGTAGAATTGGGCGCCGAGCCTGACCTCTCGGCGCTCTCGGCTCGCCGGCGTGGCGAAGCGTCAGGCCAGCCGCGCCGGGAAGTAGCTTAAGCCGCGCTGCCGCCGCTGTCCTTGTCGAGCACCATGTAGTCGAGCGGCAGTTCGGTTGTGTATTTGATCTGCTCCATCGCAAAGGACGACGACACGTCGCGGATCTCGATCTTGGTGATCAGCCGCTTGTAGAACGCGTCATAGGCTGCGATGTCGGGCACCACGACCCGGATCAGGTAATCGACGTCGCCGCTCATGCGGTAGAACTCGACGACCTCGGGAAATTCCTGCACCACTTCCGAAAACCGCTTCAGCCATTCGAGGCTGTGCGAGGCGGTGCGGATCGAGATGAACACCGTCACGCGGGCATTGATCTTGACCGGATCGAGGATGGCGACGCGCCGGCGGATGACGCCCTCCTCCTCGAGCTTCTGGATGCGCCGCCAGCAAGGGGTCGTCGACAGCCCGACCTTCTTCGCGACATCGGCGACGGCGAGCGTCGAATCTTCCTGCAACAGGCGAAGTATTTTACGATCGAGGCGGTCCATCAGACTCTCCAGCAAGATATTCCGCTCAAATGTCAGATTTCGGAATATGATTTCAAGGAAAATCTATCCCTGAAACCTGCATTTGGGGAGCATGAAATTCCAGCCCGCTACAAGCGCGCTGCGACCTCCGCACGCAAATGCGGCAGCAGATCCGTCTCGAACCACGGATTGCGCTTCAGCCAGCCGGTGTTGCGCCACGACGGGTGCGGCAGCGGCACCACGCGCCGCGGCAAGCGGTCGGCGAAGACATCTCGCCAACGGGCCACGGTTTCGCTCAGGCTCGCGGCGCGTCGGTCGCCCATGTGCCAAGCCTGCGCATAGAGGCCAATCGCCAGCACCAGATCGATCTGCGGCATCAGGTCCATCAGCGGCTTTCGCCACGCAGGCGCACATTCGCGCCGCGGCGGCAGGTCGCTTCCTTTCGCATCCAACCCTGGAAAGCAGAAGCCCATCGGCAGGATCGCGAACCTGTCAGTGTCGTAGAACGTGTCGCGATCAACGCCCAGCCACTCGCGCAAGCGGTCGCCGGAGCGATCGTCGAACGGCACGCCGGACGCCTGAACGCGCGTCCCGGGGGCCTGGCCGGCGATCAGGATGCGCGCGGTCGATGACGGCATCAACACCGGCCGCGGCTCCTGCGGCAGCGGCTTTCCCAGCGGCGCGTCGCGGCAGATGCGGCACGCGCGCGCCTGCTCGGTCAGATGCAGAAGCGCCGCATCCATCTGTCAGGCGGTGGCGCTCGGCCGCGCGGAAATCGCCGCATACCAGCGGCGCAGATTGCCCATTTCCTCCGGCACGGCGATGCGCGCCGGCTTGAGGAAATCCATGGTCACCAGGCCCGTAATGTCGGCGACCGAGTAGGCGTCGCCGGCCGCGAATTCGCGCGACTCCAGTTCGCGGTCGAGGATGGCCATGAACTCAACTGCTTTGGGTTTATTGATCTCGCCCCATTCCGGCACTTGCGGAATTTCCCATTCCTTCATCGCGGGGTGGATGTGCCGGAACGCATTTGCCACCGGCATGAGAAAATTCAGCTCCAGCCGGCGCTGCCACATCTCGACCAGCGCCTTGCCGAGCGCACCCGTTCCGAACAGCGGCGGTTCGGGATGCAATTCCTCGAAATAGCGACAGATGGCGATCGTCTCGGTCAGCACGGTGCCGTCGTCCAGTTCGAGCACAGGCAGGCGCTTCAGCGGATTGCGCGCAGCAACCGTGTCCGCCTTGTGCTCCATCGCGCCCATGTCGATCGGGACGAGAGGAACCGACAGCCCCTTCTCGGCCAGATAGATGCGCACGCGGCGCGGATTCGGCGCGCGGCCGCCATCATAGAGCTTCATGTGGTCCTCCCTGTCTTCCTGTCCCTTCAGCCTTACCAGCCGAACACCTGTCTGAGCCACCCGGCAATCGTCTGAAATTGTCCGTGCTCCGCCTCGGCAAGCCCACCCTTGCTGGCGCGCCAGTCGTGCGGGCGGTCGAACTCGCCGGCCCAGATTCCCTTGCGGGCAGCCTTGGCGCTGGCCTCCGCATCGCCATATCCGCCATAGGCCACCGCCCAGCCGCTCTCCACTTGCGACCGGTTCAGTTCGACCCCGCTGGCGACGCAGATGGCGAGCAGCCGATCGTATTTGTCACGTTCCCACCCCTCGCAGGCGACGCTTTTGCCCGCCACCAGCGCCTGCAGCCTCTGTCGCGACTGACGGCCGCAATCAAACGGCGCGCCTTCGCGTGTGCAGACCTGATCGAATTCCGGCGCATCTATGCCGCGCAGCCTGATCCTCTCGGTCCCGAGCGTGATTGAATCGCCATCGTTGACGGTCGCCCGGCCAGTTGGCTTGACCGTGTCCATGCGGTCAAACCAGCCCACGGCGACCGTCAACCCGAGCAGAATCGCCAGCGTCAGCGCGTATTCGGCATAACGCCGACCGGCGCTGCGTCTGGTTGTGGCGGAACGCCGACGAAAGCCGCCGCCGCTGGTCGTTTGCCTCATCGGGGGAAGGGTCTCTTAATCATTCGGAAGTAATTTTTCCTCCGGCATCAGAGACTTCAAAATTCCGGCATTGCATGACGCCCAACCGTTCAAATACGGCGGACAAGAACATAGTGGACCGCACCAAGGCGCATCGCAACAGCGATGTCGCCCGCGCTGTGCGTAAGACGCGTGACCAGCTCGCGCAGAAATCCGGCAACCCGGTGTTCGACCGTGAATTGCTGAAGCATCACGCCCGCGCCATGCTGAACAGCGCAACCGCCATGCCGATCCTCGTCATGGCCATCGCCCTCGCCTGCATGTTCATCGGCATGGGCGTCGAAATCCTGATCTGGGCGCTGATCGCCGTCACCTGCTATACCGCGCTCGCTTTCGTGGCGAAGCGCACCGACAGAAGCGAAGCGCAGACGATCGACGCCGAACGGACGCGCCGGTCCTTCCTCATCGCGCATTTCATCTCCGGTCTCGGCTGGGCCTATTTCGCGACGGTGAGCTGCGATCCCTGCCAGATCGAGCAGTTTCCGATCATCAAGGCGGTCGTCCTGCTGCTGGCGATCTCCGCGACCGCGATCATCGCCTACGCGCTTCGCGGCGCGCTCATCGCGACGTTCACGCTTCCGGTTGTCATCTACGCCGCGATGTCGGCCCAGCTGATCCATCCCGTCGAAACGATCATGGCGGGCCTGCTGCTCGTCGCCCTGCCCTTCTTCGTCTACGTCTCGACGCACCTCAACCAGTCGGCCGTCGCATTCCTCTCCTTCCGCACCGAGAAGGACTGGTTGATCGCAGAACTGGAGACCGCCAAGTCGATGTCGGATGAGGCCCGCCGCCGCGCGGAGGAGGCCAATCTGGCAAAATCACGCTTCCTGGCTTCGATGAGCCATGAGTTGCGGACGCCCCTCAATGCGATCCTCGGCTTTTCTGAGGTCATGGGCAGCGAGGTTCTCGGCCCGATCGGCAACCCGACCTATCGCGAATACGCCAAGGACATCCATGACTCCGGCCAGCATCTGCTGGACCTGATCAACGAGATCCTCGACCTGTCGCGCATCGAGGCCGGCCGCTACCAGCTGCATGAGGAGCCCTTGCGGCTCGCGGACACGGTGGAGGAATGCTGCCACATGATGGAGCTCAAGGCGCGCAACAAGGATCTTCGCATTATTCAGCAGTTCGAACCCGGCCTGCCACGCCTCTTTGCCGACGAGCGCGCGATGCGCCAGATCACGCTTAATCTCCTGTCCAACGCGGTCAAGTTCACCCCGACCGGCGGCGAGATCCGCGTCAAGGTGGGCTGGACGGCGGGCGGCGGGCAATATCTTTCGATCAAGGACAACGGCCCGGGCATCCCACAGGACGAGATCCCGGTTGTGCTGGCGGCCTTCGGCCAGGGCTCGATCGCCATCAAGAGCGCGGAACAGGGCACCGGTCTCGGCCTGCCCATCGTCCAGGGCCTGGTCGCCATGCATGATGGCGCATTCGAACTGCGGTCAAAGATGCGCGAGGGCACCGAGGCCATCGCCATCTTCCCCCGCGCCCGCGTCATGGAAAACCTGCCCGCCGTACCCGCCGCATCGCGGGCGGCGTGACCTCAGTGTTGGTGATGGCCTGAGCGCGCCTGCGCGGCAAAGCCGGCGTGCAGCGACAGCGCGTCCCGCACGATCGCCGTCGCCAGCGCAGCAGACGTGCCCTCTCCCGCCGACAGCCCGTCTCCAAGCAGCGGCGCGATGCCAAGCGCCTGCGCGGCGAGGCGCGCCGGCCCGCCGGTCGCATCCGCGAGCAGGCAATGGGCGATCGACGACGCATCCATCGCCGCCAGCGCCGAAGCCGACGCCAGTGCCGTCACGCCATCGAGGATCACAGGCACCTTCTCGATGCGCGCGGCAAGAATGGCCCCGGCCATCGCCGCGAACTCGCGCCCGCCGAGAGTGGCGAGAATGTCCAACGGATCTGACAGCACGCCCGTGTGCCGTTCCAAAGCCGCCTCGACGATCGCCACCCGCGTCGTGGACAGCGCCTCGTCGTCTTCGGGAAGCCATTGCTCGAGCGCCCCGCCATGCAGCGCAGCCAGCAGTGCTGCCGCGACAGTCTCGTCTCCCGTGGCGCCGATCGAGCCGACCAGCAGGCAGTCGGTCCCGCCAGCGATGGCTTCCATGCCGAAGGCGATGGTGGCGGCCGCCGTGCGCTCGTCCATAGCCGCCTCGCGCGATATGTCGCCGGTTGGCAGGTGCAGCGCGAGATCATAGACCTTGAGGCCGATCATGTTGGCGGCGCACAGGTGATTGACCGGCGCGTCGCCCGATCCGCAGGCGGCCACGGTCGCCAGCGTCGCATCCATCCGGCGCGTCGAGACGCCATGCCTGGCCACACCGTGCGTGCCGGCAAACAGCGCCAGCGACGGCCGGCTCATGGCAGGCCGGGCGCCGGTCACCCTGGCCACCAGCGCAGCTACGCCCCCCAGCCTGGAACCGCCGGCGCGATTGGCGTCGAACAGCCTTGCGGCGCTTTCACCCGCCGGCTCGTCGAGCGCCGGCATGCGCTGCAGCAGGGCGCGAAAATCGTCGAGGGGGCGTGTCGCGGCCATGGCCAGCCTTTCAATCGGAAACAGGCTGGCTGTTAGCGGCTCCAGCCACGTCGCACAATGGCGACCGCTCTGCGCCCTTGTGTCCCGGTCTTGCATCCGGCCTGCTCTTGCCCCAAATGCAGGGGAAGCACACAGGACAAATTCTTGGCCGCGATCGAATCCCCCTGCATCCTTGTCTGCTCCATGGACATGGCGACCGGCTATTGCTTCGGCTGCGGGCGCACGCGCGAGGAGATCGGCGCGTGGATCACGATGACCCCCGAGACGCGCCGATCGGTGATGGCCGAATTGCCGGCGCGGCTCGAAACGGTCGAGCGCCGGCCACGGCGCGAGACGCGGCGAACCCGCATGGCGCGCGAACGCGCGACTGGAGACTAGTTTGAGCCGCTTCTGGTGGATCATCGCAGCGGTCATGGGCATAGGACTCATCGCGCTCCTGTTCAGCGGCAATTCCGGCCAGACCTTCGGACTGCCGAGCGATGCTGTCGGCCGCGGCCTCTATCTCGGCATTCTGGGCGCGGTCATCGGTGCCGGCATTCTCGGCTCCGGAATTCCCATCGGCACGGTCGCGCGCAGCCTCGCAATCTGGCTGATCATCATCGTTGCGCTCATCGCCGGCTACCAGTTCCGCTATGAACTGCAGGACCTTGGCAGTCGCCTGACCGCCGGCCTCATCCCCGGCAGCCCGATCTCGCTGACGGCTGCTGACGGCCGCAAATCGGTCATACTCGAAAAACAGGGCAACGGTCATTTCGAGGCCCGCGCCGAGGTCAACGGCAAGCCCGTGCGCTTCATCGTCGACACCGGCGCGACGACCTCTGTGCTGAGCAGCGCGGATGCGGCCGCCGCTGGATACGATGTCTCGGCGCTCGCCTTCGACATTCCGATCTCGACGGCCAACGGGACAGCACGGGCCGCGCGCGTCACCGCCGACGAATTGCGGGTCGGCGAGATTTTCCGCAACCGCCAAATCCTGCTGGTTGCCTCTCCCGGCCAGCTCCAGCAGAGCCTGCTCGGAATGAGCTTCATGTCCTCGCTGTCGGGTTACGATGTGCGCGGCGACCGCATGGTGCTGATCGACTGATCAGGTCAGGCTGATGATGAAGCGTATCGCCACGAACAGGCAGAACAGCCCGAACCCGATCTCAAGCTGCCGCTTCTCCATCGCGTGTGCGATACGGACGCCGAGTGGCGTCACGACCATCGCGACTGGAATGATCGCCGCAAACGCGATCCAATTGACATAGCCGGTCGAGCCGATCGGCAGCAGCGGATTGCCCCAGCCGGCGGCGATGTAGCCGATCGTGCCGGGAATGGCGATCAGCACGCCGACACCGGACGATGTCGCCACTGCCTGATGCATCGGCCGTCCATAGAGCGACATGAAAGTATTGTTCATGATGCCGCCGCCAATGCCCATCAGTGTGGAGAAAAAGCCCATCACGACGCCGATAATTGCCCGGGCAGGGTTGCCGGGAATCTCGGTCCCCAGCCGCCAGCTGTCGCGGTTGAACAGCAGCCGCAGCGCCATGGCGAGGGCAATGATGGCGAACACAGCGCGCAATTCCTGGCTGGACAGGTAGGCAGCGACCAGGGACGCCAGAATGACTCCGACCGGCACCGGAATGACAAGGCTCTTCAGCAGGTCCATGTCGACCACGCCGCGCGCATGATGCGCCTGGAACGAGCGCAGCGACGTCGGGATGATGATCGCGAGAGACGTTCCGACGGAAACGTGCATCCTCACGCTTTCGTCGACGCCGAGCATGCCGAGCACTTGATAAAATACCGGCACGAGGATCGCTCCGCCCCCGATGCCGAACACGCCGGCGAGCAGGCCCGAGACGACGCCCGCCGCGCCGATCGCCGCGGCGAAGGCCAGAATTTCCCAGACCGGCATCAGCCGCTACCCCGCCACTCGAATGAACTAGGCCGCCTGGCTCTCGTCCGAAAAATCCACCGCCGCGAATGCCCGGTGTATGACATCCGGCCCCGCGCCGGGCCGCGTCGCATCGGTCGACAATATCTGGCGAAAGCGCCGCGCGCCCTTCTGCCCGTGGAACAGCCCGACCATGTGGCGCGTCACCTGGCCGAGCTTGCCGCCGGATCCAATGTGCCGCCCCGCATAATCGGCCATCGCGTCCATCAGCGCCGCGACATTGAAATCCCTGGCCGCCGTGCCATAGATCCTGGCATCGACATCCGCGAGGATCCCCGGCGTGTGATATGCCGCGCGCCCAAGCATCGCGCCATCGACATGCTTCAGATGCGCCTCGGCCTCATCCAGCGTGTGAATTCCACCGTTGATGCCAATGAATCGATTCGGCAATCGGGCTTTCAACCGATAGACGCACTGGTAGTCCAGCGGCGGGATGTCGCGGTTCTCCTTCGGGCTCAGTCCCTCGAGCCAGGCCTTGCGCGCATGCACCCAGAGCGCATCTGCGCCTGCCGCGAACACGCCGTCGGCAAGTGCATCGAGCGCGATTTCCGTGTCCTGCTCGTCGACGCCGATGCGGCATTTCACCGTCACCGGGATCGATACCGCCGCCTTCATCGCCGCCACACAATCGGCCACCAGTTCCGGCGTCCGCATCAGGCAGGCGCCGAACGTGCCGGACTGCACGCGGTCCGACGGGCAGCCGCAGTTCAGATTGATCTCGTCATAGCCGAACGCCGCGCCAATCCGCGCCGCCTCCGCCAGCTTCGCCGGATCAGACCCGCCGAGCTGCAACGCCACGGGATGTTCCACCGGATCGAATCCAAGCAGCCGCGGCCGGTCGCCGTGGATCACGGCATCCGCAACGACCATCTCGGTGTAAAGCAGCGCATTCCGCGTCAGCTGGCGGTGGAGGAACCGGCAGTGCCGATCCGTCCAGTCCATCATGGGAGCGACAGAGAAGGGGTGCTGATATGTGGTTTCGGTGCTCAAGATGGTTCCGGGCCGCTGGTCATGAAGCCGCCCTTAGCATCTTCGGCCTGGTGAGGCAAAAAGCCAGCCGCGAGACGTAAAGGCGACAAGTCGGACATCCATGCTGATGACGCATTGTTCCCCATGCTCGGGCCGCGCTACATCCGCTCTTGACTGGATTGGGTCTCGAGGACGGCATGTTCGCGGACTGGAGTAAGCATGACGACTGTAAGCACGACGTCGATCGATGGTCTGCTGATTATCAGTTCACCGAATTTCGACGATGAGCGCGGGTTCTTTCGCGAAACATGGCGATTATCCGAATTGAGCGCCGCGCTCGGACGCGTCCCGAATTTCGTGCAGAACAACCACTCCCGCTCGCATGCGGGCGTGCTGCGTGGTTTTCACCTGGAGGCGTGGGACAAGCTGATTTATGTGCCGCGTGGCACCATCACCTGCGCAATCGGCGATCCTCGTCCCGACAGCGCCAGCTTCGGCAAGGTCGAAACGATCCGGATGGGCGACAAGCCGGGCGAGCGCGTTCGCGTATTCGTCTCGCAGGGCCTCTGCAACAGCTTCTATTGCCATACCGAGGTCGATTATCTGAATGACGTGTCGGGAGAGTTCAACCCGCACAACCGTCGCGGCATCCGGTGGGACGACCCGATTTTTGCGGTCGACTGGCCCGATCGCAATCCCATCCTCGGCGCGTGGGACGCATCGCTGCCGATGCTGTCGGACCTGATCTCCGGCTCAGACCCCTCATTCGACCGCTGAAATGCAGCCCTACGGATCGATCATCATTCCGACTTTCGACCTGGGCCTCCACGCTCAGCTTGTCAATCCAATCCGCGCTTTGGCAGACGGAGGCTGCGATCGAGGTGCTGGTGGTCGGAGACGGCTGCAGCGCCGATTGCCGGGCAATCGCGCTTCATTGGGCCGCTATGGACCGGCGCGTCAGCTTCCTCGACTGGCCAAAAGCGCCGCTCAATGGCGGGGCGAACCGCGACCGCGCGGTGCGAGAAGCAATGGCCGACCGGATCTTCTACAGCGACGACGACGATCTGCTCCTGCCGCATCACGTGGCAACTCTGGGATCGGCACTGGACGGCTGGGATGTCGTCGACACGCCGGTGGTCGGCGTCAGGCCCGACGGTCGCGTCGATGTCGGCCTGCACAACTCGGCCGACGCGACGATCCGGTCGATGCTCGCGCTCAATACGTTCAAGGCGGTTTTCGACACGCATCTTGCGCACACGAAGAGCTCATATCTGCGTCTCGACGCGCCCTGGGCATCGGGCTCCGCCGGGGACGCGATCTCTCACCTGCTCCACAGCATTGCCTCGAGCCCCTCGATCAAATGGCGCACGATCCACCGTATCACGGCCCTGTCCTTTCACGGCGCCCGCCGCGTGACGATGTCCGACGCGCCGCGCAGGGCCGAGCTGCAGCTCTGGATGGAGACCGCCGCACGCGCCGGTTCGGAAGACAACATACGTCAGACCTGCAGCTACGCCTTCCACGCGTCACGCCTGGCACTGGCTCTGCACGACCAGCGCCTCCCGCAACCGGCTGCGACGGAAATACTGGATGCCGTCTGCATGGGTCTCGGCGGCGATGCCATGTCGGCCCCACGGCAGCAGTGCCGGATTGCGGCAGACCTGAGCTACCGCAAGCCGAACTGGTCAAGCGAGGTTGAGCAGCATCTGGTGGAGCTTCTCGGCGGGACATTTGGCGCAACGCTGAGCGTTCGTCGCGTGATCGACAGGTTCGTTCCAAGGGCATTTCTCAAGCGATTCGGCGAGGTCGTGGAGCACTCCCTCGAGACGTCCAACCAGGAAAAGGCGCTGGTGGCGCTGCTGTGCGACATCGTGCACGGCTTGCCGGTCGCCGGGTCCGCGGCGCGTCTCGAGGACAGCTTCGCCGCATGTCCAGAGTGGGATGCCTACGGCTTCGCCTATGAGGCCGCTCTCATCCTCGCCAGAGCCAGCGAGGCACAAGAGGTCGCCGCGTCGTGGTGCGAACGCGCCGTTGCGATTGCTCCGGCTGGCAAGCAAGCGGCGCATGCCTGGCGCTTGCTTGGCGAACTGGGGGAACGGTCAGGCGACGCACAGCGCATCGTGCGCGCGCATGCGGAACTGGCGAGACTCGAGGCTAGCTAGAACCCTCCCAGGCGCGAACGCGTCTGCCCAGAATTCTACATCGGCTCGCGCAAAAACGCCTCGATCGTCCGCGCCGACCATTCCGGGTCGGTAACCAGGAACAGATGTCCGTCATCGACCAGTTGCAGTCGCGACTTCGGGATGAACGCTGCCAGCGCCTTGGCATTGATCACCGGCACCAGCGGGTCGTCGGTGCCGGCGAGCACCAGTGTCGGCTGGCGCAGGGTCCACAGCCACGGCAGGCTGGTCCAGCCGGTCATCGCCAGCAGTTGCAGCGCATAGCCGTACTGCGTCGCACCCTTCATCGCCGACGCATGCCGGGTGATCAGCGTGGGATCGGTGCGGAACGCGCCGCCATAGATCTCGGCCGCGATCGAGCGCATGTAGCCTGGGTCGGTGTAGCGCTTGATGCTCGCCATCTTGACCAGCACGTTCGGCGCGCCGGGCACCATCGTGAATCCGGGCGCAGTCGCGGCCAGGATCAGCTTGCGGCAGAAGCCCGGATACTGATGCGCGAACTGCTGCGCCATCCCGCCGCCCCACGACACGCCGGACACGTCGCATTCCTCGAAGCCGAGATGCTGCATCAAATTCTTCGCCAGCCGCGCGATGGTCGACGGCCGATAGGGCAGCGATGGCGCGGGCGATCCGCCAATGCCCGGAATGTCGAAGATCACCGCGCCCGTGTCCTCCAGCGCGTTCATGAACGGCTCGGCGAGCTCGAGATTGGCGCCGATGCCGTTGAACATCAGCAGCGGCGGCCGGTCCGACGAGCCCTCGACGATGCCGACCCGCAGCTTCTGGCCCTTGATCTCGAACATGCCGATCCGCATGACGGATCTGTCCTTGGCGGGGCGAATTGTGGTCTTCACTGCACTCATCAATGTCTGCCCCAATGAGGGTTCGAGGTCGAAGCCGTCACGGCTCGAAGATATACGTGCCAGGCGCTGGCCCGAGCGGCTTGTAGGTCGCGTTGCCCGGCGCAACCGGAGCAACAATCTCCTCAGCCGATCGTTCCTTCATGAATTGCGCCCAGTCGAGCCACCACGAGCCTTCCTTCTTCTCGCCCGTCTTGGTCCACTCGTCGGCATCCTTCTGATTGGCGACGCCCTTGACGTACCAGGCTTTTGGATTGCCCGGCGGGTTGAGCAGGCTTTGTAGGTGTCCCGAGTTCGACAGGATGAAAGTCGTCTTGTCGCCATAGAGCCGCGCGGTCTGGTAGACCGCCTTCCACGGCGTGATGTGGTCGGTGGTGCCGGCGATCACATAGGTGTCGACCTTGATCTTCTTCATGTCGATCGGCGTGCCGGCAATCGAGATCTTGCCGCCATTGACGAACGGATTGGTGAAGATCAGGTCGAGGAAATCGCCATGCAGCTGCGCCGGCAGCCGCGTCGTGTCGGCGTTCCAGTAGAGCACGTCGAAGGCCGGCGGCTGGTTGCCGAGCAGGTAGTTGTTGACCCAGTAGTTCCAGATCAGGTCGTTCGGCCGCATCCAGGCGAACATTTTCGCCATTTCCTGGCCGTCGAGCACGCCCCTCGCCTTCGACAGCTGCTTGGCCGCCATGATCGATTCCGGCGTCACCAGCGCTGCGAAATCGCTGTCGCTCTCGGCCTGCGTATCCAGCACGCAGACCGCGAGGATGACGCTCTCGATCTTCTTTTCCTTTTTCCCCGCCAGCCAGGCCACATAGGTCGACAGCGTGATGCCGCCGGAACACGAGCCCATCATGTTGACCGTGTCGACGCCCGCGATGTCGCGCGCAGCATTCACCGCCTCGTCCAGCGCCAGGATATAGGTCTCCAGCCCCCAGTCCGCCTGCTTCGGCGTCGGATTGCGCCAAGACACGCAGTACGGCTGGATGCCCTGGCTGAGCAGGAACCGGATCATCGACTTGTCCGGCGAGAGATCGACCGAGTAATATTTGTTGATCTGCGGCGGCACGATCACCAGCGGCCGCCGCGACACCTTGTCGGTCGTCGCCGTGTAGTGGACGAGTTCCAGCACGTCGTTCTTGAACACCACCGTCCCTGGCGTGTTGGCGAGGTTCTCGCCGACCTTGAATTTCGACGCATCGACAGATGACGGCAACCCGCCATTCTTGGTCATGTCGTCGAAAAAATTCTTCAGCCCCGCAACCGCGCTCTTGCCGCCCGAATCGACGAAGGTCTTCAGCGCCGTCGGGTTCAGCACCGGGTTGTTCGACGGCGACATCGTGTCGACGAAGATCGAGGTGACAAGCCGGGCGCGCGCCGCTTCCTTCTCCGGCAGGTCAGTCTTGGCCACCAGTTCGGTCACCGCCTTCGACCAGGCCATATAGGACTGCGCCAGCCCCTTGTGCAGGCCGCTGGTCTTCCAGGCAGGGTCGGCGAAGCGGCGGTCCTTCGGGTCGGGCGCAAGCTCGGACTGCCCGGTGACGATCTTGCCGAATTCGGTCGCAAACCCCATCCATTGCTGCATCAGCAATTGCGGCTGGCCCGCCATCGCCTTCATCACGGCTCCGGCGGAGGCAAACAGTTCCTCGGGCCTTGGGCCCACCAGCGGGTTCAGCGCCAGCGTGTTCTGCGCCGCGTCGTCGGCGATCTCGTCGGCGAGCGTACGGTCCGTCTCGGGTTTCTTGGCCATGGCGTCAGCCTTTCTTCGGCGGCGGCGCAGCCATCAGCATCGCGAGCGTCTCGGCAATCAGCGCCGGCTTCTCCTCGCCCTCGATCTCGACGCTGTTCGACGCCTTCATCAGGAACTGGCCCGGCCCCTTCTCGTCGAAGGACACCAGCGTGGTGCGCATCCGCACCTTCGCGCCTGCCTTCACCGGCGTCAGGAAGCGCACCTTGTCGAGGCCGTAATTGAAGGCGGCCGCCGTCCCCTCCGGCACCGCGCCGATGTCGTAGGACATCGCCGCCACCAGCGACAGCGTCAGGTAGCCATGCGCGATCGGGGCGCGGAACGGGCTTTCGCGCTTGGCGCGTTCGACGTCGATATGGATCCACTGCCGGTCGCCGGTCGTCTCGGCGAAGTCGTTGATCATCTTCTGGTCGACAGTGATCCAGGACGAGACGCCCAGTTCCTGGCCGACCATGTCCTTCATGCCGTCAAATGTCAGCGCAGCCATCAGCGATCTCCTCCCATGCGATTCCCTTGGCCGGGATCGTTCTGTTTTCAACAATCTATCCATGGAAAACGCCGTTGGAAAGCTGCCGCTGCGTTATCGATTGCCGACCACCCGAGGGCGCTTGTTATTCGCTCGGTTTCGGCGAACACTGCGCCAAAAGGCGGCAGCAAGACCGCTTTCGGCCATGTGGCCGCGGGAGGACAGCATGAAGCAGCTCGGCGGCATCGACGCCTCGTTTCTCTACATGGAAACGCCGGAAACCCCGATGCATGTCGCGGGCGTCACCCTGTTCGAGCCGCCCGCCGATTTTTCCGGCTCCTTCTACGATCATTTCCGCGCATTCTTCCTGTCGCGCATGCATCTGGCGCCGATCTTCGAGAAGAAGCTCGCGCGCACCGTGCTGGAACTCGATCATCCCGGCTGGGTCGACGCGCATGATCTCGACTTCGACTATCATTTGCAGAAGGCGACGCTGCCCGCGCCCGGAACCTGGGCGCAGCTCGAAAAGATGATCGGCGACCTCCACTCCGTGCCGCTCGATCGTTCGCGGCCGCTCTGGCAATTCACGATCATCGACGGTCTCGACGAGGGGACAATCGCGCTCTATTCGAAGGTGCATCACGCCGCGGTCGACGGCGGCGCCGGCATGGCGATCGCGGCTGCGCTCTACGACATCTCGCCAAAGCCCCGCGCGGTGAAGCCGCCGGAGCCGAAGCCAGAGCCGCCTCGCAAGCCGACGGTCGAGGAGCGCGCACTGCTCGGCATCAACGATTTCCTGCAAAACATCGTCCGCCAGCAGTTGAAAGTGGTCGAGGCCCTGCCCCAGGCGCTCAACACGCTGACCGACATGCTGCTGCCCAAGCCCGGCGCGGACGGCAAACCGGGCGGCCTCCCCGGCTTGCCCGACGTCGCCGGCATGATGGCGCCAAAAACGCCGTTCAACGTCACGATCACCAGCCAGCGCTCCTACGCCGCCCGCTCCATTTCGCTGACCGACGCCAAATTCGTCGCCAAGGCGACCGGGACCAAGATCAACGACGTCGTCATGGCGGTCTGCGCCGGTGCGCTGCGGCCCTACCTCAAGACGAAAAAGGCGCTGCCGAAGAAGCCGCTCATCGCCTTCGTGCCGATTTCGCTGCGCGAAGCCGGCAACAGCGACAGCAACAACCAGGTGTTCGGCATGAACTGCCAGATCGCCACCGAAATCGCCGATCCGCTGGAGCGGCTGATGGCGATCCGCTCGAAATCCGGCGAATCGAAAGCGCTCGCCGGTTCGGTCAAGGACATCGCGCCGAAAGACTATTCCCTGCTCGGCGCGCCTTTGCTCTTGCCTGGCCTGATGCAGATGTACGGCCGCGCCGGCCTCGCTGACGTCCTGCCCTCGGCCGTCAACCTGACCATCTCCAACACCGCCGGCCCGCCCTTCCCGCTGTTTTGCGCCGGGGCCAAAATCCTGGCGCTGTATCCAGTATCGATCCCGGTCCACGGCATCGCGCTCAACATGACGGTGCAGTCCTACCAGGACAAACTCGACTTCGGCATCACCGCCGACCGCAAGGCCGTGCCCGACGTCGACGCGCTGGCGGATTTGCTGGCGCCGGCGCTGGCTGAGCTCAAGGAAGCGGCGCAGAGGCTGGTGGCTGCGAAGGCCGGGTGACCACGTGACTGGCTTCGCCCGATGCCCTCCCAACGTCCGTCATACCGGAGGCCGAAGGCCATCTGGTATCCATTGGCCTTCGCAAGTAACCGCGCCCTTGGTCCTCCTGAGACTCCACGGAGACACTTGAGACGACCCGCACAAATCGAACCCGTGCACGAGATTTGGTCGGCCAATGGATACCGGATGGCCTTCGGCCTCCGGTATGACGACCTTTACACAATTCTCGCCAACCGGCGACATGAGCGCCTCATGCCCCCTGCCTACCCCCTCGGCATCTGCATAATCTGTTGACGGCTCACTATCTATTCTGTGTGATGCTGGAACTGTTGGAAGTCTCGGCAATTAACTCGGGGCTCGGCCGGCCCGACCGGCATGCGAGCGCAGAAAGGCAATGACCCAATGACCGCTCATACGCATGCGCTGAAGGCGCCCTCAAAACTGCTCTTCGCGCTGGAACTGCGGACCTTCCCGGAACTTGGCGGCTTCCTCGCCTCCCTGCCGCTCCTGGCGACGCTCGCCCCGCGCGGCGACGGCCATCCGGTCATCGTCCTGCCCGGACTCGCCACCTCCGACAAGTCGACCGTCGCGCTGCGCACCTTCCTGAAATCAAAGGGTTACGACGTGCACGGCTGGGAACTCGGCCGCAATTACGGCCCCATCCCCGGCATCGAGCGCCGCATGGTCGAGAAGCTGAAGGAACTGCACAAGAAGACCGGCAAGAAGGTCAGTTTGGTCGGCTGGTCGCTCGGCGGCATCTATGCCCGCCAGCTCGCCAAGATGCTGCCGGACCACGTCCGCCAGGTGATCACGCTCGGCAGCCCGTTCAACGGCGACCCGCGCGCCACCAACGCCTGGAAGCTCTACGAATTCACTTCCGGCCACACGGTCGACGACCGCGAGCGCCACATGGGCGGCGGCATCTCAGATTCGCCTCCGGTCCCTTCCACCGCCATCTACAGCCGCACCGACGGCATCTGCGCCTGGCAGGCCTGTGTCGAAAACGAAGGCCCGCAGACCGATAGCATCGAAGTCGAAGGCAGCCATTGCGGCCTCGGCCACCACCCGGCCGCCGTCTTCGCCGTCGCCGACCGCCTGGCGCAGGCCGAAGACGGCTGGAAGAAATTCGACCGCGCCGGCTGGAAGAGCGTGTTCTATCCGGATCCGAAGCGGAAGTAGCCGCTCTTCCCGTTCACGGGAAAGATGCAGTTCGCGTGCTGAAGCTTTTTCCCTCGGCGATCGTCATCCCGGCCGCCGGAGGCGAGGCGGGATCTATTCCTCTCTGCGATTGGCTTTGCGCCAGGTTTCCCAACAGCAATGGATGCCGGATGGCCTTCGGCCTCCGGCATGACGATTCGTTGAAGTACGCCTGCCGAAGAAGTTGACCCCGGGGACAGGTCACTTCTTTCCGCGGAAAAGCGCGGCGCTCCAAGGCTGACGCGGGCGGAAAAAAGTAAACTGTCCCCTCCACTTACGCCCGCATTCTAATCCGGCGGCCCCTCGAAACAGTCCGGCCTCAATTCCCCCACCCCCGTCTTCCCGATGAGCGCCAGCGTCAAATCAAGCTCCGCCACCACATTCCGGATCACCTCGCGCACGCCCGCTTCCCCGGCGATCGCCAGCCCGTAGACATAGGGCCGCCCAAGCAGCACCGCCCGCGCCCCCAGCGCCAGCGCCTTCGCCACATCCGCCCCGGACCGTATCCCAGAATCCATCAGCACCGGCATCCCGCCCGCAGCCGCCACCACGCCCGGCAGCGCGTCGAGCGTCGCGATCTCGCCGTCGACCTGGCGGCCGCCATGGTTCGACACGACGATGCCGTCGACGCCATGCTCCTTGGCCAGCCGCGCATCGTCGGCGTGGCGAATGCCCTTCAGCAGGATCGGCAGTTTCGTCATCGCCCGCAGCCGCGCGATGTCCGACCAGTTCAGGTCCGGCCGCGAATAGGTAGCGGTGAAATGCGACACCGCCGCGCGCATCTGACCGATCGACAGGCCGAACTGCTTGCCCTTAAGGCGCAGGTTGAGGAGCGTGCCGATGACGCCGAGCCCCTTCGGCCTGACGCCCGTATCCGGCGGCGCGGCGGGGATCGCGGCGCGGAACACCGGGTCGGAGAGATACTGCGCCAGTCCTTGGCCCTGCAGGAACGGCAGCGAGGCCCGGTCGAGATCGCGCGGCCGCCAGCCGAGCAGTGTTGTGTCGAGCGTCACCACGATCGCCTCGCAGCCGCAGGCCTCGGCGCGGCCCAGCACCGAACGGACGAATGCATCGTCGCTCGACCAGTAGAGCTGGAACCACCGAGGCGCATCGCCCATCACGGCGGCGCAATCCTCCATCCTGACGGATGCCTGGTTGGAAAAGACGTAGCCGATGCCTTCCGCCGCCGCCGCCCGCGCCACCGCGAGATCGGCCTCGGGATGCGCCATTTCCAGCACGCCGATGGGGGCGAGCAGGATCGGCACCGCATGCCGCCGTCCGAACAGTTCCACTGACAGGTCGCGCCGCGACACGTCGTTCAGCACGCGCGGCACAAACCGGTGCCGGTCGAACGCCGCCCGGTTGGCCCGCATGGTCGCTTCCATGCCCGCCCCGCCGATGACATAGGCCGCCGCGTCCGGGCTCATCACTGCGGCCGCCTTCGCCTCCAGCGCATCGGGCGCCACCGGAACCAGCGGCTTCGTCCCGCCGACGCCCGGCACGTAAATCTGCATCTGCCGGAGACGGCCGGGGGATGTTGCAGGTGCTACAGGGTTCATCTTGCCGCGTCCTGCCCCCTCACCCCGCCTCCGCTGCGCTCGGCGGACCTCTCCCCGGGGGGAGAGGAGGCTTTCGTCGCCTGCGCCCTGCCTCTTCTCCCCTCGGGGAGAAGGTGGCCGCGAAGCGGCCGGATGAGGGGGAATCCTAAAGCTAACACGCCGATGGGAACTCTACTTCTTCGTCATCCCCTGCTGTATCTCCTCCATCGCGTCCTTGATGCGGGTGCGCAGGATTTCGATCGTCTCGGTCGACGACTGCCGCACCACCTCGGCCATCTCGCTGGCGTTTTTGACCGCCGTCTCGAACGAGCGCTTGGCGAAGTCGGCCTGCTTGGCCATCATGTCCTGGGGATTGGATCCAGCGCGGAAATTCTGCGCCATGTCGGTCACCTCGCGCAGCGTCTCCTGCAAGATCTCACGCTGCTTGGCCATCACCGACGACGCGCCCGATGTCGCCGCCTTGGCGGTCTTCTCCAGCGTCTCGAGGTTCTTGCGGTGATGCTCGATGATCTTCTCGACATCGACGCTCGGCATTTTCAGGTCCTGGCCGAAATTCTTGAACATGTCGATGAACGAGTCGGCGTCGGTCTTCTTGGCCATGTGGTCCTCCTGGGTCTTGCTGCGTCGCGGTTGCCCCGCGTCCGTCGAGGCAGATTAGACCGCCCCGGCGCGGCGTCAATTGCCGAAGATCAGCACTTCGCCGATATGCAGCGCCAGTCCCGCCAGCCCGCCGATGATCATGCCGTTGAAGCGGATGAACTGCAGGTCGCGCCCGACATTGATCTCGATCAGATGCGTCAGCTGGCCGAGATCCCAGCTCTTCACCTGTTCGGCGATGAACTTCGACACGCCGCTCTTCTGGCTTTCCACGAAGGACCCCAGCGCCACGACGAAGCCTGCATTCATGTCGGCGCGGATCGACGGATCGGCCGCGAGCTGCCGTCCGACATCGACGAACAGCGACGCCAGATGTGTGCGGATCGTCGAATTCTCGGCCTTCGCGTCCTGCTCGATGAACGACCGCAAGCTGTCCCACATGTCCTGCGCCAATTCGTGCAGTTCCGGCCGCGCCAGGAAATCGCGCTTCAGCTTCTCGACGCGCTTGCCATAGGCCTTGGAGGTCCTGAGCTTTTCGACGAAGCCGATCACGAACCGGTCGAACTCCGCCCGCATCGGATGGTCCGGATCGGCCTTCACCTCCTCCAGCAGCGAACCCGCCGAGGCGACGATCTTCTTCAGGAGGTAGGCGTCGGCGCGGAACAGCTTCGCCAGCGACGGCAGTTCGTCGCGGATCTTGTCGCGGATCGCGTCCAGCGCGTCCTCGTCCGACAGGAATTTGCCGAACACTTTGATGATCTCGTCGAACAGTTTCTGATGCCGCCGGTCGTCCGTAAACGCCGTCAGCAGTTCGGCTGCCAGGGGCGCGATCTGCACCTTCTCCACCTGTTGCACGATGCGCTGGGTGATGAAGCCCTTGAGACCCGAGCCTTCGATCGCCGACACGGTCTGCGGCACCAGCCGGGCGACGAAGCGCGACAGGCCCTCGGCGCGCTGCGGGTCGGCGAGCCAGTCGGCCACCAGCGCGGCGAAATCGACTTCGCTCAGTTTCTGGTTCACTGGGCCGGCCGCAAGGAAATTCTGCTCGATGAAATGGCCGAGATTGTCGGCGATGCGGTCCTGGTTGGCGGGAATGATCGCCGTGTGCGGGATCGGCAGCCCAAGCGGCCGCTTGAACAGCGCCACAACCGCATACCAGTCCGCCAGCCCGCCGATCATCGCGGCTTCCGCGAACGCCGCGACGAAGGCCAGCGCCGGAACGCTGCCCTCAAAGGAGCGCGCCAGCAGGAAGACTGCAAGGCACAGCACGAGCGCGCCCGTCGCGAGGAATTTGATGCGCCGCAGCGCCGCGATCTTGTCCGCGTCGCCGGCGCCGCCAGTCATGAGAAGGGTCGTCTCTGCCATATCAGCCGCCGATGGTTTCCGCTCATCTATGCGCTCTGCGCCCTGCGCGCCACTCCGCAGGCTATCGCGGCGACTGCTCCCGTCCGTCGCTCCAGCCGGCAAAAGCCGAACACAGCGGTATCCGTTAGAATTTCCGCTTCATTTTCAATCACTTGCCTGATATATTGCATCGCACCACGAATTTATGTTGCAATGCACCATTTCCGCTCCTATATGCCTGTCATGCCTCGGGTCAATGGTGAACGAGGCGAACCGTTGCTCCCTTTATGAGGATGGAGAAATATCATGGCTAAGACCGCAAAAACTGCTTCCGTTGCAAAAGACACGATGTCCTCGATTTCCGAAGTCATCGAGACCGTCCAGTCCAAGATGGAAGTTCCCGCCGCTGCCCGCGATTTCGTGAAGCGCACCGCCGCCACCGCGCAGGAGCGCGCCGAGACCGTCCACTCCGGCATCGCGACCGCCACGACCAAGGTCGAGAGCCTCGCCACCGCTTTCGTCGGCGGCTACGCCAACTTCGCCCGCGGCCTCGTTGAGGCTTCGCTGTCGAACGTCCAGCACGCTCTCTCGACCGTCGAGAAGGTTGCCGGCGCCAAGTCGCTGAACGAAGTCGTCCAGATCCAGGCCGACTATGTCCGCGAGAGCGCCAAGACCAATTTCGACCGCGTCAAGAACGCCGCCGAGATCGCCCGCACGACCGTCGTCGACGGCGCGAAGACCGTCCAGTCCGAGATTTCGGCGATGTATTCGAAGGCCGCGTAAGCGTCAGCCTTCTCGAGTATCAGTCGAACGAACCCCGCCGGAGCAATCCGGCGGGGTTTTTCGTTTGTGCGGCGACCCGGCATTTCGACAGCCCCTCCCCGGCGCCGTCATTCTCGGGCTTGTCCCGAGAATCTACTGCGGGCGGCCAGTTGGTGCAGGGCCGCGCGGCCCATCGCGAACGTGCGCAGATTCTCGGGACAAGCCCGAGAATGACGTCCCGGTGTTGAGCCGTCGTGCTCTCCCATCTAGGCCGTCACTCACACGTCACGCTTCGGCCTCTGTCGAAGTCTGCACGCCCGACGTCCGCTACAGCCACTTGCCCGCTTCCCGCTGCGCCTCCTCTCTGGTGCGACCAATGTCGCGCAGCAGGCGGGCGTCCAGCTCACCCAGCGCCTGGCGCTGCCGCACCCGATCGATCCCCCGCAACAGCGCGCGTGTTAAGCGTTTCAGCCTCCCGTGAGACGCAACGCTGGGCGGCGCCGGCGTTGCCATGGTTGCCTGTTCGGTCATTGTCTTCTCTCCGGTTTCCATGACCGCAGAATAGGCTTTGCCGGCCGACGTCACTTCGGCTAAGGTCGAACTATGAAGGAAGGTCCCGTCATTTCCACCATCGCCGCGCTGATCGGCGACCCGGCCCGCGCCAACATGCTCACCGCCTTGATGGACGGCCGCGCTCTCACCGTTTCTGAACTGGCCGAGGCCGCCAATATCGCGCTGCCGACCGCCAGCGGCCACCTCACCAAGCTGGATGCCGCCGGTCTGCTGAAGGCCGAGAAGCAGGGACGCCACCGCTACTACCGGCTCTCCGGCGCCGATGTCGGGCAAGTTCTCGAAGCATTGATGGGTCTGGCCGCCCGCACCGGCGCTGCGCGGGTTCGAACAGGACCGAAGGACGCGGCGCTGCGCAGCGCTCGGCTCTGCTACGACCACCTCGCCGGCACGCGCGGCGTGGCCATGCTCTCCGCCATGCAATCGCAGGGCCTCGTCAAGGGCGAGGAAACCTTGCGGCTCACCGAGCCAGGCCGCGCTTTCGTCGCCGAGTTCGGCATCGATCTGAACGCGCTGGAGCGCGGCAAGCGTCCCCTATGCCGAGCCTGCCTCGACTGGAGCGAGCGCAAGAGCCATCTCGGCGGCGCACTAGGCGCCGCAATGCTGTCAAAAATGGTGGAACGTCACTGGGCGCGGCGCGATTCCGGTCGCGTCGTCAGCTTCAGTCCGGACGGCAACCGCAACTTTCACCGCCTCTTCGGCGCGGAGAGCTGATCAGATCGCCGCGCTGATGACGCGGCCTTGCGGCAGTTCGGTCACCAGCGACATCGTCAGACCCGACAGGTCGATCGACCCGACCGTCTCGCCGTCGAGGAAGGTCAGCCTGGCGTCGAACTTGCGCGCCAGCGCCTTCATCGCCTGATTGTTCGGATGCGTCGTGACACGCAGTCTCTCGTAACCCAGCGCCAGCGCATGGCCGATCAGCCGTCGGAACAGCTGGCTGCCGATACCCTTGTGCTGCAGATTGCGTTCGACCGAAAAGGCGATTTCGGCTGTCGGCGGGTCGAGATCTGCGCGCTCGTGCAGTTCGGCAGCGCCATGCACCTCGCCGTTTTCGACATAGCCGATCACGGTTGCGCCGTCCGAAAAGCAGCGCGCCGCATAGGACGCGACGAAAATGTCGTCGGTCACGCCATTGAAGCGGTCGCGGCGGCTTTCGGCATCGAGCCGCAGCAGATGCTCGCGGAAGTTCGCGAGATCGGATGGCCGCAACTGCCGGAACTGTCCGGCCGGCCTGGTCGCCTGGTTCTTCTTCATGGTCGCGTTCCTCGTGGTCCTCCCGCGAGTCATCGACGTATCGACACGCCGAATATTGTGCAGTGCACCATAAAGTTCAAGTGCGTAGATTTACTCTCCTCGTCGCCAGCCGGTGACGGACCGTCAACTCCCTGCCCACACGTCGAGCACGTAGCGATCGGACCTGCCCAACTGGACGATCCAGGCGTCCGCTGCATCCGCATCCTTGTCCATCTCCTCGGCCCAGATGCGAGAAATCGCGCGCTTGACGTCCGGTTCCATCCGGCTGCCATCGCCACAGACGAAAATCTTCGCACCCTGCTCGATAAGCTCCCAGACCCTTGCGCGTTCCTTGCGCACAAGATCCTGGACATAGGTCTTGTCGCCGGACTCCGGCCGGGAGAACGCGACATGCAGTTCCACCAGCCCCTTCGCCGCCATCGCCTCGAGCTCGTCGCGGTAGATGAAGTCCTGATCGCCGTTGCGGCAGCCGAAGAACAGCATTGCCTTGCCGAGTTGGACGCCGGCCGCCGCCTGAGCCTCGCGCTCCTGCAGGAAGCCGCGGAACGGCGCCAGCCCGGTGCCCGGCCCCATCATGATCAGAGGCACCGACGGATCCTCCGGCATGCGGAAGCCGGCTTTCGTCTCCTTCACCGAGGCGTGGACGACATCGGTCTCGCCCTTTGCCAGCAGATGGTTGGAGCAAGTGCCGCGATAGGTGCCGTTCCCCGAGCGTGCCGCGCCCTCGACCACGCCCACCGTGATGGCGCAGCGCCTGGGCGACGCCGTAGGACCCGACGAGATCGAATAATAACGCGGCGCAAGCTGCGGCAGCATTTCGAGATAGAGCGCGAAAGGCAATTCGCAGGCGGGAAACTCCTCCAGCAGGTCGATCACCGACTTCCGCTTCGCGTAAATCTCGGAGCGATACAGGTCCGCCCCGCCATTCGCCTCCGCTGCCAGCGCCTCGAGCTTGGGCTTCGTCACCGGGCAGCGGGTGTTTTCGGCGAGCGTCTGCACCTGCCGGCGGGTCGCGACAGCCTGCAGCTCGACATAGTCGGACAGGATATGGCGCACCGACAACGGCCCTTCGAGCGGGAACGGGCTCTGCCGTCCGCCGGTCGTGCGCAGGCGGATATGCGTGTCCGGCTTGAAGCCGAAATGCCGCTCGACCCGTGCAACAAGCTCGGAATTGTTGACCGGGACGACGCACAAATGGTCGCCGGGACGATATGTTATGCCCTCGGGCAGGTCGATCTCGATGTGCCGCGTCGAGCGCAGCGACACAGCGCTCTGCAATTCGCGGTTGACCGCTACCTTCATCGGCCGCGCGCCGGCCTGCGCGGCGATCGGATGCGCGTCGTCGGCCGAGACGACCTCCACCTCGAACAGCGGATCGGACTTGATCTCCTCGGAGAAATCGATGTCGAGGCCGAGCGTCTTGCCGAGGTCGGGCCACAGCGTCGCGAACCAGGCCTGGAACTGCCCGTCCAGATCTTCGCGCGCGTCGGCCTCGCCACGCGCGCGTATGCGCGTCGCGCCCAGTTGCTCCAGCCGCTCGTCGATCATCCGCGGCGTCGCCTGGAAGGTGGAGGCCCAGTCGCGGTTGCCGCAGCCGAAGACGAGATACTTCACGCCCGCCGCATCTCCCGGCTTCGCTTCGTTCAGCCATTTGACGAAGCGCGCCGCATTGTCGGGCGGCGCGCCATTGTAGGAGGCGCTGGCGATCAGCACGACGCTGTCCGTCGGCAGCGAGCCTGCGAACTCGTCCATCTCGGCGAATGTCGTGTCGAAGCCGTTCATCTCTCCCGAATTGGCGATGTCGCGTGCGATCTCCTCGGTCGTGCCGAGGTTGGAGCCGTAGAGCACCGTCAGCTTGGTCCCGTGGCTCGGCCGCTTGTGCACAGCCGCCGCAGGCAGCGCGTTCGCGTTGGCGGCAACCGCACCCGGCACCAGTGCGCTGCGCGTCCTGCCCGGCCTTGGCCGCACCTTGATCGTAAACCCGTCCGGCTTGATCGACAGCGATTCCTTGATCTTCAGCTGGTAGTTCTTGTGGTCGAAGAGCTGGAACCGCTGCAGGATCATCCCCAGCACCAGCGTCGCCTCCTGCATGGCGAACTGCCGGCCGATGCACGCGCGCTGGCCGTTCCCCCAAGGCTTCAGCGCATTCGGCGGTCGCTTCGATTCCGCCTCGCGGGAGAAATTGTCCGGATTGAACTTGTCCGGCTCCGGTCCCCAGACCTCCGGATCGCGGTGCAGCATCAGCGTCAGCAGCGTCACGAACGTGCCCGCCTTCAGCTTGTATTTCCCGCCGATCACCTCGTCCTTGTAGGGATAGAGCCCGATCGCCGGCGCCGTCGGATAGAGCCGCAGCGCCTCGTTCAGGATCTGCTGCACATAGCTCAGTTGGTTGACTTGGCTGATCGTCGGCTGGATCGCGAGATCGCTGCCCAACACCCGGTCGACCTCCGCGTAGGCCTTGGCCAGCACGTCCGGATTGTTCACCAGGAAATACAGCGTGAAGGACAACAGCCCCGACGTCGTCTCGTGTCCGGCGATCAGGAAGGTGAGGATCTGGAAGCGGATGTTCTCGTCCGACAGGCTCTCGCCGGTCTGCTTGTCGACGCCCGCCAGCATGAAGTTCAACAGGTCGTTGATCGCCTGTTCGCCGCCGCCCCGGCGCCGCTCGCGGATGATGTCGTCGACCAGCCGGTTCATGAAGCCGACGTCTTCCTTCAGCTGGTTCAGCCGCTTGGTCAGGATCACCTTCTCGAACGGCAGCCCGCGCTGGACCATGCAGGTCTCGAGCGTGCGGGTCAGCGCGTCGATGAAGGGATGGTAGTCTCGGCGATAGAACGAGTTGAACCTATAGCCGAAGCCGCAGATGCCGATCGTGTCGAGCGCCAGCGCCGTCATGTCATGCACGACGTCGATCTCGTCGTCGGCGTTCAGCCGCTCCCACTTGGTGCAGAGCTGGTCGGCAATGTCCTGCATCAGCGGCAGATAGTTCGCCATCGCCCGCTGCGCGAAGGTCGGCAGCAGGATGTTGTGCGCCTTGTGCCAGTTCGGCTCCTGCGTGTCCGAGGTGAACAACCCGTCGCCGGCCAGCGCCCTGATGCGCCTCAACGAGCCGCGCACCGCCTTGTCGAACCGCGTCTCGTCCGACAGTTCCTCCACCAGCGACGCGCCGGACACCACCACCAGCGGCGTCCCCATCATGTTCAGCCAGAAGATCGGCCCCTGCTCGCGCGTCAACTGCATCAGGCTCTGCAGCGGCTTGTCGCTGTCCACCGTCAGCATATTGCCGACAAGCGGCTTTCCGGCCGGGTTGGGTATCGGATAAAGCGCGTTCTTCTGCGCCATGAGCGCTCTCCCCAATTTTCTTGCACACAGCGCTGACGGCCGTTTCCACCATTAATCGCAGGAAGCGGGGGAAAGGCAAGGAGCGGCGGCGGCCCCCGACGGCGCTGATTGACAAGGCTCAAATGGCACCGCATCCAGTGCGGATGTCCCAACAATCCGCGCCAAAGTCCCCCTTCCCCGCGCCCGGTCCGATCTGCCGCCTGTCCGCGGTCGAGCTAGCCGCGCGCATCCGGCACCGGAAGCTGTCCTGCCATGAGGTCGCCGCCGCCTTCCTCGACCGCATCGACGCCATCAATCCGGCGGTCAACGCGATCGTCTCGCTGCGTCCCCGCGCGGAGGTTCTCGCCGAGGCGGACGCCGCCGATGCGCATCTGGCCGCCGGCGGCGAGGCCGGCCCGTTGTTCGGCCTGCCAATCGCGGTCAAGGACCTGGCGCAGACCAAAGGCATCCGCACCACGTGGGGCTCGCGCATCTTCAAGGATTTCGTGCCCGCCGAGGACGATTTCTTCGTCGCCCGCATGCGTGCCGCCGGCGCGATCATCATCGGCAAGACCAATGTGCCGGAATTCGGTTTTGGGTCGCAAACCTACAACGAAGTCTTCGGTCCGACGCGCAACGCCTTCGACCAGAGCCTGACCTCCGGCGGCTCCAGCGGCGGCGCAGCCGTGGCGCTGGCGCTGCACATGCTGCCGGTCGCCGACGGCAGCGACATGGGCGGCTCGCTCCGCAATCCCGCCGCCTGGAACAATGTTTTCGGCTTCCGCCCGTCGCAGGGCCTGGTGCCGGGCGGACCCGGCAATGAACTCTTCATCAGCCAGATGGGCGTCGAAGGCCCGATGGGCCGGAGCGTCGCAGACATGGCGCTGCTATTGGGCGTCCAGGCCGGCTACCATCCCCGCGCGCCATTGTCGCTCGACCCTGCCGGTCGCGACTTCCTGTCCGGCCTCGACACGCCGCCAATCGGCCGTCGCATCGCCTGGCTCGGCAATCTGGGCGGACATCTGCCGACCGAGACCGGCGTGCTGCCTCTGTGTGAGCAAGCGGTCGACCTGTTCAAACAGGCCGGCTTCTTCGTCGAGCCGCATGTTCCAGATTTCGATTTCGAAAAACTCTGGCAGGCCTTCGTGACGCTGCGCCACGCCACCAGCGGCGCCGGGCTGAAGGTCCACTACGACGACCCGGCCAAGCGGGCGCTGTTGAAACCCGAAGCGGTCTGGGAGATCGAGAACGCGCTCGATCTGCGCGCGCCGGCCATACACGCTGCGTCGTCGGTTCGCTCGCAGTGGTATGAGGCCGTGATCCGCCTGTTCGACCGCTTCGATTTTCTGGCGTTGCCAACGGCGCAGGTGTTCCCCTTCGATGTCGAGACGCACTGGCCAACGGAAATCGCCGGACGGCGGATGGACAGCTACCACCGCTGGATGGAGGTGACCGCGCTGGCCACCATGGCCGGTTGCCCGGCAGTCAACCTGCCTGCGGGATTCGACGAGCGCGGCCGCTCGATGGGGTTTCAGCTCATCGGTCGGCCGCGAGGCGACATGGACGTGCTGCGCGCCGCCCGCGCTTTCGAACCGCTCATGGAGCCGAGCCGCTCTTAAGTTGAACATTTGTGTCAGCTTATCGCAATCTACTCTGGAATAGTTCCAGAAAGCGGCGCATATAGGGTTCACGTTCAAGCTCACCCGAAAGCGATTTCATGCGCCTGACCAGACAGACAAATTACGCCGTCCGCATCCTGATGTACTGCGCCGCCAACAACGACCGGCTGAGCCGCATCCCGGAGATCGCTGCGGCCTACACCGTGTCGGAATTGTTCCTGTTCAAGATCCTGCAGCCGCTGGTCGAAGCCAAGCTGGTCGAGACCGTGCGTGGCCGCAATGGCGGCGTGCGGCTGGGCCGGCCCGCAGCCGAAATCACCCTCTTCGACGTCGTCCGCGTCACCGAAGAGAGTTTTGCGATGGCAGAGTGCTTCGAGAACGATGCGGCCGACTGCCCGCTGATCGATTCCTGCGCCCTCAACGCCGCGCTGCGCAAGGCACTCGGCGCTTTCTTCGAGGTGCTGGAGAGCTACACGATCGAGGACCTGGTCAAGGAGCGCACCGACATGCGCTTCCTGCTCGGTATCAAGGACATGGTCCAGCCGGTCGCGGCGAACTGATTTTCTAAAGCGAAGCCGACTGCGGCAGCACGAAGGGCGCGCCTGCGGCCGGCGTGACGCCGACCTTCAGCCCGCATTCGAACACCCGGCTGATTCGCTCATCGACCAGCACCTCGCCCGGCGTTCCGCAGGATTCGGCCACGCCACGATGCATCATGACGATCCGGTCCGAAAACATCGCCGTCAGATTGAGATCGTGCAGGATCGTCACGACCCCGCCCCCCGCATTGGCAAAGTCGCGCGCGATGTTCATGATGATCAGCTGGTGCTTGATGTCGAGGCTGGACACGGGCTCGTCCAAGAGCAGGAAACGCGGCTGGCCGTCCAGCACCGGCTGCCAGACCTGGCAGAGCACCCGCGCCAGCTGCACGCGCTGCTGCTCGCCGCCCGACAGTTCCTGATAGAACCGGCCGGCAAAGCCCAAAAGATCGACCCGCTCGAGCGCCTCTTCGGCGAGCAGTTTCAGTCCCGACCCGGTCACGCCGGAGCGGCCGCTGGTCAGGCCCAGCCTGACGATCTCCAGCACGGTGAAGGGAAAAGACAGCGTCGTCGCCTGCGGCAGCACGGCGCGCATTCCGGCCGTTTCCCACAGCTTGATCGTCCGCAATTCCCGACCGCCGATCGAGATCGTTCCGCCATAAGCCCATTCGCCCGAAATCGCCTTCAGGAGCGTGGTCTTGCCCGAGCCGTTTGGACCGACGATGGCGGTCACCTGGCCGGCTTCGGCGGCAAACGACACCCCGGAGACGATACGCGTCGACCCGATGTCGACCGAAACATTCTTCAGTTCGATCATGGTCAATCTCACAGATCGATCACGCCGCGCTTGCGCAGCAGGATCCAGAGGAAAAACGGCGCCCCGACGGCCGCCGTGACGATGCCGATCGGCAGTTCCGCCGGCGCAACGATCGTCCGGCTGACGGAATCTGCCAGCAGGAGCAGGCTGGCGCCCAGCAGCGCCGAGGCGGGCAGCAGGTAGCGGTTGTCCGGACCGATGACGAGCCGCAGCAGATGCGGCACCACGATGCCGACGAAGCCGATGCCGCCCGACACCGCCACCGAAGCGCCGACCGCGCCTGCCACGGTTACGATCGCCACCGCCTTCACGCGCTGTACGGGAATGCCGAGATGGTTCGCCGTCGATTCGCCGAGCGACAGCGCATTCAGCCCCCGCGCCAGGAAGGGCGCAGCGACCAGAGCCAGCGCGATGATCGGACCTGCGGCGGCGATCTTCAGCCATGTCGCGCCAGCGAGCGAGCCGAGCCCCCAGAATGTGAGGTCACGCAACTGCCGGTCATCGGCCATGTAGACCAGCAGGCCCGACAGCGCCCCGGCCATCGCCCCCAGCGCGATGCCGGCGAGCAGCATCGTCGCGACGGAGGTCTGGCCGCGCCGCGTGGCGACCCGGTAGAGCAGCAGCGTCGTCATGAGCCCGCCGAGGAATGCCGCCAGCGGCAGCGAATAGATGCCGAGCAGCGCAGTCAGCGGCGCGAGCGACGTGCCGCCAAGCACGATGACCGAGATTGCGCCGAGCCCTGCGCCCGCCGACACGCCAACCAGTCCGGGATCCGCCAGCGGATTGCGGAACAGGCCCTGCATCACCGCGCCCGACACCGCGAGCGCTGCGCCGATCAACACGCCGAGCACGGCGCGCGGCAGGCGGATGTCCATGACGATGATCTGGTCGCGCGCCGACATCGCGCCCTCGCCGCCCAGGCCCAGCAGGTGCATCAAAACCGCTACCGCCGACGCGTCGGACGAGCCCGATGCGAGGCTGAACAGGAAGGCGCAGCCCAGCAGGACAGCGAGTATGACGATCGCCAGCCGCGCCCGCTGGCGGCGGTCCCCCTCATGCGAAGGCGTCCGGGCAGTGGCCGGCATAATGGTGATTCTCTGCGGCACTGGCCCTACTCAGTTGACGACGCGGTCGCCGTAGAGCGCCTTGGCGAGATCGCGCACCGCGGCCGCCGTCCGCGGGCCGAAGCCGAGCAGATAGGCGCCGTCCATGCGCACGATCTTGTCGCCCTGGACGGCCGGCGTCTGCGACAGCGCCGGATGCGCCTTCATGTCGGCGTTCGCAGCCGAATGGTCGCCGCCGCGGTCCATCATCAGGATCAGGTCCGGTTTTGCGGTGATGATCGCCTCGTCGGTCAGCGCCTTGTAGCCCGGGAACTCCGAGATCACATTCACGCCGCCCGCCATCTTGATGATGCCGTCCGCGGCGGAATTGGTTCCCGACGCCAGCACCTTGCCACCCTGCGTCGACAGGATGAACAGCACCCGCTTGCGCTCGGTGATGCCGCTGGTCAGCGCCAGCGCCGCGTCGAGATCGGCCTTCACCTCGGCCGACAGCTTCGTCGCCTTGTCGTCGACGCCGAGCGCCGAGCCGACAACGCGGATCTTTTCCAGGATGCCTGCTTCGTTGAAGGTTTCGGGCACGAAGGCGAACGGAACGCTCGCCTTCTTCAGCACCTCGATCGCCTCCGGGGGGCCGCTGCCCTCGATGGTGACGATCGCGTCGGGGTTGATGCCAAGCACGCCTTCCGGCGAGATCGCCCGCATGTAGCCGACGTCCGGCAGCGCAAGTGCCGCCGCCGGATAGACGCTGGTCGAGTCGCGGCCGGCAAGCCGTCCCTCTTCGCCAAGCGCAAAGACGATCTCGGTCACCGAACCGCCGATCGCCACGATGCGTTTGCCTTTCGCGACGCCTGCCGCGTCCTCAGCCGAATGTGCCCAGGGCGCCGGCGCTGCAAGTGCTGCGAGCGTCAGCGCCAGCGTGGCGGCGAGCATGGCTGCGCGGCGCATCCGCGCGTTGGGATGAAGCAGGGTCATGGAAATCTCCTAGGCGGCAGTTGAACGCAGGCTGCGCGGCAGGCCTTCGACGAGGAAACGCCAGTCCTCGCGCTCGGCCGATCCTTCCTTCCGCTTGCCGAAGAACTGGATGATCATCCGCCCTTCGGAATCGTAGGCTTCCACCGACGTGACGTGCCCGTCGGACGCCGGTTTCCGGACCGCCCACACTTCGCTGATGTGGTCGAGGCGCAGATGCAGGTGGAAAGTCTCGTCGAGAACATTCAGCCACGGACCCATCGGCTTGATCTCCTTGATCGGGCCGGAATGGATCTGGATGCAGCCGCGGTTTCCGACGAAGCACATGATCGGAATCTCTTCATTAGCCGACAGCCGCATCATCGAGGCGATCGCCTCGCCGTCCACCGGCCAGGCATAGTCCTGACCGACCAGGTGCACAGCCTGCTGCCGGGTCAATTTCATGTCGCGCAGGATCGTCATGAACTGGTGCACGTCCGTCATCGCGCCCCAGCGCGAGCGCAGTTCCTCGACATCCGCATCGAGCTTCGCGGCCGGCGCGATCGACGTGACCGGCGCGGCGATCGCGACTGTCTGGATCTGTTCGGCGTGCAGCAGTTTCTCCACCAGCGCCTCATAAGCCTCGACATTGGAAGCCGCGCGCAGATGCACCTTGTGCACCGCCTCGCCGGCCTGGTCGAAGAACTGCAGGCTGCGCCTCACCGCGCCATCGGCATCCGTCTTCGCGACCGCATAGCCATGCGCCCAGACCTTGGGGAAAATCCGCAGGTCGATCTGCTCGCCCAGCGCCATGGCGGCGTGCTGCCCGGTCACGACCTTGTCGTAGATGCCGATCTTCTCATGCACCGCGCTTTCGTTGCGGGTAAGCGCCATCACTTCGCCCAGCGACTCCATGCTGGTGAGGAATTCGTCGACATTCGGCTCGATGCGGCGCGTGCCCTCGCCGACCCATGCCGCGACGAACTCGGCTTCCGAAATGCCAAGTTGCGTCGCCAGGTCGCGTTCGCGCAGTTTCGGGTTTTCAGCGCGCGCATGGCGGATTTCGGCTGGGGTGGCTCTGGCTGCAGTCATCGTGTCGTTCCCGGTTGCTGGCTGGTTGCTGGCTTACTTGTTGAGGATCAGCTTGCCCTGCCGGGTGATTTTCAACTGGTAGAGCGCGCCGTGATGTTCGATGCCGATCTCATGCTCGCCGCGAAACAGCGTGACGCTGTCGAGCCGGCGCGTCGGCGCAGGAAGGAACGGCTGCGGCTCGGCGCGGGTCGCAAGACGCTGGTTGGCGGACGAGTGATCGAGCGGATTCCTGATGTTCACGGTACGAACCTTCTGGTTACGCATGGCTTGCTCGGGCTGGCTTCGCGGCGTGATTTGTTTTCTTGACACTAATTATCAGCTTTAATAGTGAGTGCAATACCGGAGTGATCGAGTCAAGTTTAAAGCCGGACAAATTCAGTGCGAGCCAGCCGCGCGCCAGCCAGCATAGGAAAGAATGCAGGAGCAGGGTTATGGGGTTGTTGGGGCGAAATGCGGCCGCGCTGCTGTGCGGAACCGCGATCATGGTTCTCGCGCACGCGAACATCGTTCATGCGCAGGACGCTGAAGAAGCAGTCGTCGAGGAACAGGTCTCGGCCGAAGGCCAGAAGAAAGGCCGCGTGACACCGCTGCAGCGCCTCGTCATCGGCGCCGGGCAGGAAAAAGTGGCGATTGATACGCCGCAGGCGGTCAGCGTTCTCGAGCAGCAAGACATCGACGCCGCTCAACCTGGGAGCATCGCGGACGTGATGCGCAAAATTCCAGGTGTAAACGCAACCGGTTCGGGTCGGGTGCTTGGCCAGTCCTTCAACATTCGAGGCGTCGGCGCACCGGAGAACTCTGGTGACCAGGGCCGCATCATCCTCAATATTGACGGCGTTCAGAAGTTCTATGAACAGTATCGCCTAGGATCGTTCTTCTCCGATCCGGAGCTCTTCAAGCGCGTCGAGGTGCTGCGCGGGCCAGCGTCCTCAACCCTGTATGGGTCGGGCGCGCTCGGTGGCGTCATCAACTTCACGACCAAAGACGCGTCTGACTTCATTCGCGAGGGCGATACGGGCTCTCTACGGGTGAAGACCACGCTTGAAAGCAACGGCAAAGGTGTCCTTGGCTCTGCCGTGCTTGCGCAGCGTATGGGTGACAACGCCGAATTCCTGCTTATGGGCAATTATCGTCGGGCTGACGAGTTCCAGACTGGTCACGGCGTCGACTTGGTCGGATCGAATTTCCGCGGGTGGTCCGGCCTTGCCAAAGGAACGTTCAAGGTCGGCGATGAAGGCACGCTTCGTCTGTCGTACCAGCGCTGGGATTCCGACCTCGAGAACCAGCAGCTCTCGCAGACGTCGAGCGCATCCTTCTTCGGCTTGATCGATCGTCACATCGTCGACAACACCGCGATTGCGTCCTACGAGAATCCATTCTCCGACAACGACATGCTGGACCTGAAGATCCAGGCGTCTTACTCGAATACGACCAATCAGCAGCGCAACGCGGATCTTCGGCCAGGCTGTGGCGACAACTCCTTCGCCATCGTTTGCGATTCCGATTTCGGCTACCAGACTTGGCAGCTCAATGCGCAGAACACGATGGAGTGGTCCGGCGGCAATTGGGAAAACTTCCTCACCCTCGGTTGGCAGACCGGTTATCAGACCCGCTCCGCAGAGGCATGGCTCAACGACGGCACCCTGTTATCGGTCAAGTTCCACCCCGAAGGAGAGGACCTGAAGTCCGGCGTATTTGCCCAGAACGAATTCATCTGGAACGAGAAGCTCACGCTTATTCCCGGCGTTCGGTTTGACTGGCATCGCATGACCCCGGGCGATCTTGTGCGGGATCCAGCGGGCAATCCGGTCGATTCGAAGGACGATACCGCCTTCTCGCCAAAGCTCGCTGCGCACTACAGGTTCAACGATACCTTGGCGGTTTTCGGATCGGTTGCTCACACAGAGCGGTTCCCGACGATCGATGAAGTGTACTCGACAACCGGCTCCAACGGAACGTTCCTGCCAAGTCTCGATCTGCGCAAGGAACGCTCGACCAACTTCGAAGCTGGGTTTGCGTTGTCTGGCTACGATATGCTCCAAGCTGGCGACGCCGGGCAGTTGAAGTTCACCGGCTTCTATAACGACGTCACGGACCTTATCGCGCTCGACTCACCCTTCCTGCCACCTCCTGCAATCACTCCCCGCCCCGGCTACAAGAACATCAACTCGGCCGAGATTTACGGTTTCGAGATCGAAAGCGCCTATGATTCTGATTACGTGTTCGCCAACGCGGCCTACACCTACACTGTCGGACTAAACACCTCAGCAGGCGTAGCAGCGGACAAGAAGAACCTAACCAGCGTCGCTCCGCATGAGCTCAAACTGACCTTGGGCGGCAAGGTTCCGCAGCATGGCCTGCGCTTCGGATGGAATGCACGACTGATCGCCGGACCGCAGGATTGGCGCCGCGATCGCGACACTCCGCCGCCGACCGATCCCAACACGACGCGTTTCGCAACCGCCTTCGATGTCCATGACATCTTCGTGACCTGGAAGCCGGAAGAAGGCCCGCTACTCGGATGGGAAGCCAATGCCGGCATCGATAACATCTTCAATCGGCCGTACAAGGAATTTCTCATGAACGACCAAGCCAAGGGCCGGACGTTCAAGGTCTCCCTCACCAAGCAGTTCGGCTGGTGATCATGCGTCTTGCGGCATCCGCTCTCGTTCTGACCGCGATGGCGGCGGTGTCGCTTGGCGCGGCTCCGGCATCGGCGCAAACCGCCGCGCCGGAGCCGCATATCTCGCTCGACCTCAATGCCCTGCAGTCGTCGAACGGCGGCTGCAGGCTGACCTTCGTGGTAGCGAACAACCTCGCCACCCCGATCGACCGCGCCGCTTTCGAGATGGCGCTGTTCAACAAGGGCGGCGTCGTCGACCGGCTGACCGTCCTCGATTTCAAGGGCCTGCCCGCCGGCAAGACCAAGGTCAGCCGCTTCGACCTGTCCGGCGTCGACTGCGCCAATATCAGCCGCGTCCTCATCAACGACGCCACCGAATGCGCTGGCGCCGGCACCGCGCCCGACGCCTGCCTGACGGTGCTTCGCACCGAGTCGAAGTCCGGCATCCAGTTCGGCAGATAGACATGTCGGTGCAGCCTGCCGCGCCCCTTCCCCGCAGACCGGCGCGATCCCGCCAGTCGGCGCGGCGCGTGCGGATCGACCCGCCGAACGCCTTTCACGCGAACGGCTTCGCCCACGAGGCCGCTCGCCCCGAGTGGATCGAAACGGCTGACCCGAGCCTCGTCTCCCTCCCCGTCCTGCCGCTTGCCGAAGCGACGCCGTCGGCGCAGACACTCTCGCGCAAATGGCTGGCCGCCCTCGTCGCTTCGGTGGCGCTTCATGTCGCCGTGGCAGGCTTTTTCGTCCTGCGCGGGCCTGACGAAAGCGTGCAGATCGCCGGCTCAGAGGAAGCGGGCGTCGTCATGATCGGCAACGCGGATGCCGACCAGATCATGCAGGGAACCGAGGCCGAGGCGACGAATGTCAGCATCGTCACCATGACCGAGGCGACGCCGGTCGAAACGGTGGTCGCCTCGGAAGTCCAGCCGACGGAGCTCGTGGAATCCGTCACCGAGACATCTGTCGCCGTTGTGGAGACGGAAGTCGTTCAGGAGGTTCGGCCGGTCGAAGAGACCGTGGCCGCAAAAGCGCCTCCAACCGTGACTGAGACCCCGCCCGACACCGCTGCGGCGGCTCCGTCCGAGACAGCCCCACCGGTGCTGGCTGTCGATACGCCGGAGATCGTCGAAGACGCAGACGCGGTGAACCCCGTTCAGCCAGAGGCCGCTGCCATCGTCGAGCCGACCGAAACGGTCGTCGAGGCAACTGCCGAGACCGTCGTTGAAGAAGCGCCGGAACCGCCTGTAAAGGTTGAGGACAAGGTGCCCGTTTCACCGACCAGAAAAGTCGCGGAGGCGCCGAAGCCGGCAAAGCCTGCGCCGCCGAAGACGCTTGCCGAGAAGAAGCCCGAAAAGCCGGCCAAGGCCGCCGAGAACCCCGCCAGGAAAGCCGACAAGAAGGCTGCTGCCGGCTCCGGCGGCGCCAACAAGGGCGATGCGAAAAAGGGCAAGGCCGATGGCCAGGCGGAGGGCACCCGCGCCGACAAGGCCGGCAAGGGCAAGGCGTCGGCAGCCGGCAACGCCGCGGTGACCAACTATCCCGGCAAGATCCGCGCCAGGCTCAGCCGCGCCGTCGGCCGCATTTCCCGAAGTGTCCGAGCCGGCGCCGACCGCGACGTCACCGTGGCCTTCACCGTCACCGCCAGCGGCGGATTGGGCGGCGCCCGCATCGCGCGCAGTTCCGGTTCGCCGGCGCTCGACAGCGCGGCGCTTGCCGCCGTCCAGCGCGCAGCGCCCTTCCCGCCGATTCCAGAGGGCGCCGGCCGGTCGACCTGGCAATTCACCGTGCCGCTTGGCATCACCCGCTGAGGAGTTTCCCATGAACCTCTTGCGCCTCCACGAGATCGCGAGCACCAGCGGCGACGGACTGCACCCCGATCTCCTGCGCCTGTTCGAGGCGCGTGCGCGGCTCGAATCCGACCCGCGGATTGTCGCGATGGCTGACCATGCGCCGGGCATGCCGGTCCAGGCCGGGCCTTCCCCGACGCCGCGTCCCGGTCTATTTGTCCCCGGAAACGTCTTGCGGGTCGTGCCATTGGAACAGGCCCAAGCCCAACCTGCCCGCATCATCCAGAAAGCCTGAAAGGAATTTACCCATGTACATCGCGATGAACCGCTTCAGAGTCGCGCGCGGCTCCGAAGAGGCTTTCGAGGCCGTTTGGAAGGGCCGCGATTCCACGCTGCACGAGATGGCCGGATTCAAGGAATTCCACCTCCTGCGCGGCCCGGTCAACGAGGCCGAAGGCTATACGCTGTTTGCCTCGCACACGGTCTGGGCGAGTTTTGAGGACTTTACCGCCTGGACCAAGTCGGAACAGTTCCGCGCCGCCCACCGCAACGCCGGCAGCGCGGCGGTCAAGCCGACCTATATCGGCCACCCGACTTTCGAAGGTTTTTCGGTCGTCGAAGGCGCCTGAAATTGATGGTCGACTACGCCCGCTCGATCCCGATTCTGCCCTCGCCTGACATCGGCGAGACGGTCGCCTTCTACACCGGCCCGCTCGGATTCGCGCTGGTCGGGCCGGCGATGGACACTTACGCGATCGTCCGCCGCGGCGAGATCGAGATCCATTTCTGGCTCAGCGACGATCGCAAGTTGCCAGAAGTGTCGTCCTGCTACATCCGCGGCGGCGAAGTGCCCGCGTTGCACGCTGAATTCGCCGCGCGCGGGGTGCCGCGGCTCAGCGAATTTTCCATGCGCTCCTGGAACATGAAGGAATTCTACATCCACGACCCGCACGGCAACCTCCTTCGCTTCGGCTGCGCGCCGGAAGAGGTGTAAGCGGCCACTTTCTCCCCCCTGGAGGGGGAGAAAGCGAAATCAGCATCTTAGCGCAGCTAAGTGCTAGATTTCGCCAGAGAGGGGGCAGCGACGTGGCGCTTGGAACTCGCCGCCCCGTGCATGGAATTCCGCCTTTCTGCGATTTTCAAGACTTGGCCTTCGGCCAAGATCTTGAAATCGGTCCTGCGGACGTTCGTCATTTTACAAGCCTATTCAAGGACTTGTCACACGCTGCGCGGAACCACTCGTCACTCTCCCCTCGCGGCAAGCGATATCGCGCCGCTCTTGCGGCAACTTTTTCATCCACGTCCCTCACCACCTCTCTCATACTCCTCCGCAGTTCCTCCCGCGGGAAGCGCCGGTCATGACGGTGATCAGTGTGGGAGGGACCGGCGCTCCGGCGGACTGCTAACGTGGCGGTCTGCCTGGGAGGTCGAGAGCAAAGTCCGGCAGTCTCCAGGGGCACTATGACCCCGGCGCCCCAACCGGCAGGCGCGCATTGTTCGGGAGAAGAAGAAGGCGGTCTCAGCCGCTCACGCCCGAAAGTGAAACGGAGTCCTCGGACCTAAACCGTCGGCTGGGTGCGAAGGTCGCGCTACAGTATCACCATAGGAAACCACCGCACGGCCTTCGCGCCCGGCGTTCCCACCTCCTGCAAAGGAGCGTTCTTTGAAAGGAATGGGACGATCGGGCCGAAAGGCTTTTTCAGTCATGGGCGAACGTCAGCGCCCTACACCCCCTCACCCGGCCTCCGCTTCGCTCGGCCGACCTCTTCCCGGTGGGGAGAGGGGACTGTCTACTGTTGCGCGCCCGAAAAGATCGAGTTTGCACGTTTGTGTTTGAGATTGGCGCGGTCGGTGCGAGTTTCCTCTCCCCTCGGGGAGAGGTCGGCCGAGCGAAGCGGAGGCCGGGTGAGGGGGTCCTGCACGAGCGGCCAGTCGCAGAGAAAAATAGATCCCGGGTCGCCTCCGGCGCCCGGGATGACGGTCGCGGAGGGAGACCCCTACTGCCCTACTGCCCTACTGCCCTACTGCCTCAACTCGCCGCCAGCAGACTCGCATTGCCACCCGCCGCCGTCGTGTCGACGCACACAGACCGTTCATGTGCGTAGGCTGCCGGATAGATAGTCTCGGCGATCAACGGCACGATCGGTCCGCTGCGTTCGGCGAGCGCCTGGCGGATCGCGCGGGCCGTTTCGCCGCGGCGCGAATAGGCCACGACATCGACGCCCACCGCCCCTAGTTCCCAGGTGTAGAGCGTTCCGTCGACGCCGATCAGCGGCAGGCCCTTGCCGAGCAGAGGGTGCAGCACGATGGGTGCGCCGGGCGCTATCGCAACGACCGAATTGCCTGCCGCCAGCGCTTGCACGACCTGCGCCAGCAGCGACTCGGCGTCGGGTCCGAGGCAAAGCGTCCGACCACGCGGCACCAGCGTCAGCGTGTTGGCCTCGCCGGTTGGCCCGGGCAGATCGACCGGGCCAAAATCGGTCCCGGCGGCCGCCGCAATGGCTGCGCTCGCCTTGCCGCGCAGATGCTTGCGCAGGATCGCGATGCGGTCGCTGCGGGTCGACCACTTGTCGTGCGCCGCATCGGCGAAACGCTGTGGCACGCTTTCGCCGGCGCCCTGTTCGACATTGCCGGTCGCCACCTCGCCGCGCCGGAAGCGGCGCAGATAGTGCGGCCCGCCAGCCTTCGGCCCGGTGCCGGACAGGCCCTCTCCCCCGAACGGCTGCGACCCCACCACCGCGCCGATCTGGTTGCGATTGACATAGATATTGCCGGCATGGACCCGGTCGATCATCCGCTGGACGCGCGCCTCGATCCGGGTGTGCACCCCGAAAGTCAGGCCATAGCCCTTCGCGTTGATCGCCGAAACGACCGCGTCGATCTCTTCCGGCTCGAACGTCGCGACATGCAGAACCGGCCCAAAAATCTCGCGCTCCATCTCGCCGATGCCCGACACCCGCACAATGTGCGGCGCGACGAACAGACCTTCGGCTGGCGCATTGAGCCTGGCGATCAACCGCCCCTTGGCCTCCATGTCTGCGCAATAGGCGACGATCGAATCCCGCGCCTCAGCGTCGATCACCGGCCCGACATCGGTGGCGATCTGCCACGGATCGCCGACAACCAGCGACTTCATCGCCCCGGTCAGCATCTCCATCATCTTCGCCTCGACATCCTTCTGGACATAGAGAATGCGCAGAGCCGAGCAGCGCTGACCTGCACTCTGGAAAGCGGAAGCCAGAATGTCGCGCACCGCCTGCTCGGGCAGCGCCGTCGAATCGACGATCATCGCGTTCAACCCGCCGGTCTCCGCGATCAGCATCGCGTCAGGCGCGGCCGTCGCCGCCAGTTGCCGCTCGATCAGCCGCGCCACATCGGTCGAACCGGTGAAGCAGACCCCGGCGATGCGCGGGTCGGCGGTCAGCGGCGCGCCGACCGACGGCCCGTCGCCGGGCAGCAGTTGCAGCAAGTCGGCGGGGATGCCTGCCTCGTGCAGCAATTCCACCGCCCTGCCAGCGATCAGCGGCGTCTGCTCGGCGGGCTTTGCGACCACCGCATTGCCGGTGACCAGCGCCGCCGCCACCTGCCCGGTGAAGATCGCCAGCGGAAAATTCCACGGCGAAATGCAGGCGATGACGCCCCTCGCCGCGGTCCCCGTCTCGGCTTTCGCCGCCTCCGCCGCATAGTAGCGCAGGAAGTCGACCGCCTCGCGCACTTCCGCCACGCCGTCCGCCAGCGTCTTGCCGGCCTCGCGGGTGCAGAGCGCGAAGAACTCGACAGCATGGGTCTCGTAGAGATCGGCCGCGCGTAGCAGGCAGGCGGCGCGCTCGGCGACGGGCATCGTAGCCCAAGCCGGTTGCGCGGCGACGCCCTTGCCGACCGCAGCGCGCACAGCGTCGGCGTCTGCTTCACGCACCACGCCCACGACATCCTCGGGCCGCGCCGGATTGACAATCCGACGTTCTGCCCCGGACAAACCCGCGCTCCAGCGCTCGGCATTGGCGAAATCCTCGCGCTCGCTCTGGATCGCCGCGAGGTGAACCGTATCAGTCAGATCATGACCGACTGAATTCGCGCGCCCCGGCAAAAAGATATCCACGGGCACAGGGATGAGCGGATTATGCGCAGGGCCTTGCGTCGCCACCACATCGACAGGATCACGAGCAATGGTTTCCGCACTCACATCCTCGTCGACGATCTGATGCACGAACGACGAGTTCGCGCCGTTCTCCAGGAGCCTGCGGACGAGGTAGGCGAGCAGGTCCGAATGGGCGCCGACCGGCGCGTAGATGCGGCAGCGCGTGCCTTCGCTCACCCGCACCGCCTCGTGCAACGCCTCGCCCATGCCGTGCAGCCGCTGGAACTCGAACGCCGTCTTGTCATCGGCCATCGCCAGTATCGCCGTCACCGTATGCGCATTGTGCGTCGCGAACTGCGGATAAATCCTGTCGGTCATGCCGAGCAGCTTTTTCGCGCAGGAAATGTAGGAAACGTCGGTGTTGACCTTGCGGGTGAACACCGGATAGCCGGCCAACCCCAGCGTCTGCGCCCGCTTCACCTCGGTGTCCCAGTAGGCTCCCTTGACGAGGCGCACCATGATGCGCCGGTCGAGCCGCTGCGACAGCGTGTAGAGCCAATCGATGACAAAAGGCGCGCGCAGGCCGTAGGCCTGAACCACGACGCCAAATCCGTCCCAGTCGGCCAGCACCGGATCAGCCAGGACTTGGCTGATGACATCCAGCGACAGGTCGAGCCGGTCGGCCTCTTCGGCGTCGATGTTGAGGCCCATGCGGGCATGACGCGCCGCGAGGCAGAGCGACAACAGCCGCTTCGCCATCACCGGGAGCATCGTCTCGCGCTGCGCCTGCTCGTAGCGCGGATGCAGCGCCGAGAGTTTCACCGAAATGCCGGGATTGTGCCGGATGTTGGTGCCGGTCGAGCCGCTGTCGAGCGACGAGATCGCGTCGGCATAGGCGCGGTGGTAGCGCAGGGCGTCGGCTTCGGTCCGCGCGGCTTCGCCCAGCATGTCGAACGAATAGAGGTAGCCCTTGCGAGTGTACGGCTTGCCGCGGCGGACCGCCTCGTCGATCGTCCGGCCGAGCACGAACTGTTCGCCCATTTCGCGCATCGCGGCGGAGACCGCGGTGCGGATCACCGGCTCGCCCAGCCGCCGGACCATGCCGCGCAGCGTCCGCTCGATGCCGCTCTCGCCCTCGTCCAGCACACGGCCGGTCAGCGCCAGGGCCCAGGTCGACGCATTGACGAAGATCGAGCTCGATTCGCCGGAATGCGCCGACCAGTCATGCGGCGCGATCTTGTCCTGGATCAGATCGTCCATCGTCTCGGCATCGGGCACTCGCAGCAGCGCCTCGGCCAGGCACATCAGCGCGACGCCCTCTTTCGTTGAGAGGCCGTATTCCGAGAGGAACACTTCCATCAGCTTCGGGTCGGACGACGATCGCACCGCCTCGACAAGTTTCACGGCGCGGGCGGAGATCGCGGCGCGTTGGCTGTCTTCCAGCGCGGCCGACGCGACAAGCGCCGACAACGCGGCATCCTCGTCGGCCAGGTAATTGCGTCTCAACTCGTCGCGGATGGAGGCAAGCGTCGGCATGATGGCGGTCGTTCCGGATGGCGTCTGGGAAAGTCACGCGACCATAGCACGGGTGGATTTTTCGACTGGTCCAAATGTCTTGACCTGATAGCCGCTTTCATCCGAACAATGCGCCATCAATAGATTGAATGGACCGTGATCATGGATCAGACAGACCAACTGGACCGGATCGATCGGAACATAGTCGCCGCCCTTTCGGCAGATGGGCGTCTGTCGATGTCGGCGCTTGCGGCAAAAGTCGGCCTGTCGAAGACGCCCGTCCAGGCCCGAGTCCGCCGTCTGGAGGAGAGCGGCTACATCCGTGGCTACCAGGCCATCGTCGACCGCGAGAAGATGGGCGAAGGCCATGTCGCCTTCGTGCAGGTCAAACTCTCCGACACCCGCTCCGACGCGCTCGACGCCTTCAACCGCGCCGTCCGCACCGTGCCGGAGATCGAGCAATGCCACATGATCGCGTCGAGCTTCGACTACCTGCTGAAGGTCCGGACGAAAGACATTTCCGCCTATCGCCGCGTCCTCGGCGAACGCATCTCCGCGCTGCCACATGTGGCGCAAACTTCGACCTATGTGGCGATGGAGACGGTGAAGGACAGGTAGAACTTAGGCGGCTGTAATGTCCGTCAGCCCGAAATCGGTGCCCTTGAACATCAGCGGCTGGTTAAGGTGAGTGGCGCAAGCATAGGCGAAGCAGTCGCCGAAATTCAGCCGCGCCGGATGCCTACCCTTGCCAAATCTGTCGAACGCGTCCAGCGCGATTGGAGTCATCTCGGGGACAACTGGGATGCACCGGATCTCCATCAACTGGAAAAATTCTTCCAGGGCGCTGGATGCTGTTTTCAGATCGATGTCCAATATGCGCATCACAGCGACCGTCGCCTCCCAGATCGCCAGCGGCGAGGTAAGTCGTTGCTTGTGTCCCTGCAAGCGCGCGAGAAGTTCCGCCGCATCGGTTTCGTCCGTCAGCATCGAGGTAAGGGCGGATGCGTCGATGAACATCAGTCGCGCTCGTACAGGCTGTCGCGAAAGGCTTTGTCCACCTTGAGGCCCGCGCCCGGGCCTGCCTTGGCGCGCAGCGCACGGACAAGCTCAAGCCCTGCCTCGACGACACTGGGCCTTCGAAGCTCGCGAGCGAGTTCATTGCGCAGGGCTTCATGGACGGTTTCGGTCAACCCGGCCCCCTTGAGTGCCGCGACCTTCCGCGCCAGCGCTTCCGTCTCCCGGTTCTTGATGTGGAAAGCCACCGTCGATCCTTATATACCAACCAAGCTTTGTGGATACACCGGGTGGTAAAGCCAATCAAGGGCTTGCCTTGCTCACCTCCAGCGTTCGCAAGAACGCGATCAGCGCCTGCTTTTCGCGTTCGGACAATGTCAGCGGCTTGAGTTCAGTCTCGCCCTTCGGCGGTAGCGGTGAGGAGGCATAGTGATCAACCACGTCTTCAATCGTCGCAATCTGGCCGGAATGCATGTAGGGCGGCCGCGAGGTCGCGCCGCGCAGCGACGGGGTCTTGAAGGCGCGGATCATTTCGGGATTGTCTTTTGCGACGAAGCGCAGTTCGCCGCATTGCTCCGGCCTCGCGTCACTGTGGCGGCCGAGGCAGTTGAACGGGTCGGCCAGCGCCTTGTCGATCGCCGCGAAACGTCCAACATCCTCCGGCAACCCATCCGGCTGCGGCACGCCGGTGTTGTGGAAATGATCGTCGGTGAAACGCGGTCCCGCATGGCAGGTGACGCAGTTCGCCCGGCCGATAAACAGTTTTAATCCCAGCGTCTCGCTCTCGTTCAGCACGGCGTCGCCGGCAGGAGCCTCATCCTTGGCGATTGCACGAGCGAACCGGTCGAACCGCGTATCCTCGTGCCGGATCGAGCGCTCGAACGCGGCGAGCGCCTTGCCGATGTGCGCAAAGACCGTATCGATTTCAGCCTGCTTCGCCGCGGGAATCTCACTCCATGCCGCCTTCTGCGCCTCGGTCCCCAGCGGCCCGGCATCGCGCGGCAGGCCGGGCAGGTCGGGCAGCGGCCCGAAGATGCGCTCGTAACGGTCGCGCATGTGCTCGGCGACGAAATGGACATAGGCGGTGCGATTGCCGCCGTGCTCTCGGGCGTCTTCCAGCGGACCCAGCGCCTGTGCCCACAGGCTGTCCTTGCGCCCGTCCCAGAACTGCCACGGGCTCCACGCGACACCGGCCAGCGGCATGGTACGACGGTCGGTCAGGCCGACGGCCCGGCCAAGCGGCCGATCGTCCTGAAACTGCCGGTCAATCTGATGGCAGGTCGAGCAGGAGACATCGCCATTGCCGGACAGCCGTGGCTCGAAGAACAGCGTTGCGCCGAACGCCGCCGCCACTTGGCTGTCGGCATATCTGTTCGACGGATCGGCGGGAACCGGCGCCAATGCATCAAGCGAAAGCGAGGCGATCGTCGCCTTCTCCGCATCGGTGAATGCCTCGCCCGAACAGCCGGAGAGAGCGGCCATAGCACCGACCGCCGATGCGAACAGCGCCCGACGCATCCGGCTAAAGGCTGAGATTGAACGTGACATCGTCCTCACCGGCCGCAGCCTTCACCTTGAGTTTGAACTCCCACCAGCCCGACATGTTGAACCGCACGCCCTCGATCCTGTAGCGGCCTTCGCCCAGCGAAGCCGTTACCGCCGGCGCCGTCGGCAGGCCGTGGCCATGCTGCGGCATCCCGCCGTCGATCGTGATCTCGGCGTTCTCCACTGGCGTCCCGTCGGCGCTCTTCACCGTCGCGGTCCAACTGTGCAGCGAGTTACGTTCGAACGGCTCGGTCCCAGGCGCGATCGCGACTGTATAAAGCCCCTTCACGGTCGGCTTCTCACGGGCGAGATCGAGGTCGGATGGCGCCGACATCGAGAGCATCATGTAGCCGACAACCGCTGCGATGACCGCCGCCACGACGGCCACACCGATGCCGATTTTCGTTCCTGTTCTCATCCGATCTTCCCCTCGCATATCGTGCGTTGCCCGGTGGCCTTCTCCGGCTGTTAGGGCTTCCTGTTGCTGGAAGGTCAAGCGCTAAAATCTGCATGCCACCCGTCGCCAGAATGATCCCGCCAGTGTAGACGGGCAACACGGCGGAGGGCGAAAAATGAGCGCAAACGGTGTCGCATCGATCGGCGAATGCATGCTCGAATTGTCGGGCCGTACCGACGACGGCTGGAATCTCGGCTATGCCGGCGACACATTCAACACGCTATGGGCGATCCGCGCCTTGACCGATGCGTCGTGCGACTATGTCTCGGCATTCGGCGACGATCCGTTCTCGGCAAAGCAGATCGCCTTTCTCGGCGACGCCGGCATAGGCATCGCCTCCAGCCCGGTCATTGCGGGAGCGCGGCCTGGCCTTTACGCCATCACACTGACCGGCGCCGAGCGGTCGTTCACCTACTGGCGCTCGGATGCCGCCGCGCGGCAACTGGCGTCGGCTCCGGCCCGTTTGGCGAAAAGTCTTGAAAACCGGGCGCTTATCTACTTTTCCGGAATCACCTTGGCAATTCTCGAGCCCGACGCGCGCCAGACCCTTCTGGCCGAAATCGCCAAGGCCCGCGCCGCAGGCAGCCTGATCGCGTTCGATCCCAACTACCGTCCGCGCCTGTGGACATCGGCTGAGGATGCGAAGACCGCGATCGGCGAGGCGCTTGCCGTGACCGACATCGCGCTGCCGACTTTCCCCGACGAGCAGATACTGTTCGGTGACGCGTCGCAGGAGGCGACCGCCACCCGTCTCACCGCGGCGGGCATTGGCGAGATCGTCGTCAAGGACGGCGCGGAACCGTGCCTCGTCGTGTCGCCGGGAGGCGGCGTGCTGGTCCCCGCGGTGCATGTCGAGAAGCCGGTCGACACGACTGGCGCCGGCGACAGCTTCAACGGCGGCTACCTCGCCGCGCGTCTTGCCGGTCACCCGCCTGTCGAAGCCGCGAAACGTGCGCACAAGGTTGCCGCTGCGGTGGTTCAGGTGCGTGGCGCCCTGGCGCCATACGACACGCTGCGCAAGGCTTTCGGCTGACGGCTCAGACCGTCTTCTTGCCGGCGAGCTTGCGCTGCAGGCGCGACAGGCCGAGGAAGAACCCGCCAATGCCGTTCGGCCCGTAGGGCTCATAGGCCCGTAAGGCCGAGATCTTGCCGTCCCTGGTCTCGACGATGAACACCTGCGGAAACAGCAGGTTCTGCCCGGCATTCAATGTGTGGTCGGTATCGATCTCGAACGCACCGGTTAGCCCGTCCTCCGATCCGAAGAAGTGCTTGGTGCGAAAGCCGAAGCGCTTCATCACCGACAGGCCCCAGGTCAGCCCTTCGTCGATCTCGGCCAGCCCGACCATTTTCGGCTGAGGATAATGCGGATCGAACAGCACCGCGTCCGGCGCGAAGCAGGCCAGAGCGGCATCCTTGTCTCGGGCCTCCAGCGCTCGAAAGGTCTGTTCCAGAATGTCGCGCGCAACTGCCATGACGTGCCCCCATCGATTGCCCCGCTGCAAGGCTATGCGGTTTCGAGGGTGGGCGGAAGTGGCAGCTCCGGGCTCACTCGCCCGTCATGAACACCTCGACGGACTGGCCGCCATTGAGGCTGACGAACTCCATCAGGTTGCCCCCGGCCTGCACCTTGCCTTCTTTCCAGGTGATCTTCGTCAGCAGGTAGTAGTCGCCGTCGGCGAGCAGATCGAAGCGAAAACGGCCGGCGTCGTCGGCCTTGGTGCGCTTGGACAGCGTCAGATAACGCGGGTCGGTCGCCAGCTCTTCGACGGTGTTGTTGAATTTCCTGCCCTGAAAAAGATAGGCCATGTGCGCGTCGGCATAGGCACTGCGCGGGATCAGATAGATTTGCGAACCGGCCGCATAGATGACAGAGCCATCGCTTCGCCGCAGATAGGCTTGACCGTTCACCGCACCAAAGCCGGACTGGTTGGCCGCCTCAGCCTGATCAGGATCGAAATCGGCTTCAAGCTTCGGTCCGGAGACACAGCCTGCGAGACAACCGATCAGCAGAAACACCAACAGGACCGGTCGCATCGCGATCTCCGCGCTATCCGAGCCTGAAGCGGTATTCGGTCACGTGGCGGTAGCGGTCGCCCGGCCAGAGAATCGCCTGCGGGAAATAGGCACGGTTGGGCGAATCCGGCCAAGCCTGCGCCTCCAGCGCAAAACCGGCCCAGGCCTTGTATTTCCGCCCGTCGAGACCGGCCGGTTCGCGGGCAACCTTGTGCCCGGCATAGAACTGCACGCCCGGCTCCGTGGTCCACATTTCCATCTCGACACCGGACGACGCCCCTTGCGCCCATGCCGCCTGCCGCAGCGGGCCGCGTTGTGACGCCAGGCAGAAATTGTGGTCGTAGATCACCTGCTCGCCACCCTCCTGCCAACGGATCGGCCGCGCCAGAAGAAAATCGAACGCCGTCCCGTCGACAGGCTGCACGACGCCCGTCGGGATCAGTTCCTCATTGACCGGCAGATAAGCCTGCGCCGCCAGCATCAGCCGGTGATCGAGGATCGAGTCCCGGCCGCCATCGTCGAGGTTGAAGTAGGAGTGATTGGTCAGATTGCAGAGCGTCGGCTGGTCGGCGGTCGCCGAAAGCTCGATCGACAGCGTGCCAGGCAGTTTCAGCCGATATGTGCAGGTGATGTCGAGATTGCCCGGAAAGCCCATGAATCCATCCGGGTCGAGCAGCTTCAGCGTGATGAAGTCGTGGCCACGCATGTCAAGCGACCAGACCCGTTTGCCGGCGCTCTTCGAGCCGCCATGCAGCGTGTGCTTGCCGAGAAAATTCGTGTCGGCCTGGTAACGCTGGCCTTCGATCATGAAGCGCCCGCCAGCGATACGGTTGGCGTAGCGGCCAGCGATCGCGCCGAAATAGGGTGAAGACGCCGGATAGTCATCGAATCTGTCGAAGCCCAGCACCAGCGGGGCGTTGTGTCCCGCCAGCCGCAGATCCTGCAGCACCGCGCCCCATTCCATGATGGTGGCGGTCAACCCGCCACCATCGATCCGGTAGCGATGGACGGTTTCGCCTTCCGCAGTCGTTCCGAAGACTTCGCCGTCCATATTTGCCCCTTAGCTCAGGCCGCCGATGCAGACATATTTGGTGTCAAGATAATCCTCGATGCCCTGGTGGCCGCCTTCCTTGCCAAGGCCCGACTCCTTTACGCCGCCGAACGGCGCCTCGACCGTGGTGATCAGGCCTTCATTGATGCCTACCATGCCGTATTTCAGCCCTTCCATAACCCGAAACGCGCGGGTCAGGCTGCCGGTATAGGCGTAGCTGGCGAGGCCGAACTCGGTGTCGTTGGCGAGCCGGATACCCTCTTCCTCGGTCTTGAAGCGGAAGATCGGCGCGACGGGTCCAAAAATTTCTTCCTTCATGAACATCATGTCGGGCTTGGCTTCGGAGATAACGGTCGGCTGGAAGAATGAGCCGCCGAGTTCATGGCGCTTGCCGCCGGCGACGACCTTGCCGCCCTTCGACGTCGCGTCGCTGATGAATTCCTCGACCTTCTCGACCGCCTTTTCGTCGATCAGCGGCCCCTGCTGGGTGCCCGCTTCGAGGCCGTTGCCGACCTTCAGCTTGTTGGACGCGGCGACAAACTTCTCCACGAATGCGTCGTAGATGCCGTCCTGCACGAAGAAGCGGTTGGTGCAGACGCAAGTCTGACCGGAATTGCGGAACTTCGCGACCATCGCGCCCTCGATGGCCTTGTCGAGATCGGCGTCGTCGAACACCAGGAACGGTGCGTTGCCGCCGAGTTCCATCGACACCTTCTTCACGGTCGCTGCGCACTTTTCCATCAGGATCTTGCCGACTTCGGTCGAGCCGGTGAACGTCAGCTTGCGCACGATCGGGTTGGCACAGATCTCGTCGCCGATCTCGGCGGCAGAACCGGTGACGATGTTGACCACGCCCTTCGGGAAGCCGGCCTCTTCGCAAAGCGCACCCCAGGCGAGGCCCGAATAGGGCGTCTGCGACGCCGGCTTGACGACGACGGTGCACCCTGCGGCAAGAGCCGGACCGATTTTGCGCGCCAGCATCGAGGACGGGAAGTTCCACGGCGTGATCGCCGCGATGACGCCCACCGGCTCCTTGGTGACGAGGATACGCCGATCCGCCCAGGGGCTTGGCACGGTGTCGCCATAGGTGCGGCGGCCTTCCTCGGCGAACCAGAGCACATAGGCGGCGGAAATGCCGACCTCGCCCTTGGCTTCGGCCAGCGACTTGCCCTGCTCCATGGTCAGCAGCTCGGCCAGCGCATCCTGGTTTTCGAGAATGAGATCATGCAGCTTGCGCAGCAGCTTCGAGCGTTCGTTGGCGGTCGTCTTCTTCCAGGTCAGGAAGGCTTTCCCCGCCGCCTCGATCGCGCGGCGCGTCTCGGCCTTGCCGGATTTCGGCACGGTGCCGATCTTCAGCGTCGTCGCCGGATTGGTGACGTCGAGCGTCGCGCCGGAATCGGCTTGCACCCATTCGCCGCCGATCAGGTTCGCCTGACGCATGTAGTGACTGGTCTTCTGGAGCATGTTCGCCTCCTCCGCCTCAATCGGGCGGAAATCTGATGAATTCGCCGGGACGAGGGTTGGCCCAATGCCGCCGGAATAATCTCCGCCATTGCGGAAAGCCGTGCCACGGCTCTTACCCCACCCAAGGCTCCCGGATCAATCGCAATCGCTAGCCGAACACCGCCTGGCCGATGGCCAGCCACAGCGCGGTCGTGACAACCGCCGCCGCCGTGCCGATGGTCATGGCGTTGGACGCCAGTGCCTGTCCGGTGCCGAACTGCGTCGCAATCAGATAGGAATTGACCCCGGCGGGCAACGCGGCGGCGGCAACCGCAACCTTCGCGGTCAGCGGCGGTAGGCCGAGGAGCCACGCCATCCCGAGCACAACCGCCGGCATAAGCACCAGTTTCAACGCGGCGAGCGCGATCCCGGCCCGGACATTGCCCGAGACGCCGAACTTCCGCAGGCCAAGACCCATCGCGAACAAGGCGACCGGACCCGCCACATTGGCCAGGGCATCGATCAGGCGCAACGGCAGTGCCGGCAGGACAAGACCGGTGGCCCGAAAGGCGAGGCCGGCCAGAATTCCGATGATGAGCGGGTTGGTGAACAGACGCCGCAGGAAAATGCGTCCGAGATCGGCAAAACTCTTGCCGCCGCCCTCCCCCCGCCCCGCCCATTCGAACATCAGGATCGACGCGGCGATCATGATCGGCAGATGAACCGACACGAGCAGCGAGAGAATTTCGAAACCTTGCTCGCCGAAAACGCCCTGCATGAACGGAATGCCGAGCAGAACCAGGTTTGAGAACGCCGCAGTAACGCCGCCGACCACGCCTGCTTTGGCGTCGCGCCCGAAGCCACGTGTCGTCACCAGGTGGCCAGCCGTCCAGACGACGAGGACCGCAGAAAAATAGCAAAACCAGAGCGCCCACGGCGCGGCGCCGTGGAAGTCGGCGCCGATCATCGTGCGGAACAGCAATAATGGCAGCGCGACGTTCACCGCGAACTCGGCCACCGCGTCGCCGGTTTCGCTCCGGAGGTAGCCTGTCAGCCCGGCAATGTAGCCGGCGGCGACAAGCCCGAAGACGAACAGGATTGTTTCGGTGAGCGTGGACATTGCATTCGGGTTTAGGGAACCAATCCGGCCAAGGCAATCGCCACGGCAGCATGACTGCCCTGCGGGCGGCGGCCTTCCAAGGTCCTGGGTCGCTGCCCGCCACCCTATTGTCTTTGATTCCCCTGCCCGGACCCTATATCCATGCCAACCGACAGGGGTTTGCATGCTGAGAATTCTGATACTCGCCGTTGCGCTGTTTGCCACTCAGATCGCCAGCGCGACGGAAGCCGGCTGGGCTTTGCTGCGCAATGGCGGGCAGATCGTGCTGCTGCGCCATGCCGCAGCGCCTGGCGTCGGCGATCCGGCAAATTTCGACATCGAGAAGTGCAACACCCAGCGCAACCTGTCGGATGCCGGGCGCCAGCAGGCGCGCAAGATCGGCGCGCTGTTCGCCGCCCGCGCCGCTCCCGTCGAGCGCATTCTCGCCAGCCGCTATTGCCGCACGCTCGAGACTGCGCGCCTCGCCTTCGGCTCAGGCAAGGTCGAGATATTTGAGCCGCTCGATTCTTTCGGGGCGGATTCGCCGGCTAAGGACGAAAAGATCGCCGCCATGATGGCCGAAATCCGCAGCTGGAGCGGCTCGGGCAATCTCGTCATGGTCACGCATGAGGCCAATATCACCGCGCTGACCAACCAGTCGTCCCGCGACGCCGAAGCCGTCATCGTCCGCCCGGACGGCGACGGGCTGCATATTCTCGGCCGCATCCGATTCTAACGAGCAACCGGCGGCGACGCCGGGTTCCCTCCATCGCTGCGCTTCGGTATGACGAGCGGCATCGCGGAGCCAGAACATGAAGCTCGTCCACATCTCGGACATCCACATCAATGCCGACCCAATAGGCGGTTCGGATTCGGTGGCCGAATTCGCAGCCTGCCTCGCCCATGTCGAGAAGCGCCATGGCAACGCTGACGCAATTGTGATTTCAGGCGATCTGACTCATCACGGCCAGCAACATTCCTATGTGAAGCTGCGCGAGATGCTGGCGGCGACGCCGCTGAAGCCGTTCCTCATGCTCGGGAATCACGATCACCGCGACACGTTCCGCGAGATATTCCCTGAGGTCGACGCCGACGAGAACGGCTATATCCAATATGTCCGCGACATCGCCGGCCATCGCCTGGTCTTCCTCGACACCAATCTGGTGGCCAACCACAGCGGCCGGCTCGGCCCGCGCCGGCAGGCCTGGCTTGCGGCGCGGCTGGATGAAGCCGAACGCGACCGGATGCCGGTTCTCCTCTTCATGCACCACAATCCGGTGACGATCGGAGTGCTGGCGACCGACATCATCGGGCTGGTGCAGAAGAAGGAGTTCGCCGCGATCCTGCGCAAACACCGAGATATCGTGCGCCACGTCTTCTTCGGCCACTGCCACATGAGCCTGTCCGGTTCGATCGAAGGTGTGCCCTTCTCGGCCCCGCGCTCCACGAGCCACCCAGGTTGGCCCGAATTCGAAGGCCGCCTCGCCTATGGACACGGCCCGATCGAGCCAAGCTACAATGTCGCGCTGATCGATAGATCGTCAGTCGTCGTTCACACGATCGACTATCGTCTCGACGACAGGATCGAGTGGGAGCCCCTGACAGGCGGCGACGCCGGCGCCGTCACCGTTCCGCCGGGAATGTGACGGCGCGCGCGCCGGCAACGGGCGAATTCGCTCTTTTCCTTTGCGGCGAAACCGACTAGACGCACATCTTCATATTTGAACGACCCACATCAAGGGGTGCCAAGTGACATCGACCTTCGACAAAGTAGCCGACCTCATTGCCGAGACGAGTGAAGTTAATCGCGACAAGATCACGCCAGAGAGCCACACGATCGACGATCTGGGCATCGACAGCCTCGACTTTCTCGACACGGTGTTTGCCATCGACAAGGAATTCGGCATCAAGATTCCGCTCGAGAAGTGGACCCAGGAAGTCAACGACGGCAAGGTTTCGACCGAAGAATACTTCGTCATGAAGAACCTTTGCGCCAAGATCGACGAACTGGTCGCGGCGAAGAAAGCAGTCTGACCCCTGACGCTCGTGCTTGACGACATGCGCGGCGTGCCGCACATGAACGGGCAATGAGCCCGCGCGACGTCGTCATCACTGGAATCGGACTGGTTTCCTGCCTCGGCGAAGGGGCCGAAACGCACTGGAACGCCTTTCGCAGACCGGTTCTTCCCCCACCAACCGATTCGCAGCGTTTCCCGCCCTACACGATCCACCCGCTGCCCGTGATCGACTGGACTCTCCAGATTCCGAAGCGTGGCGATCAACGCCAGATGGAAACCTGGCAACGTCTCGGCGTATACACGGCGGGCCTCGCGCTCGATGACGCGGGGATCAAGGCAGACGAGTCGCTTTGCGCAACGATGGATATGATCGTGGCCGCCGGCGGCGGCGAACGCGACGAGCAGGTCGACCAGGATGTCCTAGAAGCCTCGCTGACCCGCAACGACACCGAAATCCTGCTTAACGAAAAACTGACCAACGATCTGCGCCCGACGCTTTTCCTGGCGCAGCTGTCGAACCTGCTCGCCGGCAACATCTCGATCGTCCACAAAGTCACGGGATCCTCGCGAACGTTCATGGGCGAGGAAGGGGCCGGAGTTTCGGCGCTGCAGACGGCCGTTGCGCGCCTTGCGTCCGGCCAGTCGACGCATATGCTCGTTGGCGGAGCCTTCCAGACCGAACATCCCGACATGCTGCTCGGCTACGAACTGGCCGGATATCTGCAGCGTGGACCATGGGAGCCGCTGTGGCGCAGAACCGCCGAGGGCGGCGGCGTCATGACCGGCTCGGGAGGCGCGTTCCTGGTGCTGGAGACCCGCGAACATGCCGAAATGCGCGGTAGCCGCATATACGCCGTCGTGGATCGCGTCGTGGCCAGCCTTGCGCCGCGGTCGGACGGCAGGCTCACTCAGGACATCGCGACGCTGGTGGCCGGGCTTGGCGCTGGAAGCCGCGAATTGCTGATCTCAGGCGCTACCGGCGCGCACATTCCGACCAGGGCGGAGCACGATGCCCTTGGCGGCCACGCCCTGCGAGGCTTCACCGGGCTGACCGGCCATTTGAAGGAAGCGCAGCTGCCTTTCGCAGTGGCGCTCGCTGCACTGGCGCTGGCGAAGGGTGAAGCACCGGCGCGGCTTTCCGAGGACGAGGCCGTGCACGACGGGGCGCCCGACATCGTTCTGGCGACGGCCATCGGCCATCACCGCGGCGAAGGCGCTGCGCTCGTTCGCAAGGCGTGAGGACCGGCATGGCGAATTACACGGATCATCTCGGCCGACCGGTGATCGCGATCACCGGAATGGGCGTCGTCACCTCGCTCGGCGCCGGCAAGGCCGAGAACTGGGCTGCGTTGACCGAAGGCCGGTCCGGCATCCACGCCATCACCCGCTTCCCCGTCGAACATTTGAAGACGACGATCGCCGGAACCGTCGATTTCCTGCCGGCGAGCGGCGCGGGCATGTCGGCTCTCACCTATGAACTGGCGGCGACCGCCGGACGCGAGGCCATCTCGGAAGCCGGGATCGGTTCGGATTTTGGCGGGCCGCTTTTCCTGGCCTCTCCCCCGATCGAATTGTCCTGGGCCGACCGCTTGGCGCTCTATCGGAAGCAGGCCGACGGGGCGGGATACGAACGCCTGTTCCAGGCCGCGCGCAACGATTATGGCCAGCGGATCTTCGAGGCGACCCAGTTCGGCACTGTCGCCGACAGATTGGCTGGACTGTTCGGCGCGCGCGGGCTGCCGATCACGACATCCACCGCTTGCGCGTCCGGCGCAACCGCGATCCAGCTCGGGGTCGAGGCGATCCGCCGTCGTGAATGCGACCGGGCGCTCGCAATCGGCGCCGATGGCTCCGCGACGGCCGAGTCGCTGATCCGTTTCTCGCTGCTTTCTGCCTTGTCGACGCACAATGAACAGCCGGAAAAGGCGTCCAAACCGTTCTCGCGCGATCGCGACGGCTTCGTTCTCGCCGAGGGCGGCGCGGCGCTGGTTCTCGAATCGCTGGAAAGCGCGACGGCCCGCGGTGCGACGATCCTCGGCATCATGCGCGGCTGTGGCGAAAAGGCGGACGATTTTCACCGCACGCGCTCGAAGCCCGACGGCTCGCCGGCGATCGCGGCCGTGAAACTTGCCTTGGCGGACGCTGGTATGGCCGAGGACGAGATCGGCTATGTCAACGCGCACGGAACCTCGACGCCCGAGAACGACAAGATGGAGCATCTGTCGCTGTCGACCGTGTTCGGCGAGCGGATCCGCTCGATTCCCGTGTCGTCCAACAAGTCGATGATCGGCCACACGCTCTCGGCCGCCGGCGCCGTTGAAGCGGTGTTTTCGCTGATGACGATGCGCGAAGGCGTTCTCCCGCCCACCATCAACTACGATCACCCCGATCCGGCGATCGATCTCGACGTGGTGCCGAACGTCAAGCGCGACGCCGACGTCAAGGCCGTGCTGTCGAATTCCTTCGGGTTCGGCGGCCAGAACGCCTGCCTTGTCATGGCGCGCGAACCCGTCTAGGGCAAGTTTCAGTCAAATTGACGTTCCGTTTCAACCTGACTCACTGAACCTTGCCCTGGGCGGTAGCCTTTTGACGCGGGCCGACGCTCGCAGGAGCATCACAACACTATGCGCGCACTGCAACTCATCGCCGACCGCCGTATCGAGGTGGTCGACATTCCGCCACCCCCGCCACCTGCTCCGGGTGAAGCCACTGTGGCGATCCAGGCGGTCGCGCTGAACCACATCGACGTCTGGGGCTGGCGCGGGATGGCCTTTGCCAAGCGCAAGATGCCCCTCGTCATCGGCGCGGAAGCGTCCGGTATCGTCGAAGCGGTTGGCGAAGGCGTGGACAACCTGAAACCTGGCCAACTGGTCGCGATCTACGGCGCACGCACCTGCGGACATTGCAAACCGTGCCTGCAGAAGCGCGACAATCTCTGCGAGAATGTCAGCGGCGTACACGGCTTCCATCTCGACGGCTTTGCGCAGGAGCGCATGAACCTGCCCGCGCGGCTGCTGGTTCCCGCCCCATCTGGCGTCGATGAGATCGCCGCTGCGGTGACGCCGATCACATTCGGCACGGTCGAGCACATGCTGTTCGACAACGCAAAGCTCGAAGCCGGGGAAACCGTCCTGGTTCATGCTGGCGGCTCCGGAATCGGCACGGCCGCAATCCAACTCGCAAAGCTTGCTGGCGCGACGGTCATCACGACTGTCGGCTCGAACGAAAAGATTGCGCCTGCCAAGGCGCTGGGCGCCGACCATGTCATCAACTACCGCGAAGACAGGTTCGAAGGCGCGGTACGCAAGATTACCGCCAAGAAAGGCGTCGATGTCGTGTTCGAACATGTCGGCGCCGATACATGGGCGGGGTCCATGCTCTCGCTGAAGCGCGGCGGCCGCCTCGTCACCTGCGGCTCGACCTCGGGCGTCTCCGCGAGCATGAACCTGATGCAGCTCTTCCAGCAGCAGTTGCGCATCATGGGTTCGTTCGGCTGCCGCATGGAGAACATGGCGAACGTAATGGCCAAGCTTGCCACGGGCAAGGTCAGGCCGGTCGTCGATTCGGAGGCAGACTTCCAGAACGTCGGCGAAGCGCTCGGGCGCATGGAGGGCCGCAACGTGTTCGGCAAGATCCTGCTCAGGATCGCGTGACGGCGATGCGTCTCTCGGCCCTGCCGAAACGTATCGTCCGCTCGGTGCTCTTCCGCGCACGGCGCGCCAATTACTGGGTGATCGCCAAGCTCGTGCTTGGCCTGTTCGCGATGTTGCGTTTGATGCCTGTCGACAAGGCGCTGGGTATCGCAGACCGTGCCGCGCGCGGGGTCGGCCCGTGGACAGGCCGCCACCGCATTGCGCTGGACAATCTTCGCCACGCCTTTCCCGAGAAGACCGAGGCCGAGATCGCCGAGATCGCCTCCGACATGTGGGCCAACATGGCGCGCCTGATGACGGAATATGTCTTCCTCGACGATCTGTTCGACTACGATTTCGAGAACGACACCCCCGGTCGGGTCGAGGTGGCGGGTCGCGACATCTTCATGGAGCTTAGGAAACAACGCCGGCCGCGCATTTTCTTCACCGCGCACACTGGCAATTTCGAGATGTTCCCGATCGCAGCGGCATCCTTCGGGATGAACATCGCGTCGCTGTTCCGCGCGCCGAACAATCCATTCCTGGCCCAGCAAGTCAGCACGAAGCGGAAGATCTCCGGCAGCCGGATGGTGCCGTCAAAGGCTGGGGCGGCCTATGTGCTGGCGCGCGTGCTCAACGCCAAGGGCGCCGTCGGCGCGTTGGTCGACCAGAAATTCCTCCGCGGCATGCCGACGACGTTCTTCGGGCGTCCCTGCCTGACGAGCCCGCTCTTGCCGCGCCTCGCACGTCAGTACGACGCAGACATCTTCCCGGCGCGCTGCATCCGCTTGCCAAACAACCGGTATCGCCTGGAACTGTTCGAAAAGCTCGAGCCGCCCCATGACGAGAACGGCGAGGTTGACGCTGAGCGCCTTTGCCAGATGATGAACGATGTGGTCGAGGGCTGGGTGCGCGAATATCCCGGCCAGTGGATGTGGTTCCACCGGCGTTGGGAGATCAAGACCGGACATCACAAGACCCGCAAGAAGGTCGTTGCCGTCGAGCCTTGAGCCTCACCCGCCGTAGTAATTCATCACCGCGTGCCGGGCTTCGGCAAAGAACAGCCAGCGTTCCACCAGAACGCCGGCGAAGAAGCTGATCGCGGCCATCCCGGCTCCTGCAATGGACGGCCAGCCCCCTCCTCCACCGGCCACGGCGAGGAGGGCGAGCAGCACGGCCGGAATGACGCCGCCGAGACCGACCGCGATCCAGCGCAACTTGGCCGCATGCTTGCGGGCGACCTTGAAGCCCATCTCGTTGGTCAGGTAGTTGCCATTGACGTGCGGACGCTCGAACAATCGCACCTTGCCGATGAAGCCAAGCCCTGTCGCGCTCTCGGCGCTTGAGAGCGGCTGTTCGGTTCGCATCCGCCGCCACCAGGCAAATTTCACCATCCAGGCGGCGATGATCGCAATGATCGCCAGCACAGGTAGAAACTCTAGCGCGCCGGCGCCCAGCGTGTCGAACAGGCTCGCCAGTATCAATCCGCCTGAGAGCGAAAACAGCATGTAGCAGAGAGGAGTGAGCTGCGTGTTCCAGGCCTGGACCGACCGCAGCGAGGCATAGATCATGGCGGTGCAATAGACGGTCGCCGCGCAGAGCACAGCGCCGGTGAAGCCGGCCAACGGAATGTACCGCCCGCTCCACAGCGATGCCAGCGCGTTGCAGGCGAGCGGCGCAAAGGTGACGATCGCCAGGACGCCCTCGCGCGACAGCCAGCTCGTGCGCCATTGCGACAGAGCCCTCCACGCGCGCTGCGGATTGCCAAGATGCAGCGTCGACGACAGCAGCCCGCCCGCGATCAGCGCCAGCGCCAGCACATGCGCGATCTTCGTCGCGATCGCGCCCGGATCCAGCAGAGCGAGGCCCAGCATGGCCGCCAGTCCGTAGCCGAGGCCGGAAAGGGTGGTGAACAGAATGATCGAGGGCGCGGGATGCATGAACTCTAGATACGGTCCAGCATGCCGTCCAGCCACGCGAAGAAGCCGCGCGCGCCGTCGGAGTTCTCTGCCAGCGGCATCGCCTGCGCGAGCGATTTGCGCGGCCGCGGCGGCAGGTATTTGTTGACCGGCCGAGTCCCCTGCTCGGGCATCAGGTCGATGCCGCCGCGCGCGGCGACCATGATCGAGACGTTCGATTCCGGATCAGCGAAATCGCCATAGTGCCGGGCATTGGCCGGGCATGTCCGGACGCAGGACGGCACGCGGTCGATCTCCTGCAGCGTCTCGTTGTAGATGCGGTCGACGCAGAGCGTGCATTTCTTCATCACGCCGGCCGCCAGATCCATCTCGCGCGCGCCGTAAGGACAGGCCCAGGCACACAGTCCGCAGCCGATGCACTTGTCCTCGTCCACCAGAACGATCCCGTCGGCGGAACGCTTGTAGCTGGCGCCCGTCGGGCAAACCGTCACGCAGGGCGCATCCTCGCAATGCAGGCAGCTTTTCGGGAAATGCACGATGCGCGCGTCTCCCGCTTCGCCGACCACTTCGCCACCGTCGGGAACCACCTCGAATGTATGAATCCGGTTGAGGAACGTGCCGGAAACCTCTGATCCATATGGGTCCTGGTCGGACAGCGCCGCGCCGTAGCCGCCTGTATTCCATTCCTTGCAGGAGATCACGCAGGCATGGCAGCCGACGCAGACGTCGAGATCGATGACGAGACCAAGCTTCTTCGGGGTGGGCAGAGACGGGAGTGAGGTCAATCGCTCCACTCCTGCCCGTAGCGCAGTTCGGCGGGAGTGTCGTTCGCGGCGCCTGCTCGCCCGACGGCCGGAAACGCTGGCCGGGATTCGAAATCCGGCTCCGCCTTCTCGATCCGCACCCGCAGATCGTACCAAGCCGCCTGCCCGGTCACCGGATCGGAATTCGACCAGCGCATCCCGTCAGCCTTCGGCGGCAGCAATTCATGGATCAAATGGTTGACCAGGAAGCCGCGCGATGATTCCGGAACGTCCTTGTCCAGCCCCCAAGCGCCCTTGCGCTTGCCGATCGCGTTCCACGTCCACATCGTGTCGCGGTTGACCGCGTCGGAATGCGCGATCTCGACTTTGATCCGCCCGTGATGCGAACTGATCCAGGCCCAATCGCCGTCCTTCAGGCCCTCGGCTTCGCAGATCGCGGTCGGCACATACATAACGTTGCGCGTGTGGATCTGCCGCAGCCAGGCGTTCATCGAGCCCCAGGAATGATACATCGCCATCGGGCGTTGGGTGATCGCGTGGTAGGGATACTTGGCCCGGTCCACGCCCGCCTCCTCCAGCGGCCGATACCAGTCCGGCAACGGATCGAACGCGGCAATCAGCCGGTCGCGATGCGTCTCCGGCGCAACGGGTTCGCGCGCACCTTCGGCCGAAAGACGGAATTTCTGGCAGATCTCGTTGTAAAGCTGAAAAGTCACGGGTTGCGGCGTATCGAAAAAGCCCATCTTCACCGCGAAGTCCTGGTAGGCGCGGTTCGCGTGTTTGAAGAATTGGGCCTCCATCGGAATGTGCGCGGAGAAGAACGACCCATTCTCGATATAGCGCTCGATCTGCTTCGGATTTGCCGCGCCCCGCCCCACCCGATCGCCGTCGACGCCGCGAAAGCCGGCCAGCGGCCCTATGCCCGGCCGCCGCTCATGGCGAACGATGTAGTCGGCGAAATCCTTGTATAGCGCGTGTCCACGGCTGTCGACGAAGCCCGGCAGCTTGAGCCGAGCCGCGAGGTCGATCAGCACCGACTGAAAGCCGCGCACGTCACGGTCGGGCTCCACCACCGGCCAGCGGATCGCGTCGTTGACCGAATCCGGCTCGGAGATCGGCCGGTCGAGAAGCGAGATGCAGTCATGGCGCTCGAGATACGTCGTGTCCGGGAGAATCAGATCGGCATAGGCCACCATTTCGGAGGCGTAGGCGTCGCTGTAGATGATCTTCGGAATGACGTATTCGCCCGTCGCCTCGTCCTTGTCCTCCAGCATTCTGATGACGCCGGCGGTGTTCATCGACGAGTTCCAGGCCATGTTGGCCATATAGAGGAACAGAAGATCGATCTTGTACGGGTCGCCGGCATGCGCATTGGCGATGACCATGTGCATCAGCCCATGAGCTGAAATAGGCGCGTCCCACGAGAACGCCTTGTCGATCCGGTTGGGCTTGCCGTCCTTGTCGATCAACAGGTCTTCAGGTCCGCGCGGAAAGCCGAGATGCGGGCCGGACAGCGGCTTGTTGGAGCCGAAATGCTCAGCCTTGCCATGCGGCGTCGGATGCGCCTCGACCGGCTTCGGATAGGGCGGCTCGAAGCGGAAGCCGCCAGGACAATCCACCGCGCCGATCAGCGCCTGCAGCACATGGATGGCGCGCGCCGTCTGGAAGCCGTTCGAATGCGCCGAGATGCCCCGCATCGCGTGGAACGACACCGGTCGGCCAATGAAGCTTGCATGTTTTTCGCCGTTCATGTCGGTCCAGGGCTGCGCGATCTCGATCGCCTCCTCGAAGGCGACGCGGGCGATTTCAGCCGCCAGCCCACGGATGATATCGGCCGACACGCCAGTTTCGGCGGCAACCGCATCCGGCGCATATTTCGGATCGAGATATTTGTCGGCAAGCAGTTGGAATGAGGGAACCGCCTGCCGCCCGTCCTCCAGTTCGAACCTTCCCGACAGCGCCGGCCGCGCGCCCTTGCTGGCAAATGGCACCGCGCGCTCCGTCACCGTCTCCCAGACCAGCGGCTTGCCCTCGGCGTCCCGCGCAAACAACCCGTGATCTGCGGCGCCCGGCGCGTCGATCACCAGCCAGGAGGCGTTGGTGTAGCGCACGAGATAGTCGACATCGATCTTCCGCGCCTTGAGCAGCTCGTGGATGACCGCGAGAACCATCAACCCGTCGGTGCCCGGCCTGATGCCGATCCAGCTGTCGGCGATCGAGGAATAGCCGGTGCGCACAGGATTGACCGAGATGAAGCGCGCGCCGCGCGACTTCAGCTTGGAAATACCGATCTTCAGCGGGTTGGAATCATGGTCTTCCGCCACGCCGAACATCACAAAGAGCTTCGTCCGCTCCCAGTCAGGCGCGCCGAATTCCCAGAATCCGCCGCCCAGCGTCATGATGCCGGCTGCCGCCATGTTGACCGAGCAGAAGCCGCCATGCGCCGCGTAATTGGGCGTGCCGAATTGCTGGGCGAAGAAACCGGTCAGCGACTGCGACTGGTCCCGGCCGGTAAAGAAGGCGAGCTTCTTCGGATCGCGCGCTCGCACTTCGCCCATCCACTGGACCGCAAGCGCCAGTGCCTCCTTCCAGGAAATCGCCTTGAACTCGCCCGATCCGCGCGGGCCGGTGCGCAGCAGCGGCGACGACAGCCGCGCCGGCGCATAATGCTGCATGATCCCCGCCGAGCCCTTGGCGCACAGCACGCCCTTGTTCACCGGGTGGTCGCGATTACCCTCGATATAGCGGATCCGCCCGTCCTTGATGTGAACGTCGATGCCGCAGCGGCAGGCGCACATGTAGCATGTCGTCTTGCGCACCTCGTCCGAAACCGGTTCGGAAAGCGCAAGTCGGGGTTCAGGACTCATCAGGCAAAGCTCCCTCGCCCGGAGTCTTATAGAGGACCTGTCAGCGAGGGAATGGCGTCAGCGACCAAACGATGTCGCAGGTCCGATCATCCGGACGGTTGGCTGTTGGACACGATGATCCGGGTGTTGCCGGGGCCGAGTTCCTGCACCAGCGCATAGAACGTGGCAGCGTTCGCGGTCTCGAGGCGGACGCAGCCATGCGAGGCGGGCGTGCCGAGGCGGCTGACCGCGGTCGTTCCGTGCACCGCGTATCCGCCGTGGTAGAACACCGCGAACGGCATCGGCGCCATGTCGTATTTGCGGGAATGCCACATCCGGTGCATGCGGTATGGTCGCCACTCGCCAGCCGGCGTGATGTATCCGCGCCGCGCGGTCGACACCTTCCAGGTATGAATCACCTGGCCGTGCTTCTTGACGGTCATGGTCTGGGTCGAGAGATCGACGCTGGCCACCAGCGCCGCCGCCGATGCGGCGCCGGGAATGCCGGCCAGAAGGGCTGCGGCCACAACCATGCTGCGAAATTTGCGAATCATTCGCCGAACCCCCGTTCAGATGTCGTTGGGGAAGCATGTACTTTGAAACGGCTGAACAGTATATGAACGGCCCCACACATTTGCTTGATCGGGGCGGTTGGCGAACCTTGCTTGCTGTTCAGTCGGCTGGACCAAGCGCAATCTGCACCTGATGCGCAATGCCGCGCTTGCCTAACCGGGTTCGGATCGATCAAATCGCGCCATGATCGAAAGACTCTTCCAGAACATCGACGCCCGTGTCGACGAGCTCGTCGAATTGACTGCGGATCTGATCCGCTTCCCGACGATCAACCCGCCGGGCGAGGCCTACACGCCGTGCGCGGAATATATCGGCGAGCGGCTGAGGAGGCGCGGCTTCGCCGTCGAGTATGTCCGCGGCGAAGGAACGCCGGGCGACAGCGACCGCTACCCGCGCACCAATGTCATCGCGCGCATCGAGGGCAAATCGCCCGGCCACACGGTGCATTTCAATTCGCATATCGATGTCGTCGAGGCCGGCGAAGGCTGGACGGTCGATCCGTTCGGCGGCGAAGTAAAGGACGGCCGCGTATACGGGCGCGGCGCCTGCGACATGAAGGGCGGACTTGCCGCTTCGATCATCGCCGTCGAGGCCTATCTCGAAGCCAATCCGGATTTTCCCGGCGCCATCGAGATTTCCGGCACCGTCGACGAGGAATCCGGCGGCTTCGGCGGCGTCGCCTATCTGGCGCAGAAGGGCTACTTTTCCAAACCGCGCGTCGACCACGTCATCATCCCCGAACCGCTCAACAAGGACCGGATCTGCCTCGGCCATCGCGGCGTCTGGTGGGCGGAGATCGAGACCAAAGGCCAGATCGCGCACGGCTCAATGCCGTTTCTGGGCGACAGCGCCGTCCGCCACATGGGCGCGGTGCTGGGCGCGTTCGAGGACGAGCTCTTTCCCGCGCTCGACCGGAAGCAGACCAGGATGCCCGTCGTGCCGGATGGCGCGAAGCGCTCGACCATGAACATCAACTCGATCCATGGCGGGCAGACCGACGACTACTTTCCCGGCCTGCCCTCGCCCAACGTGCCGGATAGCTGCAAGATCGTCATCGACCGCCGCTTCCTGCTCGAGGAAAGCGTCGACGAGGTAAAGGCCGAAGTGACGTCGATCCTCGACCGATTGAAATGGGAACGGCCGAAATTCGACTACCGCCTGCGGGACTTGATGATCGTCCAGCCGCTGATGACGGAGCAGGACGCGCCTGTGTCGAGCGCAATTGCGAGCGGCATTCGCCAGGTGTTCGGACGTGAACCGCAATACGTCATCTCGCCGGGCACCTACGACCAGAAGCACATTGCCCGCATCGGACTTCTGCACGACTGCATCGCGTACGGGCCGGGAATCCTCGATCTGGCGCACTGCCCAGACGAATGGGTCGGCATCGCCGACATGGTCGAGTCCGCCAAGGTCATGGCGCTCGGCCTCGACCTTCTGTTGCGCGGCGCGGCAAGCGACTGATCTGCGCAAACAGATCGCAAGCATCCATCCGTAAACCAACAAATCACATTGCTCGGAAATCCCGAGAGTGTGAATTGCGCTCGACTGCTCTCCTTTGTAGCTTGAAGTGGGCAGAAGAGGGGTTTGGATATGTTCAGGAAACTGTTTGCAAGTCTGGCGCTGGCGTCGATGGTAGCCATGTTCCAGCCGGTCGTTGCGTCGGCCGCGCGGCTCGTTGCGACCGTCGATATCTCCACGCAGACAATGACCGTCACGCATCGCGGCGTGGTGAAGTATCGCTGGCCCGTATCGACCGCTCGCCGCGGCAAGGTCACCCCGACCGGCTCCTGGTCTGCGAAATGGCTGTCCAGGAATCACCGGTCTAGCCGCTACAACAACGCGCCGATGCCCTATTCGATCTTCTACAGCGGCAACTACGCCGTCCATGGCACCAACCAGGTCAGCCGTCTCGGCGCGCCAGCGTCGGCAGGCTGCGTCCGGCTGCACCCGTCAAACGCCGCGACGCTCTATTCGCTGGCGCAGCGGGAAGGCCTGCGCAACACACGGATCGTCGTCCGGCGCTGACATTTACGGGCAACCATATCCGGCCTCGCAACATTTTGCGGTCCCAATAGGACCGCAACGCTCGCATTCGACGACGATCGTCGCACCCGGCTAACGGAAAAAGATTCCGCTTGCAAACAGGGACTTGGCACAAAGCCGATTTACTCGCGGGTGAATTCAGGCTTCAATCCAATGTCACATCATTCCGGAGCACGCTTCCATGAAATCCTGGTCATCCATTCTTGCCGCCGCCGCCATCGCGCTGGCCTCGTCGACCGCAGCGTTCGCCGCGCGCACGGACATTGTCGTCGGCCTGCCGCTTGAGCCGCCGCATCTCGACCCCACCGCCGGCGCTGCCGCCGCGATCGACGAAATCGGCTATGCCAACATTTTCGAAGGCCTGACCCGCATCGGCTCGGCCGGCGAAGTGTTGCCCGATCTCGCCGAAAGCTGGACGATCTCGGACGACGGCAAGGTCTATACGTTCAAGCTGCACACCGGCGTCAAGTTTCATGACGGCACCGACTTCAACGCCGATGACGTGAAGTTCTCGCTCGACCGCGCGCGCGCTGAAGACTCGACCAATGCCCAGAAGGGCCTGTTCGCCCAGATCGACACGGTCGAGGTGGTGGACCCCGCGACCGTCAAGATAACGCTGAAGCAGCCGCAGGGCTCGTTCCTCTACAATCTCGGCTGGGGCGACGCGGTGATCGTGGCGCCGGAAAGCGCGGACGGCAACAAGGAGAAGCCGATCGGCACCGGCCCGTTCAAGTTCGACGCCTGGGCCAAGGGATCGACGATCACGATCTCGAAGAACCCGACCTACTGGGGTACGCCGGTGTTCCTCGACAAGGCTGAGTTCCGCGTCATCCCGGATGCCGCCGCCGCCGTTCCGGCGCTGCTGTCGGGAGACGTTCAGGCATTCGCCAATGTCGGTCTCGGCGACGCGCTGGCGCAGGTCCAGGCCGATCCGCGCTTCAAGGTCGTGATCGGCTCGACCGAGGGCGAGACCGTGCTGTCGACCAACAACAAGAAGCCGCCCTTCGACAACCTGAAGGTCCGCCAGGCGATCGCGCATGCGCTCAAGCGCGATGACATCATTTCGGCAAACGGCTCCGGATTCGGCACGCCGATCGGCTCGCATTTCTCGCCGGGCAACGCGGCCTATGTCGACCTGACCGGCACCTACCCTTACGATGTCGCGAAGGCGAAAGCGCTGCTCGCGGAGGCCGGCTTCCCGGATGGCTTCAAGGCGACGATCAAGCTGCCACCCGTGGCCTATGCCCGCGACGGCGGCCAGGTCATCGCATCACAGCTCGCGGAAATCGGCATTCAGCTCGAGCAGATACCCGTCGAATGGGCCGACTGGCTGAAGCAGGTCTTCACCGACAAGGATTACGATCTCTCGATTGTCTCCCATGTCGAGCCGAACGACATCAACATCTATGGCCGCAAGGACTACTATTTCCAGTACGACAGCCCGGCTTTCGACAAGGTAATGGCGGAACTCGACACGACCGCCGACGAAGCCAAGCGCAACGAGCTGTTCGGTCAGGCCCAAAAGATCCTCGCCGACGACGCGGTCAACGGCTTCCTGTTCCAGTTGCCGAAGATCGGCGTCTGGGACGCCAAGATCGAAGGCATGTGGGAAAACACGCCCACTCCGGCGATCGACCTGACCAAAGTGAAGTGGGTGGATTGAGCCTCTTAGGGCATTGATTTCCCACCCCCCTCTGGCCTGCCGGCCATCTCCCCCTCAAGGGGGGAGATTACGCGCGGACTCCTTGGCGGCTAGCCAGAGGGGGGTGGCAATGCACGATCACGGCGCACATCGGCGCTACGATTTCCCATGACCGCCTTCCTGCTCAAACGCCTGCTCATCGGCCTCGCAACGTTGCTCGTCGCGTCGATGGTGGTGTTTGCCGTAATGGAAGTGCTGCCGGGAGACCCGGCGCTGCTGATGCTCGGCATGAACGCCTCGCCGGAGGCGCTCGAGACGTTGCGCGAGCAGATGGGGCTGAACCAGCCGGTGATTGTTCGTTACCTCGAATGGATCGGCGGATTGCTGGTGGGCGATTTCGGCCGCTCCTACACCTATTCCTCGCCGGTCATCGACCTGATCGGCGAGCGCGCCGCGGTGTCGCTGCCGCTGGCGCTGATGTCGCTCGTGCTCTCGACGGTGATCGCCATTCCAGTCGGCCTGTTTTCCGCCTCCCGGCGCGGCAGGTTTTCGGATTCTCTGGCAATGGGCACGGCGCAAATCGGCGTCGCCATTCCCAATTTCTGGTTCGCTCTGCTGCTCATCTACGTCTTCGCCGTCTGGCTGCGGCTGGTCCCGGCCGGCGGCTTTCCCGGCTGGAATGCGGGCGTTTGGCCGGGCGTGAAGTCTCTGATCCTGCCCGCCGTGGCGCTGGCCCTGCCACAAGCCGCGATCCTGGCGCGCGTGACCCGATCCGCGCTGCTGGAGGTGCTGGGCGAGGATTACATCCGCACCGCCCGCGCCAAGGGCATGCCGCGCAGCACCGTGCTGTGGCGGCACGCGCTGCGCAACGCGATGATCCCTGTGCTGACCATCCTTGGCCTGCAATTCGCCTTCCTGCTCGCCGGCACGATCATCATCGAAAACGTGTTCTACCTGCCCGGTCTCGGCCGCCTCGTCTTCCAGGCGATCACCCAGCGCGATCTGATCGTCGTCGAGGGCGTGGTCATGCTGCTCGTCGCCACGGTCGTCGTGGTCAATCTGTTGGTCGACCTCGCCTATGCCTTCGTCGATCCCCGGCTGAGGATCAGGACATGAGCGTCGAACCTTTCGCCGCCCCGGTCGAACAAAGCATCCTGCGGCTCGCCTTCCGCAACCGCTCCTTCGTCATCGGCTTCGTCATCACGGCGCTGATCGCGGCGATGGCGCTGCTGTCCTACATCTGGACGCCATACGACGTGACGAAGCTTGTCGTCGCCAATCGCATGAAGCCGCCCTCGGCTGACTACTGGTTCGGCACCGATCATTTCGGCCGCGACAATCTGTCGATGATCATGGTCGGCGCACGCAACTCGATCGCCGTCGCCTTCGTCGCCGTCGGCATCGGCATGGGCATCGGCATCCCGCTCGGCTGCTGGGCCGCTGCCCGGGGCGGACTGGCCGACGAAATCCTGATGCGATTCAACGACCTTGTCTTCGCCTTCCCGGCGCTGCTCTCCGCCGTGATGATCACCGCTATCTTCGGCCCGGGCGCGATCAATGCGATCATCGCCATCGGCATATTCAACGTGCCGGTGTTCGCCCGCGTCGCCCGCGCCGGCGCGCTCGCCCTGTGGCCGCGCGAGTTCATCCTGGCGGCCCGCGCGTCGGGCAAGGGCAAGGCGCAGATTACCATCGAGCACATCATGCCGAACATCGCCTCGATGCTGCTGGTCCAGGGCACGATCCAGTTTGCACTCGGCATCCTCGCCGAGGCCGGGTTGTCCTATCTCGGCCTCGGCGCTCAGCCGCCGATGCCGTCGTGGGGCAGGATGCTGTTCGATGCGCAGACGCGCATGATGGTCGCGGCCTATCTGGCCATCTTCCCCGGCATGGCCATCGTCATCACTGTGCTCGGCCTCAATCTGCTGGGCGACGGCCTGCGCGACGTCCTCGACCCGAAGCTGAGGCGCGAACGGTGAGCCTGCTCGAGATCGACAAGCTGCGGCTCGATATCGGCACCGCGCCGATCCTCAAGGGCATCGATCTGACGATCGAGAAGGGCGAGGTGATGGGCCTCGTCGGCGAGTCCGGCTCCGGCAAGTCGATGACGGCGCTGGCGATCATGCAGTTGCTCCCGCATGCCGCCAAGACTTCCGGCCGGCTGATGTTCGACGGTATCGACATCCTGGCGTCAACCGAAGAGGCGATGTGCCGGCTGCGCGGCGACGACATCGGCATGGTGTTCCAGGAACCGATGACGGCGCTGAACCCGGTCAAGACCATCGGCGAGCAGGTGGCCGAGGGCATCCGCTGGCACACTGGCGCGAACCGCGCGGACGCTGAAGTGCGCGCCAAGCAGATTCTGGACCGCGTCGGCCTGCCGGAGGCCAAATTCCCCCTCTCCCGCTATCCGCACGAACTGTCGGGCGGACAGCGCCAGCGTGTCGTCATCGCGATCGCCTGCGCATTGAAGCCGAAGCTGCTCATTGCCGACGAGCCGACAACCGCTCTTGACGTTGTGCTGCAGAAGCAGATCCTCGAACTGCTGAAGGACCTCGTCGATGAACAGAAGATGGGCCTTCTGTTGATCAGCCACGACCTCGCCGTCGTTGCCGACATGGCGGACCGCATCACCATCATGCGCTACGGCGAGGTGATGGAGGACGGCGAGACCGCCCGCACTCTGTCTGAGCAGGTGCATCCCTACACGCGCCAGTTGGCGCAGGCGTCGATGCATGTCCCAGCGCGGCCAAACACCCATGCGGCAAGCAGCCACGGCGCCAATCTGCTTGAGGTGCAAAACGTCGCGCGCGAATATCCTGGACGGCGCGCATCGTTCTTCCGCAAGGGCGAGCCGTTCCGCGCCGTCGACAATGTCTCCTTCGCGCTGAAGCCCGGCCAGTCGATGGCGTTGGTCGGCCGCTCGGGTTGCGGCAAGTCCACGCTGGCCCGGATGATCCTGGCGCTCGACAAGCCGACGTCCGGCGACATCAAGTTCCTCGGCGAGAGCCTGCTCGACAAGGACGAGACTGCGCTGCGGCCCTTCCGGCGTAACATGCAGGTGGTGTTCCAGGACCCATACGGCTCCTTCAACCCGCGCCACAAGGTCGAGCGTCTGGTGGCCGAGCCGTTGCATCTGCTGGATGAAAAACCGTCGGCCGCGCAACGCCGGGACATGGTCGCCAACGCGCTGCACGAGGTCGGGCTGAAGCCCGACGACATGGACAAATATCCGCACGAATTCTCGGGCGGGCAGCGCCAGCGCATCTCGATCGCGCGCGCCATCATCACACGCCCGAAGTTGATCGTGGCCGACGAGCCGGTTTCTGCGCTGGACGTGTCGATCCGCGCCCAGGTGCTCGACCTGTTCGCGGACCTCAACCAGCGCCTTGGCGTCGCCTATCTGTTCATCACGCACGATCTGACTGTTGCCCGCGCTATCACGGACGAGGTCATGGTGATGCATGACGGCAAGATGGTTGAAGAAGGCCGCACCGGTGACATCCTCGACCACCCGAAGTCGGATGCAGCGAAGGCTCTGGTCGACGCGGCGCCCGATCTACACCGCGCAATCGCAAAGCGGATGCGCGAGCAGGGCTGAGCTCACTCCGGCCGAACCAGTTCGCCGGGATCGATGTGCAGCAGCGAAACCGTGCGCTTCAGCAGCTCGATTTCCTGCGCCGAGAGCTTTTCGTCGGCCTTGGCGATCTCGGCCATGTGGCGGCCGAGCGCGATGCGCCGTGACAGCGGCATTTGGCCGAACGCGCCGAGTGACCGGGCCTCGGTATTCTCGTAGCCGTAGTCCTGCAGGTATTTCAGCACCTCGGTGAGGCTCTCGTCGCTGATGCCAAAGGAGTCGCGGCAGATGCGCCTGAAGACGTCCATTTCGGCCTCCGCCGCCTCGCCATCTGCAAGCACCATGCGAAACAGCAGCATCAGTTCCGCCGTCAGGATCGGGTCGTCCGCCACGCGCTTGACGGCGGGGTCCCCCTCGAAAAGATTGCGGATGCGTTCGATGATGCTGGCGGGCATGGACCAATTCCCTGTTCTAGCGCGTATCTAGCGCGAATTGGCGAATGCGGATATGGCCGTTCGGCAACGCCTTCCCGCAAATGGAACCTCATGTTCGAACTCGCCACCGAAACCGTGCTGCTGCTGGCGGCGGCCGCCTTCGTTGCCGGCTTCATCGACTCGATAGCCGGCGGCGGCTCGTTGATCACGATACCGGCATTGCTGCTGGCCGGCGTTCCTCCTCTGGCAACCCTTGGGACCAACAAGATCCAGGGCCTGTTGGGCGCGGCATCGGCAACGGTCTCTTATGCGCAGAAAGGTCATGTGCAGGTCCGGCAGCAATTGCCATCGGCCGTGGAGGCGTTTTTGGGCGGACTGGTTGGAGCGTTCTTGGCGACGCTGCTTCCGACCGACCTGCTCCGCCTGCTGATGCCGTTCCTGCTGATCGCGATCGCAGTCTATTTCGCTGTCAAACCAAAGATGGACGATGTCGACCGGACCGAACGCATGACGCCTTTTCTCTTCGGCATCACGGTCGTCCCGTTGATCGGTCTCTATGATGGCCTGTTCGGACCTGGTACCGGATCGTTCTTCATGCTGGCCTTCGTGGCGCTTGGCGGCTTTGGCGTGCTGAAGGCTACCGCCCACACCAAGCTCCTCAATGTCGCCTCGAATCTTGGTGGCTTTCTCGCATTCGCACTCGCCGGCGCCGTCTGGTGGAAGATCGGTCTCGTCATGGGTATCGCGCAGATTGCAGGCGCCCGTCTCGGCGCGGGCCTGGCGATGCGAAACGGTGCGAAACTGATCCGGCCGCTGCTCATCCTGGTCTGCGTTGCAATGGCCATCAGGCTGCTCGCGGCGGCGGACAACCCCCTGCGGACACTGCTTGGTATCTAATTCTAAAGTCGTATGATGTCCGTGGCGCGCGAATCGCGCCATGGAGAGAAACATGAACTTGTCTGCGCCGACGCAAATCGTCTTCATCATCTCGCTTGTCATAGCGATCATCGCCCTTTTGATGTTCCTTAGCGTCATCACCTTCGTTCCGGTCCCGGCCTTCTGGGCGATGACCATCGCCTTTGCCGTGCTGGCCGTCGGCTGCCTGCTCAAGGGCGCGTAACGATCTGATGGACTAGATTCGGCGCGTCCCGGAGAGGGGCGCGCCGAATTCCTGCTGGACTGTTTGGCGCCATCCGATGATGATGAGGAGATGGAACGGCACGCGGAATACCGGACTTCGCCGCCGCCGGCCGGTGGCCACGATATGTTGCGGCGCGCAGTGCCCGCTGCACTGCAAGGTCTTGTCCACGACATCGTCCACTACCGCGAAACCGTTCGCGGCCATTTCCGCCAGGTCGAGACCGCCTCGCTCGTCGTGCCGCTGCTCATCGGCTTCGGCGAAGCGTTCCCGATTGGCCTCGGGCGTGAACCATCGGCGACCGAGACCTATGGCAGCTTCACCTCTGGCCTTTATGCCGGCCCGGTGGTGATCCACTCGACCGGCCGCATGGAATGCGTCCAGGTCAATTTCACTCCCCTCGGCGCCTGGCGCTTCTTTGGCCTGCCGATGTTCGAGATCGCCAGCCGCATGGTGTCGCTGGATGATCTTGCCGATCGATCGATCAGCGAGGTGAAGCTGCGGCTGGCCGACCTCCCCTCGCCCGCGCAACGGCTGGATCTGGTCACGCATTTCGTGGCGGTCCGCCTGGGCCGGTCGGACGCGCGGGACGAATCGACTGAGGCCGCCTACCGCCTGATGCAGGCCCGCCATGGCGACATCCGGATTTCGCGCATCGCCGAACGGCTCGACTGGAGCCGCAAACATCTCGCCGACCGGTTCCGAACCACCATCGGCGTCTCGCCCAAGACGTTGGCGCGCATCATGCGGTTCAACCATGCGCAGGCAATGGCGCGGGCGGGTGGTGACTGGGCCGACATCGCCGCGGCCTGCGGCTATGCCGACCAGGCGCATCTTGCCCGCGAGTTCCACGAATTGTCTGGCTCCACCCCGACCGCATGGAAAGCCGCTGCCTGACCGGGTAACAAATCTTCAAGACCGGCGAACCGCCCGGCCCTACTCCTCCATTCGACAATCGAAAGGAGACTCGCATGCCAACCGAAGCCCCTCGCCTTTATCCCACCTTCCGCTACCGCGACGCCGCGAAAATGATCGACTGGCTGTGCGACGCCTTCGGCTTCCAGGTCGACGCTAAGTTCATGGACGGCGACAAGGTCGCGCATGCGCAACTGTCTTTCGGTTCGTCGATGGTCATGCTGGGCAGCGTGCGGGACGACGAATATGGCCGCATGGTCGGCGCGCCGGGCGACAATGGCGGCAAGTCGGTCTACATCGCAGTCGACGATTGCGACGCGGCCTACGAGATGGCCAAGGCCGCCGGCGCCCGCATTCTCGAGGGGCCGCACGATCGCGACTATGGCAGCCGCGAGTTCATTTGCGCTGACCCCGAGGGCGTCGTCTGGTCCTTCGGTACCTATTGGCCGAAAGCCGGCGGGAAGAGCTGACGATGGCTAATGCGCCAACCGCCCTGATCCTCGGTCCCGGTGAAGGTCGAAGCTATGACATGCCCGACATGCGCGCCGTGTTCAAAGCCGACGGCGGCGAGACGGACGACCGCTACAGTGTATCCGAATGGTGGGTGAAGCCGCACGGCAAGGGGCCTGGCGCGCACAGCCACGAGGCCAATGACGAGATCTTCTACGGCATCGGGGGCACGATGTCCGTGCTCGTCGGCGAGACATGGCAGGATGTGTCCACGGGCGGGTTCCTGCGCATCCCGGCCGGCACGACCCATGATTTCGAGAACCGCACGGACACGCCTGCCGGCCTGCTGAACGTCTTCATCCCCGGCGGCTTCGAGAAGAACATGCCGGCAATCGTGCAATGGTATAGGGACAACCGCTAAAGACCTGCGGTCAGCTGTCGGCCTCTCCGGTCACCGTCGATTTCGCCGCCAATGGCCCGCCGCGCCACAGATAGAGCGCAAGCAGCGGTTCGCCGCCGGTCTTCATCGCATGGTTCAGATTGGACGGGTGGTGGATCACCTCGCCCGCCTTGCGCGGCGTCAAGTCGCCCTCGCCTTTGCGCCATAGCGCCCCGCCGGTCAGCGGAATGTAAATCTCCTCCGCCTCGTGGTGATGATCCGGGTAGTGAACGTTCGGGCCGAGCAGGAGGAAGCCGCAGGCAACGGCGTGATCGTCGAAATGGCCGCGCGTGCCGATCAGTTCGAGCCAGCCGTAATTGTCGACGAACTTCCGGCCGAAATCGGCCGCTGTGTAGGTCTGGCCCCAACGCAGCCGCTGGCCGCGCTCTGCCAGCAGACGCGCGACCGGCCAGCCTGCGGTGCCTTCCGCCAGCGCTGCGCAGGCGTCGAGATGGCGCAGGCATGTCAGCGGCGCGGAGTCGAGCATCCGCTCCGCCGGATCGGATGAGATGGCGGCAACAAAATCCGCCACAGGCGCGCCGAAACCGGCCAGATAAGTCCGCGTCTCTTCAAGCAGCTCTTGTGCGATTTTTCCCATGCCTCCCCCGCAGCACTCCAATCGATGCACACCGGTTACGTCCGATGTCCGGTTGCACGCCCCTCTCATTGGTCTAGACTGTCTCTCGCTCCAGCAAAAGTGCCAAGAAAATGCGCCAGGGAGGCGATCCATGGATGCGACCGTCGACACGACCGCCAGCCAATTCGAGCTGAACGCAGACCAGCGCGCGATTCAGGAGATGACAGCGGCCTTCGCCGCGGATCGCGTCGCCCCGAATGCGCTCGCCTGGGACAAGGAACGCTACTTTCCCTCCGATGTGGTGCGTGAGACCGGAGCGCTGGGTCTCGGTGGCATCTATGTCCGCGACGATGTCGGCGGCTCCGGGCTTGGCCGGCTCGACGCCGTGCTCATTTTCGAGGCTCTCTCACGCGCCTGCCCGGCCTTTTCGGCTTTCATCTCGATCCACAACATGGCGGCGTGGATGATCGACATGTTCGGCGACGAGGACCAGCGCCAGCGCTTCCTGCCAAAGATCACCTCGATGGAATGGCTGGCGAGCTACGCGCTGACCGAGCCCGGCGCAGGCTCGGACGCCGCTGCGTTGAAGACGCGCGCCGTGCGCGGCTCCGGTAACGGCGCCGACTACACGCTGAACGGCACCAAGCAGTTCATCTCCGGCGCCGGCGACAACGACGTCTATGTCGTCATGGCGCGCACCGGCGAGGACGGTCCCAAGGGCGTCTCGACCTTCGTCATCCCGAAGGACGCTCCGGGCCTGAAGTTCGGCTCGATCGAATCCAAGATGGGCTGGCATATGCAATCGACTCGCCAGGTAATTTTCGACGACTGCAAGGTGCCAGCCGAGAATCGCCTCGCCGACGAAGGCGTCGGCTTCCGCATCGCCATGGCGGGACTCGACGGAGGCCGCCTCAACATCGCCGCCTGCTCGCTGGGCGGCGCGCAATCGGCGCTCGACAAGGCGTTGCAATATGCGAGCGAGCGCAAGGCCTTCGGCCAGACGATCGACCGGTTCCAGTCGCTGCAGTTCAAGCTTGCCGACATGGAAACCGAATTGCAGGCCTCGCGCATGCTGCTTTATACAGCCGCCTCAAAACTCGACCGCAAGGCGCCGGACGCCGGCAAATGGTCGGCGATGGCCAAGCGCTTCGTCACCGACGCCGGCTTCAACATCGCCAACGATGCGCTGCAGGTGTTCGGCGGCTACGGCTACCTGCACGACTACGGCGTCGAGAAACTGGTCCGCGACCTGCGCGTCCACCAGATCCTCGAAGGCACCAACGAGATCATGCGCGTGATCATCGCAAGGCATTTGATCGGAAGATAGGCGAGTGGCGAATGGGGGATAATGGAACTCTGCGCCCTTCCCTTCCACCACTCGCCACTCGCCATTCGCCCATTCCCACCGGAGAACCCCCACAATGACATCCATCGCCTTCATCGGCCTCGGCAACATGGGCAATCCCATGGCCCACAATCTCATCAACGCCGGGCATACAGTCTTCGGCTTCGACCTGATGCCGGCCAACCTTTCGACAGCGAAAGACAATGGCGTCACCGTGATGGCGAGCGCCGCCGCGGCCGTGAAGGATGCCGACGTGGTGGTCACCATGCTGCCAGCCGGCAAGCACGTCCTGTCGGTCTATGAGGACATCGCGCCCAAGGCCAAGGCAGGCGCGCTGTTCATCGACTCCTCCACGATCGACGTCGAGTCGGCGCGCAAGGCGCATGCCATCGCGGCAAAGCACGGCCTGCTGTCGATCGACGCGCCGGTCTCGGGCGGCACCGGCGGTGCGACAGCGGGCACGCTGACCTTCATGGCTGGCGGCTCGACCGATGCCTTCGCCAAGGCCGAGCCTATCCTGAAGCCGATGGCCGGCAAGATCGTCCATTGCGGCGACGCAGGCGCGGGTCAGGCAGCGAAGATCTGCAACAACATGATCCTCGGCATATCGATGATCGGCGTCGGCGAGGCTTTTGTGCTGGCCGAAAAGCTCGGGCTGTCGCATCAGGCCCTGTTCGACGTCGCGTCCACGTCGTCCGGCCAGTGCTGGTCGCTGACAACCTATTGCCCGGTCCCAGGTCCTGTTCCGACATCGCCGGCCAATCGCGACTATCAGCCGGGTTTCGCCGCTGCCTTGATGCTGAAGGACCTCAAACTGGCGCAGGAGGCGGCGTCGGCCTCAGGCGCCGTGACGCCGCTCGGAGCCGAGGCCGCGCAGCTCTATGCTCTCTATGCTGCGCAAGGCGGCGGCAGCGCCGATTTCTCGGGCATCATCCGCTTCCTCCGCGGCGACCCTGCGTAAGGATGCAGAAGTTAACAAAGGTTTCCGGCAAGCCGTTCAGAAAAAACGCAGATTCATCCTTTGCTAAGCTCTCGATAACCGCCCGGTAACGATGTTCCCCTACAACGGACCTCGAGGCGGACATAACCATCCGCCCGGTGCTCCGGATCAGGTCTCGCGTACCGGAGCCCTAGAGTTTCAAGTGTATCGAGTGTAGCGTTTCCTGCGTAATCGGCTGAAACCGCGTCCTTCCGGAAGACCGGAGGCGCGGTTTTTGCGTTGAAGCGCCGGCTTCAAAGATCGATCGGCGCGTTCGGTATCTGGATATTCCGTGTGTTGCGCAGCACGATCGGAACGTCGCTGCCCTCGGCCTGCACGACCAGCAGCTGCAGATCCCACGCCCCGGCAATCTTGACAGCCTGGGCGTAGGCGCTGCCGGCGCCTTTCGAACCCGACAGCGGAATTCTCAGATCGGCCTTGCCCGTGCCGCCGGCGACGACGGAAATATTGCCCCAGACCCAGAAGCCTGCCTTCACATTGTCTCCCAGCGCTTCTTTCACATCCGCATCGGACTGGATCAGTTGCATGCTCATCTGGTAGGCCTCGCTGCCCTTCATCATGGGCACGATGCTTGCGAACAGGCCGAAAAAGCCGCCAATCACGATGACCCAGATGGCGAGGCCGGCGATCGCCCACTTACGTTGCGTCCTGCGGAAATGTTCAGCGTCCCGCCAGTAGCGGTTCTGCCATGCCCAGCGGCTTCCCCGCATGCCGAGCGCGACCATGACGATCAGATTGACGCCGGGAATGAGCGCCAGCAGCGCGATCAGCGTGCTGTTGCCTATGCCCCAGATCCAGTTGAGGAAGAATGCTCCCCAGTTCCAGCGGTCGAGCTCCGGCGGAATGTTGGCGGGCGTGTTCAAGGGTTCGCTGGACATGGCTGCTCCGGGAGGTTCTGCGGTCGTTGTAGAACTTGCCCGGTGCCGCGTCGACAGCCGTTGGCGCTCAGCCTTTGCCCTTCAGCCGGCGATGGTTCTTGCGAACCTGCCGCCCGGCGGGCGCGAGCGCAGCGGCGGTGATTTCTTCCGCCATCTCGACCAGCGGCGCCATCGGCGATCGAGCTGACATGAAGGCGAATGGCAGCATCATCGACGAGCGCATCCAGGCGAACTGAGCCGCGGCAGCACCCTCCGCGAACGCCGTCAGTTTCTCGCTCACGGCGCCAAGCGTCTCTGACGTCACCGACGATCCGCCAGCTTCCGCCGTCATCAGCGGCATGCGCATCGCCATCACGGCTGGCGCGAGCATGAGATTGCGCGCGATCGAGTTCGATGCGCGCCGTGTCCTGGCCTGTCGTGTCATGAATGCCCTTTCGGCAGAAACTGCTTGTCGACCGCTGGACGCAATGCGTTGGCCAGGCGATTGGTTTCATTGGCCTTGGCCGCAACTGCCAGCGTTTCCATCAGCATTTCGTCTGTCATTCCCTTCGCGCGTGCCGAAGCCGTGTGCGAATAGGTGCAATATTCGCACCCGTTGGTGGCGGAGACAGCGATGTAGATCAGTTCCTTGGTCAGCGGGTCAAGGGCGCCAGGCCCCATCACCACCTTGAGCGCCTCCCAGGTGCGCCTCAAATTGGCGGGGTCGTGCGCCAGCACTTTCCAGAAATTGTTGACCCAGTCGCTTTTCCGCGTCGCCATGATGTCATCGTAGACAGCGCGGACCTCCGCCGAAGCGTCGGCATACTCGACCAGTGGAACGATCGAAGGGTTGCTCAAGGCGATCTCCGTGAAGTCGGCGGACTGCGAGTGGCAGTCCGCCCTTGCTGAATTGGTCTATGCGCGTCGAAGTTCTGCAGTCGCCAGATCGAGTGCTCCTTCAATCCTATCGGTTGCCATGTCGATCGTATCGCGGGTCCAGATCAGCGGCGGTGACAGGATCATCGTGTCACCGGTCGCTCGCATCATCAGCCCTTGCGCGATTGCATGGTCGCGCACCATGCCAGCGGCGCGTCCGCCCGGCTTGAACCGTTCGCGCGTCTCCTTGTCCGCGACGATCTCGATCGCGCCGAGCAAGCCGAAGGTGCGCACCTGGCCGACGATCTCATGCCCCGCCAGCCGCTCCATCAGCGTCTTGCGGAAATAGGGACCGGTGTCGCTGCGAACGCGGTCGACCAGCCCTTCCCGCTCGATGATCTCGAGATTCTTCAACGCCACCGCGCAGGCCACCGGGTGACCCGAATAGGTGTAGCCGTGATAGAACTCGCCGCCCTTCTCGACCAGGGTCGCGGCGATACGGTCGCCGACGAACAGCGCCGACAGCGGCTGGTAACCAGAGGTCAGCGCCTTGGCAGTTGTGATCGTGTCGGCCTCAATACCCATCGCCTGCGCCGCGAACCACTCGCCGGTGCGGCCATAGCCGGTGATCACCTCGTCCAGCATCAGCAGCACGTCATATTTCCGGCAGATGCGCTGGATTTCCGGCCAGTAGCTCTCCGGCGGGATCTTGACGCCGCCGGCGCCCATGATCGGCTCGCCGATGAACGCGGCTACATGCTCGGCGCCGGCCTCAAGGATCGCTTCCTCAACAGCGCGCGCCGCGCGGATGCCGAAATCGAAATCGCTTTCGCCGGGCTCGGCCAACTCGAACGCATAGGGAGGCATGACATGGACGATGTTGGGCACCGCGCCGTTCAGCTGCTCGTGCATGTGTGACATGCCGCCAAGCGATGCGCCCGCGATCGTCGAGCCGTGGTAGCCCATCTGACGCGAGATGATCCGGTTCTTCGCCGGCTTGCCCTCCAGCGCCCAGAAATGCCGAACGAGGCGCACAGCCGTATCATTGGCCTCCGAACCGGACGAACCGTAAAACACCTGGTTCATGTTGGGCGGCGCCAATTCCGCGAGCTTCTTGGCGAGAAGCACGGGGGTCGGCGTCGAGCATTTGAAGAACGAGTTGTAGTAGGGCAGTTCCTTCATCTGCTCATAGGCCGCCTCCGCAAGTTCATTCCGTCCGTAACCGGCGTTGACGCACCACAGGCCCGCCATGCCGTCGAGGATCTGGTTGCCCTCGGAATCGTAGATGAACGGCCCTTCCGCCCGCACGATCATGCGGGAGCCCGCTTCGCGCAATTCCTTGTGGTCGGTAAAGGGGTGCAGATGATGCGCGGCATCGATCTCCTGCAGCTGCTTCAGGGAAAAATTCTGGTACGACATGGGTTTACGCCTCTCGGTTGAATCTATCCGGCAGGGCCGGGACGGATTCAGTGCGACGGCGGCGAGTAGCCGATCCGGGCGCAGAGCCGCAGCAGCTCGGCATGCAACGTCCGCCTTGATGGCGTCGAGGCGGTGCAGGCCCGGTATCTGCGGCGGCGGATCATGAACTGAGTGTAGTCGAAGCCCGGCGACGGTATCAAGACGGGCGTCGCACCACCGCCCGGTAGGTTGCAAAGGCGATCAGCACGACGCTGAGGAACATGATCACCGCCGGAAGTCCGTTCGGCCCAACGAACTGCATGGCCGTTCCCGCGCCCGGGGGGCCGGCAATGCCGCCCACGCCCCACATCAGGCCGAAAGCCGCATTGCCGGCCACGAGCTGCTGTCCGGTGAAGCGATTGCCGAGTTCGATCTGCGCCATCGTGTAGACGCCGTATCCGACGCCGCCCATGATCAGCAGGATCGGGACAATCGCCGTCGACGTGATCAGGAACGGCAGGGTGGCGACGCCGCACAGATTGATGATAGCGCAGGCGATGATCATCGCCCTGCCGCCATAGCGCTCCGCCATCAGTCCGAGCGGGAACTGCAGGAAGATGTTTCCGACCGACATGATGGAGATCAGCGCCGCGAGCCGCGCCTCTTGCAGGCCATGCGCGGCGCCAAAGACGGGCATGAGCGAATAGATGGCCTGCTGGTTCGCCGCCGACACGAACACGGCGAGCAGCAAGGCCGGAGCCAGAATGCGGAACTGCCACAGCCCGCCGCCCTTCGGCCCGGTGCCGTCATCGTCCAGGCCGGTGATACCGCCCGTCGTGATAGCCAAGAGTAGCGCGCAGACCGTGAAGCCAAGAATGCCGATGATCAGCGGTGGCCAGCCATCGCTGCCGACCAGCGCCAGCGACAGCGGTCCGAGCGCGTAGCCGGCTCCGGTCATGGCGTTGAAGAAGCCCATCACGCGACCACGCTTGCGCGGCGGCGCAAGCGCCATCGCCCAGACTTCGCCGAGGATATAAAGCGGGTTCACAGCCATACCGATCAGGAACCGGACCGGATACCAGGCAACCCAGTTCTGCAGCAGGCCGATCATCACGAACAGCAGCGCGACGATCAGCGCCGAGACAGTCGCAACGCCCCGCGCGCCGAAACTGCCCACCAGCCGCGGTAGCAGGAACGCCGAGAAGATCAGCCCGAACGGCGTCATTGCCGCTGACAGCCCGATCTCGGCCGGCGACATCCCCTGCTTCTGCATCAGGAACGTGAAATACGGATAGGACAACCCTTGAGCGATGCCGAACACGGCGACGCTGGCGGTGACGCCCGCAAGCGCCTTCCAGGGCATCGGCGTGTCGGAAGAATCGATCGAGAACGGGGGCTGCATTGCCTCCCGTAACACGCGGCCAGCACCGCTTGTAACCGTCCGGGCGACACTGGGTGTCGGCATGTTTCGAGACAGGCTGTGCGGCAGCACGGGGTTGAAACATTGGCATCCCATTCTGCACCTCCATTGGCCGCACGAAACCCTCAGCAGATCAAGGGATTGGACCATGACCCCGCGCTACACTGTTCGCATCCGCAACCCGACGGAACCGCACACCTTCGCCTTGCGCCTGAACGCCAGGGGGAGCAGGGGGCGAACGCTGTGCGAGACGGCGATTGGAGAAGCAGAAGGTCAGGTGGCACATACAGGGCTCGGTGGGGCTGGCAAGCAGTCAACCGGCAGTCACGACAGGACGGCTGCGGCAAAGATCTGAAGCAGATCCCCGCGAACTGGAAACGTGACGGCTCCGACACACAGCCGCGACCACCGATCCGCGACCATGTCGCATCCTTCATGCTTGTGGTCGCCGCTTCCGCTATCGCCGAACGCCCCGGCATCCAATATGCGCGCCAAGCTGTACGCATATTTCGAGGTCTTGCATGTCAGAAGCGATCGCCGATGCCGTACCCGCGGCCCGCTCCCGCAGCGGCGGCCGCGCCGGCAAGCGCGCCGGTGGCTCGGCTGCCTTCGAACAGCCGCCGTTCCGCCGCCTGAAGCGGCCCTTCGCGCCGACGAACATCGTCTCGGAAGATCAGCTTGAATCGATCCACCGCGCCTCGCTGCGCGTGCTGACCGAGATCGGCCTCGACGTGCTCCACGACGAAGCGCGGCGCATCATGAAGGACGCCGGCGCCGATGTGCGCGAGGGCTCCGAGCGCGTCCGCTTCGACCCGGACATGGTTTTGGAATGGGTCGGCCACGCCCCATCTGAGTATCGCGTCCACGCGCGCAATCCTGATCATTCGATCGACTTCGGCGGCGACAATCTGGTCTTCGCGCAGGTCGCCTCGGCGCCCAACTGCTCCGATCTCGACAATGGCAGGCGTCCAGGCAACCAGAAGGATTTCCGCAATCTGGTGAAGCTCGCCCAGATGCACAATGTCATCTCGGCCACCGGCGGCTATCCGGTGGAGCCGATCGACATCCATCCGTCGATCCGCCACCTCGAATGCATCCGCGATCTGGCGACACTGACCGACAAGGTGTTCCACATCTATTCGCTCGGCAAGGAGCGCAACCAGGACGGCATCGAGATCGCGCGCATCGCCAATGGCCTGTCGCGCGAGGCTCTGCTCGACAATCCGGTCTGCTACACGATCATCAACACCAACTCGCCATTGAAGCTCGACGTGCCGATGATGGAGGGCATCATCCAGATGTCGTCGCAAGGGCAACTGGTCATCGTCACGCCGTTCACGCTGGCTGGTGCGATGGCGCCGGTGACTGTGGCCGGCGCCGTGGTGCAGCAGAACGCCGAGGCGCTGGCCGGCATCGCCTTCACCCAGATGGTGCGCAAGGGCGCGCCGGTCGGCTATGGCGGCTTCACCTCCAACGTCGACATGAAATCGGGCGCGCCGGCCTTCGGCACGCCGGAATACATGAAGGCGCAGATGCTGGGCGGGCAGCTGGCCCGCAAATACAACATCCCTTACCGCACCTCCAACACCTGCGCCGCCAACGCCGTCGACGCACAGGCGGCCTATGAGAGCGTTTTCTCGCTCTGGGGCGCGGTGCAGGGCGGCGGCAATTTCGTCCTCCATTCAGCCGGCTGGCTCGAAGGCGGCCTCCGCGCCTCCTACGAGAAGATGATCCTGGACATCGACCTGCTGCAGATGGTGTCCGAAATGCTGACCCCTCTCGACCTGTCGGAAGACGCCCTCGCCGTCGAGGCAATCCGCGACGTCGGTCCGGGCGGGCACTTCTTCGGCACCCAGCACACGCAGGATCGCTACAAGACGGCCTTCTACGCGCCGATCCTGTCGGACTGGCGCAATTTCGAAACCTGGGCCGAGGCCGGATCGCCGACAGCGGTCGAGAAGGCCAACCGCGTCTGGAAAGAGCGCCTCGCGACCTACGAAGCGCCCGCCATGGACCCCGCCCGCCGCGAGGAGCTCGACGACTTCGTCGACCGCCGCATCGCCGAAGGCGGCGCGCCGACGGATTTCTGAGGCGCCATGGCGTTACCGTCAACCATGCAGGCAGTGATCCTGACCGGCCACGGCGGGCCTGAAAAGCTCGAGCTGCGCAGCGATTGGCCCGTGCCTGCATTCGGTGAAAATGACGTGCTGATCCGTGTCGGCGCAGCCGGCGTCAACAACACGGACATCAACACGCGAACGGGCTGGTATTCCAAGGCCGTGACGGGCGACACTGCGGCGAGCGCCGCCGGGGCGACAGCTGATGACGGCGGCTGGGCGGGCGTGCCCCTCGCCTTTCCACGCATACAGGGAGCCGACATCTGCGGCCGGGTTGTCGCCGCGGGCGCCGCCGTCGGTCCAGACCTTTTCGGCCGGCGCGTCATCGTGCGAACCATGCAGCCGGCGGGCGAGACGGCCGAGGGGCCCGTGACTGTCACTGTCGGGTCGGAGATGGACGGAGGCTTCGCCGACTATGTCGCGATGCCGGCGGAAATGGTCGTTCCGGTCGAATGTGGCTGGACCGATGTCGAACTCGCCTCGATCCCCTGCGCCTGGTCGACAGCGGAGAACATGCTGGAGCGGATCGGTGTCGCATCCGGAGCTCGCGTGCTCGTCACCGGCGCGTCCGGCGGCGTCGGGTCGGCCGCGGTGCAACTTGCAAAACGCCGGGGCGCTCATGTCACCGCGATCTCGGCGAGGTCCAAGCATGATTTCCTGAAGCGCATAGGAGCCGACCGCGCGGTCGCACGGGACGAGGATGTCGCGGCGGCGATCGGTCGTGCCAGCATCGACGTCATCGTCGATCTCGTCGGTGGCCAAGGTTGGCCCGCCCTCCTCACATGCCTGAAGCGTGGCGGGTGCTATATCGTTTCCGGCGCCATCGCCGGGCCGATTGTCTCGCTCGATCTTCGCGACCTCTATCTCAACGACTGGACCCTTAAGGGAGCAACTTGGCAGCCCATGGCGATTCTCGAGAACCTTGTTCGTTACATCGAGGCGGGTGAAATCAGCCCCATCGTTTCGAAGACCTATCCCATCTCCGCCATTCGCGAAGCGCAGGCCGAGTTTGTCGCCAAGAACCATACCGGCAAGATTGTGATGGTGCCGGACTCGCTGTGGAAAGATCACGCGCCCAATCGACAGGAAGAAAAATGAAACCACAGTATCGCGCAGTTGTCATCGGCGGCGGCGTCGTCGGCTGTTCCGTTCTCTATCACCTCGCCCGCGCTGGCTGGACCGACATCGTACTGATCGAGCGGTCGGAGCTGACGTCCGGATCGTCTTGGCATGCGGCCGGCGGCTTCCACACATTGAACGGCGACCCGAACGTCGCGAAGCTGCAGGCTTATACCGTCCAGCTCTACAAGGAGCTGGAGGAGGTTTCCGGCCAGTCCTGTTCGCTGCACCTGACGGGTGGCGTGATGCTGGCGGACTCGCCCGAGCGTATGGACTTCCTGCGCCTGGCGCATGCCAAGGGCCGCTATCTCGGCATGGACACCGAACTGATCACCCCGTCCGAGGCGAAATCCATGTTTCCCTTCATCGACGAGAGCCATTTCGTCGGCGCCATGTGGGACCCGGTCGAGGGCCATCTTGATCCGTCCGGCACGACGATCGCCTATTCGAAGGCCGCGAAGAAACTTGGCGCCGAGATCGTGCTGCGCAATCCGGTGAAGGAGCTGACACAGGACCCGGACGGCACTTGGAACGTCATCACCGAACAGGGCACGGTCAAGGCCGAGCATGTCGTCAACTGCGGCGGCCTTTGGGCGCGCGAAATCGGCCGCATGGTCGGCGTCGAGCTGCCGGTGCTGGCGATGGAGCACATGTATCTGCTCACCGAGCCGATGCCCGAGGTCGAGGCGTTCAACAAGGAGACCGGCCGCGAGATGGTCGGCGTGCTCGACTTCAAGGGCGAGATTTACACCCGCCAGGAGCGCAACGGCATCCTGCTCGGTACCTATGAAAAGGCCTGCAAGCCCTGGTCACCGGTCAACACGCCGTGGGATTTCGGCCACGAACTGCTGGCGCCCGACCTCGACCGTATCGCGCCGTCGCTCGAACTCGGCTTCAAGCATTTCCCCGGCATCGCCAATGCAGGGATAAAACAGGTCATCAACGGCCCCTTCACCTTCGCGCCCGACGGCAACCCGCTGGTCGGCCCGGTCCAGGGCCTGACCAATTTCTGGGTCGCCTGCGGCGTCATGGCCGGCTTCAGCCAGGGCGGCGGCGTCGGGCTGGCGCTCTCCAACTGGATGGTCAATGGCGATCCCGGCTTCGACGTCTGGGGCATGGATGTCGCGCGCTGGGGCGAATGGGCGTCACTGCGCTACACCAACGCCAAGGTCCGCGAAAACTACTCGCGCCGCTTCTCGATCCGCTTCCCCAACGAGGAACTCCCGGCAGCCAGGCCTGCCCAGACCACGCCGCTCTACGACACGATGGTCGCGCAGAACGCCGTCATGGGCGATAGCTGGGGCTTGGAAACGCCGCTCTGGTTCGCGCCGAAAGGCACCGAGCCAAAGGACGTCGTCTCCTTCCACCGCTCCAACGATTTCGAGCATGTCGGCAACGAGGTGCGGGCGACGCGCGAGAGCGTCGGCGTCACCGAGATCGCCAACTTCGCGAAATATGAAGTCAGCGGAAGCGGTTCGGAGGATTTCCTGAATCGTCTCATGACCAACAGGATGCCGAAGAAGGGCCGCATCGTGCTGACCCCGATGCTGAACGAGTTTGGCAAGCTGATTGGCGACTTCACCATAGCCAAGATCGGGGATGAAAAGTTCATGATCTGGGGCTCGTCGGCGGCGCAGAAATACCACATGCGCTGGTTCGAGCAGCACCAGCCGAAGGATGTCCGCATCCACCGCTTTGACCAGACCCTGGTCGGCCTCTCGATCGCCGGGCCGAACAGCCAGAAGCTGCTGCAGAAGCTTGTCGATGTAGACGTGTCGTCCAAGGCCTTCCGCTTCATGGACTACCGCGACATGGCCGTCGGCGGCGCGCCTTGCATGGTCAACCGCATCACCTATACCGGCGACCTCGGCTACGAGATCTGGATGGCGCCAGCCTACGAGCGGCTGGTCTATGGCGAGATCAAGAAAGCCGGCGAGGAGTTCGGCATCGTTGATTTCGGCATGCGCGCGCTGCTGTCGATGCGCCTCGAGAAGAACTTTCCGACCTGGTATCGCGAGCTGCGGCCGATCTACGGCCCCTTCGAGGGAGGCATGGACCGTTTCATCAAGATGGAGAAGAACGACTTCGTCGGCCGCGACGCAGCCGCCAAGGAACTGGCGGACGGCCCGAAACTGCGGCGCGTCTCGCTGATCGTCGACGCCACCGATGCCGACGTGATGGGCGACGAGCCGATCTGGGCGAAGGTCAAAGGCAGGGATTTCGGCACGGTGGGCAAGACGCACGAATTCGGCGCTCCGCGCTTCGATGCGGCAGGCAAAGAGATCCGAGGCTCGGAAGCCGCCACCGGCGCATCGGCCTTGCGCGGCCTGCATGACGGCGAATGGTCGGTCGTCGGCTGGGTGACGTCAGGCGGCTACGCCCACTACGTTCGGAAGTCGATGGCGCAGGGATACGTGCCTGCCGAACTCGCCAATGACGAGAGCGAAGGCATGTTCGAGATCGAGATCCTCGGCCACCGCCGCAAGGCCCGCATCAATGTCGAGCCGCCGTTCGATCCGTCAGGCGAGAAGATGCGGGGTTGAGGACAGGAGCGCCATGACCGAGCCGGGGCGTTCCACCTCTTTCGGTCGCCACCGCAAGATCATGCCCTTTCTCCCCGGCGAGGAAGCCGCTTTGCGCGAGCAATCCCGCGAAAAAGCCGCCTCGCTCAACCAGCACGTTCTGGGTTATGGCGCGCTGGCCGAGGCCGAATGGGCCGCCGCCGAAGTTGCAGCACCTGACCTCCCCGCGATGCGCAAATACCGCCTCGACCGCATCCGCGCCGAGCTTCGCCGCCGCGGCTACGCCGGCGCTCTGCTCTACGATCCCGTCAACATCCGCTACGCCACCGACTCGACCAACATGCAGCTCTGGGTCGCGCACAATCCGACGCGGCACTGCTTCGTCGCGACCGACGGGCCGGTCATCCTGTTCGACTATTTCTCTTGCGAGCACTTGTCCGATCATTCCGGAATCGTCGACGAGGTCCGGCCGGCGGTGTCGTGGATGTATATGTATGGCGGCGACCTGACCGAGATGAAGGTGCGCCGCTGGGCAGCCGGCATCGCCGATGTGGTGCGCGAGCATGGCGGCGGGCGCATCGCCGTTGACCATCTCAACCCGGAAGGCGTCGCCGAACTGGCCCGGCTCGGCATTTCGGTTGGCAATGGCGAGGCCGTAATGGAGAGCGCACGCCTGATCAAGTCGCGGGACGAGATCCTCGCGATGCGTCGCGCCATCGTCGCCTGCGAGGCGGCAATGGGTGAGATGCAGGCAGCGCTGGAGCCCGGCATATCCGAGAACGAACTCTGGGCCGAACTGCACCGTGGCAACATCGCCCGTGGCGGAGAGTGGATCGAGACGCGGCTGCTCTCGTCCGGACTGCGCACCAATCCCTGGTTCCAGGAATGCTCGTCGCGTGTGATCGAGGCTGGCGACCTGGTCGCCTTCGACACCGATCTCATCGGCCCATACGGCTTCTGCGCCGACCTCTCGCGCACCTGGCTCTGCGGCGATGGCGACCCCACCGACGAGCAGCGCGACCTGTTCCGCACAGCCGCCGACCAGATCGACTGTAACACCGCCCTGATGCAGCCGGGCGTCACCTTCCGCGATCTCGTCGAACGCTCCGCCATACCGCCGCCGGATTGCTTTCCGACCCGCTACGGCGTCCTCTACCACGGCGTCGGCCTGGCCGACGAATACCCGACCCTGCCCCACGCCGCCGACTGGACCGATGACACGCCCGACGGCGTTCTGGAGCCCGGCATGGTCTTGTGTGTCGAAAGCTATATCGGGCGGCTCGGCGGGCGTGAGGGCGTCAAGATCGAGGAACAGATACTCATCACCGCGACCGGCAATGAACAGCTGTCGCGATATCCGCTGGACGAGCGGCTCCTGCGCGACTGACCTTGTGTGATTCGCCCGCAACATGGTGCAAGAGGTATCGGTAAAGGCAAACTGGTTGCGGGCCGTGCGGATTCCGATGAGAGACGATATTCAGGCGCTGCGCGCCTTCGCGGTCATGGCCGTGCTTCTGTTTCATGTCGACCTGCCGTTTGCGTCGGGTGGATATCTCGGCGTCGATATCTTCTTTGTCATTTCGGGCTATGTGATCATCGGCGTGATCCAGCGCGAACTCGCCAATGGCGAGTTCAGCTTCCGCAGATTTTACCTCAAGCGCATGTGCCGCATCCTGCCGGCATTGGCCGTGATGGTCGCACTGACGCTGATGGTCGGCGCACTCGTGCTCATGACCGGCGACATGAAATATCTCGGCGCATCCGCTGTCGCCTCGCTCGCCGCGCTGTCCAATTTCCATTTCTGGCAGGAGAGCGGCTATTTCGACGCAGCCTCTCATCTGAAGCCGTTGCTGCACACATGGTCGCTCGGCGTGGAAGAGCAGTTCTATCTTGTCGCGCCTGCAATCGTCGCGTTTGCTTACCGTCGCAAGTGGCTATTGCAGGCGATCGTTGTCAGTGGCGTCCTGTCGCTTGTCGCTGCCCAACTGCTTCTCAGCACGGCTCCCGAGGCCGTTTTCTTCCTGACACCTTTCCGTGCCTTCGAGTTCTGCGGCGGGGCAGTTCTCCACTTCCTGCCCGCGATCCGGCGCGGCGCGGCCTTTTTCGTCGGCGTCGCAATCATGGCTGGCAGCGTCGTCTTTCTCGACTCGTCTCATGCGATGCCGGGGCTTCTCTCGCTGGTTCCGGTTGGCGGCGCCATGCTGTGCATTGCAGCCGGGCAGGCCTTACCCTTGAAGACGCCAGCATGGATCGTCGGCATCGGCAATGCGTCCTACTCGATCTATCTCGCCCACTGGCCGTTGATCGTCTTCTACAAATACGTCTCTGACACGCATCTCGACTCGGTTAAGCAGACCTGTCTTCTCGTCGCATCCTTGCTTCTCGGACTCGTCCTAAACCGAGCCGTGGAGCGGCCGATGCGCCGGGTGGAATTCTGGCAGCCACGGGCAGGATTTCTACAACGCCATCCTGCAGAACGGCGGCGAGAACATTGCCCTCCTGCACGTCCCCTATCGTTGCCAGCCCGTCGAAGGTGACCGCCCGATCGAGAAGGGACATGAGCAACTCGTGGTCACCAACTTAGCCCAAGCCAGAAACTGCCTGGTTGCCGTGCGTAAGCTGCTTCGCGATCGCATCATCGGCGAGGCGGATGTCGTCATCCTGTCGGCACGCTGGAAGGAATGGGCGGCCGAACGCCTGCCGGCGGTGATCGCGCTGCTGAAAACACAGACCTCAGTTCCCATTCTCGTCGTCGGTCCACAGGCAGAGTTTCAACCGATCGTTCCGCAACTCATTGAAATGCATGGTACGCTGCAGGGAATCGACGACGCAGCGCGCAACTACGAAGATCTGCGCCGTCGTAAGCTAAACGACTGGCTGCGCACCGAGACCGAAATGGCCGGCGCAATCTATGTCGACAAGTTTGCGCTGCTCTGCGGGGATGGAGCTTGTCCGATCCTGATCCCTGGAAGCGGAAAACTGTTCATCTGGGATTACGGACACTGGTCCGTCGAAGGCGCGCGATATTTCGGCGAGCAACTAAAGGCGGATCCGGCCTTGGGCCAAGCGATCTTCGTCGGCGGATAAAGGCCGACACACCGGAAATCAGCTCGGAGGGTCGCCCGCCGCGGCCGCGATCCGGACGGCGTCGGCACGAAAACGCGACGACGTCACGAACGGCAATCCCTTCCGCCGCGCCGTCCAGCCGACAATTTCCAGCACCCCCGCCGCCGGGTCGTGCAGTTTGGCCAGATGCCAACTGCGGCAGTCGATCGCGCAGATGTCGGCCTTGCCATCCACCACGGCACGGACTGAGTTGCGATGGCCGCTCGTCTCGATGGTTTCGCGAAAGATGTCGATCCCCTCGCCCGCCGCTGCGAGGTCGCGGGTAAGCCCGATCATCCCCGACATCGAGTCGAGGCTGTTGTAGGCCAGGCGGGCGCCGCGCATCAGGTCGAGCGGCAGCATCGCGCGTCCGTCGTCTGGCGACGCTACCGGCTTGGAAACGTCCCGGCGCGTCAGAATCGCGCTCGAATAGAGCTCTCCGCCTCCGCCTTCGAAGATCGAATAGTCAGGCTGTCCGACGACAGTGACGAACTCCCCGAGCCCGCTCGTTTCCAGCGGGCCCCAGCAGGTCTGGGCGAAGACGAGCTGCGGATGCCGCCAGAGAACCGGCAGGTCGAGATCGTCCAGCGGTAGCGATGCCGGATCGGGGGCGACGACATGCCCGGCCGCATCGCGGATCCCGCCGGGAACCGGCGGCATGTCGCCATTGCGCCGGACAAGATGATCAGGGGCAACGATACCGACAGCGCGAAGCCGATCGCGGATCGCACTCCATTCCGCGTCCACGTCCGCGCGCCGTTCTGGCCAGTCGTACATCGGCAACGCGGCGATCGGGCCGGCGTCATAGGGGGCTTTCAAAGTCGCACTCCAGAATGCTCTGCGATTGATTGAACCATTTCATGCGCCGGCGCGACTGAGGAAGCGTTGTCGTCAACGACATCGGATCCAGACACAAAGGATAGACGCCATGAAACTTGGAATTGGAAAGAGACTCATAACCGCAGTCGCCCTTGCGGCCGTCGTGGTGACCGGCTTCGGGCCCAAAGCGGACGCCCATCCGCACGACATCCTGGCGCAATGCCAGCTCCCCGACGGGAAGTGGGTGATGTGCGACCAGACCATCCATGACACGCTGACAGGCAAGCACGTCAAGAAGACGTCGAAGGGAAGGCCCGGCAATCTGACCATCGCGCCGCGCGCCAAGTAGCGTTTGGCCTCCTCCCGGGAACGGTGGCCGCGGCCGCAGTTCTCGGGTCGATGCGGTCACGGGTTCCAGATTCACGGCACCAGCGGTTGCACATCATCCAGCGTGCGAACCTCATTCTTTCGGCGGCTCGGCCGGCACCGGCGCGGCGCCAAGACCGGCGACACTGTGCTGGCGCACCCGTGGCCGGAATGCGCGGCCGTGTTCCGGCGCACGCCGCAGAGCAGGATGCGCGACCGGCTCCTTGGCCTTGAACGCAAAGGTCTTCAGAAGCGCGAAGTAGTTCGGGAACACATAGCCGCCGTTCATCGCCACCCATTCGTCCCGCCGCGCGCGAAACAGCGCCGGCAGCTTGTACCAAGCGATCGCCGGCATCTTGTGGTGGACGAGGTGCAGATTGTTGTTGAGGAAGAGGAAGGCCAGCGGCGACTTCTCGACGATGATCGTCCGACCGTCGGGTCGTTCCGACCACTGGTGTTCCGCGAAGGTGCGCACGGCGATGATCGACTGGCCGATCCAGACTGAAGCCAGGTAAAGCCAGATCGGAATGCCGAAGCCTATCGCGACCACCGGCAACGCAACGACCAAGCCGGCAGCGTGCAACAGCCACGCCATCTGCACGTCCCGGTCGCCGTCCAGCATCAGCTTGATCTCGGCGGCGATGAAACCCGCGGTCCCGAGCAGCGGCCCGATCAGCATCCGGCCAGCCATCGTGTTGTTGGCCCGGAGCAATCCCTGCAGCCAGGCCGGCAGCATCTCGTGCCGCCAGATTGCTTTGTAGTAGCTCTCGGGATCGTCAAACGGGTCGGTCAGCCGCTCATCTGCGTGATGGCGCAGATGCAGCGTCCGAAACCTGCGGAACGGGTAGACCAGCCCGATCGGCAGCCCGACCAGCAACTCGTTGATGCGCGCCTTGCCCGTCGGGTGCCCGTGCGACGCCTCGTGCATCAGCGACGATTGCAGCGCCAGGCAAAGCCCCAGCAGCACGAGCGTCACGATCGGATAGGTCGGATAGACAAACATCCCGATGCAGAACCAGGCGGCGTAGCAGGCAGCGATCAACGTCACTGTCGGCCATTCGATGACCCGCGCACGTTCGCGCCGCCTGCCTGCACCCACCGCCATATTTCGCCCAACTGCTTTTCTGTGAGGAATCCCCCGATTCCTGACACCATGCTGTCAGTAGGATCGCGATGCTGCAATGCGACAATGCGCATGAAATGTTGACACTGCGCATAGAAAACAGCACTTGTTCACAACAGTAAACAGTCGAGACTCGATCTTGGATAAGCGCGACCTCTCCCGCCTCTTCCGCGAACGCCTGTCCGGTCTGGTCGACAGAAGCGGCCGCAGCCAGTCGGCGTTCGCCGCATCGGTCGGGGTCGACCGATCGGCCCTGTCGCAGCTTCTGTCAGGCGCGACGACCCGCCTGCCCCGGGTCGAAACGCTTCTCAACATCGCATCCGAGTACAAAGTGTCGCTCGACTGGCTGATGGGCCTGTCGCAGGACGAAGGCCTCTCGGCCGAAATCCGCGCGAGCCTCGAGATCGAGGAAGGGTCCGGCGGCTTCGACCGCACGCTGCTCGCCAAATGGCATGCGGAGGCGGCCGGAACCAAGATCCGCTACGTCCCCGCCGGAATACCGGACCTGCTACGCACCGACGAACTGATCGCCTATGAAGCCGACCTGTCAAAACGTAGCACCGAGGCGAAGATCGACGAGACGCAGTTTCGCGTCGACTACAACCGCCGGCCGGAAACCGACATGGAAGTCTGTATGCCGCGCCATACGCTGGAGATCTTCGCCGAAGGCCGCGGCATTTGGTCGGGCCTGCCGCCCGCCACGCGCCGCGCCCAACTGATCCACATGGCGGACCTGATCGACGAACTCTACCCGGCTTTCCGGCTCTATCTCTACGATGGCCGCGTCCGTTACTCGATCCCATACACGATCTTCGGCCCGTTCCGCGCGGCGATCTATGTCGGCGACATGTATCTGGTGCTGAACGCCACAGCGCCAATTCGCACCCTCACCCGGCATTTCGACAATCTTATCCGCGCCGCCGACATCAATGCGCATGAGGCCGCCAATTTTGCCCGCAAGCTGGCCTCCGGCAACGCGATTGACCGGACATAAAGATTTCTTTATATCCTCGATTCAGTCCCTCCTCTGAAAGCTCCCACCATGACCAACCCGATCGACGCCCTGATTGCCGAGAAGGGCGTGCTGCTCGCCGACGGCGCGACCGGCACCAATCTGTTTGCCATGGGTCTTGAGGCCGGCGAGGCGCCGGAACTGTGGAACGAGAGCGACCCGGACAAGATTACTGCGCTGCACCAGGGTTTCGTCGACGCGGGCGCCGACATCATCCTCACCAATTCCTTCGGCGGGACGCGCCACCGGCTGAAACTGCACAATGGCCAGGATCGCGTACACGAGCTCAACAAGGCAGCGGCAAGCATTGCGCGCGCCGTCGCCGAAAAGGCCGGACGCCGCGTCATAGTTGCCGGCTCGGTCGGCCCGACCGGTGAATTGCTCGAACCGCTGGGCGCGATGACCTATCCGGAGGCGGTGGACTCCTTCGCCGAGCAGATGGAAGGGCTGAAGGCTGGCGGCGCTGAAGTCATGTGGATCGAGACGATGTCGGCGCCGGAGGAAATCCGCGCCGCGGCCGAGGCTGCCATCCTCGTCGGCATGCCCTACACCTACACCGCATCCTTCGACACGGCCGGCCGTTCGATGATGGGCCTGCATCCGAAGGACATTCATGGCGTCGTTGCTGGATTGTCCAGCACGCCGGTCGCGGTCGGCGCGAATTGCGGCGTCGGCGCGTCCGACATCCTGTCGTCGCTGCTCGATATGTCGGCGGCTTCGCCGGAGGCGACGATCATCGTCAAGGGCAACTGCGGCATCCCGGAATTCCGCGGCTCGGTCATCCACTATTCCGGCACGCCAGAACTGATGGGCGACTACGCCCGCTTGGCCATCGACGCTGGCGCCACGATCGTCGGCGGCTGCTGTGGCACATCCTTCGTGCATCTGAAGGCGATGCGCGACGCCATTGACGGACATGTGAAATCCGCCCGGCCGGGCGTCGAGGAAGTTGTTGCCAGAATCGGCCCCATGCGCAACAAGATGGCCGATCAAAGCGGCTCGACTGGCGAGACCAGCGAGGCGCGCCGGGAGCGCCGGCGCACCAGAAGCTAACGGAAGTGGCTCAAGCTAGCGGATGCCAACCATTATTTCCCTCCACGTCCCAAAATCCGGCGGTGTCTCGTTCCGGAATTGGCTGGAGTCAGCGCTGGGCGAAGGTCGCATCATCTGGGACTACGGCGACGGTGTCCTGGACCCCGCGGCCGAGATGAATACAGCCCCGGCCGCCTTCCTGGCGAAACAGGCCGCGGGAACGACGCTGCAGGCAGGTTACCTTGCCGTCCATGGGCATTTCTGGATCGAGAAATACAGGTCCGTCCAGGATGCATTACGAATCTGTTTCCTGCGCGACCCACTGCAGCGAACAATTTCACACTATTTCTACTGGAAGACGGCTGACCCGCAGGAACACCAGCTGCATCAACGCTTTCTGGAGGAAGACTGGGATATTCTCCAGTTTGCGCAAGTCCCGGAAATGAAACATTTCTATCGGGATTTTTACTTCCGCAATTCGGCCATTGGCGCCTTTGATTTTGTTGGCGACATGGCCAGATATGAATCTGAAATTGCCCGGCTGGAGAAGTTGACCAATCTGACCGGTTCGCTTCCGATCCAGAACCGCAACACCTTCGACAGATACGAGCAGAAGGTCGAAGAGATTTTCGCGGATGCGGCTTTGATGGCGACCCTCAGGGACCTGTTGGCGCCCGAAATCGACTTCTACCATCAGCACGCGGGCAAGTGATGTGTATGCGGCCTTGAAGTAGAGCCCAGACGTCGCGGCAAGCACGAAATCGGTCCGGCATCATCCATCCAGGCGGTCAAGCGAAAGCAAAACGGCTTCGTAGCGCCGCACCGCAGCCAGCAACCAGTCGAAGGCCGCCGGCCATTCCCATGTGTAGGTCGTCACCACCAGGTGGTTGGTCAGGTAGCAGAGCGGATCGTGGCCGCGCAGTTTCGCCCCCAGAGCCAGTCCGAGTTCAGGCTCATAGGCCGAAAACCGTTGCGCCGTGGTCGCATAGCGCTCGCCGCGCCGCCCGCGCACGAACAGCCCAACGCTCCGGTTGGCCAGATAGAGCGAGATGACGATATCGTCGCCCACCTCCCGCCACCGAGAATAGAGGCTGCCGTGTGTCAAGCCGCTGTCATGCATCGCGGCGAAGCGCTTCCAGAACAATTGGATGTCCTGCGCTCCGAGCGGGCGTAAGCCGATCTCGGGCAGGTCCCATTCGTGTCCACTCTCATCCACAACGATTCTCCGCGCTGAGGGCGGGACGATGAGCGAACGGCGCGGCAGCTTCAAGCCGCCGCGCCGTGATTACTGCCAAGCCGAGAACGACCTAAAGATCTTCCAGGTCCCGCCGCGCCTTCTTCAGGATCTCCCGGGCCTTGGCCGCCTGTTCGCCGGTGAGCGAGCCGCTGCGCAGTCGGGAAAACAACGCGAATGTCAGCGACTTGATCTCGTCGCCGAGCGATACGCCGCTGGTCTCTGACGCATTCTCGTCTATCTGCGCATTGATCTTGGCAAGCTCGCCAGCCTGTTCGGCCAAATAGGTCCGACCCTGCTCGGTGATCGAGTAGCGCCGCTTGTTGCCATTGGTCTCGGAGACGACAAGGTCGGCCTCTTCCATCATCTGCAGCATCGGGTAGATCGCGCCGGGGCTCGGGCTGTAGGCGCCCTGGAACCGCGCTTCCAGCGCCTTGATAATATCGTAGCCGTGCCGCGGTTCCTCGGCGATCAGGCCGAGAACGACCAAACGCAGCGCGCCAGGATCGAACATGCGCGGCCCGCGCCCACCAAAAGGTCCGCCGCGATGGCGTCCAAAGGGGCCGCCCCTGCCGCGACCTTGTCGCTCACCACCGCCATCGTGCCCACCCGCCATCGCCCAATGCGGGTGACAGCCCTTGTGATGTCTCATTCCAAACATGTGAACTCTCTTTCCGTTCGTTTCCATGCGTTATATCTATTCAAAGATATATCTTTTGCAAGATAGGTCGTTCAAGTTTCTTGACGCCGAAACGAAATCGGCCGGCAAGGTTTCCCTTGCCGGCCGGCCTCACCCACCCAAATCGGGCGAAACGTTCCCGGAAAGACCAGAACGGGAGCGCCCCGCCCGGTCGCCGCTACCGCTTGCCATCCAGCGCCGAGGCAAGGCGCACGAGGGAGAGGAACTCGGCCCGATAGCCAAACGGGTCGGCTCCACGCGCGGCAGTGGCGATCTCTGCGATCCGGTCGTATTCCATGCCCGCGACCTGACTGGTGCCGCGCAGCTTCTGTGCGAAGGCGGCGACCGCAACCGAGAAGCGTTGGTCGTCGCTGGCCTGTGAAAAACCATCTACCTCATTCGCCGTCGTCACCGGCGTCGTGATCAGCTTACTCACGTCCTCGGTCGGCAGCTTGTAGCGGATCTTGACGAAGGCATATTCATCGGCGTTGGCGATACCTGCCGCGTTGTCGATGGTCGCTTCGCCGTAGCGCAAGGTGTCGATCTGTTGCGCCGGGCTGCCCTTCGGCGTGATCTCGTAGATCGCCGTCACCGAATGGCCGGAGCCGATCTCGCCGGCGTCGACCTTGTCGTCGTTGAAATCCTCGCGGTTCAGCGCGCGGGTCTCGTAGCCGATCAGGCGATATTCCGAGATCGTCTGCGGATTGAACTCGACCTGGATTTTCACATCCTTGGCGATCGGGAACAGCGTCGACCCGGCTTCCTGCACCAGCGCCTTCTCGGCCTCCGCCAGCGTATCGACATAGGCGGCCTGTCCGTTGCCGTTCTGGGCGATCTCCTGCATCATCCGGTCATTCAGATTGCCGCGGCCGAAGCCGAGCACCGAGAGGAACACCCCGCTCTCGCGCTTCTGTTCCATCAGCCGCTTCAGGTCGTCGTCGTCGGTCTGACCGACATTGAAGTCGCCGTCCGTCGCCAGCATGACCCGGTTGACCCCGCCCTGGACGAACGACTGCTGCGCCAACCGGTAGGCCTCACGGATGCCTGCCTCACCGGCGGTCGAGCCGCCCGGCGTCAGATTGTCGATGGCGGCCAGGATCTTCGCCTTGTCCGAACCCTTGGTCGGCTCCAACACGGTGCCCGCATTGCCGGCATAGGTGACGATCGAGACGGTGTCCTCCGCCGACATCTGGTTGACCAGCAATCGGAACGACGACTTCAGCAGCGGCAGCTTGTCGGGGGCTTCCATCGAGCCGGACACGTCGATCAGGAACACCAGATTGGCCCGTGGCTTCGTCGCCTGCGGGATCTCGAAACCCTTGATGGCGATGTGCATCAGCTTGGTGTTCGCGTTCCACGGCGTCGGCATCACCGAGACGGTCGAGTTGAACGGCTGCGCGGCGTCAGTTGGACCTTTCCAGTCATACGGGAAGTAGTTCACCATCTCCTCGACGCGCACCGTGTCGGCCTGCGGCAGCGCGCCTTCCTTCAACGACCGGCGCATGAAGGCGTAGGACGCCGTATCGACGTCGATCGAGAAGGTCGAAACAGGGCTTTCCAGCGCCGATTTCACTGGGTTGGTGTCGAATTCGGTCAGCCGCTCGGTCTTCTCCTCCGGTTGCGACAGCATGTCGGGATTGGCGAGGCCCGGCGCCGCGAGGCGTTCCGCGCCGGCCGTCGGAGACATCGCGCGGTTCGTCGCGCCGCCAAGGTTGGACATCGCATCGGCAAGCGGTTCGGCTGCTGGCGGCGGCATCCCCGCGATCGGGGCAATACCGGTCTCGGCCGGACGCGACACCGCGTCGAATTCCTGCCGGACCCGGCCCTCGTCTGACTTGGTCTTCGGCGCGGCAACTTTTCTCGGCTCCGGCTGAATGGCGATCTCCTGGTCGCGGTCGAAGGCCAGCGGCGAGGTCTCCATCAGATAGAACGCGGCATAGCCGGCGATCGGCAGGGCGAGCAGTCCGGCGATGGCCGGGTTTGTGATCAGCTTGCGTGACATGAGCATCCTCCAAAGCGTCAGTGCTTTGGTGGTGAGACGCGCGTCCTGCGCCGATCCTTGGGTGGCTGGCGAACTTTTTTCATCGAAGGAGGTCATGGCAGCCGACAGCGCCCGCTCGCGCGCTTCGCGGGATGGCGATGGCGGCGTCGTGCGCCCCAGCTTCTCGAGTTCGCTGTCGTCGATCATCTCAATTTTCCCGCCGGGGCATTCCCGGCCTGTCCAACAAGAATCTTCAGCCGCTTCTTCGCTTCGTGAACGTGCCAAGACACCGTCGCCTCGGCGCATCCCATGATGTCGGCCACCGCCGAGTGGCCAAGTCCTTCGCCATAGACCAGCAGCACCGCCTCGCGCTGCTTGTCCGGCAGCTGGCGGACGGCGGACCACAATACGTCGGCCTGCTCGTCCGGCTCCGCCTCGGCCTCGCCGAATGACGCGGCGTGGATGCCATAGGCGTCGGTCTTGCGCGTCTCGCGCAGGCCCTTCCGCACATGGTCGCGCGCGGCATTCAGCACCAGCGCGTAGAGCCAGGTCGTGAACGCGCCCTGCCCGCGATAGGACCGGATCGCCTTGCCAAGCCTGACGCAGACGTCCTGCGCGATATCCTCGGCGTCGACCTTGCGGCCGCACCATTTCCAGGCGACTCGGAAGATGAAATCGTAATGCGCGGCGACGAGTTCGGAAAATGCGTCGCGGTCGCCCGCTTGCGCGCGCGCCGCCAAGGTCTCGTCCGGCTCGCCGGTGTCATCCGCCATCAAGGCCATCATTGTTCCTTGGACGAACGATTTACGGCAATCCTTGGGGCGAAGGCGGAAATATTTCGGACGGGGTCAAGCCGCCTGCCCCGCGACCCAGCCCGACGACCACGCCCACTGGAAATTATAGCCGCCAAGCCATCCGGTCACGTCGACGACCTCGCCGATGAAAAACAGTCCCGGCACCGCCTTCGCCTGCATCGTCTTCTGGTCGAGCGCGCGCGTGTTGACGCCGCCGAGCGTTACCTCCGCCGTGCGGTAGCCTTCCGAGCCGGCGGGCTTGATGCGCCAGTCGTTGACCGCATCGGCCACGCGCTTCATCTCGGCGTCTGACAGGTCGGCCAGGGTCTTCTCGACCTTGGCCCGCTCGGCGACCGCCTGCGCCAGCCGCTTCGGCAGGTGAACGGACAGAACCGTCTGCACGGCCTGCCGGCCGTTGGCCTGCCGCGCATCGCGCAGCAGTCGCACGACATCCCCGCCGGGCAGCAGCGCAATGCGCATCTCGTCGCCCTCGCGCCAGTAGGACGAGATCTGCAGGATGGCCGGACCGCTGACGCCGCGATGGGTGAACAGCATAGCCTCGGCGAATGTTGTCTTCCCGCAAGACACTTCTGCGTCAGTAGCCACGCCGGCCAGCGGCGCGAGCTTTTCCAGCGTCATTGGATCGAAGGTCAGCGGCACGAGCGCCGGCCGCGTCTCGACCACCCCGACCCCAAACTTTGCCGCGATATCGTAGCCGAACCCGGTCGCGCCCATTTTCGGGATCGACTTGCCGCCACAGGCGACGACCAGAGAGCGGCACAATACGGCGCCGCCGTCGAGATCGACGACGTAACCCTCATCGGTCTTCGCCACATCACTGACCGACGTGCCGA